>ERZ761607.553-NODE-553-length-63150-cov-9.722466_pt1 | contig 63150 bp, 46 predicted proteins | sample MGYA00511164_ERZ761607 | MGnify/ENA primary metagenome ERZ761607 (study PRJEB28899, sample SAMN02445080) | bioreactor sludge metagenome | biome: EBPR sludge | place: Australia: Brisbane, Thorneside Wastewater Treatment Plant | collected 2011-06-22 ...
AACAAAATCCATCGAGATAAAAATTTTGAAGTGATCCAAAAAATTCGATTGCTGTCATTATTCCAAACATGCAACACAATAAAGCACAAAGCCGAACAGCAAGCCGGATCTTACTTATTTCAAAATGTTTTTGTTCAGCAGATGTAGTAGGCATAAATCTCGTGGCCAGGTGTAGCCATTCCGTTTCACATCTTAAAAATAACAATATATCAACATGTTTTCAGGGCCTGGCAGGCATAGAAGACTTTTCAATTGCCAGTATCCTGAGTCCCAACAGGATTGTATCAATTAATTTTTATTAGATTAGATCATGAAATCGAAAAAACAAACAGAATATCCATTTTTAGCAGAAGTGTTACGTGAAACATCAGGAATTCGATTTCATTATATAGAATTTCCACTATCAGCAGAAAAGTTATTCGGAAAAAAGGGTTCGATACGTGTAATTCTCACTCTAAATAAAGCATCGTTTAAACGATCACTCATGCCACAATCTTCGGGTTTTCACCGATTGATACTTGGGGGAGATATCCGCAAAAAAACCGGAATAAGTGAAGGGGACACCGTTTCATGCAGTTTACGATTTGATCCTGAAATTCCGGAACTCATAATTCCGGAAGAACTTGATGCCATTTTTGAAATGGAACCGGAGATAAATCAACAATTCAATAAGTTGCCACCGGGAATGAAACGCCAGATTTGCACATGGGTAGCAGAAGGCAAAAAAATTGAAACTAGAGTCAATCGTTCACTTGAAATCATGAAGCGCTTTCAAAATGGAAAATTTCATTTCGGCGGCAAGGAGAGTACTCGCTGATTACTCCACCAATACGAATGCTGCCCAATAGTACGGATCATACTTTTTGCGCATAGATTTTTGCGCATTTTCAAATGACATCCGAACATCATTCGTTTTTAGAAGGCGGCCATAAAACAACTTCATGAACTCTGAGGTTTCCTTATCGGGAACCTGCCAAAGACTCATAATAACAAATTGCGCTCCTGCCATTTTAAATGCGCGTTGCAATCCATACACGCCTTCACTTCCCTTCACCTGACCCAAGCCTGTTTCGCAGGCAGAAAGAACAACCAATTTTGTTTTACTCAAATTAAGATTGGAAACTTCCAAAGCGGTTAAGATTCCATCCTCTGTTTTTGAAGCAGGATCTCGCTCCCAAACTGTATTTGCACCAGCCATCACCAAACCAGATCGCATCATGGGATTGGAATTACTGATGAAACTTAAATCCGCATACGAACCTGTTCCCCTAAAAACCACATCCCCATATTCCACATATTCAGATTTGTTTTCCGGTTTACCCTGCGAAAACGAAAATCCATGTGTTGCGATATGAATGATATCTGCTTTTGCACCCCTTTCCTTAACAATTGCTTCGCTTGCGTTTAATGAAGAGTAGTAAGACGTATTCAGCTTATTTGCGGTAAAAAGTGAATTCAGTGTTTTCACTTCTTCTTCTGTACCCGGTAAATACGACCAGCCTTTTCCATTTGAGCCCGAATAATCGATTCCACCCATCAGCAATACCTCTGCGTTCTTTAATTGCATCTGATTCGCTGCAAACGCAATTATGCCGGTGCTTGAGTAATGTTGTAAATTATAATTATCAGCGATAAAGGAATTACCGCCTCCGCTTAATGCAGAAAAGGAAACAGTATGAAGTAAACCACTCGGGGAATAATAGATTTTTTTAATCCCTTTCAACTGCGCCTCAAGTGGCTGCCAGATTTTCGCATACAATTCAGATCTGTACTTTCCTTTCGTCCCATACAAGCGCTTCACATAATTCACATTTTTCTCCTGTGTATTTCCAAGAATCCTTTCAAGCTCCTTTTGCGTGCACAATTGCACAAGCTCGGGGTGTTCACTATCCTTCTTAACGATTAATGCAGCATAAAGAACCGATGAAGATGAATCAAAACGCGTTTCGTAATCTACAAACTCAATTGCACATTCATCTTTCTTTAATCCATTTCGTACATCCTTCCAGTCGAGCTTTTTAATTCGGTCAAAATCACTGAATACTTTCGATGAGGCAATAACGGATCGTTCCAATTCGTTGGCTTCATTCTCCAAAGGAATATTACGAACCCCGGAAGCAAGTTCCCTTGCAATCCTGTTTTTCAATTCCACAAGCCGATTATACTGGCTGATCAATACAGTGTCCTTGCTCTGTAAAATAGAATTTCTCAAATAGGTATTCGATCGAAGCGAGAGTCCTTTTATCCCCAGAACAATGTTGTACATGGTATCGGTCAGTGCAGGAAATTGTCGATGATGCTTAACCGTAAAATCAAAATAATCTCCAAAATCACTTTCCACCAACTCAAAAAATTCCTCGCGTTCGCGTTCCGACAATGAAAAATAACTTAACTCCATTTGTTGCCAGGAAGATTTTCTCAATAAAGAAAGCCTGTTCAATGAAGCCTGTGGCGTGTTGCTCTTCAAACTAACAATATATCCAATACGTGATGCATAACGAATCACCTCAGGAGTTGAAATGTTAATGGCCTTCTCCAAGGAAACTACAGCGTTCTTTTCTGCAAGTACATGATCATTCATTTTGTGGTAGGTCATTGCAATATTTCCGTACGACCGTACTTCGTTAGGAAGCATTCCCATCTTCTGATACATTACCAATGCCTCTGTATTATTCTGCAAGGATTTTTTGAATTCCTTCTTATCAAGATAAACCTCCGCCATGTTAGCGGTATTGTGCGCAAGATTTGCATTCATTCCCAATTCTTTGCAATAGACAATGGCGCGTTCATAAAACAACACCGCTGTATCCAATTTTTTTAATCCCTTATAATCATTCGCAATGCTACCCAATACATAAACAAAATCCTTTTTGTTCTGATGCTGATTGCATAACTCTAGTGCACGTAAATGAATTTCCAATGCTTTGGAATACAAATTCTGCATAAAATAAACGATTCCGATATTGTTCAATGTGCTGATCTGACCGGAGAGAGACCCTGCCTGCTCTGCCATCTCAAGACTTTTTGCGTGGTAAACCAAAGCCAATGGTGCATCGCCAATATACTGGTAGGTTAATCCGATATTGCCAACCTCCGATTGAATTCCCGAAAGATGCCCCAGCTTTGTATCAATTTCAAGCGCTTCAAAATTATTCTCCAAGGCTTTCTGGTAATCTCCAATCAGACATTGAATAATTGCAATTCCGTTAAGATTACTTGAAATCCCTCTTTGGTTGTTTAACTCTCTGCTAATTTTCAAAGCTTTTTGTGCAAGATTCAATGCTAATTCCAATTCACCCATAGCACGATACGATGCTGCCATATTACCGATATGTCGCAACTGCCCATTGAAATTCCCCAATTCTTCATCGATCTTGAGTGCCTGATCGTAAACCTGAAGTGCTTTTGAATATTCTCCTAAACTTGCATGTGAGAGCCCAATGTTCCCTAACAAAATTCCCTTTCGCAGCTTATCGTTATGCTTCTCACAAATTGGAATCCCTTTTGAAAACCAATAAATGGCAATAGAATCCCTTTCCATACTCTGGTTGGCCAAACCTAATAGATTACATTGTGAAACTATTCCGGTATAAATATCCAGCCTGGTGTATAATTCAATTGACTTTTCAAAAAATGGCAAGGCTTCTTTTGGCTTTCCCGAGTTAACATAGCAACTTCCAATCCGGGAAAGACATTGTGCTGCATCTATTCCACCTGATGGAGGAAGAACTTTCTTCCAGTTTTCAGCAGAGGCGGTAAATAAAACAATGGCAGCATCCTGATCTCCCATCGATGAAAGCATTACTGCCTTTCGGTAATCCGTCATCGCCAGTCCTTTTATCCACTTCACGTTCTGTGAAATTCGCCGGGCTTCTGCAACAAATAACAGTGCAGAATCGCCGTTAACTGAGGATTCACGAGTTAATGCCAGGCAAACTTTTACAGCATTGGTGTCCTGGCTAAAATTGCTTTTGGGTAACAATTTGTATGATTTCCATTCAGCTAAAAGTGAATCTGCCTTTTGTGCAGAACCGTCTGTAAATAGTAAACAGAAAGAGACTAGAATTAAATAACGCATGGATAGAATATAAAATAGAGAGTCGAAATATAAAGAATAATAAATTGCAACTATGAACAAGCTTGCTGTGATCCGCACAATACGTTAATGTTGAATTCCTATTTCAATAAAATTCACAAGTACGGCTTGAATTTAAAGGTATACGCTCAACCATAATTGGTTAAAAATAAATAATCAGGTGGGTCAATACAAAATCATAGTTAGGCAATGTACAGACTCGCATCCCTACAACATCTCAAAAAAAACAAGTTGATGAGCCCTTGTTGCTTTGAAATTGTGTTTCTGCATTTAGCCTGATTCCGGGGATGTCAACAATTTCCGGGCACATCCAAAACGCCTCGGACAAGGTTATGAAATCCTCCAGCAGAACATTGGAAAATCTTCGGTGTGGTAAACAAAAAATTTCAGTGTTAGGGGTGGCAATTGTCACCCTTTATTTTTTTATCGGAGTAAAAACATCTTTACTGATATACCCGCAATAGGGTGATCCACCATAGACTTTAGCTGCCGGAAAGGCTTTGTCTAATATGTTCGCTTCTATGGGTAAAGCCCCCCAAAGCTGTCCCCACATGAATACATCTCCATTTGAAAGCGGAATCAAATCCTGTTCACCATTTCGCGACACCAGTAATCTAAAGCCATGAAAGCCTGTAACATTCAAATTCTTATCCATCGTGGCCAGGAACATTAAATCCCTTTCGCCAAACGAAACACGATCATCAAATACACGATGTTTATTGTAGCGGTCTGCATCCCCGTAAATTATCAATCCGTTTTCACCGGATGGAATCATATGATGTATCGTGGTAGTCATTGACCGAACACTAAGAAAATTGCCTTTTTTGTCGAAACTCAAAAGAAAACTTTTTCTACGCAAGCTGGTGTCCATTTTCATTCCGTACAGTTGTTCCCCATTATGAAGATTATAGCTGATAAAAACCCGATCAGAGGTCGAAACAACTGCATTGCAAAATCCGCTGATATTTCCCGCTGTTTTTACCCATTGTAATTTTCCTTTCGGATCATAACAAGCCAAAAAACCATCCATAAAATCCGAAGAGCCTGCTCCTGCAGAATACCTGAGATCGGAAGTGACGATTTGTCCGCCGAAAACACCACCTCCATACAATGTTCCGGAATGAACGATCCAGCCATCGGCAGAAATTGAAACATGTGAAAGATCTCCCCGATAGGAGCAGCAGGATGGCGACTGACTTCTGCTTACATCTGCCCAGCGTAATTTTCCATCTGCACCAACCTTTGCAAGAAACATCGCACCCGAAACTCCAGCTGCATGATCAGGAGAAGGCGATAATTTCCCCTTGACAAAATGTCCTGATATGAGAAAATCCCCATCGGGGTGTGACTTAAACTGCGACATCTCAAAATCCTGTTCCTCATTCCAGCCCAATGAATCAATTTGGATTAGTCTTCCATCAGCACTCAGGTGTACGAGGTTCCATCCTGCCCTGCAAAACAAACCACTTTGGTTATTGAGCTGAAATTTACCGTAACGCAAAGGAAAATCATCCGAATCCGTTTCATCCTCCTCCTCCTCTTCTTCATCGTCATCATCATCATTGCTACGTGATGGAGATGCTTGATTCTTTACCTGTTTTGCTCCGGGTATTGCTGAATGCGATCCTTCAATATCGGCCAGCAATACAAATCCACCGCTTTTTGTAGAGGTAATCTTTTCTACTCTGTTGCTCTTTCCCACAATGCTGGTGTACCATTTCAGTTTGCCTTCCGAATCAAAACAGAACAACAATTGTGATGACCGCCATAGCTGATCTATTTTAACGCTTCCTTTAGAATCAAAAAATATTTCTTCAGCTGTTCGATAACTGAGTGAAGTATAATCAGCCAACACCAGTATTGAATTGTTTTTGCCCACACAAACATCGATATACTCCATGCCGGTATTCACTGTGCATTGTGCCCATGAGAAGGTCTGCGCATCTCCAAAAACAGATACACACGCAAAAAACAGTGTTATGAAAAGTTGTTTTATCATTCGTCTTTGTACACTTTACCTTCTAAATCACCGTAGCACAAAACCTCACCTTGTTTGATCTCTAACAAAGACTCATTCAATACAGGTCGATGTATTGTCTGGTAGGAAGGTTGAACTAAAATTTTTCCATCCTCAACAGCCAAACCAAATTTTCGGTCAGCCATTAAAAAAAACATTCCCCGGTTAAACATAATATTATCGTAGTTCGGTTCTATGAGCCATTTCCCATTTAAACTCAATACACCCTTTTTCTTGTTTCGTTCTGCAATAACAAAATGCCCCTCCACTATTTGTTCAATTCGATCGTGCTCTGCCGGTATAAGAATCTTTCCATTAAAATCCATCAGACCAAATTTTTGATCACCGCTTTCTACCGAATTTCCAAAACATATATAATCACTATGTAGTACATAAAAATGAGAAGCGGGTTGCTGTGTAAGGATTTTCAGTTTTTCATCGAGCAGAACACTGACACGGATTCGATTATCATGTTCATTGATTTTGGTTGCAACTAGCCGTGGGGTTTTTCTGGCATTGTCGTAACGATTTTCCAATGGACGAATTTCATCGAATTCCACTGAGATCACCATTCTGCCGTCACTCCCGATAAGCCCTTTCAGATACTTCTTATTTTCCTTTGCCCCGGAGAAAACGGCCTTATGAACAACAAATGCAGTATTGTATCCGATTGCCTGATTCACCATGTCGTGCGCAGTGACTCCATCAAATTCACCTTGCAGTTTGTTTCCGTTTAGCGTATAAATTTTTGTGGTTCCTCCATTGGTAATGCAGTACAATCGCTCCCCAAGAAGATGAATTTCATCAGGAGTTGGACCAATAATCGTCTTTCCTGATTTGATATTGATCAGTGAAAAATTTCGCTTTCGTTCCGATGTAACGTGTGTGCTTACCAGAAATGTTTCATTCAATTCGGCAATTTGTCGCTGTTCATAATCGAGGATTTTTGTGCCGTTGCAATCTATTAGTGCGGTTTTCCCTGTAGAGGAATTGCCTTTCCCTTCTCTTGCAATAAAATATTCATCCGAACGCATACGGGAAAAGGAGGTGTTAGGAAATGTCTTCTTTTTACCATTGGAAAAAAACATTACCGAATTCCCTTTATAGGAGCAAATAAATAGTTGTTTTTCCTCAACATAGATATCATGATCATCACACAAAATGGCATCACCAGTTTTTCTGCTTTCCACCCGAACAAGATCTTCATCCCCATCTATTGAGTAAATAAAAAAATCCGGATATATAGTTTGCGGTTCATTTCCGGCTTTGCCTTTCCAAATCAGTTTTCCCGACTTATCAAAAATATTCATGTCACCTCCACGGTTCCAGCCATAATAATAACGCCACCTAAATACTCCGGCCTCATCATATACCGAAGGAACAATTTCCCGGAATTGGTTATCGCATACCCCCTGACGTTCTTCTCCGTTCTTATTCACTCTTATGCGAATGTGTTCCTTATCGAGATGGACTGGAGCAAAATCAAAAATTCGTTCTTCTGTATCGGGGTTATCTGTATTCACAATTCCAACTTTCCCCTCTGCTGTTTTCACCACCAGCTTTTGCGGATGATCGCGGAATAATTCAATCCATTGATAGGAACGCTTACCCAGGCGTTGACCCGTCCGAGAATAAAGATCAATCAGCTCCTTGCCACAGGCCTCAATACACCCATTACTCATTTCGCGAATCTTCCGATATGCTCCAAAAGGAATTAGAACATCACCATTACTACCAATCAAACTCCATTGATCATCGCGTTGAGCAATAATTACCGGTCCTGAACATGCTGTGAGGGAATTGAATTCGCCTTCGGTATGTGTTTTTAGATCGCGATCGTGCAACACCCATTTACCGGAAGTAAGGCGATAAGGAACCAGGCTGACCGAAAACACCTGTTCCGGCAGCAAGCACAGTAAGCAAACGACAATGAAAATCCGCAGCATCCGATTGTAATTTACAAAAACAGATGCTTCAACGAAAAAATTAACAAACTATTAGGACATCAGCAGATCTTCCGCCTCGCCGTGTTCCACTAATACCGCTTCCAGTCGCTCCAGTTTATGAATCAGCATACGATAGGCCATATCCGATTCGAGCGGACGTAATGTTTTGCACATTACCAGAATGTATTCCTGCAATTGCTCCTCAAACGAACAATGGTTGCGCATAAACTCCAATGCACTTTCACTGGCACAAGGAGTGCCTTTCCCCAACAGGTAAGGAAATACAAAACGATCTTCCATTTCGAAGTGATCACGCAGCTTTTCGCTGAAATCAGCAAACCATTTCCATGCAACAACAATTGCAACAGACTGCTGAAGCACGCCGGAGTGAATCAGGTTTAAAAAATGTGATTCGATTTCGGGGATGTGTTTTTCAAGAATTTCCCTGTGGTCGTATTTCAGTTGCAATACATAAGCTTCCTTATTATAGGCTCCAACTTCTACACTTAATTCCTTTTTCTCCTGATAGCGAATCTGCATTTTCATACTCAAAAATTTACAGATGCAATGTCGGTGATGCAAGCAGGAATCGGAATACCGTAAACAAGGTAAAAGCGCCCCGAAATATTCACTTCAGCTGGTTAAAAAGAGATGTGCTGATTTCTGTCAGGTTTCAAGACCAATATTACAACACGCTGAAATTCAAGCCCAAAACATCAGGTTTCAATGTATATATATTTATTAAATTTGCGATCTGTTCTTTAAAAGATTGGGGGATTAGCTCAGTCCAGACGCTTACGGTCTGGATGCAAGCACTGGCTCTACTTGATCTTTGAATATTTTTGAATACGTTCTTTTAATAATAAATGGGGGATTAGCTCAGCTGGCTAGAGCGCTTGCATGGCATGCAAGAGGTCATCGGTTCGACTCCGATATTCTCCACAATTACAGAATCCCGCAATCGCGGGATTTTTTGTTTTAATCCAACTACATAAAGCGTCCCTATCGTACCCTCCCAAAAAAACCAGGAACATCGGGATGGTCACCTGTAAATAAGGAAAGGAACTGATTCTGCAAAAGAGGAACATTCCCATCTCAACAAAAAAAACCGCCTCCTCTCGGAGACGGTCCTTTTTGCAAGCGAAGGAGGAATTATTGTTTGATTACTTTGAACTGGTAAACAGATCCCGCACTTTCCAATCGACCGGTATAAATTCCGGGAGTCAGAATGGAAATGTTGACATCCGATCCTGAACCCAGCATTTCGGAATACACCATCGCTCCAAGTGCATTGTACAATTGCAGCTGACCAACTTCACCTTCACTGCCCCATTCCAATCTGAACATTCCTGCAGTAGGATTCGGGTATATACGCGCTGTAAGGATGCGATTTTCACTGATGTCGTTGGTGCAATTCACCAGCAAGGTTTGCGGTGCTCCTGTGCATCCTGCTGCATTGGTTTCAGTAACCGTTATAGTTCCTGCCGAACCGGAAAAGTCAACCACAATACTTGAGGTTCCCTGACCACTAACGATCGCAACTCCCGCAGGAACATTCCACAAATAGGTAGATCCTGATGTAGGTGTAACGCTGTACGTTTGTCCGTTAGCAGTGCAAGCTACTGTTGCACTTCCGCTGATTGATGATGTAAGCACAGGATTGCTGATGTTCACATTGAGTTGTGCTGCAGTTCCTGCACAACCGGAGGCGTTGGTTTCAATCACTGAAATTGTACCCGATGCTCCATTCCAATTTACTCCAACAGACGATGTTCCTTGCCCGGATACAATTACCGCTCCTGCAGGTACGCTCCATTGGTAGCTTGACCCAGCAGTTGCGTTTACACTGTAGCTTTCTAAATTGGATGAACAACTTATCGTTGTGTTTCCACTTATGACACCTGTTGCAACCGGAGCAGATACATTGATGTAATTGATCTTGGTCAGATCATCCACAACAAAACCAAACATGTCGACATACTCAAGTGTTACCGTTTTTTGTCCGGTAGAGGAATACGTCACCGTATGCGGACCATTCCCGTTGGCTGTTGCCGGACTGGCACCTGCACCGAAATTCCATCGGGGTGTAAAACCGGGGAATAACATGCTGTTGGTGTAATTGGTGAACACTACGTTGTTGCCCTGACAAACCAATGTAGGATAAGCGCCGAACAAAATCTCTCCACTACAAGGAAAAGCATTGGTAACACTTACGGCAAGAGAAGATGATCCACCATTTCCACAACTATTGACCGGAGTAACCGAAAGTGTAAAGTTCTGATTGGTGGTGTTGATCAAAACCGAATTGGTTCCTTGTCCGCTGTGAATGGTTGCAGCATTTGCCGGTACAACACTCCATTGATAGGACGTAGCACCACTTACGGAAGCAATGCTGTACATCAGACTCTCTCCGGAACACTCACTTGTTGCACCCGAAATACTTCCTGCATTCGAAGGAGCAGATCCGGATGTAAGCGTAATGTTATTGGAAACAGAAGTGCATCCATCTGTGACTTCGGCAGAATAGGTTCCCGCAGCGACAGCATAATAATGATCTAACGTTGCTCCTGAAATGGGTGTACCGTTAAAGTACCACTGATAAGTTGCGCCTGAAACGAAATCTGCAGAGAGGTACACAGAATCGCCCGGGCAAACCAGCGTACCCGAACTCTGAATAGAAGCAAGTGGTCCGGCGGTGGTGGTTAATGCAATTGCATTGGACAATGCTGAACATCCGTTACTGTTTGTTATCTCCACCGTGTACATTCCGGCCGTTGTTGCAGAAAACGTATTTCCATTTACTGTAGCTCCTCCAACGGGATTTCCGTTTACGTACCATTGGTAAACAGAACCGGAAATTAAGTTAGCAGTGATAAGCAAATTGCTTCCCTGACAAAACGAAGTTCCCGTGCTGCTGATGGAAGCTGTTGGAGTAGATCCCGTTCCGATATTCATGGCGAAAGATCCTGTACAACCATTGTTATCGACAACCTGCAATTCGTAATCACCGGGGGTAGAAACTGTAATGGCAGAAGGCCCATTCATTTGCAAAGGCGATCCGTTAAAGTACCAATCGTATTGCGTTAGTCCTGATGCATTGGCAGTAAGCTGCACATCGGCGCCCGGACAAACTGTTGGTGTACTTGCAGAGAACGTTGCATTTGCTCCGGGAAGAACCGTAATTGTGATCTGAGCTGTATTGGTACATCCGTTGGCATCCGAACCGGTTACGGTATAGGTTTGAGAAGTTGCAGGTGAAAACGAAACACCATTGGCAACACCATTGTTCCAGGTGTACGATTGTGCACCCGTACCGTTCAGTGTAACTGAAACACCAGGACAAACACTTGTTGCGCTTGCAGAAATACCCACCGAAGGAGCAGGAATTACAATTACATCAACCGGTGAAGAAACTGCAGAGCAACCACCGTTAAACGCAGTTAGTGTAACCTGTTGCGAAGAAGAAACAGTAACAGAATTTCCGGTAGCACCGGTGCTCCACTGATACGTAGTTCCACCTGATGCATTCAATACCACAGAACCACCCTGACAAAAACTCAAAGCGCCTGCAGGTGTAATAACCGGATTCGGAACTGCATTCGTAACAAGCTCAACCGTAGCAGATGTTGCGGAACAACCGTTTGCGTCTGTAATGGTTACAGAATAATTTCCTGCTACAGAAACAGTAATTGCATTGGAAACAGAACCATTGTTCCACAAATAGGAAGTGCCTGTACTTGCTGTTAAAGTCACCGATTGTCCGATACAAATATCAGTAGATCCGCTTGCAGAAATGGTTGCAGAAGGTGCTGCATAAATCTGAACAGTTGCTGTATTGGTAAGATTAACATTTCCACAGCCAGCCTGGGAAGCAACAATAGTAATCGTGTTATTTCCTGTAGACAGAGTGCTTGTATTTACACTGAGTAAAATATCACCACCGCCCGGCACAATTGCACTCACAGGATTCCCTCCGAAAAAGGCCTGGTAATTTACTCCGGTCTGAGATGCAAGTATGGTAACTGCAGCTTGCGACTGACTGATACAAACTGAACTTCCATTAACTGTGAGTCCTGTAGAAACCGGATTATTGTACACTGCAGTAACAGCCGTTCTCGGTCCTTCACAACTGTTGCGCACAATACTTACATAACGAACAGTGGTTGTTGTAACACCGGTTAAAGTAAGCGACGATCCCGTTTGTCCGGAAATTGGTGTCCCGCCGCTTGGCACGGTGTACCATGCATAGCTTGCACCTGTAGGAGCACCCGAGGCCTGCAATACCGCATTTCCGCTTCCGCATACAGTATCGTTTACAACTGAAGGTGCAGAAGGAATCTGATAAATAGTCACTGTAGTTTGCTGAGGAGGAGAAGTACAGCCCTGGGCAGTTACCAATAATGTATAAACCCCTGAATAGGTAGCTGAGTCAGCATTTGTGATTACAGGAGGATTTTGAACATTCGATGTGAAACCATTTGGTCCACTCCATTGATACGTTGCTCCGGGGAAATTAAATGTTGAAAGCTGAAGATCGTCTTCACCGTCACAAAGCGGATCATTGGCAAAGGCAACACTTTCATTATTGTAAAGTGTTTGTACTTCATTCAGATTGAGTGCGCGATTATAGACTTTTACCTGATCCCAATCACCACGATAAGTAATATCACCAACACCGTTTGCCTGTCTTCCCATTTCAAGATTTACTCCGGTGTTCGGAATATTTCCTGTATGATTCAGTGTACCTGTAAGCACTCCATTCTGGTAAATGCGCAACTGTGCTCCATTGTAAGTACAGACAATATGGTGCCATTCGCCAACTGGTACATTTTGTGAACTGTTAAGCACCAGTGATCCGTTAATTCTCCAGCGAACGCGGTTTTGCATATTCGACGGATTGGTCATGTACAGTCCGGTGTACATTCCTGTACCGTCCCACTTATTAACGAGAGGCATATATCCATCGCCCGAACCAAACCAGGTTTGTGTCTGACGAATCCACATCGAAATGGTGACCTGATTGGTGAGCTGCTGAACTTTTGCGGGATTCCCTGAATTGATGAAATTATTTCCCGGTGTACTTCCCGAAACCGTATTCAGTGCAGAATTTGCATTGCCTAACCGATCGTTCACATAATTATTTGTACCGTTAACTGTTCCGTTGTATCCGTTTCCGCTATAGTCATTCACGTTACCATCAAAAGTGTAATGCAGAATCAATCCGCTTACAATATCCACCGGAGGATTAAGAGGATTGATCACTGTTCCGGTTACGATGGTTCTCGGACTCTCACATCCATTGACATCGGTATAGGATACATAGTAAGAAACCGATTCATCTACCAATCCTGTTGAGATCGAATTTCCGGTCTCACCTGCAAGAGGGGTTCCTCCTGTTGGTGCAGTATACCAGTTGTAATTGGCGCCACCGGGAGCTCCGGTTGCTGACAGCGTCATTGTTCCCTCATTACACACCTGATCACCTGTGGTTACAGGAGCTGTGGGTGTAGGTATTACATTAACAGTAACAGCAGGACTCAAAATTCTTGAGCAATTTGTAATGCTGCTTACCGCTACCAGTTGAAAGGATGTTGTTGCTGCAATTGTTCCGGTTACAAAAACAAGCGAATCACCTGTACCCATTTGGACAGTGCCGATGTTTGCAGATGTAGCAGCGTTCTGCAATTGATACGAAATTCCGGGTTGGGAACTCTTTAAAACAATTTGCGATGTTGCACTGGCACATAAAGTTGATGGCATTGCATATACTGATAAAACTGTAGGTTGCTCTGCTACAAGCGCAATGATTTCATTGAGAGAAAGAACTCTGTTGTAGATCCTGAAATCATCAAAGCGTGCATTTGCATAGCCATCCGATGCCCAATTGCTCCTTCCGATATAATTGATGGCGCGTACAACATTTATAGGTGCTGTTTGCGTTCCTTGTCCTACAAGAATTCCATCAATGTAAATGCGACCCGCATTGTTTTCGTAGGTATAGGTTAACAACTCCCACTCATTATTGGTTAAGACTGTAACCGGACTTGAAACCTGAGCTCCTCCTGTTGTTCCCTGATAAAACTGTGCGAGTGGTCTTCCGCTGGTTCCTGAACTAATAGCAAGAACCACATTATTGTTGGCTTGCCCGTTTCCAAAGTCAAGGAGTCGGCTGAAATTATTGTTGGAACTTTTCCGAACCCATGCACTCACAGTAAAAGGACCGCCATCAAACCAGGCTCCCGAAGGAACGGTGATGTGACCGGTTGTTCCATTTAGTGCAAGAGCAGAATTTAGTGATCCGAAACGATCTGCAATTGGTGTAACTCCACCCTGAAGCGTTCCGTTATTTCCTCCACCACTGGCATCATTGGCGTTTCCGTTAAAGGGATAATGCAAAATCAATCCGGAAGAAAGAGACGAAGGCAATGCGGAAGTTTGACCAATATCCACCGGACGAGAAACAACTGTTACGTTAACCGTCTGTGCCGAAGAAGAACATCCTCCTTTTGTAATTACCAGCGAATAGGTCCCGGTATGTACAGAGGACGCATTGCTGATGATTGGATTTTGCTGCGTTGAGGAGAAACTGTTTGGTCCCGTCCATAAATAAGTAGCACCTGTTAATGGCGCTGCTCCCAACGCAATGTTCGCTCCTTCGCAAATCACAAGATCATTTCCGGCAGGATTGAGTTGCATAATACAATTTCGTGTCATCGTTCCATTCCGATCGTTCCACATACCATCACTGTGACGCAATTCAACAAAATCCTCATTGCTTGCGTTATCCGGCTGACCTGTTGCCCAATTGGTAAAGGAAGGTGCATAGTTGTTTTGCCATATATACAATCCTTCTGTTACAACATCTGTTAATCCAATAAATGAAATTTGCGATGATGGTGCTGAAGCCTGCAAGTAATCGTTTACTTCCTGATTGGGAATATGTGCAAGGTGACCTCCATTGGCCGAACATAGTGTGGACGAGTTGTTCCAGGTTTGGGCATTCAAACTCATGTAATAATTTCTTCCGCTCACATTTCCGATGTACCGAAAAGATGCAGAAGAAGGAATATCTCCCAATACACCATTCACAACCATGGCTGCGCTTTCAGTTCCGTTGATTAGCGGAAGCGTGCTGCTCACCCGGAATTTATATCCTGCACCGCTCGGTGTGCCCGTAGGTACCTGAGTATTATATGTGCCCGAAGTTGCTGTAGCAGTAGCCACAATTACCGGATTGGAAAAACTTCCGCTTGCATCCGACATCTGCAACTGAAACACATTTCCTGCCAGGTAACTGTTACCTGTGGCATTGTATGAAACACTCAGCGCATCCCCTGCACAATACGGTCCGGCAGAGGATGGAGTACTTGTAATACTTCCAAGATCATCGGTTGCCAATGCAGTGATTTCATCATTGGTAAGCACCCGATTGTACACCCGAAATTCATCCATGTGTCCGTTAAGCGGATACCAGTTGCTGTTGAATCGACCCAACACCAGATTTCTGTTCACCATCGCCGTAAAATTGGCAGGATGCGTGTTGAAAGCGGTTTGCACTCCGTTGATATAAACCTGATGTCCGGATGCATCCATCGTAACAACATAATGCACCCAGGTTCCGGTAGTATAGGGCGTATGCGTCCCGGTGAGGGTTGTCATTCCATTCACTCCAATATCGTGAGGCAATCCCCCGCCTGTAATACGTGCGAGTGACCATAAACCACCTCCTGCATCTCCCTCTTTGGCAAATAAGCATTGGCTGCCCCCCGCACCTGTTGATCCGTTACCGAATGTGCCTACGTTACTGTTTACCCTTACCCAAAAAGCAAAGGATGCTCCCGTACTAAAGTTGAGACTGGCAGAATGAGGCACCGTAATTTTTCCCGGACTCCCGGTTCCTCCAAATCCAACAGCAGAATTTGGATTTCCAAATCGGTCGTTTACCCAGTTTACCGTACCGGCACCCGTTCCGTTATTTCCGTTACCGGAAAAATCCTGTGCGTTTCCGTTAAGTGGAAAATACGCCACCAAACCCGACCCCAGGTTCACCTGGGCCTCCAAGGTTTGGGTAAACGCCAGAAACCCGATCGTCAGGATTCCGGCTACAAAGTGTGTGATCTTTTTCATAAGCATGTTTTAGCTCGTGCAGACCAAAGATCATGCGCGGTGCCAAAAAGCTTATTCAATCATGTTGCAAGCTTGTATACTATTGTTGCAATGTTGCATTATCACGTTAAACCACTGATATTCAACAGTAAAAAATTAAGATTATGGCATATCCTGTGACGGGGAATGCCCAAAATGTTCGGCATAGGAACGCGAAAAATACGAGTGTGAACTGAATCCGCACAAATATGCAACCTCTGTAACATTGCCTTTTCCGGAAGCGAGGAATTCCCTCGACTTTTCAAGCCGGACCATCCGGATAAAGTGGGTGGCCGACTGTCCGGTGAAGGCTGTTATTTTACGATGCAACTGGCTTCTACTCAAACACAGGTCAGATGCAAGCTCGTTTACCGAGTAACTTCCGTCCGACAAATGATCCATTATAAAGGTAATAGCCTTATTAACGAATTCGTTTTTACTCTTGAGCCGGTCTTCAACCGGGAGATCGCTTTTGCGAAGATCTTCAATAGCCTGTTGCTGACTTTTCCTTCGCAACTCTAGCAGGTTGTGAATAGTGTAGCGAAGTTCATCCGGGTGAAAAGGTTTGGCGACATAGGCGTCTGCACCCAGCTGCAATGCATCGAGTTTGGACTGAAGTGCATTTTTTGATGAAAACAAAACTACAGGGATATGCGCTGTCAGATCATCCGTTTTGCACTGCCTCAACACTTCCAGTCCATCCTTTCCGGGCATCATAATATCCGACAATACAACATCAGGAATTCGTTCCTGAACAAGGCGAATTGCATCTTCTCCGTTCGAAACAGTGATTATATTGTATTCAGAAGAAAACACATCACGAACAAATCCTAATAATTGCGGATCATCTTCGGCTACTAACAATACAGGAAGTTCATTGACAACATCCTGGACCTCTTCGGTAGAAGAAATACTACTTACAGGAAGCTCAAAAGAAAATTTAGCTCCTCCGTTTATTGGTGATTCAAACCAAATTTTTCCGCCATACAATTCAAGCAACTCTTTTGTAAATGCCAGTCCGATTCCTGTTCCACTTTGCTTTTTTCCGTTCACTCCTCTAAAAAAACGTGTAAAAATTGCATCTCTGTCGCCGGCAGGAATACCGGGTCCATCATCAGAAACAGAAACAACCAATTTATTCTCCACCAATTCTGCCTCAACACGAATGTTAGCCCCTTTTCCTCCAAACTTCACTGCATTGCCCACAATATTATTAAGGGCCTTTTCCAAAACATTCGATGGGTAGGTACAGATCATGGTGGGTGATGACAAAACAATCTCAAAAGTTGCTTTGGTTAACCCGGCTTCAGAATAAAAAGAACCGACTATTGTATGGATCATTGCACCAACGTCGCCTGTTTTATGTTCGGGAGCATATCCACCCTTTTCCATTTTTGATGCATCCAGCAATTCATTCACGAGTCGGATTAAACGTGCTGCATTTGCCTCAATGAGTTGTAAATTTTTATCTCCACCAGGCATTTGCTGAACTTCTTTCTTGATCAACTGAAGCGGCCCCTGAATAAGAGTAAGCGGTGTTCGGATTTCGTGAACTATATTCTCAAACAGCTTCGATTTCTCCTGCACAATTTGCTGGTTTAGCCTCCGCTTTTGAATCTGGTAAAACACAAACCACAATAATCCCAGAATCACTAAAAGTGAAATCAACACGATCAGATACAACCTGCTTTTATAGCGTTCTGATTCGAGTCTGCTTGCTTGAAGTGCTAGTTCCTGTTCGCGCAATTCCTGCTCGCGCTTGCGCGTCTGATAACTGATCTCGAGCTCTTCGATACTTCTCATCTTTTCGGCTTCATTGATCTTTTTGACCAACTGAAGCTCCTTCGATTTCATTTCATACGCCTTAACAAATTCTCCTATTTGAAAATAAACCTCAGAAAGTGTAGAATACAAGGCAAGAGTATACCTGTCCCGACCTCCGTCTTCAGACAATTGCAGAGCCTTTCTCAGATTCGCAATTGATTTTACATACTCCTTCCCGCGGAAATAAAATTCCCCCAGGTTATGGTAACCGGTAATCAGATTTTCCCGGAGGTCCCATTTCGATGCTATTTCAATGCTTCGCAGATAATAATACAACACCGAATCAGGATGCGCTGATTTCATTTGATAAGCACCACCCAGGGAGTTATACAACGAAGCAAGGTATTTTTCCTGATTAGCTTCCTTGATTTTAGTCTCGGCCCCCTTCAATAATGCGATGGCATCATCATAGCGCTCCTTGTAAAACATGATTCCGGCAAGGTTGGTCAGCACCACGCTGTAAAATGTATAATCTTTTACCTTCAGTTTAGCATCAGCAGCCCTGCGTATGTAATATTCCGATTTTTCAAGATCGTTAATGTAATAATAGGTAATCCCTAATCCATTTAATGCAGAACCTATTAAAGTATCAAGCCGGTACTGTTCGCACAAGTTGATCGCGCGCAGATAATGCTCCACCGACAAAGCCGATTCCGATTTGGCCTGATAAGCTTCACCAAGAAGCGTAAATGCCTTAGCCGCTGTTTGAAAATCATTATTCTTTTCACTCAAAACCAGAGCCTGATTGGCATACCAAACCGTAGAATCCGGAATCTTGCTCAACAAATGACGTCCCTTTTCAAGCAACCGGACTCCATCCTGAGAAAAACAAATTGTCACCCTCAATAAAAGGAGAACCATCCAAGTCCATCTGATAATTAGATTCATATGCCTAAAATAGGCAATATCCAGACCAAAATATTCTGAATAGACTATTTGTCAGAAACACATCCACCGAATGTAGGATTGTCGGTCGTTTCAAAACCAAACCATTGGGCCCAATCTGATCAATAACAAAAGAACTCAGCCCCCAAACCACTCTAACACCTCTTTTGAATAAGTCTTGCTAACGGGAATGTTTTTATCCCCAATGGAAACCTGCGATGAAGAGGCTGTTTGTACATGTTGGGTGTTGACAATAAAGGAGCGGTGAATACGCCTGAATTGGGTTGAGTTGATGGATTCTTCAAAGTACCTGAGATTGTACGAGACCAAATGCGATTCGGAAGTGGTTTGAATGCGGGTATAACTTCCTTCTGCCTCTAGAAAAAGAATTTCAGCCAATTCAATTTTCCGGTATCCGCTTGAAGCTTTAATAAAAAGACATTTTTCTGTTTCTGTTGAAGCCGCCCCTTTTCGGACAGCCATCTCAATTGCCATCATTAAATCTGTTTTCTGATAGGGCTTACTGATAAATGCGGAAGGAAAAACATCGAGTAAGCGTTTTATTGTAGCCTGATCAGAATTGGAAGTAAGGTAAACAATTGGCGTTGGCAAAATATCGTTTATTCGTCGCGCTGTTTCTATTCCATCTATAGATCCCTTGATCCGAATATCCATCACCACCACATCGGGTTTTAAATCATGGATCACATCCAGGCATTGTTCACCGGAAATAAAAATACCTGCAACTTCATAACCAAAACCGTGCAGATCTGTTGCGATATCTTCTGCAAGCAACATTTCATCTTCTACAATCACAACGCGAATACTCATCCGTTTACCATTTTGTATTCCTTAAACCTGAACTTAAACCCAAATCCCTGCTGATCCAAAATCTCCATCGTTCCGCGAAGCTGACGTGTAAGCAGATCGATAAGGCGGAACCCGAAAGAGGCGGAATTCTGAATGACAGTTGGATCTACACGATCACCATTGTTCTTAACAAGCAGCACCAACTCTCCGGCTTCTTCCTTCATGTCGATTGATATAATAAAATCATCAGGATGTTTGGGATAGGAGTGTTTGAATGCATTTACGATTGTCTCATTCAGAATTAATGCAATAGGCATGGCCGTATCTACATCAAGACGTAGCTCAGGAAATAAAATCCGGATATCAATTTTCTTCATGTCAATCCCATACACATCGCACAAATTCGTTGTTAAACGTTGAGTAAACGTTCGCATTTCGATGAATGAAAAATGGGTGCCCTCATAAAGTAAAGTATGCACAAGTTCCATTGAACGAACCCGCAATTTCCCGGCCTCAACGGCAGTCCTTGCATTTTCATCGGTGATGCTTTTTCCCTGAAGACTTAACAGGGAGGAAATGACCTGGAGATTGTTTTTAACCCGGTGGTGGATTTCGCCGAGTAATAGTTCGTTTTCTTTATTCTTTTCTTCAATAATTTCCTTTTGTTCGAGCAACAGTTCATGCGCAATTTGTTTTTTGCGGTAGTTCCGAAATGCAAGCAAACTGGTAAATGCCAATGCAGCAATCATTAATCCGGAAACGATGAGCCATACACTTTTATGCTTGGAAATACGCTGATCGAGCAAACGCAATTCCCTTTCGGTTGCAGCTTGTTGCTTGTGGTGACGAATAGAATCATCGCGCATATCTGCATCAAAAGCTTCACGCAGACTCATGATATTTTCCTGTTGCGTTGCAGCGTATATACTATCCTTAATTAGAATTGATTGTCGGTAATCAGAAAGCGCCTGTCGGTAATCACCGGAACCTTCATGAACCAAGGCGCCCACCTCAAAGCGATAACGTAAACTTTCCGGATCCAAGGCATCATCTGCAGCCAATCGTTTGCTCTCTTGTAAATAAAATGATGCGCGATTCCAGTTTTTCAATCCCGAATACGCCTGAGCAAGATTTGAAGCTATTGTTGCCAGTGTTGCACTATCCGCAATTTCGGAAAACACCCTTCGTGCAAATTCAAACTCTTTTATGCTTTGCTGCAATTCACCGGATTTCATCATTGCTAATCCCAGGTTATTGCGCAGGTAGGCGTCCCAAACAGATTCCCCCTGAATTTCATGATTTAGGGTCACACCATCTCTACATGTTTTGATTGCCTCAACATATCTTCCCGATTCGATAAAATAATTACTCAGATTGATCATGCGTATAACAATGGACAGCTGATCTCCTCCTTCGCGTTTTTCCAACTCGATTGCCCGCTTTCCGTAACGAATGGCATTTTCGTAATCGCTAAATAAATTATAGATCCGGGCCATGTTGCTCATATACCGTGCAGTGGCCGAAAGATCATTCAGCTCTTTTGCAATCTGTGCTGCCTGTTGGTGGTGTTCAAGTGCCAATTCAAAATCGCCGTGATTGAAATAATTTAATCCCATCGAATTAAGTGTATTCATCACTGCATATTTATTACCTCTCTTATTTGCAAATGCTAAAACCTGATGATAAATTGAATCGGATCGCTCAAATTCATTTTTATCCGCATAATAGGATGCACGAACACTCTGCGCCTGGATGATTCCATTTTCGTAGTGCAGTCGTTTTGCTTCTTTTAGAATCTGTTCAATATATTCATTCCCTTCTTCTAGCTTTCGATTCTTAATCAGCTTACGTGCATGTTTGGTGGCAATGTCGACGCCAAGTGTATCCGAATTCCCTTCATTAATTCTTTTTCTAATGCTGTCAGCATCCTGTGCCTTCACAGCACAGCTGAAAACAAAAACCAAAACAACTGAAAGAATTACCCGAATGATCATCATTGAAAATTACAGAAAGCGATTAAGGCGCACAAATCAAAAAAATGACTTCTGGCCACTTCCCGAATTATTTACCACGTTGTTATTACAGAAAATCCATTTACTGAGCGAGACTTTAGACATGGTTCCCTCGATTTAGGAGAGAACCATTTCCGTTTGAATATTCATTCTGCTTAATTACATTTAAGTAATAAAGCCTCAATCGTAGGAATCATTTTGACAATGTTTCTTCTGTTCTTTCAAATCTATAAAAGCGAATCCATTCCCTATTATTAACCAGATCGTCTAAACCGATCTATTTTGTGGATGGGGGACTTTTTTTTATGAATGACCCGGAAATCCATAAAACATTAATTACCTGAGACATAGAAAAACAAATAACTGGGAATCCAATGATTGCATTGCGACAGTTTGCACCGTTTCAAAATTCTTCTTATATTTGCAACTCTTATTAGAAGACTGTACTTTTTCTGCCGGTTTGCGCGGCTTATGCATTCGGGTATTTCTCTTACAAATTTTCTGATTAAGGACTCGCGGTTGTTCGTTGAAAAACGGACCTCCAAGTATTTATTTGATACCCAATTAATGACATTTGCCCAATTTGAACTGAACGAACAACTTCTCTCAACATTACAGAAAGCAGCATTCTCCGTTCCAACTCCTATTCAGGAACAATCTATTCCTCACATTTTAGCCGGACGCGACATTTTCGGATGTGCGCAAACCGGAACCGGTAAAACAGCTGCATTTGCACTGCCGGTTATCCAACACCTTACCCAAAAATCAATTACAGGAAATCAGCGTAAAATAAGAACACTCGTTCTTGCTCCAACGCGTGAACTTGCTTTGCAAATCAGTGAACAATTCAAATTGTTTTCTGCGGGACAAAATCTTTTTCAGTCGGTAATTTTTGGTGGTGTATCACAACACAAACAAACCTCAGAACTTCGTCGCGGTGTCGATATTGTTATTGCAACGCCCGGTCGTTTAATGGATCTGATGAATCAGGGATTTGTAGATCTTCGCAACATTGAACATCTCATCCTCGATGAAGCCGACCGCATGCTCGACATGGGCTTCATTAATGACATCCGTAAAATCATTTCCAAACTTCCGGTTAAGCGTCAAACTCTTTTCTTCTCTGCAACCATTTCGAAAGAGATCGCGAAGCTTGCTGAAGGAATGCTAAAAAATCCGGTACAGGTTTCTGTTAATCCGGTTTCATCAACTGCAGTAAAAGTTGAACAACGCGTATACCATGTTCGCAAGGAAAACAAGCGCTCACTTTTAAAGCATGTGTTGAACAACGAGCAGGTTGAAAGTGCTATTGTATTTACCCGTACCAAGCGTGGTGCCGACAGAGTTGCCAAAGACCTCAACAATATCGGTATTAAGGCAGAAGCTATCCATGGGAATAAATCGCAAAATGCCCGCGAAAAAGCACTAAGCGGATTCAAGAGCAAGCGTTTTAACATTCTTGTGGCAACAGATATCGCTTCACGTGGTATTGATGTGAGTCAGTTATCACATGTTATCAATTACGAAATTCCGGAACAAGCCGAAACATATGTTCACCGTATTGGCAGAACAGGTCGTGCCGGGCATTCAGGAACTGCGCTTTCATTTTGCGATGAGAATGAAGCGGGGTATTTAAAAGACATCAACAAGCTCATCCGCAAACCCATCGAAGTGGTGAACAATCACCCCTTCCTTAACTAAGTAAATTCTTTAATCAATAAAAAGCGCTGTACAAGGCGCAAAAATTAAATCCAATGAAAACAGGTACAGTTAAATTTTTCGATGAGACCAAAGGTTTCGGTTTTATCAGCGTTGAAAACGGAGCGGACATTTTTGTTCACTCTTCAGGACTTCAACAAAACATTCGTGAAAACGACAAAGTAACTTTTGAAACCGAACAAGGTAAAAAAGGTATCAATGCAGTAAACGTGCGTCTTGCCCCAAAGGACTAAGACCAGATAGTTGCAATCAAAACAAGGGGAGTTTTCGGACTCCCCTTCTTTAAAATTCATTACCATTACAATTTACACCATATTGCGGGGGATGGCATCAGTTGAACAAACTGAATGGTGTTTTGCTGTCTCCAATCCAAACCGAAACAGACTTTTCAAACCTTAACAGCACTCTTTTAGAGCGGTGTATAGGAGAAATTATATACTAAATGCTTTTACCAATTCTTTTAATTTCAAGTTTATGTCAAGACCAGCGCTAAAATTCAAAAATCCTGATGCGGACACTCAGACATTTTTTGCCGCATTACGTAAGAATGTTGACTCATACTTCCGCGACAACCAGATTTCTAAGAACAACAACAATGCGATGGTATTGAAGAGCGTTATTTTGATCTCTGCTTATGTTTTACCATTTATTGGAATCCTTGTATTTCAACCGCCATTATTGATTGCGCTTCCCTTTTGGATACTGATGGGCTTTGCTCTATCAGGAATCGGGATGAGTGTAATGCACGATGCCAATCACGGTGCCTATTCAAAAAAGAAAAAAGTAAATGATTTAATTGCCAGAAGTATCCACCTTTTAGGAGGGACTATTCATACCTGGAAATTGCAGCACAATATTCTTCACCACACCTACACCAACATTCCTGAAATGGATGATGACATTGAAACAAAAATGTTCATGCGTTTCTCTCCGGGTGTAAATCTGAAATGGTATCACCGATTCCAGTTCATTTATGCGTTTCTGTTTTATGGCCTATTAACCATGTATTGGGTTACAGCAAAAGATTTTGTTCAACTGCGTCAGTACACCAAAGAAAACGTAAACAAAAACACCAAAGCAGAAAACCGTAGAATTCTTCTGAAAATGATCTTGGGGAAAATCGGATATTATTTTGTTTTTATCGGACTACCCTTGTTTATCCTTAAAATGCCGGTTCTTCCTTACCTGATCGGATTCCTTACCATGTTGTTTGTTTCAGGAGTATTATTGAGTGTGATTTTTCAGCTTGCACATACTGTTGAAGACACAACGCACCCCTTACCCAACGAAGATCTAACCATTGAAAATTGCTGGGCCATTCACCAGTTAAATACTACAGTGAATTTTGCTCCAAAAAACAAGTTTCTCTCCTGGTATATTGGCGGTTTGAATTTTCAGGTTGAACACCACTTATTCCCAACGATCTGTCACGTTCACTATCCGAAAATTTCTCCCATCGTACAACGTACTGCCGAAGAATTCGGGATTCCGTATTTGCAGCATCAAACATTTGGAGAAGCATTTCAATCGCACATCCGCACATTGAAAAAATTCGGAAGAGAAGCATAATCCAATCGTTTTGTCTGTACCTCATGCGCAGTGCAACAAAACTTCGCGAACTTTTACAACATTATAGTCTGGCAATTGACGGACTTGAAGATGGGACAATGCAAATTACCATGGTCGATAAAAGCGATCCGGATAAGATGCATTCCTTTCAGGGGAAAAGTTTTTCCATTGTTATCGGTAAAGCCTGGGCGTTTAAAAAAAAGGTGAACAGTAAACGGTGATCAGTGATCAGTGAATTGTTACTGATGACTCTTAACTGATAACCGATAACCAATCCCCCTGCGCCCGGTTAGGCCCCGAATTTCCTTTTCGTTCGATTTTATACCCGGTAAACCTTCCTTAAAAAAATCGGCCCCGGAGTTTTGTATGCACGCATACCAATTTAGGTCTGTTTGGATTTTCCATTCGTCGAAAAAAAACAACTCTTTGCCCTTTTATCCTGTAAAAACAACCAAACACCAGCCTGATCCCGCCCGAAGAGATCAGGAACCAGAGCTAGCAATGACATTAGAAGCTTCGTGAAGCCCCTTTATTGTAAGGGGATGGATCCGGCCCATTGCCGGGAGTTGAACTGTAATGCTTCAGTTATGAAAACGCTTTCTACTTCCGTTTATGCGACACCTTATTTCAGAAATACTTTTGTCGCTACTCTTTTGTTCCTGATTGGTACTTTTCTTTTCAAAGATGTAAAATCAATCACTCCCTCAACAGAACTTCCTTCGGGATTGATCTTCCGCATCAAAACAGAGAGGAATGATACCTTGTTGAATACAGAAGAAAAAATTGCTTTTTCACCTTCTTTCATAACGCAACACGAATGTGAATTCGGTATCATCACCGATTACATCCGGGCTCAGAAAACAAAAAACATGCTGCGTGATCAGGGATTCCTGAAAACTGAAATTGTTGCCTATTTTAATCGCAGTCCGATCAGCATTGATGATGCATTCCTATTATTGAACAATCGCAATTCATCGGAAATAAAAATTACTTCTTCAATTAGTATCCGGGAAATGGATTCACTACTTGGTCTCTTACAAAAAGAAGAGCCCTATTTCGCCATCTCCATCTCGATGAACGACGCACAAACCGTGAACCGCTTCTTCAACCTCAGCGGAAAACTCGATATACGTGTAAACCTTAACGGAACCAAAGAAATCGTATTCGGTAAATTCTCAACCATTGATGATGCAAACGTATACCTCGAGTTATTGACGGACCAGGGCATCGTTAGCACATCAATAAGCGCATGGAGCCAATCCGGACGTGCAATTCCAATTGAACGCGTCCTGAGTGGCTCAGACGCACCAGACATTGCCGGTCAATGAATACCAATTCCGAACAAAACAAAGGGATGGGCCTTCCATCCCTTTATTGTTGGTACAATCTTTGCTAAACCGTGTTAGACAAGGATTTTTTAAAAAATGAAGCAGAAATTCAACGATTGTAAAGGGCGGTTGGTGGGCCAATTTTGGGGCTTAGGCAAAATACCCATTTATAGTGGCGTCGAAACAACAACCATTTGCGTCTTTTGTATGTTCAATACCACATCGCAAGGAAACAAATGGCCACAATTTTACAAAGCATGATGAGAGGAAGACATTCGGCTGTTACCGACCCTAACCTTAAGGTTCAGGTAGGAACAGGAATGTTGTACATCAGCTATCCTTGCCGTACTTCAAACGTCCAATACAACATCGCCACACCCAATGGAAAAGTTGCGATAAAAGGTGATTTTGACAATGAGGCCGACGATAACAACATTGATATCTCCAGATTAAACAGCGGGAATTACACGCTGTATATAATTGACGGCGCCGACCTGATCAAATATCCATTTTCCATTAAGTAAGCGGAGCACCTGACTTTTTTTCGCAGGAAACATTAAATCTTCTTAGCCTACAAATTCCCGGATAGCTTCCAGTGTTTTTTCGCGTTCCTCTAAAAAACACATGTGACCGGAATTCTCCAATAGCAAACCTGAAACAGAAGGATGCAATTCCATTTGTTCAACGGATAGATTGGCTGCAATAACGTTATCGTACTTTCCTGCAATAAACAACACCGGGAATTTCCCGGATCGAATTAATCCGGTTTTATCTTCACGGTCTTTCATTCCCCTTAAACACGCTGAAGCACCATACACTGATGTCTTTAAGGCTTCGGTACGAATCATTTCAATTTCTTCAGAAAACCGCTCAACATTAAATGGAGCAAATAAATTTGGAATTGCTTCCCGAATAAAAACTGCAGGACTCATTTCAAGAACACGAATTGCACGCAAACGATCTGCCTTCTTCTCTTCCGTGTCGGGAAATGCAGTAGAATTAATCAATCCGATTCCTTCACAATAGTCTGCATACCGCTCCGCAAAGGACAATGCAGCATATCCACCCATTGAATGCCCCAGGACCTTTGCTTTTTTTTCTTTTTCCTGTTTCAATACGGCCACAACAACATCCGCCATCAGCGGCATCGTATGCACCTCCGAAAACACATCCGTCGATCCGTGACCAGGCAGATCAATTGAAATTATTTTGAAGCGTTGAGATAATTGCTTTGAAAAATAGTGCCAGATAAAGGAAGACTCCAGAAAACCGTGCAGCAATACAACTACCGGTCCTGCTCCCTCTGTGTAATACCGAATTTTCTTTCCGTTATAGGTGCAAAAATGTGGTGTCATTTCTTTTTCATCAAGGCCTCAATCTCATCTGCCTCAACAGGAATAGCCGCCATCAGATCACGTGGGTCGCTCTCTGTTACCATTACATTATTCTCCAGACGAATTCCTAAATTTTCTTCGCGAATATATATTCCCGGCTCAACAGTAAACACCATTCCGGGCTGAATAGGTTTGTGCCAAAGTCCTACATCGTGCACATCCAAGCCAAGAAAATGTGAAGTACCATGCATGAAATATTTCTTGTATGCAGGCATTGAAGGATCCTGATTTTTAACATCAGTTTCACTGAGCAGTCCAAGTCCGGTTAATTCCTTCTCCATTATTTTTCCAACTTCCTTGTGATAATCCGCAAGCATGGTACCTGGTCTCAACATCTTCATCGATTCGCGCATTACACGCAATACAGCATTGTAAACATCCTTCTGACGCTTTGTAAATTTTCCGTTGACAGGAACACAACGCGTCATATCCGCATTGTAATTGGCATATTCTGCACCAACATCCAGCAGGATCACATCACCGTCCTTGCATTCTGCATTGTTGTCGATATAATGCAAAACACATGCGTTGAATCCACTGGCAATAATAGGTGTATAGGCAAATCCCCGCGAACGGTTGCGAACAAACTCATGAATGATTTCTGCTTCGATCTCGTACTCCATTACACCCGGTTTGATGTAACCAAGTATTCTGCGGAATGCTTTTTCGGTAATATCGATAGCCGTTTGCATGAGTTCGATTTCCAATCCGGATTTTACGCTGCGGATCTGGTGCATCAATGGAGCAACTCGTTCAAGTGAATGCAGTGGGAAATGTTCTTTTATCCATTGAATAAACCGGGCGTCGCGTGTTTGGGTTTCAATATGTGCACGCAAATGTTCGTTAGTATTCAGACAAATTGTTTCAGCTTCAAATGCCAGCATTTTAAATACCCGATCGAACTGAGACAACCAATACACTGTTTTTATCCCTGAAGTTTCATAAGCACTACGCTTGCTGTGTTTAGCTCCTTCCCAAATGGCAATTTCTTCGTTGGTCTCGCGTAAAAACAAAACTTCGCGATGAGCAGGATCGTGCGCAAAGGGAAACAAAACAAGAATACTTTCTTCCTGATCAATACCCGACAAGTAAAACAGATCATTGTTCTGACGAAACGTCATGTGACCATCCGCATTGGTAGGCAACAGATCGTTCGAGTTAAACACCGCAATTGATCCCGGCTTAAGCATAGCTGCAAAACGCTTGCGGTTATCAACGAATAATTTGGCGTTAAGTGGAAGGTATTTCATGCGGCAGTGTTTTCCTCAAATTGACAAAATATCGGGGAAGAATGCAAACCAAAATTTCAGGAAACAAAAAAAGCGGTTCAGTTAATTGAACCGCTTTAAAATTTATTGGTGAAATGTGATTATTTACCGGGATTCCAAAAATCTTCCACAAACTTGGTGGTAAAATTTCCGGCGCGGAAATCTTCGTTTTTCAGCAATGCCTGATGAAAGGGAATGGATGTTTTTATTCCTTCGATAATGTACTCGTCAAGCGCTCTTTGCATCTTGGTAATCGCCTCTTCGCGCGTACGTGCAACGGTGATCAGTTTTCCAACCATCGAATCGTAGTTCGGGGGAATCACATAACCTGCGTATACATGCGTGTCGATACGAATACCGTGTCCGCCCGGTGAATGGTAATTGGTGATTTTACCGGGACTGGGTGCAAAATTGCGGAATGGATCTTCTGCATTGATACGACACTGAATAGCGTGCAATTGCGGCTCGTAATTTTTTCCGGAGATCGCAACACCGGCTGCAATTTTGATTTGCTCTTTTACCAGGTCATAATCGATTACTTCTTCTGTAATGGTATGTTCCACCTGAATACGGGTGTTCATTTCCATGAAGTAAAAATTGCGGTGTTTGTCAACCAGAAACTCGATTGTTCCAACACCTTCGTATTTGATGGCTTTAACTGCTTTGATTGCAGCATCACCCATTTTTTTACGCAACTCAGGAGTCATGAAAGGAGAAGGCGTTTCTTCAACCAGTTTTTGGTGACGACGCTGAATGGAGCAATCGCGCTCGGAGAGGTGACAGGCATTACCAAATTGATCACCGGCAACCTGAATTTCGATGTGGCGTGGTTCTTCGATGAACTTCTCCATGTACACACCGTCGTTACCAAATGCAGCACCTGCTTCCTGACGTGCGCTATCCCATGCAGCTTCCAGATCTTCTTCTTTCCATACCACACGCATTCCTTTACCACCACCACCGGCAGTAGCTTTAAGAATGATCGGGTATTTTATTTTAGCAGCGATCTTTTTCGCTTCGGCCATGTCGGCAAGCAATCCATCAGAACCCGGAATAACAGGTACTCCTGCTTTCTTCATGGTGTCTTTGGCACTTGCCTTATCGCCCATTGAATCGATCTGATAAGGTGTTGCACCAATGAACTTGATGTTGTGATCCTGACAAATCTTCGAAAATTTTGAATTCTCAGAGAGGAAACCGTAACCCGGATGAATGGCATCTGCATTGGTGATTTCTGCAGCAGCGATGATACGCGACATGTTCAGGTAAGAATCCTTGCTGGGTGGGGGACCAATACAAACTGCTTCATCTGCGAAGCGAACATGCAGGGAATCTTTATCGGCGGTAGAATAAACGGCTACCGTTTGGATGCCCATTTCCTTGCAGGTACGAATAACCCGCAACGCAATTTCTCCGCGGTTTGCGATGAGAATTTTATGAAACATTTTATCTCCTTCTTCTCCGGTTTTCTTTTTGCCGGATGATTTTTTGAAAATAGCCATAACGAAATGCTTAAATGAAAACAGAGCCGTATCCTCCGATACGGCTCGTAACTATTTCTTTTGCGATCAGGCAGGTTCTACCAGGAACAATGGCTGATCGTATTCCACCGGCTTGGCGTCATCCATCAGCACCTTCACAATCTTACCGGAAATTTCCGCTTCGATTTCGTTGAAGAGTTTCATGGCTTCGATGATACAGATCTTATCACCAGCTTTGATGGTGTCTCCTACATTCACAAAAACAGGTTTTTCAGGTCCCGGTGAGCGGTAGAAGGTTCCGATCATTGGTGATTTGATGGTTACATACTTCGAATCGTCACCACCGGCAGCAGGAGCAACAGGTGCCTCAGCCTGAGGTGCAGCGGTAACAGGCGCAGCAGCAATCATCTGCTGGGCAGGTGCGGCTACTTGTGTTACAACAGGCCCGGCAGCTTGTACAATTGCAGCTTTTGCACGGATCACGATCTTAAAATCCTTTTTTTCAATCTCAACTTCGGTAACTCCCGATTTAGAGACGAATTTGATCAGGTCCTGGATCTCATTCAGATTCATACGCTTGATTTTGGTTTTGCTTTCAGTTGGAATTATATGCCCATTTCAAATATAGCGCTCCCCAGGTAAATCCTCCTCCAAAAGCAGAAAGAATGAGGTTGTCGCCCTTGCGCAGTTTGCTTTCCCATTCCCAGAGCAAAAGGGGAATGGTTCCTGCGGTTGTATTTCCGAATTTTTGAATATTGATCATCACCTTGGCCTTATCCAGTCCCATACGTTCAGCAGTGGCGTCGATGATGCGCAAATTGGCCTGGTGCGGCACCAGCCAGGTAACATCATCGGCTGTAAGCTTATTCTTTTCCATGATCTCGGCAGAAACATCGGCCATGTTGGTCACGGCAAATTTGAAAACGGCCTTACCTTCCTGGTAAACGTAATGCTGTTTGTTATCCACGGTTTCGTGAGAAGCGGGTTTTAAAGAACCCCCTGCAGGCTGGCATAAATATTTTCTTCCGGATCCGTCGGCTCGCAATATGAAATCCTTTACTCCATAGCCTTCTGTATCGGGCTCAAGCAATACTGCTCCTCCTCCATCACCAAAAATTACGCAAGTGGTACGATCGGTATAATCGAGAATGGATGACATCATATCCGCTCCCACAACAACCACTTTTTTGTAACGACCGGTTTCAATGAATTGTGCGCCTGTAGCCAAGGCATAAATAAATCCTGAACAGGCAGCAGAGAGATCGTAACCCCAGGCATTTTTGGCGCCCAGTTTATCGCAAACCACATTACTGGTGGATGGGAAATTGTAGTCGCTGGTAACTGTTCCCACTATTAGCAAATCAATGTCTTCCGGACCAATTCCACGTTTACTGAGTAATTGCTTGACTGCTTCAACGCAAATATCAGACAATGCCTTTCCTTCGCCCTTGAGAATGCGTCGCTCGGAAATACCGGTTCTCGATTTGATCCATTCGTCGTTGGTATCCACCATTGTGGAAAGCTCCTCATTGGTGAGAACGTACTCGGGGACATATCCTCCTATTGCCGTAATTGCTGCTGTAATGCGACTCATTTTGCAAACACTCCTTTGATTTTTTCGGGTATGCCGGCTTTCACCACATCCCTGCTCAAAAGTATCATATTTTTAATCGCTGTAGCATTGGAAATGCCATGACCAATTATCACGTTGGAATTCACGCCCAATACGGGAGTTCCGCCATAATTCTCATAGTTGAAACGATCGAAATATTCGTCTCTGATCCCCCGTTTACGCATCAGCCAGTATAACCCTTCAGCTTCTTTCAAAACAACATTACCGGTAAAGCCATCGCAAACCACCACATCTGCCTTATCGCGAAACAGATCACGTCCTTCGATGTTGCCAACAAAATTAAAATCGGAAGATCCTTTCATGAGCTGATGGGCAGCCTGTGTAAGGAGATTGCCTTTTTCTTCTTCTTCACCGATATTAAGTAATCCAACGCGAGGATTTTTTACACCGTAAACATGTTCGATATAAAGCGATCCCAAAACAGCAAACTGATACAATACATCCGGTTTGCAGTCGGCATTGGAGCCTACATCAAGAATTATATTAAAACCGCCTTCCATTTTGGGAAGGATGGATGTGATACAAGGGCGAATTACTCCCGGACAATTATTTACACTGAAAATGGAGCCCACCAGCATTGCACCGGTATTTCCGGCAGAAGCAAAAGCGTCGATTTCGCCTGTTTTCAGGTGACGAAATCCAACAGAAATACTTGAATCGGGTTTTTGCGGAAGCGCGCGCGTGGGGTGATCGTTCATGTTGATCACTTCGGTGGTGTGCACAATATCGTATTGTGCCACGTCTTCACCCTCTCGCGTCAGGATGCTAAAAATCTGCTCGCGGTCGCCATACAGGACCAGCCTGACATCTGCGGGGAGTTCCTTTCTGGCGATGATTGCGCCGCACGTGGTTGCTTCTGGAGCGAAGTCACCACCCATTATGTCAATACCTATCCTCATTCCGGTGTGTTTGGAATCGGACAAATGTATAAAAGATTCGGAACGCCCGTAAGGGGATTCAACATCAGGCCGTAGCCGTGCTGTCGATCACCACTTTACCTTTGTAATACATCTTCCCCTCGTGCCAGTAAGCACGGTGAAAAAGGTGTGGTTCTCCTGTTGTGGGGCACATTGCGATATTTCCTGCAGTGGCCTTATAGTGCGTTCTTCTCTTGTCCCTGCGGGTCTTCGAGTGTTTGCGTTTGGGATTTGGCATGGCTCAAACGTGTTTTTTATTGTGACAACTAACCTAACTACTTTTTAATTGAGGCGGATGTTTTTTAGCATATCCCATCGCGGATCGGTTTCATCATCGCCCGGTTCGCGGGATCCGAATTCATCGAGCTTGCGAATCATTTCAGGATCACACTCGCCTTCAGGATGAACCCTGCGGGCGGGTAACGACAAGTGGATGAACTCATAGATATACTGCGCCAACTGAATCTGATGTTCTGCATGGGGCAGGACAACAATATCATCAGTATTCTCAAATTCTTCATCGCCAAACTTGGCAATGAGTTTCTCTTCTGCTTCAAGCGGCATATCAAACTCCTCCATACAGAGATCGCACAATACACGCACTTTACCGGCAAAGCGAAACTGAAATTCGAGCATGGCAGCAGATTTCTCGAGTGTGACTTTCACCTCCAGGTCTCCCTTGCTGATTTCGGATGCTTCAAAACAACCAAAGAACTCATCCTTTACCTCCAGCGTGAATTCGTGCCGACCGACACTCAGCCCGGAAAACGGGACTATGTATTGATCTAGCGTCTTCACCTTTTTAGGATTAAAAGGACGGCAAAGGTAACAAAAAAGAACACCCCAAAAACAAAAACCGTAAAAAACCGGCGAAAGGGCTGAGGCTTACTCCCGCTCAGAGCGTTCGGACCTCACCTGTGCCTGTAAAGGGTTGGCCGTTATCTCTTTATGAAACCTACGTTGAAGAAACACATCCTTGGCCAGATAAATAGCGTTACGGAAAGAAGTTTCATCCGCAGTTCCCTTTCCTGCCAGATCGTAGGCAGTGCCGTGGTCGGGAGAAGTACGCACAACCGGTAGACCAGCAGTAAAATTTACACCCTCATTAAACGATATGGACTTAAAAGGTGCCAATCCCTGATCGTGGTACATAGCTAAAACACCGTCGAAATTGCGGAAGTTCCCTGAACCGAAAAACCCATCGGCAGGGTAAGGACCAAACACCATGAGTTGCTCATTGCGCAAGGACTGGATAGCAGGAGTAATGATGTTTTTATCTTCCTCTCCCAGGAGACCATTCTCGCCAGCATGAGGATTAAGTCCCAAAACAGCAATGCGCGGACGACGAATCCCGAAGTCGCGGATCAAGCTCTGATTCATTCGCTTTACAACGGCCTGTAAGCGATCCTTTGTGATTTGTGAAGAGACCTGATTGAGTGGGATATGCCCGGTGAGCACTCCAACGCGCAAATCACCGGCCACCATCATCATTAATGCCTCATCAACACCTGCAATTGATGCAAGGTATTCGGTGTGGCCAGGGAAGCGAAACTGATCACTCTGCATCACTTCCTTATTGATAGGGGCAGTAACGAGTACATCGAGTTTTCCGCCGGCAAGGTCTTTAACTGCGGCTTCAAGCGAAATGAAGGCATACTTGCCCCCGGTGGAATTTGCTTCTCCGGGAGTAAATGTAACCTCATCGTTCCAACAGTTTACCAGATTCGCCTTATTGCGAACAGCATCAGACGCATTCTGAATACTATGAAAGTTAAACTCGGGCAGGTTAAGCGCCTTTTTGTAATACGATGCCAGTTTGGAATTGCCATAAACAACAGGCACAATATCCTGAAGTATACGGTTATCGGCGAGCGTGCGAATAATGATTTCCATTCCCACACCGTTGATGTCGCCTACTGAAATTCCAACCCGGACTTTATGATCGTTATGTGACTGACTCATTCGTGTTGATTTTGCACAAAGGTAAGAATCCCCCGTTAGTACAATCCCTGCAACCTGTACAACCTTTCAGCCGTCTGATTGTAATAATTTACGTACTTTGCTGTTCTTACTGTTCATTCTCCCGTTTTACCAATGAAGAGACTGCTTCTTTTACCGATTTTTCTCCTTTTGGCGCTGAGTGGTTATGCCACCCACAATCGCGCAGGGGAGATTACGTATCAGTGGCTGGGAGGACTCAAATACCGTTTTATCATTAAAATCTGCACCAACGAAGGAAGCAGTGTTGCTGATCGTCCGGAGCTGGAGATCTGGTATGGCGACGGTGACCGTGATACTGTACCAAGACTTAGTGAAACACCTGTTCCATCCATTGGAAGCTTTGTAGGGAGCGAGAATATTTATATTGCTGAGCACACGTACGATGGTCCCAGTACTTATTTTATTGAAGTCCTCGACCCAAACCGAAATCAGGGGATTTTAAATATTTCTCAGTCGGTAAACGTGACTTTTTGCATTCGCTCGGTTCTGGTCATCAGTCCGTTTTTATCAACGGGTAACAATTCCTGCGTACCTCAGGATTTTCCTTGTCCGGAAATTGGTTGTGTGGGTGGACGCTATTGTTTCAACAGCGCTGCCTACGATCCCGATGGAGATAGTCTTAGCTACGAGCTGATTCCCTGTTCAGGCGGAAACAGTAATGATAATGGTTGCTCTCCTCTGGCAGGAGGAGTGTATACCTATCCTCATTTGGTAGGAGGAGGAACGATCAGTCTGGATCCGCTTACCGGCACCTTCTGTTGGGACGGGCCTCAGTTACAAGGAGAGTACAACATTGCCATACGCATAAACGAATGGCGAAACGGCTTCTTTATGGGAAGCGTGGTGCGCGATATACAAATTACAATTCTGGGCATTTGCAACAATGACCCGCCCACACTTACACCCATAACCGACCGTTGTGTTGTTGCAGGAAGCAATATCAATTTTTCAATGACCGCTTCCGACCCCAACATCAATCAATCCATTGTAATTGAAAATTACGGTCAGCCCTTCAGTTTTACCAATTCACCGGCTACTTTCAGTACATCCGGGTCCAACCCAAAAACCGGAACATTCAACTGGAACACCAATTGTTCGCATATACGCAACTCAGCCTACCAGATTTATTTCATAGCACGCGACAACCATCCAACAGTACCGATGATTGACGTGCGATCCGGGACAATAAAAGTTGTTCCGCCGCCGGTGACGGGATTAGTTGCGGCACCGTTTGCAAATACAATGGTGCTTACATGGAATCCCAACTCCTGTGCTAACATCCAAGGCTATCGGATCTACCGTAAAAACGGTCATGGCACACCCAACACTTCAACCTGTTGCGATATGAATACCGCAACTCAGTTAGGTTACACACTGATTGGAACCACAACGGGAGTGAATGCAACTACTTTTACCGATGCAAATGGTCTTGTTCTCGGAAATGAATATTGTTATGTAATCGTTGCCTTCATGCTTGATGGCGCAGTGAGTTGTCCGAGCAACGAAGTCTGTGATCAGCTAAACATGGATGTTCCGGTGATCACACATGTTAGCGTTGGAAGCACCAATGCCATAACAGGAGTAGATACTGTGCGTTGGGTTCATCCCCTTGAACTGGATACGGTAAGTAATTTCCCCGGACCCTATTTTTATAAAGTTTACCAGAGTATCGGATTCGGTGCTGCAAATACACTAATTACCACCACACCACAATCTGCGCAATTACACCTCGCACAAAAACAGGTGTTGGTCAATAATCTTAACACGGTAAATAATGCCTATAGCTACAAGGTCGAGTTGTATCAGTTCAACACTTCCAACAGCACAGAGACCTTAATCGGCCCAACGAACAATGCTTCTTCAATTTTCCTCACAATAACCCCTGCAGATCAGCAATTGCAATTGCGCTGGCAATTGAACGTGCCCTGGGAAAATACTTTGTATGAAATACAACGGGAATCCTTTCCCGGCTCCGGTGTGTTTAACACAATTGCAACAACAGATACCACGCTGTTTACGGATACCGGTTTGGTAAACGGACTCACTTATTGCTATCGGATCCGATCCACAGGATCTTATTCCGATCCGCGAATACCTGCTCCGCTTATCAATTACTCGCAGGAAGTTTGTGCCTCGCCCGTAGATCTTACTCCGCCTTGTCCGCCTGTAATTGTACTCCACAACGATTGCGAAATTCCTCTGAATAGCCTCGTGTGGAACAATCCCAACAACAGTTGTGCAGATGATGTAATGAGTTACAATCTCTACTTTACTCCGGTTGAAGGTGAAGATTTTATTCTCCTGGCCACTTTCAGCAGCAATACAGATACTGTTTTTTCACACATACTCAGCAATGGTTCTGTTGCAGGATGTTATTATGTAACTGCAGTTGACAGTGTTCAATACGGTAATGAAAGTTTACCAAGCAATGTGGTTTGCGGGGATAACTGTCCGATCTATTTTCTTCCCAATGTGTTTTCACCGAATGGTGATGGCGACAATGATTTCTTCAAGGCCTTCCCGTACCGGTTTATCGAAAAGATCGATTTGAAAATTTTCAATCGCTGGGGACAACTACTTTTCCTTTCTGAAGATCCCGGTTTCCGCTGGGACGGAAAGAGTATGGAAAACGGGAAGGATGTCCCTGAAGGCGTCTATTTTTACACCTGCACCGTTTATACCATTCGTCTGAGTGGCATGGAGGAAATCAAGCTGAATGGCTTTATTCACCTCTACAGAGAAAACGGAGCCTCCAGTCAGTAAACCATGTTCACAGGAATTATCGAAGCGATGGGGACGATGCAATCCACCGAGACCGAAAACAGTAATGTTCATTTTCGCATCAAGGCGCCCTTTACCTCCGAATTGAAGATCGATCAGAGTGTTGCACACAATGGTGTTTGTCTTACTGTAGTAGCTATTGAAGGGGATGAATACCTTGTAACGGCCATTGAAGAAACGCTGCAAAAAACCAATCTTGGTTCTCTTGCCACAGGAAGTAAAATCAACCTTGAGCGCTGCATGAAGCTGGGAGATCGTTTAGACGGACATCTGGTACAGGGACATGTCGATCAAACTGCAATTTGTGATTTGATAAGCGATGAAAACGGCAGCTGGAAATTCGGATTCCGTTACGATGAAAAAGAGAATGTAACCGTAAGTAAAGGGTCCATCTGCATCAATGGCGTAAGTCTAACGGTAGTGGATTCCAGTCCGGGATATTTTTCGGTTGCCATTATTCCCTACACCTACGAGCATACCAATTTTAGTAGCCTTAAAAAAGGAGATACTGTCAATTTAGAATTTGACATTGTGGGTAAATACATTGCCCGCCTTATGCAGCGTTGATTATTGGTATTGGGAAATGATGGATGCCATTCGGATAGCGATAAATATTCCGAATACAATTGCAGCAATTACACCAATACCTACAATCATCCAATACATACGCATATTGGCCATTGCCGAACGAAAATCGTTCATGTCTCCGGTAAAGGATGCGGCACTCAAAGCAGAGGCCGAACGGTTCAGGCGCAGAAATGCGATAAAAAACACAATCATAAAAACCGGCAATACTATTGCTATAATAGAAATCATAGGCCAAAGAATCTCCAATACTGCACGTTGCTGTGAATCAAGTTCTCGCATAGCGGCCTGATAAATATTTGATCCGCCTGCAGCAAAAAACAAGAGTAATCCCAGAACTAACAAACCAAACGCAACAAACATTACGATGGTGTAGATCTTCATGTATTTTCCGGCTTCACGAAACGAATCGCGGTGCTCGGAAGAAATTTGTCCGGTGCTTCCGCCTGTGTCTAATGTTTCAAAATTTTCCATGTTCTAAAGATTATCTCATGTTAGCCATCAAAATATTCATAGCAATATTAATTGCAATCATCACCAGCGAAAGCATCCAATACATATGGGTTGATTTCATCGCCTGCAATAATGCTTCTCCGTCTGAATTTGCAGAAAAATTGCGAAAATGAGTGGATTTCTGAATCAGAATTACTGCGATATAAATTGCAAATCCCTGCATTAAAATTCCCAGTAAAGCGTTAGCTCCGGCGCCATTGGCCATCCCTGAAAAGTTCCCAAGAACCCCCAGGACACTTCCAATAATGGAAATTATTCCGACAAACTGCATCCAGCCTGCCATTGTACGTATTTCTTTCAGGATGTCCTCCGGAAAAGAATTTGAAGGTTGATCAAGATTTTCCATGGCCACAATTTATGCAAAATTTACTATCCAACAAGTGAAAAGAATAATCAGGAATTAAGTTTAATTTTTAATTCGTCCAACTGCGCCTGATCAATTGGCGAGGGAGCGTCAATCATTACGTCGCGACCGCTATTGTTCTTAGGGAATGCAATGAAATCACGGATCGACTCGCTACCGCCAAATAAGGAGCACAAACGGTCGAAACCAAAAGCAATCCCGCCATGCGGAGGTGCGCCGAACTCAAACGCATTCATGAGGAAACCGAACTGCTCCTGTGCCTGTTCAGGGCTGAATCCGAGCAGCTCAAACATACGGGCCTGCAAAGTCCTGTCGTGAATACGTATTGATCCTCCGCCTACTTCCACGCCATTAACAACCATATCATAGGCATTGGCTCTTACGCTGCCCGGATCGCTTTCCAACAAGGCAATATCTTCCGGTTTGGGGGAAGTAAAGGGGTGATGCATGGCAAACCAGCGATTGGCATCTTCATTGAATTCCAACAATGGAAAATCCACCACCCATAAACAAGAATAGGTGTCCTTATCGCGAAGCCCTAAACGCGTACCCATTTCCAAACGAAGTTCGTTAAGTGCCTTACGGGTTTTGTTCGCTTCACCTGCAAGAATCAATATGAGATCTCCCGGCTTGGCACCAAATGCTTCTGCCCATCGCTTTAACTCTTCCTCGCTGTAAAATTTATCGACCGATGATTTCAATGTGCCGTCAGTATTATACCTGCAATACACCAATCCCGTAGCACCAATCTGGGGACGCTTTACAAAATCTGTCAGTTCATCCAATTGTTTACGTGTGTATTCGGCGGCTCCGGCAGCGTTGATTCCCACTACAAGTCCGGCATCATCAAATACTTTAAAGCCTTTGTTTTTCACCAGATCGTTCAACTCAACAAACCTCATTTCAAAACGGGTATCGGGTTTATCGCAACCATAATACTTCATTGCGTCTGCGTAAGTCATTCTTGGCAGAGAAGCGATGTCTACGCCCTTAACTGCCTTGAACAAATGACGAACGAGTCCTTCAAACGTTGAAAGAATATCTTCCTGTTCTACGAAAGCCATTTCACAGTCGATCTGCGTAAATTCCGGCTGACGATCGGCGCGCAGATCTTCATCGCGGAAACATTTTACGATCTGGTAATAACGATCGTAACCGCTTACCATGAGCAATTGCTTGAATGTCTGCGGCGACTGAGGCAAAGCGTAAAACTGACCCTCATTCATCCTGCTGGGCACCACAAAATCGCGTGCACCTTCGGGAGTAGATTTAATGAGATAAGGCGTCTCCACCTCCATAAATCCCTGCGCATCGAGGTAATTCCGACTTACAATCGACATGCGATGACGCAATTCAAGGTTATTACGCACCGGATTACGGCGTAAATCAAGGTATCGGTATTTCATCCGGAGATCATCGCCCCCGTCGGTTTCATCTTCAATGGTAAATGGCGGAGTTTTTGAAACATTCAAAACGATCAGTTCATCTACCACGATCTCAATTTCGCCGGTTGGAATAGTATTGTTTTTGTTGGAGCGCTCAGCCACTTTCCCTTTTGCCTGTATCACAAACTCACGTCCGAGTTTACGTGCCTGTTCGCACAAAGCAGCATTGATTTCCATATTGAATACCAACTGTGTGATACCATAACGATCGCGCAAATCGAGGAAAGTCATGCCCCCAAGATCGCGAGAGCGTTGTACCCATCCTGCGAGGGTAACGGTTTGACCTTGATGGGAGAGGCGCAATTCGCCACAGGTGTGTGATCTGAACATACTCTTATTAATTAATGCGCAAAACTAAACAATCGGACGACAACCCACTAATAAGCATATTGGAATAGCAGAAATAGTGGGCAAGAAGAAAGAAAAACCGGTCATAACGTCTCCTTCGTCCTTTCAAATAAGCTGAAAGGCGGCTCATTTGAGCTTTCCCGTTTTGAATAAGGAATTTCATAAAACGTCGGTTTCAGTTCATGAACGGAATCGAAAAAAGTAAACTCTCCATTTATGAAATACGAACGACGGTTCATGAAATCCCAACAGGTTTAGTGGATTAGCCGGATGATCTTTGTGGAAATCATTTAAACCATGCAACTATTCATTGCCACCTTTTTTTTCCTCACGCTTGCACCTGCCGGCGTAGAAAACCAAAATCAAATTGCGCTGTCGCAGTTTAAAGATGGCGATTTGCAAGTAGGAAAAGTAACCGCAACGGAAAAGCGTCCGAACGACAAATTCATCGAACAGGCGGCGAAAACATGGCCGGTAAAATTTGTCAGGGATGGAAACCGTGTAACGGAAATCATTGTAAACAGAGCCGGAGTGGTAGAAGAAAAATTCACCCCTGATGTTCCCGGATTCCCGGCCTATTTTGTATACAACAGTACCCGTCTTACAATGACCGGTAACGTAATGTATTACTATAACTGGAAAAACGCTGCTCCTGAGATCAAATATGTTTTGGCATTAGATTATGATGCCATCAGAAAAAAAACACTGGATGAGCACCACAAAATATTACAGGAATATCTGACTGAAGCGTTCGCCAATCAAACAAACGCCAGAGGAGACATGGCAGCAGAACAGCAGGCAAAAGCTGAAAAAGAAAAGGCCGAAAATTCGATAAAAGGAAAAGACATCAAAAAAATTGAAGTGGTGTGGATTACACCCTCTTCGGAAGCCGGGATGCAATCGAAAATAAAATATGGAATCAAAGCCACTGCTGCAGATGGAAAAATATTCTCAACTCCCGGTCTCGGTGGAAAAACTCCGTTTGATGATTTTGAAATCACAACCGTTGGCGCTCAACCTGCTGATGAATTTTTGATGGTAGAAGTGGATGCATCCAAAATCAAAAACGATCAGATTTCGCTTACTGCAAAAAGCAAATTCCATTCAATATCAGGAAGTGCTTCTTTACCCCTTTCGTATTCAACACCAATCGTTCTTTCCTTCAGAGGCGAACCCGGATGTGGAACGGGCATGTATGCACATTCAGGCAGAGGTGGTGGACGAGGAAAAAGCATTGTGGTTAATGCAGGTTTATCCACTAACGGAAAATTGGTTTTAGTCGAAGTGAAAGACGCTACAAGCAGCGAAGTGCTAGCACGCTTAAAAGTACAACCCGGCGTAAGTATAACTATTGATATTTCCGGTGGCGACGGTTGTTCAGGAAGCAGCTCAGCAACCTCTCGAGGCGGCGATGGTGGAGCGGGTGGATCAGGAGGCAATGCCGTTGTGAATAAATCATCTTCTGTTAGCGGCTTATCCCTAAATATCATCAACAAAGGCGGAAGAGGTGGAAAGGGCGGTAAAGGATCGGCACCTATCAATAATGGCAGCGAAGGAAGCTCCGGAAGCAATGGAAACATCAGTGAAAACAATCAAACCATAACTCTGAATTTTTAACCCATAACAAAAATGAAAATGAAAAAGACAACACTTGCCGCGTTACTTGTATTGGCTGTAGCAGTCAACAGCGACGCACAAAAGCTGAATTCGCTTAAAGAGAAAGCAACCGGAAAAAAAGAAGCTTCAGGTGGATCCTCGAGTGAAGGGAAGCGTATTGCAAAACCATTTGCGAAAGATTTTACCGACAGCAAAAACATTTCAGGGGCTTATACAATTGCACCTGCAATGCTCATCGGAAAAGATAATCTGGGTCGCGACAGTTACCAGGATCTTGCAAAATGGGAATACGTTCATGAAGAAAGCGGAAAGATCATTGTACAGCTCAACATGTATTTCAACGCAGAAGGCTTGAAGGTGAGCATGAATCTGGTAGAGAAATACCAGGAAAATTTTAATACCCGGGTATTCAAAAACAAAGATGGAGAGCTATGGGAAATTGACACCGATGTGTACGTTTTGTACGACAACAACGACAAACGAACTACGCATGTTTTTGCAAAGGACAAATCGAAGCTGGAAGCATATGATCTCGAAACTGCCACTGCAAAATACGATGCTAAACGCAGCGAGATCAACAAAAAGGAATCCGAAAAAATGGCAGCCAAGTGGATGGGGAACGACACTTACAAAGCGATGGTTGGCAAGGTCGGTTTCATCAAGCACTACTCCAACGTAAGCTACAACCGTTTCGATATTCTTACTGAAAAAACCGATGTTTTCATTTCCACTCACGAAATCGGAAAACCATTGTACTACCGCGGCTATTTTAAAGCTCCAATCACTGCAGTTTGTGGGTCTGATTGTGAATACAATGTTACTTTCGAAATTGACGGACTGAAAACCTCACGTGTTGAACTTAGCAAGAAAAGTTCAAAATGGTCGAACAATTTTAAAAAGCGTGACGCCGATGAAAACTTCTTCTCGTATGCGTGGACACTTCAGGATGATAAAGTTTGGGATTACGCTTATGTGTATCTTCTGTATCAGATCAAGGATAAATTTTCCGATGGAAAAAGCTTTAAGATGAAAGTAACCATTTGGGCAAACCGCGATGGTGTTGACAAGGAAGCAATGGCTGAGGGAACAATCACCTTGGTTTACAAAAAAGAAAACAAGGACAAGATCGACCTTATGATGCAACAGTTCGATAATTTCATGAACGAATAATTTTTGGAAAGCTTTCGAAAAATCCCCCTGACGAACTCTGGGGGATTTTTTTATTTACCAAAAGTCCGGCTTTATTTTTCTTAATAACTAACAAACAAGCTCAAAATACAACTCGACTGTTTGTGTAACCACGCACTCCACTGGTTGCAGCGACGAGTCATAAAGCAAATCCGGCACGTTCAATTGAAAGAAAAATCCTACATGCGATAGAACACCCCTGGCTTCAGCCAGGGGTTAAAGGGGTTGAAGCGGTAGAAATCCTCGGACTGAAGCCCGGGATTTCTGAGTAAATTCGCGGCATGACTCTCTCCGTACACTCCGACGAACATTTCATGAAGCAGGCTCTTGCCGAAGCAAAAAAAGCATTTGAAGAAGATGAAGTCCCGGTAGGTGCTGTTATAGTCTGGAACAAACAGATTATTGCACGAGCGCACAACCTCACCGAGCGACTGAACGACTTCACCGCCCATGCAGAAATGCAGGCATTCACCTCCGCTACCAATCATATCGGTAACAAATACCTCAACGAATGCACATTATACGTCACGCTCGAACCCTGTGTGATGTGTGCCGGAGCATCGTTCTGGACTCAGATCGGAAAAATCGTTTATGGTGCCTCCGATGAAAAACGCGGGTACCTTAAAACGAATCCGGAAATCATTCACCCTAAAACAGAAATGGTTGGCGGAGTACTCGCCGAAGAATGCGGTGCTTTGCTCACAGAGTTTTTCAGAAAGAAGAGAGATAAATAATTCTGTAATCGATTTGGCACACTCATTTCATCTCCGAAATAATGCAGTTAGCCGACACCCCGTAACTCTTCGCCGTTTACCGTTTACCGATCACAAAAATTGTTTATCTTTTGGTAACCAAACTAAACCCCATGAAGACGATCTTTTCTCTGACATTGCTTTTTGTTGTGCATTGTGCAACAGCGCAGACTACTGTAAAATTCGCTGCTAATTCGGGCGATAGTGAGCTTGATCTGACCTTGAGTGATATGAATGTCACTGCAAGCGCAGATTTCTCTGTATTTAAAAATGAAATGAAGCTGACGTATAATGTCACCGACCAGAAAATTGAAGACCTGCGTGTTAAGGTAAAAATGGCGCCTGCAGATATTTATATGACACTTGAGTTAGCTCGCATTAGCGGTAAAAGTGTTGATCAGGTAGTAAAAGTTTACGAAACCAACCGTGATAAAGGCTGGGGTGTGATTGCCAAAGAACTGGGTATCAAACCCGGATCGAAAGAATTTCATGAACTAAAGGGCAATGCCAAAAACAAAAATGAAAAAGTGAAAGGCAAAGGTACCAATAATGGAAAAGGTCCTAAAGCCAAAACAGGAGCCTCCCCTGCACCTAATAACGGTGCTGCTCCAGGGAAAAAGAAATGAGCCCGGGCTTCGACTCCCCAACGCTCCCCGACGCTATCGGTCGGGGCAGGGTCGGTCGGGGCAGGTACGGTGGGCGCAGGTCGCTCAGCCCTCGCTGAAGACGCACTGCCCTCATCCATGATGAACTTATTCGTTTCATTGATTGTTATTGATACAATGATGTTGCTACAATATTCCTAATTTTGCAGCAGCTAAATTTGTTTCACTTAAAAACATTTTCCATATGTATCCCCCCGAATTGGTTGCCCCAATGAAAAAAGAGCTTGTAGATGCAGGCTTCAAGGAACTCCTGAACGCAGGTGATGTCGACAACGAAATGAAAAACACAGGCACTACGTTGGTCGTGGTAAATTCCGTTTGCGGCTGTGCTGCAGGAGCTGCTCGTCCCGGTGTTCGTAAGGCTGTTCAGAATGCTAAAATTCCCGCTCACCTTACTACTGTTTTTGCCGGTGTTGATCGTGATGCTGTAGAACAGGCACGTCGTTATATGCTGCCTTATCCACCATCATCTCCTTGCATCGCATTGTTCAAGGATGGTAAACTGGTGCATTTTCTTGAGCGCCACCACATCGAAGGACGCAGTGCAGATATGATTGCAGAAAACCTGCAAGCCGCGTTTGATGAATTTTGTTGATTTTCCTATTCCTTCTTTTCAGGCTCCATGGTACCATGGGGCCTTTTTTGTCCACGAATAAAGGTCATTCATCCAAGTCCGACAACTTTGCCTGACAACTTGCGTAATTTTGACCGCACGCACACCTACACCGATTTTGCACATGCCTATTTCTACACGATTTGCAGCGAGGGATTTTATAAGGACATCGCTTGGGGGGAGACTTCTTTTTTTTCTATTTCTCTATTTTGAACTATCATCAACAAGAGCCGGAAACACCTGTGCCGGGGCAGATGCCATAATTCCGAATGGGACATGTTCAACTTTAAGGGTAGATGGGGGTGCCGGTACTCCTGCCTTGGCTACATGCACCGGAACAATTGCAAGAGAAGAATGGTTTTCATTTACCGCAACTGCCGGAGTTACGTATACTGCCAGTTATACCAATAGCACCAACAACACAAATCCGGGGATCTACGTGTACAGTGGTGCATGCGGAGGATTGACCCAGATTGCTTGTGTAAACGCAACCGGAATGGGAAACCCGGTGACTGAAACCCTCAACTTTACACCTGGTTCATCCGGAACTTTTTATATCCGAATGGTCAATTTCGGAACCACCAACAATATGGACGGAACCTTGTGTTTGACTTCTGCAGCTTTTCTATCAAACGACGAACCTACAGGAGCAACTGCCTTAAGCCCGGGAACCACATGTTCCTTCTCTACATATACCAACTACGGTGCAACAGCAAGTACTTGCGGAACCATTCCCGCTCCGGGATGTGCCGGATATATAGGTAGTGATGTGTGGTTTAGTATTGTAGTTCCTGCCACAGGTTCGCTTATTATTAATTCCCAGGCAGGAGTTATTACCGATGGCGGAATGGCGCTGTATACTGGAGCGCCCTGTGGGACTTTAACACTTGTAAGTTGCAACGATAACGGAACCGGAATGCCAACGATAACGGCAACCAATTTAACTCCAGCCTCTACAGTATATGTCCGTTTCTGGGAAGACGGAAACAATAACAACGGAACATTTGGAATCTGTGTAATTGAGCCTCCCTCAAACGATGAACCCACTACCGCCACAGCTTTAACCCCGGGCACCAGTTGTTCCTTTTCCACCTTCACGAATTTGAATGCAACAGCAAGTACATGTGGAACCATTCCGGCACCGGGTTGTGCAACTTATGCAGGTGGTGATGTTTGGTTCAGTATTGTAGTTCCTGCCACAGGATCACTGATAATATCATCGCAGGCAGGAGTTATTACCGATGGTGGTATGGCGCTTTATACAGGAACGCCATGTGGTACATTATCGCTCGTAAGCTGCAACGATAACGGAACCGGAATGCCAACGATAACAGCAACCAATTTAACTCCATCCTCAACGGTATATGTTCGCTTTTGGGAAGACGGGAACAATAACAACGGAACATTTGGAATTTGCGTAATTCAGCCCCCCGCAAATGATGAACCCTCGACTGCTATTTCACTAACTCCCGGGGCAACTTGTTCCTTTTCCACATTCACTAACCTGAACGCAACTACCAGCACCTGCGGCACCATTCCAGCGCCGGGATGTGGAGGATACAGTGGTGGAGATGTTTGGTTCAGTTTTGTTGTTCCTCCTTCAGGATATGTTACCATAAGCGCACAAGCAGGTGTAATTACAGATGGTGCAATGGCCATATATTCAGGCTCTCCTTGCGGTATATTGACGTTAATTAGCTGTAATGACAACGGAACAGCCATGCCGACCATTACCTCGAATACACTTACACCCGGAGCAACCATTTATATTCGCTTTTGGGAAGACGGAAATAACAACAACGGAACATTTGGAATTTGCGTTACCGATCCGTGTTCTTCATCCAGTCCGGTTAATAACGATTGCAGCACCGCAACTCCCTTAACCGTATATGCATCTTCCTGTGTTCCCTTACCCGGAACGGTACAATGTGCCTCTGCCTCTGCTGATGCAAACAGCTGTGGAGCAACTGCTGACGATGATGATGTTTGGTACTCATTTGTTGCCACATCAACCAGTGTAAATATTACAATAACCAGTGTAGCAGGTTCAGTTACCGACATGTATCATTCGCTATTTACCGGGACCTGTGGTTCATTGGGAAATGCGGTACTTTGCAGTGATCCCAACTCCAGCACACCAACCGGATTAACCATTGGACAAACCTATTATATCCGTGTTTACACGGTTAGCACAGCGCCCGGACAAACTACTACATTTCAAATTTGTGTTACCCAAATGAGTCCATGTGGAAATCCGATGAACAACGATTTTTGTTCCACTCCTGCAACTTTATCATTGAGTGCATCAAGTACTTTTTCCAGCACAACAGCAAGCAGCTATACTGCAGATAATCCGGCAAACATCAATACCGCATTTTCCTGCGGAACGATTCAAAATAATTCCTGGTATCAGTTTACTGCTACAGCAACATCACACACTATTAACATCAGTTCAATTGCCGGATGTACCGGAGGAATACAAGCGCAGGTTTATGCTGTTACCCGAAATGCAAATAACTGTTGTACCAATTTCAGTTCTGTTTCCAATTGTTATAGCCCCGGCAATACAAATCCAGGCACTCTTACCGCAAATGGACTTACTATTGGAAATACTTACGTGCTGATGATAGATGGTTGGTCAGGTGCAAACTGCAATTATACAATAGCAGGATGGTCTGCATCTGGAGTTCTTCCTATTGAACTTATTTCATTTGATGGAATGAATATTGGTAACGGAAATGAATTACGATGGAAAACTGCAACTGAAAGCAATAACGAACGATTCGATATTGAAAGATCGTATGATGGCAGTAATTTCATAGTTATCGGATCAGTGGCCGGGTCAGGGAACTCAACGGTTCCGCTGTCATATCAATTCTTCGATGGCAATACCGTACAAGGTCATACTTATTACCGCTTACGTCAATTCGATTTTAACGGGGAGAACAGCACATCGCAAACCATTGTTGTGTTTCCAAAAGAAAACAACGAAGCATTTATTTATCCTAACCCTGCAAGTGATAAACTGAACATTGATGTTTACAACGAATTCAATACCCGGATAACTGTTCGCATAATTGATCTTGCAGGACATGTTTTTGAAGAAACATTTTTCGCAGAAGAAGGAGTAAATCACTTTAACAGCAGTCATTTTTCTTCCCTTGAAAAAGGCGTTTATTTTGTACAAATAACAACTCCATCGGGAATGGTTATTAAAACTGAAAAAATCATTAAGCAATAATTTATGAGAGTCGTTCTGTTTTTTATATTACTATTTTCCTCAGCAGATTTATTTGCACAAAATCCACAAATAAACCCCTCTGCCGACACCAAGGATATGACTATTACTATTCATTGTCCGCGACTCCAAAACCAGACGCAGGCACAAAACATGAAAGTAATTCTGGAGAGTTTTAATTCAGACAAAATCACTTCTGTGAATTTTAATCTTGGTCAAAAAACTTTTTACCTAACGATTACAACTCAATTCAACAAAGTTGAAACACTTGGTTCATTTAGAGAACAGGGACTTGAATCGTTTTACATTGAAAACGGAATGCTAAAGCGGCTTAATCATGTTGGATCTGAGCTAATAGAAATCCCCTATACCAACGAACAATAAAAAATCCCCGAATCGATTCGGGGATTTTTGTTTTTGATAGTTTATTTTTAATCCATCAGCACCATTAGTGGGCGCACAATCTTAACGCCTTTGCGCTGGCGATAGGTTTTTAATCCCTGAATCAGCCAATCATTAAACCCTTGTATTTCTCCGTGCGTTTGAAAACTCGCTTTTCCATTTAGCATTTCTTCATTGGCATCCAACAACACATAAAGCGGCTGAGAACTTTCTCCGTAGCGTTTCACTTCCATATCGGCCCATTTCTGGCCAACGTTTCTGAATTGTTTGCTAGCCGGATCGGAAGGATCGAGTTTGGTGCGTTCATCGACATGCAGAGAAATCACAACCACAGAATCGCGGAGTAAGCGCAGATTTTTTTCGTCGGACCAAACCTTCTGTTCCATCTTACGGCAGTTTTCGCAACCGTAACCGGTAAAGTCAATCATTGCAGGTAATCCCTTTTCACGTGCATAATCCATACCGTGATGATAATCGTGAAACGTAATCAACTGGTGAGGTCCGTATGCAGCGTGCTCAGGCAATCCTCCGTCTTCACCACCTCCACCTTCGGGAGCACGATTTCCAACTCCGTAAGGTGATTCAGAATACTCCAGAGGAGGAGCAATTCCTGCCAGCAGATTAACCGGTGCGCCCCACAAACCGGGAATGATGTACACCATGAAGGAGAAAACAAAAACTGCCATTAATGCACGACCGGTTGAAATTTTTTCGGAAACAGAATCATGCGATAAACGAAATGCGCCGATGAGGTACAATCCCCACATGAACAATACCCCGGCAAAGAGAGCGAGGAACAATTCGCGTTCGAGTAGATGCGATTGATAAACAAGATCTGCCTTTGAAAGAAATTTCAATGACAATGCAAGTTCAATAAATCCTAAACTAACTTTTACCGTATTGAGCCAACCTCCCGAAGAAGGCATGTTGTTGAGGAATCCCGGAAAAATTGCAAAAAGTGTAAACGGAAGTGCAATGGCTAATGAGAATCCGAACATACCGAAAATCGGTCCCATAATTCCTTTGGAAACGGATTCTACCAAGAGCGAACCAACAATGGGTCCGGTACAGGAAAACGAAACCAACGCGAGCGTAAAGGCCATAAAAAAGATGCCGAGAAATCCGCCTTTATCAGCGTTTTTATCAGCAGCATTTACCCAGGAAGAAGGAAGCACTATTTCGAATGCACCAAGGAAGGAAATTGCAAACAAAACTAAAACCGCAAAGAAGATCAGGTTAAAGAAAAGAGAAGTCGACATCTCATTTAATGCCGTAGGACCAAAAATACTGGTGATGAGCAATCCGATAACGACATAAATAACAATAATGGATACACCATAAAGAATGGCATTGCTGATTGCCTTTTTGCGGTCTTTACTTGACTTTAAAAAGAAACTCACCGTCATAGGAATCATTGGAAACACACACGGCGTAAGCAGTGCTGCAAATCCGCTTAAAAACGCAATAAGAAAAATACCCAGGTAAGATTGGTCGGATTCTGCAGTAGAAATATTTTCTGCTTCACCGAGATTAACATCTGCAGTAAGCAATTCACTCAGCTTCGCTTTTTTATCATCTGAAACAGCAATGTAATCGATGGCAACCGGCACTTTCGCAAGAACGGCTTCATCGGTAGTAGTGACCTTTATTTTTTGCGTAAAAAAAGCATCGTTCTTTACCACCACAAACTCACCGAATTTTTTAGAGAGAAAACTCTCTGTTTCCGCTACCTGAAGTTCGCCATTCGCTTCAATTCCTGCAGGAAACGCAAACGTAATTTTTACTGTTCCGGAACGTTGATCGTTGATGACTTTCCATCCTTCATCACCTTGTGGTTTAATGATGATCTCGTATTCTGAATTATTGAATTTTTTGGAATAAATTTTCCAACCTACAGGAGAAATCACGCCGGAAGTATCTGCACTTACCTGAGTGGTTTCCTTTTCATTGCCTTCGTTTTCCGGATTTTCGTTGGTAACGGTTGTTGTTCCGCAATCTGCGCCTTTTATTTTAAAGGAAAAAGGAACATATGCAGGAGGCAGACATTTGCTTTCGTCGCACTGCATGAACTCGATCTCTCCGCTGATTTCGAAATCGGTTTTGGAAAGTACTTTTATCTTTTGTTTGAAAACCGCTTTCTTTTCAAAGATGTTGTAGGTATCGCCAAAGCCGTCCATGTATTTCGACTTGTACTTTCCCTCGCTCACTTTACCATCGCGCTTATAACCATTGCTTTCCTTAAAGGTGAATGAAGAAGGAATCGGACCGTTATCATTGGGTTGATTTTGGGAATAAATGTACCAACCGTCCGCAATGGTCGCAGTGAAAATAAGTTCAGCGTCGCAACCGTTTTGTTTCAGCTCCGTTGTCCAGGTCACATTATCGAACTTCTGTGCATCCGCGTTAAAGAGCGACTGCATGGCCAGTAATGCTGTAAAAAGCAATTGTTTCATGGGTACATTTTTTTCCGGTTTCAAACTTAGGGAATTCCCAGTGGCCGAAGCGTGACAGAAATTACTCTCTATCAACAGTGGTGCAACGGGTAACAACAGGAATTTCCACCAAATCATGCAGCTCAAAATCAGGCCCGAGGGCTTAAATCCTACAAATCTTATCATAACCTTAATTTGTAGCTACAACACAAATATAAAGCGAAAAATTGCCCCGGAGTCCCAAAAAATGGCCCCTATCCTTGGATTTCTAAACTTACGATTGAGATAGATTTGATAGCCTAAAACACGATTTCCTCTTCCGGATTCAGCTTAAACTTTTTACGGAACCACCATACCAGGAGATAGAAAAAGGGCGTGTCAAAAACGGCAATGATTACTTTAAAGATGAAACCGTTGATGAGCAGCGAACCGAAACGATCCCAGGGAATGGATTGCATCCAGCACAGCACAAAAAGCACAACAAACGTATCTACGAACTGAGAAGGAATGGTAGAAAAGTTATTTCTCAGCCACAAATGTCTGCCATGTGTGCGTTTTTTCCAGAAATGAAAAATGCGGATATCGATAAACTGAGCAATCAGGTAGGCTGCCATTGATGCTGCTACCGCCTGTGCGCTGCTGCCAAACACACTCTTAAACATGGAATCACTGACAGGCGACCAATCCGTTGCCGGAACTGCAGCTGCAATGCCAATAATCAACAAAACAAAAACAGAAGCGATCAGCCCGGCAAACACTACCATATCAGCCCGACGTCGTCCATAGATTTCAGAAATAATATCAGTGATGAGAAAAGTAACCGGGTAGGGAATAATTCCCACACTGATGTAAAAAGTGTAATGTGTAATGCTATGCCAGGCGCTTCCTTCTTCAGCTCCTTCACCTAGAAAGGAAAAGGGTGTCCAGTAAAAGAACTTCTGGAACATGAGATTGCATGCAACCAGTGAGGCAATAAATACTCCTCCTAACAGAAAATAATACTTCTCTGCTTTTTGTTTGAGTGCTGCTTCCAAGGCTTAGATAATCAGATGCCGGTTAACAGCTGAATAAAGGAGATGTTCATCCTGCGTAAATATTCACATCGTGAATACGGTGGATGGGGATTGTCATTCCGTGTTTCAGAACAATGTTCTTTTCGCCGGTAGCCCAAATGGTGGTCTCTACCACCTTCATCCCTTCATCGTCCGAAAACGTGATGCGGCATTTGTGGTGATCCATATTTCCAAGGGTGGTGGCCTGTGTAAGCTTTTCAAAAAGTGCTTTGCGTTCTTCAGCGCTCAACTGAACCTCCTGAGAAGGAAAACGAAGAGATGCGATTTGCTCTTTGGGAATGAGTACGGGAGTAGCGGTTGAACTCATGGCTTTACTGGTTTTGTAAAATGTTTTTACGAAGAATTTTCGAAATAGTTATAGTCCGGGATTAGATTTCTACCGAAATTTCCAGAACCTCAACCGTTTCAGGATGAGCCTTGTACCGCTCATCAATCCGGTGGCCGACCACCCACAAAAGCTGATCGCCCGAACAAAGCACCCAGGCCTGTTCCTTTTCTACCAGCGATAGTTTAAGGTCGATAAAGAAATCGGAAAGTTTCTTTCTTCCCTTCATCCCGAGAGGAATAAAACTATCACCCTTGTGCCAGCGACGCAATGCCAGCGGAAATTCAATTCGCGATGCATCGAGTACCACATGAAAAGGTGATGTTGGAATTTCGCCAGTGTATTTTTTTCGGCGTATGGTTAAACGAATCGGCTCCTGTAAATTATCGGCTCCCTCCACAATTTCATAGATCTGCAAATCTTCGGGAGTAATCCGCGTTACCACCACTACCCCCCTGCTCAGGACAGCACGGTGTGTGGATGAAAAAAACTTTTTTCCGCTGTTGTTCTGATGATGATCGAGCAACTGACGGATGACAGGATAACGAAATCCAAATCCGCGCATCAGTTCAAACAACATCAAACGGGGCACAGGACTTTTCATCACATCTTCCATTACAAATTCATAGCCGAATTCGTTTTTTTGGAGAATGCGTCGACGTTCGTCTTCCATGTGAAGTTTGTAATAAGCATTCACATCAGCCAGTCGATCCATAGCTTCACCAATCTGCTCAACAGCACCGGAACGGATATCTTCTGCAACAGGAATAAGTTCCATGCGTATGCGGTTGCGCAAATAATCGGAAGAAGTATTGGAACTATCTTCCACCCATTTGAGCCGGGTATCGTTTGCAAATCCTTCAATTTCCCGGCGATGAAAAGGCAGCAGCGGACGAAAAAGTGTGCCTTCAAGAATCCGCATTCCACTTAATCCTTCAATTCCTGATCCGCGCAGCAAATTGATAAAAAATGTTTCAGCCTGATCGTTGCGGTGGTGTGCTGTAACCAACTGCGAATAGCGTTGTGTACGCATCAACTCACGAAACCAGTCGTAACGCAATTCGCGCGCAGCCATCTGAATGGAAAGGTGATTCGTCCCCGCATAGGAAAGCGTATCAAACGAGCGCACCAAACACTCCACATCGTAACGCGAAGCCAATTGCTTCACAAACGATTCATCCCGCTCTGATTCTTCTCCGCGCAATTGGAAATTACAATGCACGATGGTAAAATTTAATCGCGACCGAAAGAACAAATCAGCCAGTACCACGCTATCTACACCACCGCTTACGGCAAGCAGAAAATGTTGCTCTTCCAGATGAGGAAGTGCTTCATCAATTACTTTGCGAAATGCTTTTTCGAGTGTATGCATAGTTCCTCCTCAGGACGATGCGTTCACGGCTTTGATCATCGCTTCGGCCTTGAGCAGACATTCGTCGTACTCCCTTTCCGGATCGGATGCTGCCGTGATGGCGCTGCCTACTGAAAAGGAAAGATAGCGTTTTTGCCGATCATAAAAAAGTGAACGGATCACCACATTGAGATCGCAATCGCCATTGGCTTTGCGGAAACCAACAGATCCCGAATACCATCCGCGACGCGATTGTTCATAACGGGCAATCAGCTCCATCGCTTTCACCTTGGGAGCGCCTGTCATGGAGCCCATCGGAAAAGCAGCCTTCAATATATCGTAAGTGTTAACTCCCTCGCGTAACTCACAGGAAATCGTGGAAATCATCTGATGCACAGTTGGGAAAGTGTACACCTCCATGAGTTCATCCACCCTAACACTCGACCGGATGGCAATACGCGAAAGATCATTGCGAACAAGATCAACGATCATTACATTTTCACTTCGCTCTTTCGAATCATTGCGCAATTGCTCACGCAGCACCTTATCTTCCTCCTGCGATTTCCCTCTGCGAATGGTGCCTTTAATGGGTTGCGACAGTAAGCGATCGCCCTTGCGTTGTACAAAACGCTCCGGACTCCCGCAGAGTAAAAATTGTTCCTCCCTGCGCAAAAAAGCAGAAAAAGGAGCGCGGGTAATTGAATGCAAATTGGCAAACACTACAAAAGGATCTACTTCCACTTCCTCCGCAAAAAACTCCATGCAAAAATTCACTTCGTAAATATCTCCCTTACGAATATGTTCCTGCAAACTCAAAACAGATTGCAGGTATTCTTCCTTGCTGATGCGACCGTGAAAATTTATTCTTTTCTGCTTTTCAATTGCAGGAACTAAAAAATCACCAAGCGGTGGTAAAGCAATCGTTGTTGCAGGATGCATCCACATAATCGAAGGAACATCCATTCCCTTATCTGACCCGCACTGAATATTTTCAAAAGCCGTATTCAGTTCGTAAGCAAGTGCAAGTACAATATCACCTTCCGGAATTTTTTCCACCGGACCACTCTCCCATTTTTTTCCGCTGTAAAAAACCGGTTGTGCATCAGGACCACAATTCAGTAGTAAAAAATTTTCTTCACTAAGGGAAAGTTGTGCATACCATTCGGAAAAAGAGGAAACAGACTCCATCATGATTGCATCGCCAGATCACGCAGGCATTCTACCCAGGTGGGATGATCGTTCAGACTATTTACCAATTGCAAATGTTCGCCGCCATGTTCTTCAAACATTTCCTTGTAGGCTTCACCGATCTCAACGGTGGTTTCGAGACAATCCGCCACAAATGCCGGAGAGAAAACAAGCAAACGCTTCACTCCATTTTTTGCGAGTTGCTCAATGGTTTTATCGGCATACGGCTCCAACCAGGGGTCCCGTCCGAGCCGCGATTGGAAGACTACGGTGTATTCGGAAATATTCAATTCGGCAGCAATGCGTTTGGCCGTATTGTAACAGGTTGCTTTGTAGCAAAATTTATTTTCGTCGGTGATGCCTTCTTCGCAATGGTGATCCTTGCACGGACGATTATCGAAATACACTTTATCGACATGTCGCTCGGGAACTCCGTGAAAAGAAAATACGACATGATCGTACGATTTCAAATCATGTTCACGTCCCCGCTCCACAAAAGCCTGAATGTATTTGGGGTGATCGTAATACTGACTAATCATTTTAATTTCCGGAATCACCCACCATTTGCTGATGATCTGCATCGCTTTTTCGAGCGAAGATCCCGTTGTGGAAGAAGCATTCTGCGGATACAGTGGGAGAATAATAATGCGATCGTAATTGGCGCGACTCATTTTCTCCAGCACACTTTGCATGGATGGATTCTGATACCGCATCGCAAACTCAACCGAATAATTTTCCGGAAGAATTTTTTGCAGATCCTCCTTCACCTTTAAGCCGTGCAACAACAAAGGCGATCCCTGAGGCGTCCATAGTTTTCTATATTCCTTCGCCGACTTCGGCGCACGAAAAGGTGCTATGATCAGGTTCACCAACATCCATCGTCCAACAGGATTGATGTCGATGACGCGCCCGTCCATGAGAAACTCTCTCAGGTACTTGCGTACATCAGAAGTTTTGGTGGAATCGGGGGTGCCGAGGTTGAGGAGGAGGATCGCTGTTTTCATTTTTTCACCACTAAGGCACTAAGATCACTTAGGTACACTAAGTTATTTTGGGAGTTCGTTGAAGAGTTCATTTACCATAGGAACAAGTCCGGACTTGGTAATGTTCTCAGAAAAGAAATTTATTAATAATCCTTTGGGTTTTCCTGCCAGTTTCATGTAAGATAACAACTGCGCCTTATGCACCGGAAGAATCGATTCAACTGCTTTTAGCTCGATAATTATCAGATCTTCCACCAAAACATCGAGTTTCAAAGCAGCTCCTGCATCCTCGCCTTTGTATAAAACCGGAACTGTTACCTGACGTTTTACTTCAAATCCTTTGGATTGCAGTTCTTTTACCAGGCAGTTTTCATACACCGATTCCAACAAACCGGGGCCTAGTTCACGATGAACCTCAATGGCACAGCCCACAATCGCATAAGCCGTGTCATTGACATATTGCTGCGTAATCCTTAGTGATTCTTTGTGCACTGAGTGTCTTAGTGGTTAAAGAAATCAAATATGAAGTGCCCTTTTCCCTGTAGCATCTAAGGCCGCTTCCTTAAGCGCTTCGGTGAAGGTGGGGTGCGCGTGGCAGATGCGTGCGATGTCTTCGGCGGAGGCGCGGTATTCCATGGCTACAACGGCTTCCATGATCATATCGGCAGCGCGTGGACCGATCATGTGTACGCCGAGTACTTCGTCAGTTTCTTCATCGGCAATCACTTTTACCAATCCGTCGAGATCCATGCTTGCACGGGCGCGACCGCTGGCTTTGAAGGGGAATTGTCCGATCTTGATTTTTCTTCCTGCTTTTTTGAGTTCTTCCTCAGTCTGACCAACAGCTGCAACTTCGGGCCAGGTGTAAACAACTCCGGGAATCAAGTTGTAATTCATGTGCGGTTTTTGTCCTGCCATGTATTCGGCAACGAACACACCTTCTTCTTCGGCCTTGTGAGCAAGCATTGCACCGCGTACCACATCCCCAATAGCGTAAATGTTGGGCACGTTGGTTTGCAAATGATCATCCACATGCACGCGACCGCGTTCATCGAGTTTAACACCTGCATTTTCGAGTCCGAGATTATCGGTATACGGACGGCGTCCTACTGAAACGAGACAGTAATCGCCTTTGAATTCGACTTTTTGTCCTTTGGCATCTTCTGCTGTAACGGTAGCTTCTTTGGCGCTGCCTTTAACGCTAAGAACTTTATGCTGGAAATAAAATTCGAATCCGAGTTTTTTCAGTGACTTCTGCAGTTCTTTACCCATAGTGCCATCCATGGTGCTGATGATGGAAGGAGCGTATTCAATCACAGAAACCTTTGCACCGAGACGCGCATACACCGAACCAAGTTCAAGTCCGATCACACCGCCACCGATAACGATGAGGTGCTTGGGAACTTCATTCAGATTCAGGGCTTCGGTAGAAGTGATCACACGCTTCTTGTCGATTTCCATTCCGGGAAATGCGGAAGGTTTGGAACCGGTTGCGATCACGATCTTTTTTCCTTCGATAGTGGTTACTTTACCATCATCGCTTTTGATATCCACTTTGGTGTTAGACTGGAAGGAGCCATGTCCGTTGTAAACATCAATTTTATTTTTCTTCATCAGGAAGCGGATACCGTCTACCGTTTGTGAAACCACACCGTTCTTGCGTTCGATCATTTGCTTGAGGTTCACCTTGAGGTCTTTTACATCAATACCGTGCTCCTTGAAGGTGTGACTCGCATTATGATAATGTTCCGACGAATCGAGGAGTGCTTTGGAAGGAATACAACCCACATTGAGGCAGGTGCCTCCGAGGGAATTGTAGCGTTCAACCAATGCGGTTTTCATTCCGAGTTGCGCGCAGCGAATAGCACAAACATATCCGCCGGGACCGGAACCAATAATGACAACGTCGTAATTGCTCATGATGAAAGGTTTTTATGGAACGAAAGTACGCAATAGGCAGCAATGCCGGAAGAAGTTCCGGTAAACGATTGAAAATAAGTGGTTTTTCATGGGGGCACAGGATAGTACAAGTGGCTTGAAAAAGCGGCTCGGTAAGATCCATGCTCTTTGCGCCTATTGCTTCACCCAACGTGCAAAATATACTTTTCCCTCTTGATCGTGTAGCTTAATGAGGTAATGGCCGTTGGATAAATAGCCAAGCTCCAGATGCGTTTGGCTTCCCGAAGTTGAAGTTGACTTTACTAATCTTCCTGAAACATCCAAAATCTGAATTTCTCCCATGAGGTGATCATGAACAATCGTTAACCTGCCATCAGAAGGATTGGGAAATAGATGTAGACCAACTGCAATTTCTTGATTTTCGGTGGATAAAAAAGATTCTGCTTCGGGATTCATTTCTGCCTGTTGATTTCCGCTTACGTCCGCGGCCCGAGGATTCAAACAGCCATTTGGTGTGCCATCCAGCAACGTGATGAAACCGGTATAATCATGAACCACATTATTACAATCGATTAAATTGAGGATATAAAAATAGGTGCCATCACTTAAACAAGGAGATCCTGGATTACACGCCGGCCATCCCTGATTGCATATTCCGTCCCAAATTTTAAAATCAAAGGAATTGACTATATCCGTTGCAAAATAAACACGCTGGTTAATGTCGCGCACTTCAACTTCATAGCGTTTAACTCCGGTTGCCTGAACTCTCCAGGAATCATTAACTCCATCAGAATTTGGAGTTATTACGTTAGGGAGAACAACCAGGGAAAAGGTCGGATCATTGTTCCAAAGAAAACTCTGCGTTGCCAAATTTGCATCGCATTTGTTGTTTACCTGAACAGATACCTGATAATCTTTGCAAGGATCAATGAGCAGACGCGTTGCATCACTGAAATCAAAATTGGAGAAGGAAAAACTGCAACAATCAAAATCTGAGTCCGCATAAAAGCATTCTGTTGCGATGACTTGTCCTGTTGACACATCGGTGAGTGATATACAAACCTTCTCTGTAGATGGGCCTACCTGAGCATCCATAGAGAATACCATATGCGATTGCTGAATATTACTCAATGAAAGGACCGGGTTCGGATCAGGATTGTCATTGTAGTAAATGGACACCGGATAATTCAATTGTTGCTCAAATGAAAATGGAGGATTAAATAAATAACCACATACCGAAGTTACTGTTAGCGTATAATTCATTGTACCTACGCCGGAAGGGGCTGTGAACGTTGGATTTGGAGAATTGGGGTTGTCCAGATAGGTGGCAGGGCTCCAGGAAAATAGCAAACCAACATCAGGCGGACTTGTTGGTCCAAGAACAACAGTGGTATTTCCGCACAATTCTAAGGACTGCGGAATAAAAGGCGGGGCAGGACAAGGATTGTTTTCGCAAGGGCCAATTACTGCCTCAAAATAGCAACCGGGTTCGGTAGAAAAACCGGGTTCGAGCACTACCTGATTGCCGGCGCGGTAGATGATGTTGGAATTGTATTTTACAACGACAGGACCATCAATTGTATGTTGGTTAACAGTTAAACCAGCATACAAATCAATGTTTGCTTGATAGATGTTGGTCTCATTCCAATAAATAGTATTTTCCACTGCCCTAATATCTGCGCATGGATCCTCTTCAAATAGTTGAACATCATCTATAAGTAATTTTGTATATACAGCACCTCCTGAATCATCACACAACCGCAATATTAAATTACTAAGATTACTAAAATTATCTCCCATCGGAGCAATAAATGTTCTGACTTCCTCAACCCATTCAAAAGTAGACGTTGTCCAAACTAAATTTGCGTTAATTGCCTCCCACTTTTGATTATTATTTGAATTTGAATTCCAGTGCTCACCCCATTTGGTAAAAAAAAATCTTAGGCAACCAGACCCACTTTCTAATTTATACTTATACTTTACTACATACCGCCTACCCCCGATTAGACTATAAGGAATTCCATTTTTAACTAATCCGATCCTCAGATTCTCTATTTCTGTGGCCATATGAACAAATCTCGTTGAATTGCCTGGAAATACATACTCATTACAAGAAGGGTCAATCCAATCAGGAGTACCATTGTCGCCCAAAAAACCAGGGTTTAATTGTGCTACTTTCCACCCATAAAGATCATTGTTAAAATTATTCATTCCTTGAACATGAATTGAACCACCAGGGCTGTAATGATTACTACACCCTGGAACGGCTCCATTATTTCCAAATTCAAATCCGGGGTTTGGAACAAGATTTGGAGCATTTGGATCTGTCTGGCAAACACCGAGCTGTCCAATTATGATGAACAATACTGAAATTACAAGATAAATTATTTTCATTTTTTATAGTTAAGGTTTTTTCCTATTGAAACACCTCCGTATGGATAGTAATTATTTACAAAATCAGAAAAAACATAAAAGCTAAATCCAGTAAAAATTCCGCTTGAAAAAGAATATTTATACCCCAAAGATCCATATAAATAAAAATATGGTAATTTACTACACTGCCCGTTATAATTAGCTGAACAAGAATAATTATCTAATTTAAAAATTGCTCGTATATCAGGCAACAATAAAAATCCCAATCCCACAAAAAAACTTGATTTCTTCCTTTTTAAAAAAGAGCGATTAGCTTCGGTAATTAAAATGATTTCTGATCCTGGGTCTGAAGAATTTATTAAATAATCGTAGTAATAAGAAATGCCGAATCGGTACCGGTTAAATTGTTTTTTACCAAAACTAGCCGCAAAATTTAACGAATACAAATAGCCTGGCCCAAATCCTTCTGCAAAAATTTCCCTTTGCTTAGTATCATTTATTAAAAGTGAATCAATCATTTCTGGGTTACTATTGATTTTGTTCAGTCCAAAGCGATTTAATAAAAAACTGAATCCCAAACGGGAAGTTAAAAAAATCTTCTTACCAACTCTTTTCCTATACCACCCGCCGACGGAATAATAAATAGATGGGCCGCCAATCTCCAAATAAACCCCAAAAGTGTTGTCCTCCGGATTAACCATTTTTATTAAATCTGTTGAATCTCGAATGCAGTTTCCAAATTTATATTCATGTTCACTATTAAAAAGATATGGGTTAAACCCAATGCACTCTTTGTTAATAGAGCCATTAAAAGGAATATAATCAAACCGAAAACCAGTTTGTTTGGATGCCGATGAAACGCAAATACTCAAAACAGAAAACAACATTACTAAAAAAACAAACAGCACATTTTTCATATAGCAAATCATTTATCAATCAAATTGAAAAATTATCACGAAAGATAAATCTTTGTTCATCTTTCATATTAATTCTATTTCCAAAATTAACAAGGAAAAATTACTCCCTCCCCTCCAACTCTCTCACCCTTTTCTCCAACTCCAACAGTAATTGAAGTAAGGTTTCATTTTCCTTCTTTAGCTCAATAATGTAAAGGGTGTTCTCTTCAACGGTTTGTAACAATGCTTTATCCATTTCGGCTACATCGTAATGGCCGGATTGAATGATTTCCATTGCAGAACGGAAATTGGGTAAATGACCGTATTGTTTGATGTAACGCTCCAGTTCACTGATTGGACGAAGTTGATAGTTCTGCTCAAATACAAAATCACACCAGCTGCTGGTCTCCACCAAAACACGGCATGCGCGTATAGTGCCTCCTACATCCAATTTGTAAGAGGGAGTTAAAACTCCAATTCCTACAAATCCAGTATTATTGCCATTGATAACTGTATTGTAGGCATTATTAGCATCCGATTGCACAAACAAGGTATTCGTGGCATAAATGGTATTGTTGGTTCCGGTGTTCTGATCTGCTCCTCCAAGAAAAATAGAGCTGGTTCCTATTTTGAGAGTACCCGTTACAATTGCTGAACCTTCCACATGCAATGCCTGAGCCGGTGAAGTGGTATTGATCCCAACCCGAATGTTGTTCTCACAAGGAATCCCTCCTGCATATAGAATGTTCGGACTGTTTTTCCAGGTGGGAATACTATTGCCATTATTGTCGGTTAAACAAGGCAGCGTATAAAACGCAGGGGCCATCATTTCAAAACTTCTGTTCTCCAAATTCCCTTGAGCATCTACACCAATTAATCCCCCTGATCCCGCCAACTGAGGCAAGCGTACCACACCATCAAAACTGGTATTCCCCACCACATGCAGTTTGTACTGCGGGGCGTTGGTGCCTATCCCTACATTGGTGGCATTTCCGTAATTAAAAATGGTATGCGAGCTTGCTCCGTTGCTCTGTATATACAATGGTGCGCCCATTCCGCAAATGTCGTTTCGGC
>ERZ761607.555-NODE-555-length-62866-cov-6.006639_pt1 | contig 62866 bp, 61 predicted proteins | sample MGYA00511164_ERZ761607 | MGnify/ENA primary metagenome ERZ761607 (study PRJEB28899, sample SAMN02445080) | bioreactor sludge metagenome | biome: EBPR sludge | place: Australia: Brisbane, Thorneside Wastewater Treatment Plant | collected 2011-06-22 ...
GCGGCGGAGCCGCGCGCCCGGCGATCGGCCCCGATGGCCGTGGCGACTGGCGCCGGAGCGAGCGCCAGCGAGCCAGGCGCCCGGCGAGCGTCAGCGAGCGTCGCCGCGGACTCGGGTCCGAAACTCGCCGGGGTAGACAACCTGTGGATGGAGTCCCCCGCCGTGGCGGCATCCGTGTGACGGTGGGCACCATGACTTGGCTGCTTCGTCCCGGCATCGGACTCGCCCGGCGCGACACCGACCTGCTCCAGGTCGGCCTCGACCGACCGCACGTCGCCGTACTCCCCGACACCCGCGCCGTACGCCGCTTGTTGGTCGAGCTCGCGCACGGCAGCCCGCTCTCGACGCTCGACGAGGTGACCGCGCCGGCGCTGGCCGAACTGGTCCGAGCCGGCCTGGTCGTCGCCGCCGAGGACGAGGTCGCCCGCTTCGAGCACCGCGCCGCCGGCCGGGTCCACCTCGAGGTGCCCGCAGCCCTCTGGCCCAGCGCCCTGCGGCTGCTCGGCGAGTCGCGGTTACGGCTGACGCGCGACCCTGCGACCGCGACCGTCGCGCTCGTCTGGAGCGAGGGCGAGCTGGCCCGGCACCGCGTCGATGCCTGGGTGCGCTCGGGCACGCCGCACCTGGTGGTCCGCGAGACCGCGGCCGGGCCGGTGGTCGGCCCCTACGTCGTACCCGGTGCCACCGCGTGCCTGCGCTGCGTCGACGCCCACGAGGGCGAACGCGATCCGAGACGCGCCCTGGTGGTCGAGCAGTTGGCAGAGAGAGGTCCGCTGCGGCCCGCGGCTCCCGACCCCGCCGACCGAGCCCTGGCCCTGGCCTGGGCGATCCGCGACCTCGCGACCGCTGCCGAAGGCGGCGCCCCGGCCACGTGGTCGGCGACCGTGGCCCTCGGCTCGCTTCCGCCGGCGGTCACGCCGTACCACCGGCACCTGCACTGCGGTTGTGCGTGGGCGGACATCGATCAAGCCGCGGTGGGGTGAGAGGTCCCAGCGCCGCCTGTTTCGACACGCTCCGTCGCGGCTTCGTTCCTCAGCCGCGGTCGCTGCTCAACAACCAACGATCACCAATACTCCGAGTCGAGCTTGCCTTCCATCGAGCGCAGGTGCTCGCGCGAACAGCTCTCGCAGTAGGTCCGGGGGCGACCGCTCTCGACCGAGGTGCTCCAGGTGAGCGTCTTGGCAGCGTCGGCCTCCTGCCGCCCGCAGAAGTCGCAGGTCTTCATACTCTCGAACCTACTCGCCCGGATCGCTCCGGACATGGCAGGAGCCGGGTACGACCACGAAGGTCGTACCCGGCTCCTGGTTGGCACCCGCGATCAGGGTGTCCTCGCAGAGGGCCGCTGACGGGCGGCATCCCATCGGGGTTCAGAGAGCGCGGGCGAGGGCGAGACGCGCCTGCTGCGCTGCCTGCTCAGCCCTGCGGCTGAGACGGCGGGCACGGGCCAGCTGGTGGCCGCGCCGTAGCTGCTGCGCCTCTCCCAGGCGCGCGGACATCTGTGCGCGCGCAAGGTTCTCGTTCATGAGATTCATTTCGGTGCTCCTGGTCAGATAGGTCTGAGTCATTGAGTTGAGTGGTCTTTCTCGGATGGGATGCGGCCGTCGGGTGACGGACGCCTCGTGGCTCACGCAGCCACCTCGTTCTTGCGGGGACGGCCACGCGGACGCTTGCGGGGGACGACGACTCCCTGGATGAAGAGCTGCCCACCCCACACACCCCAGGGCTCGCGACGCTCGAGAGCGCCGTCGTAGCACAGGGCACGGACCGGACAGTCGATGCAGAGCAGCTTGGCGTGCTCCACGTCGCTGGGGGACTCGGCGAACCAGAGTTCCGGGTCGTTCACCCGGCACGGGAGGGTCGCCTCGTCCACCTTGCCGGCCTCGTCGTGGAGGTTGCCCAGAGTCGGCTCGTCAATGCGGTCGAGAATGCTGATGGTCATGTTTCTCACCTCCTCTGCTCACCTTGATCGCGGTTGCTTGGACTGTGGTCTGCGGTGCTGCTGCGGGACCTGGACCAATCTGTGTCGACGAATCGGTGTCGAAGAAACAGAAAGGCCGCGGATCCCTTGTCGGGTTCCGCGGCCTGGAGGCTGCCGATCAGTTGATCTCAACTGGACGGTGGACTCCAGGCACTGGTCCCCGGGACGTAGGCGGCGAGGCCCATGTCACCCTTGACGTCATCCGTGATGACGGCGGCCTGGCGCTCGCGCACGACCGTGGTCGTGCCGAACGCGGCGGAAGCCGTCACGGAGGCGTGGCCGCATGCGGGCATGCCAAAGCCGGACGGGATCTGAGCCGCCATCTGGATGGTGTTGAGCTTCATGAGGCCACCTCCTTCACGTCTTCGTGCGCCGGGATTGTCAGGCCCGTGATGCGCTGAACGTCTTGGGAGCAGCAAGGTATCGCTGACTCCCGGTAAGGGGCAATTGATTTTATGGGTATTTCGCGAGTTTTTTCTGCCAGGTTGTCCCGGAGCTGTCCCGGGGTCAGCTGATGGTCACCCGGAGGTCACCCGGAGGTCACCCGACAAGCTCGAGCAGCTCATCGCCGTACTTGGCCAGCTTCTCCTGACCGACGCCGCTGACCTTGAGCAGCTCGCGCGAGGACTGCGGTCGCCGGGTGGCGATCTCCTCGAGCGTGGCGTTGCTGAAGACCATGAACGCCGCGATCGACTCCTCGCGGGCCCGCTCGGTGCGCCACTCCCGCAACCGGTCGAACAGCGCTTCGTCGTAGGGGGCCGGGCAGGCTGCGCACCGTCGGCGAGCCTTGTCGGCAGCGGTCTGCAGCGGCTTGCCGCACTCCAGGCACATCCGGGCGCCCTTGCCGCGGCCCGCCTTGGGCTGCGGCAGCGCCTCCTGCGGAAGCAGGGGGGTCAGGAAGCGCGACGGCTTGCGCGAGGCCCGGCCACCCGGCTGCCGGGCCAGCGCCCACGACAGCGACAGGTCGACCCGGGCGCGGGTCATGCCGACGTAGAGGAGCCGGCGCTCCTCCTCGACCTGTGCCGGGCTCTCGGCGTAGGTGATCGGGAGGGTGCCGTCCTGGAGACCACACAGGAAGACCGAGTCCCACTCGAGCCCCTTGGCGGCATGGAACGTCGCCAGGGTGACGCCCTCGGCCACTGGGGCATGCTGCTCGGCGGCACGGCGGTCGAGGTCGTCGACGAACCCGCCGAGGTCGCCGCCCTCGGCCTCGAACTCGGCAGCCTGGTCGACCAGCGCCTGCCACGACTCCCACCGATCGCGGGTCTGCCCCCGGGCGGACGGCGCCTCGGAGGTCCAGCCCATGCCGGACAGCGTCGCCCGGACGGTCTCGAGCACGCCCTCGCCCTCACCCGAACGCGCCGCTCCGCGGATCCGGGTGACCGCCTCACGGACCTCGGGACGCTCGAAGAACCGTCGGGCGCCTCGGACGACGTAGGGCAGCCCCCGGGCGGCGAGGGCCTCCTCGAACGCCTCGGACTGGGCGTTGATGCGGAACAGCACAGCCATCTCGCCGACCTCGCGGCCCTGGTCGCGCAGCGCGAGGATGCGGGCTGCCACCGCCTCTGCCTCGGCCACCTCGTCGGGGCGGGCGTCGTAGCTGACCGCCGGACCGGCCTGCTGTTGGGAGCGCAGATCGACGCTTCGGCTCGCGGTGCCGGCGAGCAGCGTGTTGGCGGCCTCCACCACCTGGGGTGAGGAGCGGTAGTTGCGAACCAGTTCGACCGAGGTGGTGCCGGGGTACTTCGCCGGGAAGTCGCGCAGGTAGTCGGCGTTGGCCCCGGCGAAGGAGTAGATCGTCTGCGCGGGGTCACCAACCACGCACAGCTCGTCTCGACCGCCGAGCCACAGGTCGAGCAGCGCCGACTGGAGCGGCGAGACGTCCTGGAACTCGTCGACGACGAACCACTTGTATTGGCGGCGCACCTGGGCGGCGACCCGCTCGTCCTCGGCCAGCATCCCGGCCGTGAGGAGCAGGACGTCCTCCATGTCCATCCGGCCCTGGTCGCGCTTGACCTCCTCGTATGCCTCGAAGACGTGCGCGACCACCTCGGGCGAGTGGCCGGCGACCGAGCGTCCGCGCGCGTCGGCAGTCGCGGCGTACGACGTGGGCGAGACGTTGCTGACCTTGGCCCACTCGATCTCCGAGGCGAGGTCGCGCAGCAGCGCCTGGTCGGTGTTGATCCGCTGCCGTCGAGTCGCGCTGGCTAACAGCCCGAGCTTGGACTCGATCAGCTGCGGCAGCTCGGTGCCGTAGACGTGCGGCCAGAAGTAGCGCAGCTGGCGCAGCGCCGCCGAGTGGAAGGTGCGCGCCTGGACCCCACCCGCGTCGAGGGATCGCAGGCGGGTGCGCATCTCACCGGCGGCGCGGGTCGTGAAGGTGACGGCGAGCACTTCGGTGGGTGCGTAGACGCCGGAGGCGACCCCGTGGGCGATGCGGTGGGTGATCGCCCGGGTCTTGCCGGTCCCTGCGCCGGCGAGGACCCGGACCGGCCCGCGCAGGGCCTCCGCCACCTGGCGCTGCTCAGGGTCGAGCGCCGACAGCAGGGCGGGAACAGGCACGGAACAAACTCCTAGGTCGAGATGGTTGAAAGGGTGAGAACACGATGCGCGGCGGTCGTCGACCGTCCGCAGATCACGATAGAGGCCGGAGGCGACAGTCCCAGATGACCGACAGCAGCCCTGTGAGCGAGACCGCTCCCGAGGTGGGTTTCACCATGTACACCACGCCATGGTGCGGCTACTGCCACAGGCTCAAGAGCCAGCTGGACCGCGAGGGCATCGTCTACGACATCGTCGACATCGAGCAGCAGCCCGAGGCGGCGCTGATCGTCGAGTCGGCCAACCACGGCAACCAGACGGTGCCCACCTTGGTCTACGCCGACGGCACCGCTCAGACCAACCCGTCGCTCGCTCAGGTCAGGGACAAGCTGGCCGCACTGGCCTCCTGAGACTCAGAACTCGACACGGTTCACCAGCCGGCCGGTGAAACTCACCACTGGCCGGGCAGCGGCCCGCCGTACCAGTGCTCGACCAGCGAGCGGCTGATCGAGACGCCGCCCGGGAGGACCAGCGTGCCGGCCGCGGCCTCCGCCTTCATCTCGGCACGGGTGAACCATCGGGCGTCGTCGAGCTCGTCGTTGTCGACCGTGATGTCCTCGGAGACGGCCCGGCCGACGAAGCCGAGCATCAAGCTCGCCGGCAGCGGCCACGGCTGGTTGCCGAAGTAGGTCACCTCACCGACCACGACGCCGGTCTCCTCGAGGACCTCGCGGCGTACGGCGTCCTCGAGCGTCTCCCCTGGCTCGCAGAAGCCGGCCAGGGTGGAGAACCGCCCCTCCGGCCAGATGGCCTGCCGGCCGAGGAGGCAGCGCTCGTCCTCGCTACCCGGCTCGCCCGCGGCGACCACCATGATCACCGCCGGGTCGGTGCGCGGGAACTGGACGTGGTCGTTGGCGCAGGCGAGTTCGTGCCCCGACGACCTGGGCGCCAACGGCTCGCCGCAGCGCGGGCAGAAGCGGGTCACGAACAGCCACTCGGCCAGGCCGAGCGCGTGGAAGACCAGCGGTGCGCTGGCCAGCGTGTCATCGGCCAGGTGGGGCAGCAGCCCACGTAGCGGCACCCAGTCCTCGCGGGCCGCCCTCGCCTGCTCCGGCCCGGTGATCACCGCGAACCAGGCGCGGTCGTCGTGTTCGCCGAGCAGCACCCGGACGCCATCCGGGGCCTCCTGCGGCCCGACCCACGGGATCGCGCCGTCTCGCGGCTGCACGCGGGTGCCCGAGACGACGAGGACCCGGGTCTCCGGGTCGGCCCACCGCTCCTCGAGCCAGGCGTCGTCGCGACGTCGTACTGCGACTCGGTCATGGGCGCCGGCCGCCATGCGCTCGTGCGGGTAGTCCACCTGGCCGACGCTAGCGCGCGTTAATGTCGCCCCGGTGAGCACCCACATCGGCGCCGCCCCGGGCGACATCGCCCCGCTCGTGCTGTTCCCCGGTGACCCGCTGCGAGCCAAGCGGATTGCCGAGACGTTCCTCGACGACGCGCAGTGCTACAGCGAGGTCCGCGGCATGCTCGGCTACACCGGCACCTGGCAGGGGCATCGGGTGTCCGTCCAGGGCTCGGGCATGGGGCAGCCGAGCCTGGCGATCTATGCGACCGAACTGTTCCGCGTGTACGACGTGCAGTCGATCATCCGGGTCGGCTCCGCGGGCGCGCTGACCGAGAAGGTGCGCGTCGGCGACATCGTCATCGCGTCGGGCGCCTGCACCGACTCGAGCATGAACCGGATCCGGTTCGAGGGGCTCGACTACGCGCCGGTGGCCGACTGGCGGCTGCTGTCGGCCGCCTCGGCGGCCGCGGGCGATCGCGACGACGTGCATGTGGGGCTGATCTTCAGCGGCGACTCGTTCTACTCCGCTCGGCCGGAGCTGCTGGGACGGATGGTCGAGTACGGCGTCCTCGCCATCGAGATGGAGGCCTCCGCGCTCTACACGATCGCCGCCGGCCACGGTCGTCGCGCCCTTGCCATCTGCACCGTCTCCGACCACGTCGTCACCGGCGAAGCCACCTCGGCCGACGACCGCGAACGCACGTTTACCGACATGGTCGAGATCGCCCTGAAGGCCGGCCTGGGTCTCTGACTGCGTTGTGGAGTAAGTCGGATGCGGGGGTTGTTCACACGGGGTGGAGATTCTTGACGCGGTGGTGATCGGGGCGGGGCAGGCAGGGCTGTCGGCGTCGTACCACCTGCAACGACGCGGGATCGGCCATGTCGTGCTGGATGCGGACCCGGAGCCGGGTGGCGCTTGGCAGCACCGCTGGGACTCGCTGACGATGCGCGATGTCCACGGGATCGCGGCACTGCCGGACTCGGAGCCTCCACCCCTGACCGGGCTGCGGGCCAACCGGGCGGTCCCGGCCTACTTCGCGGCGTACGAGCGGGAGCACGGGTTGCCGGTGCTCCGGCCGGTGCGGGTCGACGAGGTGACCGAGGACATGGACGGACTGCTCGTCGTGCGCGCGGGCACGCGGTCCTGGACCACCCGCACCCTGGTCAACGCCACCGGCACGTGGTCGAGACCGTTCGTGCCGCGCTATCCCGGGGCGGAGACGTTCCGCGGCGTTCAGCTGCACACCCACGACTACCCCGGCCCCGACCCGTTCCTAGGGCTTCGCGTCGTGATGGTCGGGGGTGGCGCGTCGGCCGTGCAGTTGCTTGGCGAGATCGCCCCGGTCGCGGGCGACACGCTCTGGGTCACCCGGCGCGAGCCGGTGTGGCGCACCGACGACTTCACGCCCGAGGTCGGACGCGCGGCGGTGGCCCTGGTGGAGGACCGGGTCCGACGCGGACTGCCGCCCGCCAGCGTCGTCAGCGTCACTGGCCTGGCCCTGCGCGAACAGGAGCGCGAGGCCGAGCGGCTCGGCGCGTACGAGCGGCACCCGATGTTCGAGGCGATCGAGCCGGACGGGGTCCGGCTGCCGGACGGCGACCGGTGGCCCGCCGACGCGATCGTCTGGGCGACCGGGTTCCGGCCAGCGATCGGCCACCTCGCGCGACTGCGGCTGCGGTCGGCGTACGGCGGCATCCAGCTCGACGGCACCACGTCGGTCGCGGACGCACGCGTGCAACTGGTCGGCTACGGCCCGTCGGCGAGCACGATCGGCGCCAACCGCGCCGGCCGAGTGGCCGCGCGCGGCGTCGCTCGGTGGCTTGACGCTCAGAGCTCGACCATGGCCTCCAGCGCCTGACGGTCGGGCAGTTCATCCGGCTCGACGGTGACGCCGGTGCGGACGTAGTGGAAGGCGGCCCGCACCTGATCGAGAGGTACGCCGCGCAGCTCAGCCCACGCGAGGCGGTAGAGGGCGAGCTGGAGCGGGTCGGCATCCTGGTGCCGGTTGGTCTTCCAGTCGACGAGCAGGAAGCCACCCTCTGGCTCGTCGTAGACCGCGTCGATCCGGCCACGCACCACCTGGCCGGCGAGCACCAGCGCGAACGACGCCTCGACGGCGTGCGGAACCCGGTCGGCGAACGGCCCCTTCTCGAACGCCGCGATCACGGCGTCGAGGTCTGGGTCGTCGGCGATGTCGAGATCGCCACGGCCGGGCAGGTCGTCGGGATCGAGCAACGGCTGCTGCGCGAAGCGGTCCTCGACCCACGCGTGGAACAAGGTCCCGAACCGCGCGGCGCGCGACGGTGGTCGGGGCATCGGCCGGGCCAGGTCGCGGGCGAACGCCGCGGGGTCCTCGCGCAGCCGGAGCACCGCGGAGGCCGAGAGGCTCGCGGGGAGGGGTACGCCGATGTCGGCGCGACGCTCCGAGCGCGCCTCAGCGACCAACCGCTCGACTTCGGCGTCCCACTCGGCCACCCTCGCCGCCTCGACCATGTCGAGCCCGTCGTCCTCGGCGCCGGGATCGGCGAAGCGGACCAGGGCCGCTGCCTCGAGCCGGCGCCGAGGTTCGGCGCCAGGACCGGTCGGCGGCCACGGCCTGGACGGGTCCTCACCGTCGTACGGGTTGGGGTCGCCGCGCTCGGGCTTGTCGCGCCACTCCGGCTCCGGTTCCCCCCACTCGCCGAGCAGGTCGCGGATCGTCGATTGGTATTCGGAGGGGCCGAACGCCGTGGCGCGGGTCGACCAGAGGTAGGAGGTGACCGTGAGCCGGTGCGCGGCGCGGGTGAAGGCGACGTAGCCGAGCCGGAGCTCCTCGGTGCGGTCGTGCGCCTTCTGGGCGGCCCGGAAGGCGTCGAGCGCGGCCTTGTCGTATCCGGCGAGCTGCGGCAGGTCACGCGCGTCACCGCGCAGCGGCGCAGGCAACACCGGCGGCGATGAGGTCCAGAGCGGCCGGGAGCGGTTGGCCGGGAACCGGGTCTCGCAGACACCGACCAGGAAGACCGAAGCCCATTCGAGCCCTTTGGACCGGTGCACGGTCAGCAGCTTGACCGAGTCGGCCGCCGTGGGCGTGGCGACGTCGAGCCCGTTGCCCTGGTCGTCCTCGGCGGTGAGGTAGGCGAGCAGCGCGGGCAGGGTGACGTCGCCGTCGACGGCCTGGAAGTCGGCGACCGCGCGGACGAACAGGTCGAGGTTGTCGCGGCGCGCCGGGGCGGCCGAACTGACCGCCGAGGCCAGCTCGACGTCGGCGCCCGTGGTGTCGATGATCCGCCGCACGACGTCGAGCAGCGGCTCACCGACGTGGGAGCGGAGCATCCGCAGCTCGCGCGCCAGCAGGGCGAACCGCTCGAGCGCCTCGGGTGAGTAGGGCCGCTCCCCCGGATCGACCAGCGCGTCGTCGAGGCAGGGGATCTCGGCCGGGTCGATGCCGTCGGCGATCTGGACGAGGTGGGCGGTGATCGAGGCCGGGTCGTCGCCGCGGCCCTGGCGGCCCGCGAGCTCGGCGGCCCGGCTGCTCAACAGGCCGAGGTCGCGCGGCCCGATCGCCCAGCGCGGCCCGGTGAGCAGGGTGAGCAGCGCGGCGTTGGCGGTGACGTCGTGCATCAGCCGCAGGATCGCCACGATCTCGGCGACCTCCGGCAACCGGAGCAGCCCCGAGAGGCCGACGATCTCGACGGGGATGTCGGCGTCCGTGAGCGCGTCGAAGACCTCGGCGGCGTGCTGGTTGTCGCGGGTGAGCACCCCGATGTCGGACCACTTCGCGTCATGGGCAGCCTTGACCCCGTCGACCAGCGCGGCGAGCTCGTCCCTGTGTGTCTCGAAGACCGTGGTGGTGACCACGCCCACGGCGGCCTCGGGCTTGGCTTCCAGCGGCGCGACGATCTCGTGGGCCGCGTAGAGCGGCTGCGCGAGGCGGTTGGCGGCCTCGAGGATGCGGATGTCGGAGCGCCGGTTGACCGTGAGGGGGTACGTCGCGACGTCGCCGGCCAGGGCCGGGAAGGTCTGCGGGAAGTCGAGGATGTTGGAGACCGAGGCGCCGCGCCAGCCGTAGATCGCCTGGTTGGGATCACCGACTGCGGTGACCGCGTGACCGCGGCCCGAGGCGGCATCCGGCCCGGAGAACAACCGGGCGAGCATGGTGGCCTGGGCCACGGACGTGTCCTGGTATTCGTCGAGCAGGACCACCTTGAACCGGGCCCGCTCGGCCACACCGACCTCAGGCTGCTCGGCGGCGAGCCGCGCACCCAGCTCGATCTGGTCGGAGAAGTCCATCAACCCGAGGTCGGCCTTGAGCCGCCGGTAGGCAGCCACCAGGCCGAGCAACTCCCCCCGCCGCTCGATGGCGCTCACCGCGGCCGCGATCGGCCCGAGGTAGGTCTTGCGCGCCTTGCCGGCCTCCTCCTCGGCGTACGCGCGGGCGAAGCCGGCCTTTTCGCGCTCGTCGAAGGCGCGCACGTCGTCGGGGCCGACCAGGTGCTCGCTCATCGCGGAGTCGAGGGCGAGGAGGTTCTGGATCGCCGTCTCGGCGTGATCGGTGAGCTGGACGATCTCGCCCGGGTAGCGGTCGACCACGCGCGCACCGAGCTGGTAGCGGGCGGCGTCGGTGATCACGCGGGTGTCGGGCTCGTGGCCGATCCGCAGGCCGTGATCGGTAAGGAGCCCCGCGGCGTAGGCGTTGTACGTCGCGACGGTCGGCTCGAGCACGTCGGCGTTGTCGGTGTTGTCGCTGTTGTCCAGATCGCGGCGACCCGGCTCGTCGAGCGCCCCCGCCGCGAGCAGGGCATCGCGGATCCGGCCGCGCAGCTCGCTGGCCGCCTTGGTCGTGAAGGTCAGCCCCAACACCTCCTCGGGCCGGACCTGCCCGGTCAGCACGAGGTAGACGACCCGCGCCGCCATCAGCGTGGTCTTGCCGGAGCCGGCGCCGGCGATCACCACCATCGGCTCGAGGGGCGCCGAGATCGCCGCCCACTGCTGCGCGCTGGCCACCCAGCCCGCACGCATGGCCTGGGCGAGTGCCTCCGGCGTGCGCAGCTCGCGTGGCGCCGCACTCACGAGCTCACCACGTGACCGGCGCTCTTGGCCGGGCAGATCGGCTCGAACGGGCACTCGCGACATTGCTCGCCGACGACGGCCGGGAACTGCTCGGCGCGGAGCAGCTGGGCGGCTCGGGACAGCTGGGCGCGCAAGGCCCGCCGTTCGGGCCCGTCCTCCTCCTGGACGCCCTGGGTCTGGACGGTGGCCTCCGGTCCGCCGTCGCGCAGACCGAGCTGCACCAGCTCCGCACCGCCGGCCTCGGCCTGGCCTCCCGGCAGTCCGGGCAGGCCGTCGACGGCTCCGTGGTCGACGGCGAGCTGGTAGAGGCCGAGCTGGAGGTTGGTGGCCATCGACTTGTCGGTGGGCTTGCCGCGGGTCGTCTTGAGGTCGACCACGACCACCCGGCCGTCGCCGTCGAGCTCGAGCCGGTCGGCGTAGCCCGCCAACCGCACCTGCTCGCCGTCAGGCAGGTCGAGCACGGCCTTGAACTCCTGCTCGATCCCGATCACCGTGCGCGGGTCGGCGGCGTGCCAGGCGAGGAACCGTCCGAGCGCCGCCCGGGTGCGCTCGAGCTCGCGTGCGCGGGCCCACGGGGTGCGGAACTCCATCCGGTCCCACACCTCGCCGACGTACTCCATCAGCTGTTCGACCCCGGCGTCATCGGGGGTGACGTCGAGTTCACCGGCAGCGATCCGCTGCGCCAGCGCGTGCACGATCTCGCCGAGGTTGGCCGACTGGTGCTGGCGGGTGACACCGCCGGCCTCGCGGGAGAGGAACCACTGGGTCGGGCAGGTGCTGATGTGCTCGAGCAGGCTGGCCGAGACCGGCACCGGGCGGTCGGGGTCGCGCAGCGGCTGCACGGAGCGGGTCGCCGAACGGGTGCCCCACCAGGTCGAGGGGTCGGCCATCGGCACCAGGGCCCGGTCGCCGGTGGACTCGGCGGCCAACCGGGCCAGCCGGCGCGCGGCGGCGCGGCGCAAGGCATCGCTGGCGTCGGGATCGGCCGTCGTACGACGAAGCTCGCTGACGAGTCCGGCCAGCGAGAGGGTGCGGGCCGGCCGACCCTCGACCTGCTCGACGGTCACCCCGAGCTCGGCGAGGAACCGGGACGGCTGGTCGCCGTCGTCCTCCGGCGAGGCGACGGCGGTGACCACCAACCGCTGCCGGGCGCGGGTGCACGCGACATAGAAGAGTCGCCGCTCCTCGGTCAGCATCTCGCGGGCGGTGGTGGCAGGCACCAGGCCGTCGGTGCCGATCCGGTCGGCGCCGAGCAGCGTGGAGCGCCGCCGCAGATCGGGCCAGCCGTCCTGTTGGACGTGGGCGACCACGACCAGGCGCCACTCGAGCCCCTTGGCGCGGTGGGCGGTCAGCAGGCGTACGGCGGCACCGCGCGCGCCACGCTCGGCCAGGGTGTCGGCCGGGATCTGCTGGGCCACCAGGGTGGCCAGGAACTCGCGCGCCCCCACCCGGTCGCGGGTCTCCTCGGCCCGAGCGGCCGCCTCGAAGAGGGCGCAGATGGTGTCGAGGTCGCGGTGTGCACGCCGGGCCGTGCCGCCACCGAGCTCGACCGAACGGCGCAGCCTGGTCGGCCAGGAGGTGCCGGACCACAGCGTCCAGAGCAGCTCCTCGGCGGTGGCGCCGTCGTCGAGCTGGGCGCGGGTGCGGGCGATCAGCTGGGCCGCCGCGCGGGCGCGCTCGACCTCGGGTCCGTCGAGACCGTCGAGCAGCCCCGGGTCGGCGACCGCCTGGCGCACCAACTCGCGCGAGTGAGTGGGGGCGCGGCCCGCCTCGGCGGCGGCGGCCTTCTCGCGCTGGCGCAGCTGGCGGGCCAGGCGGCGTACGTCGCCGGCATCGAGCCCACCGAGGGGACCGGTCAGCAGCGCCTCGGCGCGGGCGGCGTCGATGTGGTCGACGTGGTCGGGGTCATCGTTGTCGATGTTGAGCACGACTCTCATCGCATCGATCAGCGGCAGGGCGGCCGGATCGCGGACCAACGGGAGCTCGTCACTCGCCACCTCGACCGGCACCCCCGCAGCACCGAGCGAGCGACGCAGCCCCGGGATGCTCTGGCGCCCGGAGCGGACCAGCACCGCCATGTCGTCCCAGGCGATGCCGTCCTCGAGGTGCGCGCGGCGCAGCAGGTCGGCGAGGTGCTCGGCCTCGGCGCGGTCGCTGTCGAAGGTGCGTACGACGACCCGCCCGTCGCCGTACGCACCGACCTCGGCACGCGGCTCGAGGAACGCCGAGCGCGCCTCGTCGGGGATGCTGCCGGGCAGCCCGATCCGCTCAGCCACGCGCTGCGCGGCAGTGAGGATCCGCGGCCCGAATCGGCGGGTGGTGCCGAGCGCGACCACGTCGGCCGGGCGACCGTCGGCCTGGGGGAAGTCGCTGGGGAAGTCGAGGATGCCGCGCACCTCGGCGCCGCGGAAGGCGTAGATGGACTGGTGGGGATCGCCCACCGCGACCAGGTCGCGGCCGCCGCCGGCGATAGCGCGCAGCAACGAGACCTGGCCGGAGTCGGTGTCCTGGTATTCGTCGACGAAGACGTGGGCGTAGGCGGACCGCAGCTCGTCGCGGTGCACGACCGCCTCGATGGTGGCCCGCCGGATCAGATCGGCGTAGTCGACGGCGCCGCGGTCGTCGAGGATTGTGAGGTACTGCTCCAGGAACGCGCCCGCCGCGATCAGCTCCGGCAGCCGCTCCCGCTCGCCGAGCGCAGTCAGCTCGTGACCGTCGAGCCCCTTCTCGCGGGCCCGGGACAGGACCGCATGCACCTCGCGCGCGAAGCCGCGAGTGCCCAGCGCGACCCGCAACGGCTCGGGCCAGCGCACCGACTCGGGGTGGTCCTGGAGCAGCTCGCGGAGCACCACGTCCTGTTCCGGGGCCGACAGCAGCCGCAGCGGACCGACGTAGAGCTGGGCAGGCGCGTAGCGGCGGATCAGCCCGTAGGCGAAGGAGTGGAACGTCGAGCCGATGCTCGCCGACGTGGTGTTGCCCACCCGCGCCGCGACCCGATCGCGGAGCTGCTCAGCGGCCTTGCGCGAGAAGGTCAGGGCCAGGATCGCGTCGGGGTGGGTGCCGTCCTCGATGCGCGCGACAATCGCCTCGACCAGCGTCGTCGTCTTGCCGGTCCCGGGGCCGGCCAGCACGAGCAGCGGGCCGCGCCGATGGTCGACGACCCGCTGCTGCTGCTCGTCGAGTGCGGGCACCTCGGTGCTCCGCGGCGCGCGGACCAGGCGATAGGTCGTGGCACCGCCTGCCGAGGAGTCCGTCACGCTCGTACTCCATCACGGACCACCGACGGTCTATCTACCCCGGCGATTCTCGGCCCCGCCGGGCGCGCGGCTCCGCCGCGAAAGACCGGGTCGCTGCACTCCCTCCCCAGTTGCGGAAGCCGCCCGATTACCGAACACGAGGCGCGCGACGCGGCCTAGCTGTCGGGGTCACATCTTGTCGGCGGCGGCGGTGGCGAGCGCCTTGGCCTGCTCGAGTCCTTCGTCGTCCATGGTGCCGAAGATGTACCACTGGGTGAAGAACGACTTCTCGCCGTCGTAGACCCAGACGGTCGAGACCGAGTCACTGAACGCGTCATCGCCGATGCCGTCCAGCGGTGGAGAGTCATCGCTGCGCACCGAGTCGGCCGCGGCGGTGTTGTCGTAGACCGTCAGCGTGGCCGTGTCGGCCGGATGGGCCGGGTCGTCGGACTGCCACACGCAGGTGGTGAAGTCGCCGCCGGTGATGGCCGGACCGGAGGTGGGGATCCCCTCCTTCACCGGGACGCCGACCGCGGCCGCCACCTCGTCGGTGGTCAGCAGGTCGCAGGCCAGTGCGTCGCCGGTGGCCTCGCCGCCCGGGTCGCTCATCCCGTTCCCCGTGGCGTCGCCCGTTGCAGGGTCGGTCGCGGTGGTGGCCGTGTCGTTCGCGACGGCTTCGGAGTCGCCGGAGTCGTCACCCCCGCATGCCGTCAGCGCGGCGACGGAGGTGAGCAGGATCGGGACCAGGGCTCTGCGGATGCGCACGATCGGATGCTAGGACGCCTCGACCGGGTCACGCTGCGGCGTTTGTCCCGGATCTGTCCTGGCACGGCCCAGAGCCAAGACCGCTCAGAGCAATTCGAAGTCAGCGAAGTCGAAACCCGGCGAGACCAGGCAGCTGACCAGCGCGTCGTGCGTCGCGGGCACGGTGCGCTGCCAGACGCCGGCCGGGACGAGGGCCTGGGCCAACTGACCGGCGGCGACATCCACGCCGACCACCAGGGACGTCGGATCGGCTGGGGTCGGGCCGGTGCCGCCCAACTCGAGGGTCACCGTGCCCCGATGGGCGAGCCAGATCTCGTCGCTGGCCACCCGATGCCAGGCCGAGCTCTCCCCTGCCGCCAGGAAGAAGTGGATGAGCGTCGCGGTGGGACGGATGCGCCCGTCCGGGAGCGTCACCTCGATCGGCGAGGCCCAGGTCTGGCGGAACCAGCCGCCCTCCGGGTGCGGCGCCAGGCCCAGCGACCCCAGTGATTCAGCGAGCGGTGGCGGCGCGTCGGTCATGGCAGCAGTATCGGTGGCTCTGCCAGAGTGCAGCCATGGCGCGCTTCCTGACCGCCGACTTGCCGGTCGGTACGTCGCGGGGCTGGAAGGCTCCGGTCGCGACGGTGATCGCCGTCCTCGTGGTCTCGGTCTGCCTGACCTGGACCTTCTTCTCGATGCGCGCGGTGATGGGGGTCGGCGGCTCCTGCGCCGACGGCGGTCCCTACGTCAGCGCTCAGCCCTGCCCCGACGGCTCGTGGCTGATCGCGGTCGCGATCCCGGTCATGCTGCTGACCGCGATGTTCGGCTCCGCCGTGGCGATGTCGGCCGGCGCTCCCAACCTGCTGCTGCCGATGTGGGGCCTGCTGTTCGGATCGCTCGGCTGGAACTTCCTCGAGTTCGCCTTCAAGGGCGACGGGGTCGTCTGGGGCTGGCTGGTCTGCGGCGTGCTGTTCTGGCTGATGGCCGCCCCGGCCGTCTTCGCGATGCTGCTGGAGGTCAAGAAGGCCGTCCTCCCGCCCGATCCGCCCAAGCCCGGCGCCGGCTCGCGCTGGTGGGTGCCGGCGTACGCCGCACTCGGGTCGATCGGCTTCCTCTTCGGAGCGTGGAGCTTCAACGCCCTGTCGTGAGGTCCCGTGCCAGCTCCGCTCATTCGATGGGCCGCTCGTTGTAGATGCCGGCCTCCTCCTGGCCGGTGAGCCGCTGGATCGCGGCCATCACCTCGTCGGTCACCTCCCGACGCGCGCGGCCCAGGGGTACGCCGTCGAAGCGGCCGGCGACCTGGATGGGTGCCCCGAACTCCACGGTGATCGGGACCACCCGCGGCCGGCTGGAGCCGACCGGCTGGACCTTCTCCGTCCCGGTCAGCCCCACGGGTACGACGGGGACGCCGGCGCTCAGCGCGAGGTGGGCTACGCCGGTCCGGCCGCGGTAGAGCCGGCCGTCGCGCGAGCGGGTGCCTTCGGGGTAGATGCCGAACGCCTCACCCCGACCGAGAACGTCCAGGGCGATGTCGAGGCTGGCGATCGCCGCCTTGGTGTCGTCGCGGTCGACCGGCAGCATGCCGAGTCCCTCGAACCAGACCCGCGAGGCGAGCCCCTTCACGCCGGTGCCGGTGAAGTAGTCGGACTTGGCCAGGAAGACCACCTTGCGCGGCACCACGCTCGGGATCACGACCGAGTCGACGAAGCTCAGGTGGTTGCTCGCCAGGATCACCCCACCGGAGTCGGGCACGTGCTCGAGGCCCCGCACCGTGGGCCGCCACACCGCGCGCAGCGCCGGGGGAAGCACCGTGTGCATCACGTCGTAGAGGAGCACGTACCGAGTGTGGCCGCTACCGCGAGGTAGGACGAATCGGCTCAGCGAGGCGTGAGACACGGCACCCGGAAAGACACCGGGGAAAGGCGAAGGGCCCGATCAAGTATGAGTTGATCGGGCCCTTCTTACGCTTCCCCCGAGGGGGTTGCGCAGCACCAGTTCTATGCCGTGGCGAGCACCGCGTGCAAGGGGTCGCCGCGACATTCCTCTGGTTCAACAGGCTTCTCCACCGAACCGGGACGGTTGTCCACCGTGGGCCGCCGATTGTGCACAGATCGGCGCTCAGCCTGTGGAGAGCGGGGCCGGCGGTTCCGGCTCCCAGAACGCCGTCGCCATGTCCACCGCGCCGGTGCCGCGCAGCGGGGTGCCCTCGTCGAGGTAGTGCGGTCGCGCATTGTCCTCGTGGCTGGGCGGCAGCGAGCCGTCGGCGCGGACCACCCGCCACCACGGCACCGGCCCGCCGTGCCGGGCCATCCCCGCCCCCACCTGCCGCGGGCCGCCGCCGACGACCGCCGCGATCGCGCCGTACGACGTCACACGGCCCCGCGGGATCTCCTCGACGACCGAGAGCACGAGCTCGACGTACTCCTCCGGATCGATGCGAGTCACGCCTTCTCCTGTCCGGTGCTGACCGCCGTGGCCGCCACGACGCAGATCACGATCGCGCACCCGAGGCCGGCGACCCAGATCCCCGGTGGCTCGGGCTGGCCGTCGACGGCCACCGCCAGCAGCCAGAGCAGCGGGACGGCGACCGCGACGACCGCACCGCGACGGAGCCACAGCAGCAGGACCGGTGTCCCGATCGGGAGCCCGGGAGGACCATAGGCGAGCAGCACCGCCGCGACGTGGGCGGCCAGCAGGAGCAGGGCGGCCGGGATCGCGCCGACAGGTACGCCGTTGGCCGACGCCAGCGCCCACCAGATCACGACCAGCCCGAGGCACGCGGTGCCGAACGGCGACTCCGGCATCGCTGCGAACCCCACGGCCAGCGCGAGGGTGAGCGCGACGAACCAACGGTGCGGGACGTCGTCGGGCCGGGCCGCCTCGAGGGCGAGCACGGGCGCGACCAGGACCACGGCGCGGAGCAGCAGCCTGCCCCGCGTCTCATTCACTAGGGCGTGTCGCCCTGACTCCCTCATCGCAGCGCCACCTGGGGCACGGTGGCCCGTCGGGCCAGCCGCCGGAGCACGTCGTCGAGGGTGCCGGCACCGCGCCACGGGATCACCGGGCAGCCGAGCGCCGCCAGCTGAACCAGCACCTGGTCCCGCTCCAGCCGGCGCATCCGCCAGGCCAGGTCGGCGATCCGCGGGTCGACGCCGTCAGGCACCCGCGGGGTCGCGCCGGGAGGAAGGGTGTCGATGACGACCACGGGCAGGGCCCGCTGGACCAGGCCGGCGGTCGCGGTGACGATCGCCGGGTCGAGCATCGGCGAGAACACCAGGACCACGCTCCCGCCGGTCACCCGCAACTGCAGCCGCTCCACCACTCCCTCCGGGAGCTCGCGGGGCTGTACGCCGGCCAGCTGGTCGAGGAGGACTCGTAGGTGCCGGGTGCCGGCGCCGTACCCGACCAGTCCGCCGTCGCCCCCGACGATCCGCAGCCCCACTCGGTCGCCGGCGCCGACGTGGTGCTCGGCCACGGCCGCGGCCGCCCGCACGCTCTGGTCGAGGCTGCTGGCCTCGCCGTCGAGGCCGCCGGAGTGGCCGTGGTCACCGAGTGCGTCGAGCACGAGCAGCACGCCGCTGTCCTCCTCGGACGGCGAGGTCGTGACATGCAGTTCGCGGCTGCGCACCGAGACCCGCCAGCTGATCCGGCGCAACCGGTCGCCGGGCCGGAACGGCCGGATGTCCGCGAACTCCACACCGGCCCCCAGCCGGGGCGACCGGTTGACGCCGACGAGCCCCACCGGCCGCGGGGTCTCGGCACGCGATGCGAACTGCCGCATGTGGGGCAGCACCCGCACCGAGTCGCCCGGCAACGAGACCGGGCCCCAGCGATAGCCCGCCCACGGCGTGGTCAGGCAGACCTGCTCCTGGCCGAGCACCCGTCTCCCCCACCGCCGCGGCCCGACCTCGATCTCGGGCGGCGCGTCATCCGCCCCGGCCACCAGACCGGCCACCAGACCGTTGGGTGGGTGCAGTGCGACGTACGGCGTCGGCGCCATCGCCCGGGCCACGTGTTCGACGTCGGCCGCGGCGACGATGCGCAGCCGAGACGTCGTGCCCTGCCCCTCGTGCAGCCAGCGGTGGTCGAGGGTGGCCTCGACGGTGGGCGACGAGTCTGGCCGGTGCAGCAGCCCCAGCGTGGCCAGCAGAACGAACGGCGCGCCGAGCAACAGCACCGCAGGCGAGGCGCTGACCACGGCGGCGACGACCGCGATCGCCGCCACCACGACCGCGCGGGCCAGGGCGGGAGTGGGGCGCCAGCGTCCCCTCATCTGTCGAGGGTGGACGGGGTCGGCACCTGGACGAGTACGGCGTCGACGATCGACCGCCCGTCGGTCTGGGTCATCCACAGCTCGGGCCGGACCGTCACCCGGTGTGCCAGCACGGCCCGCGCCACCGCCTTGACGTCCTCCGGGATGACGTAGTCGCGCCCGCGCAGGACGGCGAAGGCCCGCGCGGTCAGGACCAGGCCGAGCGAACCGCGCGGCGACGCGCCGGTGAGTGCGTCGCGATGAGCGCGGGTGGCCGCAGCCAGAGCCACGCAGTAGTGCCCCACGCTCTCGTCGACCCGGACGGTCTCGACCGCGGCCTGCAGTGCGCGCAGCCCCGCGGGATCGGTGACCGCCGCGAGCTCGACCTCCTCCTGACGGCGCTCGACGCGACGGGCGATGACGTCGTACTCCTCGCCGGCCGACGGGTAGCCGAAGCTCACCCGGAGCAGGAACCGGTCGAGCTGCGCCTCAGGAAGCGGGTAGGTGCCCTCGTATTCGATGGGGTTGGCCGTCGCCAGCACGTGGAAAGGCTCGGAGAGGGGGAAGGTCTCGCCCTCGACGGTGACCTGCCGCTCCTGCATCGCCTCAAGGAGCGCGGATTGGGTCTTGGGCGGCGTCCGGTTGATCTCGTCGGCCAAGAGCAACCCGGTGAACAGCGGGCCACGCCGGAACTCGAAGACCGAGGTGCGCTGGTTGTAGAGGAAGGACCCGGTGAGGTCGGAGGGCAGCAGGTCGGGCGTGAACTGCGCTCGGGCGAAGTCGAGCCCCAGGGCCTGCGCGAACGAGCGCGCGGCGAGGGTCTTGCCCAGGCCGGGGTAGTCCTCGAGCAGCACGTGGCCCTTGGCGAGGATCGCGCACAGCACCAGCCGCAGCGCCTCCCGCTTGCCCACGATCGCCTTGCTCACCTCGTCGAGCACGCGTTCGGCGACTGCGGCGGTCTCCTCGATGGTGGTGGCCGGTGTGGTCGTCACAGCTCCTCGATCCTCTTCACACAGCGTTCGATCTCGTCGGGGTGCAGCTTGCGGGCCGGACCGGCGAGCACCGTGGTGAGCTCGTGGCCGAGCAGCTCCGCGGCGAGCGGGTCATCGACCCGCAGGTCGTGTCGAGTGCGCAAGGTCCGGTCGGCCAGGTCGCGCAGCCGGCTGCGGAGCGCGATGTCGGCGTCCCGGGCCGAGAGGTGGCTCTCGAGGATGCGGAGGTAGGAAGCGGTGCGCGGGTCGAGCCGGGTCAGGCTGCTCTCGGCGTCGGCGTGCGCGCTCCACACCGCGGGCTCCACCGAGGTCGCGTCGACCAACAGCCCCGATGCACACACGACCAGCGCCACCACGAGCGCGAGCCTCAGCTCGTCGGCCTCGCCGTGGATGATCCGGATCGCGACCTCGATGGCGACGAACGCAGCGATGCCGCCGGCCAGGCGGAACCACCAGCGGCGCGGGCCGGTCATCGGGACACGGCCGTCCGGCCGAGGCTGCGGTGGATGGCGTCGAGCGCCTCGAGGGCCGCGCGCCGATGTTCGTCGGTCATGGGGTGATCGGAGAACCGCGCCTCGCGGTAGAGGTCGGCGAGTCGCCCGACAGCCGCCGGATCGGCCGCCACCAGGTCGAGCACGCCGAGGACGAACTCCCCGGTGGTCTGCCACGGACGACGCTGCACCCCGGCGAGCACCCCCTGCTGCTCGAACCGGTGCCAGCACGCGACGATCGCGTTGCGCGGCTCGCCCTCCTCGGCCAGCTCCGCCCGTTGACCTGCGGCATCCTCCTCGAGGACCTCGCTCAGGTGCGCCGGGGTGCCGAGCACCTCGAACGCCACCTCCTCCGGCGGGCTGCGCGTGCGTCGAGTGCGGTACTTCCACAGTTGACGCAGCTTGCGGATCAGGCCGAAGGCGAGGAAGGCGACGACGGCCACGGTCAGGAGCTCGAGCACGAAGGCCAGCGCCCCCACCCACCCAGGGGGCTCCGCCGACGCCTCCTTGCGGGCCTCCTCCAGCGGGTCCTCGGAGTCGGCATCCGCGGTGGCCGTCAGGAACGACGGCTCGTCGGCGCGGATCCGGTCGACATGCCCGCCCGAGACGACCCGCTCCGGCCCGATCGAGGAGGCCCAGGTGAGCAGGACGAGGAGCAGCACCGCGGCGCCGAGTACGGCGACCACGGCCGAGGTACCGGCACGCGCAGGGCTCATCGCTTGCGAACGTAACCGCCGCCACCCCCAGAGACGATCACGGCCCGGTCACGAATGTTACCGGGCCGTGGGGCGCTGCGCTCGGACTACGTCAGAGCACGGGATCGAACGGCTCGGTGCCCGGAACCAGCGTCAGACCGGAGATACCGGAGTGGGCCTGGGCGAAAGCGAGCTCCTTGCCCAGGTCGCCGATGTTGTTGGACAGCGGCAGCGGGGCCAGGCCGAGGGTCGAGAGGACGCCGATCGCCGCGCCGTCGGCCGAGACGAACGCCGAGCCGGAGTCACCGGGGACACCCGGGGTCACCGTGTAGAGCGGGTGTGACCAGCCGCCGTCGGCCGCGTCGTCGCCGAGGCTGATCCCGGTGTGCGGCGAGAGCTGGCTGATCCCGGCCCGCAGGCTGGAGTTGCCGTAGGTGTAGACCCGGTCTCCAGCCGCGGTGCCGTCGGTGTCGATGCCGGTCGGGCCGCCCCAGAAGGGGATCGACGGGTTGACCTTGCCGACGTCGGCAGCGTCTACCTTGACCAGCGCCAGGTCGTTGTAGGCGCAGGTGTTCTCGTCAGTGGTGCCGAGATCGTGCATCGTCAACCACGAGGAGTAGACGAGGGTTCCGGCGCCGACCTGGGTGCCTTCGCTGGCCAGGTTGCCGCCCTCGTTGAAGGTGACCCGGGTGCCGAGCGGCAGCGACTCGGCCTGGCAGCCGTTGGTGTCGGTCGCCTCGCCGAGCCCGGCGCAGTGGGCGGCGTAGCCGACGTAGACCGTCCCGGCCCCGTCGGTGTAGACGAAGTTGGCGGTGCACTGGGCACCCTCGGTGTACATCATCGTGCCGGGATGGATCGCCGCACTCGCTGCGGGGGCCCAGCTCTGCGCGGCCTGGGCCGGGGCGGGGCCGACTGCGGCGGCGCCCAGGAGGACGGTGGCGAGGGTGACGATCGCGACCGCGACTCGGCGGAGCGTGGATTGGATGCTCATCGACGTGCTCATCGACTTCCTTCGAGTTCGGGTCCCGGCCGCGCCGGGCGATGTGCAGATCAACGAGGGGGGGCCCGGACGGGTTACGCCCCGAGTAGTCACTTCTGACTACTCGGGGTCGGGTCCACGCGCTGGATAGCGTGCAGCCATGGCCCCCGCGTCCGGACCCTTGTCCGACCTGCTCGTCCTCGACCTGACCCGCGCGCTGGCCGGTCCGCACGCCGGCATGATGCTCGGCGACCAGGGCGCGCGGGTGATCAAGATCGAGCCGCCGACCGGTGACGACACCCGCTCGTGGGGGCCGCCGTTCGTGGGTCCCGAGGACGCGCGCGAGTCGACGTACTTCCTCTCGACCAACCGCAACAAGGAGTCGCTGGTCCTCGACCTCAAGTCACCGGCGGACTGCGACGTCCTGGCACGGCTGGTGGAGCGGGCCGACGTGCTCATGGAGAACTACCGCGTCGGCGTCCTGGACCGGCTCGGCTTCCCCGTCTCGCGGCTGCACGAGCTCAACCCCGGCCTGGTGGTGCTCTCGATCACCGGCTTCGGGCACGACGGGCCCGAGGCGGCCCGCGCCGGCTACGACCAGATCGCCCAGGGCGAGGGCGGGTTGATGTCGATCACCGGCACCGACCAGCCGACCAAGGTCGGGGTCCCGATCGCCGACCTGATCGCCGGCATGAACGGCGCCTTCGGCGTGCTCGCCGCGCTGCACGAGCGGGCCCGGACCGGACGCGGCCGGGTGGTCCGGACCTCGCTGCTCGCGGGCGTGGTCGGCGTCCACGCGTTCCAGGGCACCAAGTGGACCGTCGCCGGCGAGGTGCCCGGCCTGTCCGGCGACCACCATCCCTCCATCGCGCCGTACGGCATGTTCGCCACCGGCTCCGCGCCGATCCAGATCGCCTGCGGCTCCGAGGGCCTCTGGCGCGCGCTGTGTACGGCGCTCGGGTGGGACCCCGCCGAGGACGGCTTCGCCACCAACCCCGACCGAGTCGCCCACCGGGACGCCTTGATCGAGCGGCTGGAGTCGACCTTCGCGTCGCAGGATGCCGAGCACTGGCTCACGTTGCTGGCCGAGGCCGGCGTGCCCTCGGGCAAGGTGCGCTCGATGGACGACGTCTACACCTGGGAGCAGACCCTGTCGCAGGGGCTCAAACTCTCCGTCGATCACCCGACCCTGGGCGCGGTGGACCTGCCCGGCTCGCCGCTGCGGTTCGACGACAACCCCTACTCCGGCGGCCGCACCGAGCACGTCGCACCGCCGACGTTGGGCCAGCACAACGAGTCGATCCGGGAGTGGCTCGACTCGACCGACTGACGTGTCACCCGATCTGGGTGGTGTGTCGCCCGGGTCGGCATGGGGACGCTGACGTCGACCCCGAGGGAGCGTCCTACATGACCCACACCGGCGGCCGGGTGACGCCGGCCGGCATGAACGCCGCGATCGCAGTGCTGTTCGTGGTGGGTTCGGCGTGCTTCGTGCTCGGGTCGGTCCCCGCCTACCTCGATGCGGTCGGCGGCACCGCCGATGGCGTCACCTTCTTCGTCGGCTCGATCTTCTTCACCTCGGCGTCGGCGTGCCAACTGCTCCAGTCCCAGACGCCCGACCTGAGCACGGCGGCCGCCGACACCCAGCACCGGCCCGCGCGGCCGCGATGGTTGGTGTGGTTGCCGCACGACCGGGCCTGGCTGGCCGCGGTCACCCAGTTCCCCGGGACGCTCTGCTTCAACGTCAGCACCTTCGCCGCGCTCGCCCACAACGCGACCGCGGCCGCCGAGGACCAGAACGTGTGGCGGCCGGACGTGTACGGCTCGATCCTGTTCCTCGTCTCCAGCGCGTACGGCGTGCTGGCCGTCCGCGGCGCCGCGCAGTCCGGCGACCGGCTGCCGGGCACCATCGCCTGGCTGAACATGCTCGGTTCGATCCTGTTCATGTGGTCGGCGATCGCCGCCTACGTCCTTCCTGACGGGCAGGACCTCAACAGCGGCGCCGCCGTCGCGGGGACCCTGTTCGGCGCCGCCTGCTTCCTCATCGGCGCGGCCCTCATGTTCCCGGCGTGGCATCGGGCCGTGCGCCAACCCACCCTCCAAGGAGAGCCCACATGACCAGCAGCTCCGAGTTCGACGCGGCGGCCGCCCTGTTCGGCAACCGGTTCGCCGTACAGGACACACCTGACAACACCTTCCCCGAGCAGGGGATGTCGTCGACAGAGGCGTTCCGCCTGGTCGCGGAGGACCTGGCGATCGAGGGCGACCCGGGTCGCAACCTCGCGACGTTCGTCACCACCTGGATGGAGCCGGAGGCGCAGCGGCTGATCGCGGCGAACCTGCACCGCAACTTCATCGACCACGCGGAGTACCCGCGGACCGCGGAGCTCGAGCAGCGCTGCATCCGGATGCTCGCCGATCTCTTCCACGCGCCGGGCCCGACCACGGGTGCGCGCACCCAGGGCTCGTCCGAGGCGATCATGCTCGGCGCCCTGTCGCTGAAGTGGAAGTGGCGCCAGCGCCAGCAGGCGGCCGGCCGGCCGACCGACCGTCCCAACCTCGTCTTCGGTGGCGACGTGCACGTGGTCTGGGAGAAGTTCTGCCGCTACTTCGACGTCGAGCCGCGGATCGTGCCGCTGCAGCCCGGTAAGTACACGATCGGGCCCGACGACGTCCTCCCCCACCTCGACGAGAACACGATCGGCGTCGCGGCCGTCCTCGGCACCACCTTCACCGGACACCGCGACGACATCGTCGGCATCAACGACCTGCTGCTCCAGATCCGCACCGAGCGCGACCTCGACATCCCGCTGCACGTGGACGGCGCCAGCGGCGGTTTCGTCTGGCCGTTCCTCTACCCCGACTCCGCGTGGGACTTCCGACTCGAGCAGGTCCGGTCGATCAACGTGTCCGGGCACAAGTTCGGACTCGTCTACCCCGGCATCGGCTGGCTGGTCTTCCGGGAGCGCTCCGACCTGCCCGACGAGCTGGTCTTCAAGGAGAACTACCTCGGCAAGACCGACGAGACCTTCACGCTGAACTTCTCGACCGGCGCCTCGATGGTCGTCGCGCAGTACTACAACCTGTGCCGCTACGGCCGGGCGGGCTACACCTACATCATGCGCAACATGCAGCAGAACGCGCACCGGCTGGCCGACAAGCTCGAGGAGATCGGCCGGTTCGAGATCATCGGCCGTGGCGAGGAGCAGCTCCCGCTCGTCGCCTTCCGGCTGGCCGGACCCGAGCCGTTCGACGAGTTCGACGTCGCCTGGCAGGTCTCGGCCGAGCGCGGCTGGATGCTGCCGGCGTACACGATGCCGCCCGACGCGCAGGAGGTCACGATCATGCGTGCCCTCGTGAAGGAGACGTTGAGCCAGGAGCACGTGGACACGCTGGCCCGCGACATCCACGACGCCTGCGCCACCCTGGAGCAGAAGGGCGGTGCCCACGAGTCCGAGCGCGCCAAGATGGTGGTCGGCCCGGGCCACTGAGCCGGGCCGAGTCCGTACGGCGTCAGCCCAGGTCGACGATGGCGGCGACCGGGCCGCCGCCGTCAGGGCCCTGGTGTGCCGCCGACACCGAGACGAAGACGGCGGGGTCTCCGGTGACGGCCGCGGTGACCCCGCCGACACAGGCCTTGATCTGGCGGTGCCAGTGCACGTCGGAATCGTCGAGCATCGCGTTGCGGCGGCCCCGGACCTCGCCGTCCTGGGAGGCCTCGCACTTGAGGAAGACGTTGACCAGGCGGCCGTCCAGGTCGCTGGTGTGCGGGCGCTCGGGGAGCTCGAGGCCGGCGTCGCGGATCGCGTTCCAGATGCCGTCCTGGTCGAGGGCGTCGGTCATCACCGAGTGGCCGATGCGGTAGCGCCCGCCGACCCCGGTCGCGTTGCCGACCACCACGACCTGCGCCTGGTCCAGCTCGACGCCCGACGAGCACGACGCCACGCTGGAGTAGAGCGTCCGGTCGTGCATCACGTCGTCGTCCGAGGGCATCTCGATCTCGCCGAGCGCCACCGCGATCCCGAGCGCCGTACACCCGTTGGACAGGTCCATCGACAGATGGGTCTCCTCGGTCCACACCGTCTTGCCGCGCGCCTTGGCGTCGCGGATCGTGTGGATGGTCAGCAGCGGGGTCTTGGTCTGCACGTAGTGCACGTCGGCCGGGTCGGTGATCCCGGCCCGCTCCATCGCGACCTTCACCGCGTCGGCGACCTTGGTGATCATCGGCGTCCGGCCGATGTCCTCGGGCAGCAGCCGCTCACTCATGGCGAAGCCGACGGTCAGCCGCGGCTCGTCGCTCGGCGTCACGTCTTCGGGCGGGACGGTCGCGAAGATCGTGGCGTGCGGGCTGATCACCCCGTCGGTGCCGCCGGACCAGACGATGGGGATCTGCTTGACCTGGTCCTCGGGGGCGCCCTTGGCGATCAGCGCCTCACGGAACGCGCGGTCGGCGATGATCCGGGTGTAGTCGTTGACCCCGCCGTTGCCCTCGGTCTTGCCGATGATCGCGATCACCCGATCCGCGTGCAGCGCGCCCTCGTCGATCAGCTTGCCCAACTCGCTGGCGTCGGCGACGGAGTGGATGGGGACCTTGCGTACTTCGATGGCGTCCGGCATGGGGTCACTCTCTCCTATCGATGGGGATCAGTCGGTACGACGACGGTGCCCGCGTCGCCTCCGACCAGGCTGGTCAGGTGGGTGAGGTCGGTGATGATGGCACGAGTCCCGCCGGCCTCGACGAATCGGCACGCGGCGTCCACCTTCGGGCCCATCGAGCCGCTCGCGAAGTGACCCTCGGCGGCGTACGCGCGCAACTGCGCGACGGTGACCGTGCCGAGGTCGGAGGCCCGGGGGGTGCCGTAGTGCAGCACGGCGTGGGGTACGTCGGTGGCGATCACCAGCACGTCCGCGTCGACGGTCCGGGCCAGCAGCGCCGCCCCCAGATCCTTGTCGATGACCGCCTCGACGCCCCGCAACGAACCGTCCGCCTCGCGAACGGTCGGGATCCCGCCACCGCCGTTGGCGACGACGACGAAGCCCGCTTCGACCAACGCCTGCACGGCCGATGCGTCGAGGATCTCAAGGGGCTCGGGAGAGGCGACCACCCGGCGCCAACCCTTCTCGCCGCGGTCCTCCCACGTCTCGCCGTGCTCGACGAGCACCGCCGCCTCGTCGGCTGACAGGTACCGCCCGATCGGCTTGGTCGGCTTGGTGAATCCCGCGTCGTCGGCATCGACGAGCGTCCGGGTCACGAGCGCCGCCGAGGGCCGAGCCAGCCCCCGCGCCCGCAGCGCGCCTTCGAGCGCATTCATCAAGATGAAGCCGAGGGTGGCCTGGGTCTGCGCACCACACCAGTCCAATGGGACCGGCGGCACGACGGCTGCGGCGAGCTCGTTCTTCACCAGGAGGTTCCCGACCTGGGGCCCGTTGCCGTGCGTGATGACGACTTCGACGTCGTGAGCCAGCAGGTCGGCGACGGCGGCCATCGCGACCTGCGCCGCGGCGATCTGGTCCTCGGGACGCGCTCGCCCCTCGGCGTTGGTCATCGCGTTCCCACCCAAGGCGAGCAGCACCCTCACCGGACCGAACCTAACTGTCGCCGTCCCGAGCCAACAGGCCCGCCATCGTCCGGGTGCCGACCGGGAGGCCGTGGCGGTCGTAGTAGTCGAACATCGCACCCAGCCAGCCGTCGGGCCGCTCGTCGGTGCGTACGGCGGCGACCCCGGCCTCGGCAGCCAGCTCGGCCACTGTCGCGGTCCGCGTGGCGAGCTCGTACGTCGCGCCGACATGGCCGTCCTCGAGCAGCACCAGGGCGGCGACCTGCGCGACGTCTCGGAGGTCGGCGAAGCCGAAGACGGCGTCGACGTCGTAAGGCACGGTCACCGGCCCGCTCAGGTCGAGGTTCTGCAGGTAGGCGCCCGGCTGCAGGATCGTCCACGCCAGCCCCGAGCGCCGGACCAGGTCCTCGGACACCGCCTTGCCGAGATGATGCGGCATCTCCGGTGCGTACGGCGACGCGACCGAGTGGTAGACGACGCGCGGGACCTCGGCCCTCGCCAGCGCCGTGAGCGCCTGCGCGACGTACGCCGGCTCATCGGGGTGGAGGTTCGGCGCGATGAGGTACGCCGCCGCGCAGCCGGCGACAGCGTCGGTCAGCTCGGGCCAGTCGGCCCGGCCCAGCGGCCGGCCCTCGACGTCCCGCTCGGACAGCGCCGCGAGCACCGCCCGGCCGGTCTTGCCGTGACCGCCCAGGACCGCGATCACTCGGGGCCACCACCGGCGAACCGCTGCTGCAACTCGCGGTAGGGAAGGACACCGTCGAGGAAGTCGAGGGTGCCGGTCTCGAGCAGCTCGCGCCCGGCCCGCTCGACGGCGGTCAATGCGGCGCGCGCGATGCTGCCGCCGAGGCTGACCCGCTTGACGCCGAGCGAGAACAACGTGGGCGCCGGGATGGCGTTGGACAGCCCGGCGACGAGGTTGAGCGGCGCCGGGATCTCCGCTGCGAGCCGCCGAATGGTGTCCTCGTCGTCCACCGCGGGCACGAAGACGCAATCGGCCCCGGCCTCCACATAGCGCGCCGCCCGCTCGATCGTCTCGGTGAACACGTCTCCGGTCGCGCCGCCGAAGTAGGTGTCGGTCCGCGCATTGAGCACGAAGGTGCCCGCCGGCGCCGCCGCACGCGCGGCCGCGATCCGCTCGGCCGCCTCGTCGATGCCGAACAGCACTCCCCCGACCTGGTCCTCGAGGTTCCCGCCGACCGCACCGGCCTCGACCGCCCGCCGTACCGTGCGGGCCACGTCGTCGTAGCCCGCCTCGAGATCCGCGGTCACGGGTACGCCGACGGCGGCCACGATCCGGCGTACGTGATCGAGCATCGTGTCGAGGTCGAGGTCTCCCCCGTCGGGCACCCCGCAGGCCCACGCGATCCCAGCGCTGGTGGTGGCCAGGGCGGGGAAGCCGAGCTGCTCGAGGATGCGGGCCGAGCCCGGATCCCAGGCGTTGGGGAGGACGAACCCCGGACCGTGATGCATTGCCAGGAAGTCGGCTGCCGACGGTGGCCTGGTCACCGCGCCACGGTAGTCAGGGTGGTTGCGGAGCGCGAGGAAGGTGAGCGGCCGCGCGTCCGCGTCGAGGATCCGCACCGGAAAATCAGCTCAGGACGACGACGATCCGGCGCGAATGCCCTCGCGTTGCCCAAGATCCCGACAGTGCAGCATTGCGGGCTGCCAGAGGGGGTAAAGCTGCACTGTCTTGAGCAGTCGCGGCCGCCAACGGCATTTTGTGCAGCAAATCCGCTCGTAGGCGGCGAATTATCTGCACAAACCCCGAAGCGCGACTCAGGCCCCGACTGCCGGGCTGTCCACCGAACTCCGGCCGGCCGCGCTGCGCCGCCACGCGGCCAGCGAGAAGGCGCCGAGCAGCAGCGGTCCGCCGAGGGTGAAGACCCGCCAGACCACCAAACCGGCCACGGCGGCCGCCTCGACGTCCACGCCCGCGGCTTCGACGAGTGCGGCCAGGATCAGGGCGTCCACGACGCCGATGCCCTGGAACGGGAACAGCGTGAAGGGGTAGGCGAACAGGTAGGCGATCGCGATCTCGACGATCGCGACCTCGCCCGCGGAGACGCCGACGAAGCGCAGGCAGAGCACGAGCAGCGCCAGGTCGACGGCGAGCATCGCACTGAGCACGACCAGGGAGCGGGGGAAGCCGTACCGGAACCGCTCGGCGATGTCGTGGCGGAATCGGATGCAGGCCTGTGCCCATGCCTCCGGGTCGATGCCCTTCCGCACCCGTCCGGCGAGCACGGCCGCCGTACGGCCCACCCAGTCGGCCAGCCGCTCGCTGCGTACGACGAGGAGCACCCCGACGAAGATCGCGACCGCCACTGCGACGCTGATGAGATCGGCCCAGCGCAGGCCGACGGCGCCTCCGGTCGCGAGCAGCAACGCGAACCCCACCGCCGGAGCGCCGAAGCGGACGACGTAGAAGGTGAGGGTGTTCATGATCGTGCCGGCCAGCCCCTTGGAGACCGGGACGCCCCACGACGAGAACATCGAGAGCCGCAACGCGAGGTCGCTCGGCGGTGGCGCCACGGTCGACATCAGGATCGCGACCTGGTCGTTCTGGGTCGCCCGCAGCACCGAGACGCCACGGATGTAGAGCGCCAGCGGCCAGGCGTTGAGCACCTGGCGCACCAGAAGCACGACGGCGAGCACCGGTGCCTGCCACCACTCGAGGTGCTTGAGTGAGTGCCAGACCTCGTCCCAGTCGACCCGGCCCACGATCCGGACGATCACGACCGTGATGACGAGCGCCGCGCCGAGCAGCAGCAGGCGGGTGCGCGTCACCACTCAGCGCCGATCGGACAACCTCATGTCGGAGCCAGCGTCAGACCCCGCCGTCGTCCCGGATCAGCTGGATCGTCACCTCGTCGTTGACGAGGTTCGCGCCGAACTGGTCGACACTCGCCGTCAGTCCGTTGGTGAAGGTGTCGAGCACCCACTTGTCCTGGTCCTCCAGTTCCGGTGGGCAGGCCATCATCGTGGCGGCCGTGGGTCCGGTCCACTTCAGGACGTCGCCCTCGAAGGCGTACGGCGCCGTCATGGTGTTGCAGCCGGCCCGGACGACCATGCTGTCGTCCTCGAAGCCCACCCGGAGCGTGGTCCCCGGGACGAGTGTGTAGCCCTCCACGCTGGTCGCCTCGTAGGTCCGACCGCTGAGCTCGTCCTGGCTGGGCGGGGTCGCCCCGGCGCTACCGCCGGGTGTGCTCGCCGAGCTACCGCTGCCGGGATCGCTCGCGGAGGAGTCGTCGTCGGAGCCACAGGCGCCGAGCGTGAAGAGCAGGACGGCGGCCGCGGCCGCGCCGAGGATGCGGGCGGACATCAGAAGTCCACCGCGTCGCGAATGATCGGACAGGTCATGCAGTGTCCACCTCCTCTGCCGCGGCCGAGCTCGGCCCCGACGATCGTGATCACCTCGACCCCCGCCTTGCGGAGGAGGGTGTTGGTCAACGTGTTGCGGTCATAGGTGAAGACCACCCCGGGTTCGAGCGCCACGGCGTTGTTGCCGCTGTCCCACTGCTGGCGCTCGGACTGGTAGACGTCGCCTCCGGTCTCGATCACCTGCAACGACGAGAGCCCCAGTGCGCGGGCGACGACGTCGGTGAACGCGCTCGATCCCTCGTCGACGACCTCGATCCCGGGGGCTCGGTCCGAGGGCAGCAGCGTGAAGGTGTGGACGCCGTTCATGATCTCCGGATAGAGCGTGACGATGTCGCGGTCGGCGAAGGTGAAGACGGTGTCGAGGTGCATCGCGGCACGCAGCTTCGGCATCCCGGCGACCACCACGCGCTCGGCGGCGCCCTGCGCGAACAGCGCCGCCGCCACCTGGGTGATCGCCTGGCGGGAGGTCCGCTCGCTCATGCCCATCAGCACCACGCCGTTGCCGACCGGCATGATGTCGCCACCCTCGAAGGTGGCCTGGCTCCAGTCGCGCTCCGGGTCGCCCCACCAGATGGTGGAGCCCTTGAAGTCGGGGTGGAACTCGTAGATCGCCTTGTAGATGAGGGTCTCGTCCTTGCGTGCCGGCCAGTACAGCGGGTTCATCGTGAGGCCGCCGTAGAGCCAGCAGGTCGTGTCGCGGGTGTAGAGCGTGTTGGGCAACGGGGGCATGAGGTACTCACGGGCACCGGTCGACTCCCGTGCCAGGCTGATGTAGCCGGAGCGGTAGTCCTCGGGCAGGTCCTGGGTGGCCATCCCCCCGATCAGGAACTCCGCGAGCTGCTGTGGCGCCAGTGTCTCGAGGTAGGCCCGGGTGCCGTCGACGAGCCCGAGACCGACGTGGTTGACCTCGATCTTGCGGTCCAGCAGCCAGTCGCGCGCGCCGTCAACCTGCATGGTCTCGGCCAGCAGGGCGTGCAACTCGACCACCTCGACCCCGCGCTGGGTGAGCTTGTTGACGAAGTCGGCGTGGTCGCGCTGGGCGTTCTCGACCCACATCACGTCGTCGAAGAGCAGTTCGTCGTTGTTGCTCGGGGTCAGCCGGCGGTGCGCGAGGCCCGGTGCACACACCAGCACCTTGCGCAGCCGCCCGACCTCGGAGTGGACGCCGTACGAGGCGGAGACCCGCGTCATCGAGGGCTCGGTCATGTCGGTGCCTTTCTGTCGAAGTCAGAGGGTGATGCGGCCGGTCCAGAGGCCGACGGCGCCGATCACGCCGCCGGCGGCGATCAGCACGAACAGCCCGATCTCCGCCGGCGAGAACAGCCGGCGGTCGTGCTCGCTGCGCGCTTTGACGTAGAGCAGCGTGGCCGGAGCGAGGATCACGGTCATCAGCAGCACGAACTTCATGCCGGCCGCGTCGAAGAGGAAGAGCGTGTACGCCGTCGCCGCGCCGGCCACGATGGTCTCCTTGCGGCGGATACCGGCACTCACGCCCGAGTAGGCCTCTCCGGTCAGCCCCAGCTTGAGCGCGTAGGCCGCCGCCAGCAGATAGGGCAGCAGCGCCAGACTGGTGGCGAGGTCGAGCATGAAGTTGAGCGCGTCGCTGACGAAGAGTGTGAGGGCGAGGAGTGCCTGGACCGCGAGCGAGGTCACCACGAGCGCGGTGATCGGCGTGCCGTTCGCGTTCTCCTGGCCGAGGAACTCCGGGAAGTCGTCCTGGCGGGCCGGGATGTACATCACCTCGGCCGCCATCAGGGTCCAGGCGAGGTAGGCGCCGAGCACCGAGACGATCACCGCGACGCTGATGAACACCTCGCCCCAGTCGCCCACGACCGACTGGAAGACGCCGATCATCGAGGGCTGCCGGGTCTCGGCGAGCTCGGGCTGCGGGACGACCGAGTAGCTGGAGAGCGTCACCAGCGCGAAGATCGAGAGCACGCTGAGGAAGCCCATGACCGTCGCGCGACCGACGTCCTCTCGGCGTTTGGCATAGCGCGAGTAGACGCTCGCACCCTCGATCCCGATGAACACGAACGTCGTGATGAGCATCGTGTTGCGGACCTGCTCGTTGAGGTCTCCGAGGTCGCCGTACCCGGTGGCGGTCCAGTTGTCGGAAAAGACGCCGGCGTCGAAGTTGACGAAGAGCACGACGATGAAGACGAGGATCGGGATGATCTTGAAGACCGTCACGATCCGGTTGATGACCGCGGCGTCGCGCACTCCTCGCGAGATCAGGACATGGAACGTCCACACCCCGACCGTGGCCAGGGCGACCGCAAGCACCGTGTCGCCGTCGCCGAAGCTGTCGAAGAAGGTGCCGAGGGTGGCGCCGATGAAGACCCAGTAGAAGGTGTTGCCGGCGATCGAGCTGGCCCAGAACCCGATCGCCGAGTTGAAGCCGGCGTAGTCGCCGAACCCCGCCTTGGCGTAGATGAAGACACCGGAGTCAAGCTCGGGCTTGCGGATGGCGAGGTTCTGGAAGACGAAGGCGAGCATCAGCATCCCGGTGCCGGCGACGGCCCACGCGATGAGTGAGCCCAGGATCCCGGTCGCGACTCCGAACCGGGCCGGCAGCGAGAAGACACCAGCGCCGACCATCCCGCCCACCACCATCGCGGTGAGCGTGGGGAGGCTCATCTTGGCAGCGCTCGTCGGAGCCGTCCCGGCCTCGGTGCTCATGCGGTCTCCTCGGCCACGGCGTCTCCTACCTCCCCGGAGGAAGGCTTCGCCAGCAGCACCCCCTCCGCCTCACCCGAGTTGGGTGAGTTGTCCTGCCACCTTGATGAGACGCGTCAGAGCACGTCGACCTCGGCGTGTGCGTGACCTCCGGAGAGCCGTGCGAAGCCCGGTCCGCGGTCGAAGAACGCCTCCGAGGGCGCGGGCCGGCCGGACCGCTCGGCCTCAGTGGCGGCGGCGTCGTACGCCAGCGTGTCGTCGTCCAGGGCACCGGTCAGCACCACGCCGTAGTCGGCCAGCGCTGCCGCCGGCGACACCTTGCGCCAGACCACGTCGCGGACCACGAGCTCCGGGTCGCGCTGCAGCGGGTCACCCCATCCACCACCCCCGGTGGTGCGGATCCGGATCACCTCCCCCGCCTGGACGGGTTCGGCGTCGGCGAGGGCGTCCACCTCGCGCTCCCGAGGTCCGCCGGGGTCGATCGTGACCTGGAACGGCTTGCCGGCCTTGCCGCCGCGGACCCCCCAGCAGGCCAGGATCGACCGGTCGGCGATCGACATGAAGTGGCCGTCCTTGAGCATCCGGATCGACTTCTCGTAGCCCAAGCCGCCGCGGTACTGGCCCGCTCCCCCGCTGTCGACCGCGAGCGAGAGCGACTCGACCCGGAACGGGAACCGCGCCTCGGTGAACTCCGTCGGCAGGTTCCGGGAGTCGGGTACGACGTGGATCGTGTCCTCGCCGTCGGCGTAGTAGCGGCCGCCCGAGCCGCCCCCGAGCACCTCGCGCATGAGGTACGAGCGGCCCTCCAGGTCCTCGCCGTACACACCGGTGTAGCGGATCGTCTCCTGGTCCGCGGGCATCCGCCCGTCGACCGCCTTGGCGACCACCCCGGCGAGCACGCCCAACAACCGCAGGATCACGAAGGTGCGAGCGTTGGTGGGCGCCGGGAACACCGGGGTCAGCAGCGTGCCGGGCGGCGGGAACCGCATCTCGATCAGCGGCACGATGCCCTCGTTGACGTCGAGCTCCGCCATCCGCTCGGGAGTATCCGCGAGGTTGCGCAGGATCGGCGCCAGCCACTTCTTGAGGAAGACCCCGTCGCTGGCGTCTCCCACGTGGTTGATCGGCCCCTTGGCCTGCGGGCTGGTGCCGCCGAAGTCGAGGACCAGGCGCTCGCCGTCGGGGTCGTCGGCCGCGGTGCGGGTCAGGGTGATCCGCTGCGTGTGCAGCATCGGCTCGTCGACACCGTCGTGCTCGGCGTAGTCCTCCCAGACCCAGGACCCGACCGGGATCTTGCCGAGGATCTCGCGGCGGTAGGTCTCGGTGGTGCGGGCCAGGATCGCGTCGAAGCACGACTCGACCGTCTCCACGCCGTACCGGTCGAAGAGCTCACCGAGCCGCCGGGCGCCCATCAGGCAGGCCGAGCACTCGGCGTCGAGATCGGCCGCCAGCGACTCCGGCATCCGGCTGTTGCGGGTCATGATCGTCAACGCCGCGCGGTTGGGCACGCCGGCGTCCCACAGCCGGATCGGCGGGACCATCAGCCCCTCCTCGAACACGCTCGTCGCGTGGCTCGGCATCGATCCGGGTACGGCGCCGCCGATGTCGTCGTGGTGGCCGAACGCCTGCACGAACGCGACGACGCGTCGTTCGCCTGGCGCGCCACTGAAGACGGGCACGGTGACGCACAGGTCGGGCAGGTGCCCGATGCCGCCCTCGGAGCGGTAGACGTCGTTGTGGAAGAAGACGTCGCCCTCGCGCATCTCCTCGATCGGGAAGTCGCGCGCGACCGGGTGCACCAGCGCGGAGTACGAGCGGCCGGTCAGCTTGCGCAGCAGCCGGTCGTGGATGCCGGCGCGAAAGTCGTGGGCATCCCTGATCATCGGGCTGCGACTCGTGCGGCCGATGGCGGTCTCGACCTCCATCTCGACGCTCGCCAACGAGCCCTGGACGATCTCGACCAGGACCGGATCGGCGCTGGCCCCGGCGTCGGCGGTGAGGTGGCCGTAGGGGAACTGCGTCGGCGCGCGGCGGCTGTCAGACATCGCTGGGCTCCCTCGTCACGATCAGGTTGAGGTACTCGTCCACGCGTACGGCGAACCCGGGGTGGACCGGCACGGTCGAGCCGAACTCCTGGATGATCACCGGGCCGACGAGGTGTGCTCCAGCCGCGAGGTCGCTGCGTTGGACCACCGGCGTGTCGACGTACCCGTCGTCGGCCTCGAAGCAGACCGGTCGGGTGGCGTCGAACGTCGTGAAAGTGCTCTCAGAACCGTCGTTGGAGAGCACTTTCGCGTCACTCGACGGCGAATGGCGGCGGATCTCGGGCCGCTGGATCGGCCCGATGCCGGAGACCCGCAGGTTGACCCACTCCACCTGCTGGGTCGGGTCACCGGAGAAGTCGTAGCCGTAGAGCGCGCGGTGCTCGGCGTGGAACGCGTCGGCCACCCGTGCCGGGTCGAGCGCCCCGTCGGGGACTGGCACCCGCACCTCGAAGGCCTGGCCGAAGTAGCGCAGGTCCGCGGTGCGGACGAACTGGTGCTGCTCCGGTGCGAACCCCTCCTTGGCCAGCGCCCCGGCCGCCCGACTGCTGAGCTCGTCGTACGCCGCCGCGACGGTCACCGGATCGAGGGCGTCGGCGAGCGCGACGTGGGTCTGCACGTAGTCGTTCTTGACGTCCACGGTGAGGAGGCCGAAGGCCGAGACGTTGCCCGGGTTGGGCGGCACCAGCACGGTCGGGATGCCGAGCACGTCCATCAGCCGGCAGAGCAGCAGCGAACCGGAGCCGCCGAAGGTGGTGAGCATGAAGTCGCGGACGTCGAGGCCACGCTTGACCGTCACCTGGCGCAGGGCATTGGCCTGGTTCCACGCGGAGATCTCCAGGATCCCCGTGGCACACGCCTCCGGGCTCAGCCCCAACTCCTGCGCGAGCCGCTCGACCCCCACCCTTGCGGCGGGGACGTCGAGCGGGATCTCGCCGCCGAGCAGGTGTGGCGGGATCCGGCCGAGCACGACGTGCGCGTCGGTGATGGTGACCTCGGTGCCGCCCTTGGCGTAGCACAGCGGCCCGGGATCGGCGCCGGCCGATTGCGGGCCGACTTTGAGGGTGCCCTCGGGTGAGAGCCAGGCGATCGAGCCACCGCCCGCGCCGACCGTGACCACGTCGATCATCGGGATCTTCGAGGGGAACGCACCCACCGAGCCCTCGGTGGTGAGCGTCGGCTCCCCGTCGATCACCACGCTCACGTCGGTCGACGTACCTCCGCCGTCGGAGGTCAACACCCGGTCGAACCCGGCCACCTTCGCGATCAAGGCCGCTCCCAGCGCGCCCGCTGCCGGACCGGACAGCACCGTGGTGATCGGCTGGTGCACCACCTCGTCGGCCGAGAGCACCCCGCCGTTGGACTTCATCACGTAGAACGGGATCGCGCGGTGGTCGTACGACGTCAGCCGGGCCTTGATGTTGTTGACGTACGCCGAGAGCCGCGGCTTGACCGCCGCGTCGACCAGGGTGGTCATCGCGCGTTCGTACTCGCGGTATTCGCGCAGCACCTCGCTGGAGAGCGAGACCACCGCGTTCGGGTGCTCGTCCAGCAGCACCGCACGCATCCGCTCCTCGTGCACCGGATCGGCGTAGGCGTGCAGGAAGCAGACCCCGAGCGTGTCCACGCCCTGGTCCCGGAACCAGCGCGCCACCGACCGCGCGCCGTCCTCGTCGAAGGGCCGGACCTCCTGGCCGTTCACGTCCAGGCGCCCCTCGACACCCTTGACCAGGTGGCGCGGGACGATCCGGTCGGGCTTCACCCAGAAGTAGCTGTTGCCGTAACCGTCGGGGACCGACTGCCGGGCGATCTCGAGCATCGCCTCGTAGCCGGTGTTGGTGATGAAGCCGAGCCGGTCGACCTTGCCCTCGAGCAGCTGGTTGGTGGCGACGGTCGTGCCGTGGGAGACCGCGTCGATGTCCGCGCCGCTCGCCCCCAGCAGGGCGAGCACCTTGTCGATGCCCGCCAGGAAGCCGTCGGCGGGGTTGCCCGGCGTGGACGGAGTCTTGGTCGTGACGAGCTCACCGGTGTCCTCGTCGAAGGCGACCACGTCGGTGAACGTCCCGCCGGTGTCGATGCCGATCCGGATGCGGCGAGCCATGGCTCCACTCTGTCAGGGCAGCGACGGGTGCACACTGGTGCCGTGGCCAAGGACGCAGGAGATTCAGACATCTCGACCCGGATCACCTCGCTGATCGAGGAGGAGCACCGGCTGCGCGACGCCCTCCACGTCGGTGAGATCACGGCCGACGAGGAGCACGAGCGGCTCAAGGCTGTCGAGGTCGAACTCGACCAGTGCTGGGACCTGCTGCGGCAGCGTCGCGCGAAGCGCGAGTTCGGCGCCGACCCCGGCGAGGCGGAGGTCCGCCCGCCGGGGACGGTCGAGACGTACTTGGGCTGATCCCGGACTCAGCCCTTCGACGGGGGTCGGTCAGTCGCTCAGCCGGACGCGAGGCAGAGCACGTAGGCGATGAACGCCTGGGTCGAGCCCGACTCGTTCCAGCCGCGTGCGGCCCAGGCGGCCGCGCCGTCGGGGTAGCTGCCGTTGATCCAGGTGTCGGCCGCCACCGCGGAGCCGTTCGCGAAGTAGCCACCGCCGCCGGTGCGCAGCTCGCCGGACTCGCAGCTGGCGACGACCAGGGCGCTCTGACCGTTGGGGATGTCGAACGACGCGGAGCGCACGTTCACGGGGCCGGTCACCATCTTGGCCTTCTTGGCCTTGGGCACCCAGCCGAGGCTGGACTCGTTGATCTTGTCGCCGTTGACGGTGTTGCCCACCAGCTTCTTGCCGGGGACGCTGTTGTTGACGAGGTTCTTGCCGTTGATGCTCGCAGCGGCGTAGCTCGTGCCGCCCATCGAGATCACCAGCGCGAGCAGCGCCAGAATGGTCGCGAGCGACGGCCGGCGACGGCGACGAGGACGCTCGAGATCGGGTTCGGACATGAGGATCCTTCCTCCGGGGTCAATTGGGTCCTGTCGTGTCTAGCGGTCGCTCGCTGACCCCGACATGGCCCGAAACGGGGGATCATCACGGCAGCGGGCGCGCCGTTCCCTGGGTGATCGCCGCCTCGAGCGCGGCCGCCACCTCCACCAGGAAGCGGTCGGCACCGTGGGGTGCGACCAACTGGACGCCGACGGGGAGGCCATCCGCCGTACGCCCGAACGGGACGGAGATGGCTGGGCAGCCGGTCACGGTGATCAGGTAGCAGGACCGCATCCAGTCGAGGTAGGTCTCCATCGGCCGCCCGTTGATCTGGGTCGGGTACTCCTGATCGGCCGGGAACGGCGGCACCTGGGAGGTCGGCAGCACCAGCAGGTCGTGGCCGGTGAAGAACTCGCACATCCGGTCCGAGAGCGCGCTGCGCTGGGCATAGGCGCGAGCGATGTCGGCGCCCGTGAGGTGCTCGCCCGCCCGGATGTTGTCGGCCAACGACTGCTTGAAGTCGTCGGGATGCTCGGCCAACAGCGCGCCGAAACCGGCCTGGAACAGCCAGGCGCGCAGGGTGCGGAAGGTGTCGTCGGCCTCAGGAAGTGAGGGATACGCCGTGTCCACGGCCGCGCCGGCCCCTTCGAAGACCGCCGCCGACCTCTCGACCAGCGCCGCCACCTCAGCGTCGACCTCCAGGACCCCGCCGAGGTCCGGTGACACGGCGACCCGCAGCCCCGTGAGCGTGCCGGCCACGGGTGGCGCGAAGACGATCCCGGGGTCGGCGAGCGCGGTCGGGACCCGCGGGTCGGGTCCGGCCAGCACGCTGAGCAGCAGCGCGAGGTCGCCGACGTTGCGGGCCAGAGGGCCACTCACCGCGGTGGTCTCCCAGTAGTTGCCGGTCGGCCACCCCGGGACCCGACCGAGGCTCGGCCGGAGCCCGACCACGCCGCAGAACGACGCGGGGTTGCGCAGCGATCCGCCCATGTCCGATCCGTCGGCGAGCGGCACCATCCCGGCCGCCAGCGCGCAGGCGGCTCCCCCGCTCGAGCCGCCGGCCGAGCGCGTGGGATCGACCGGGTTGCGCGTCGTACCGAAGACCCTGTTGAAGGTGTGCGACCCGGCCGCGAACTCCGGCACGTTGGTCTTGCCGATCACCACCACGCCGGCCGCCCGGACCCGCTCGACGACCAGTTCGTCCGCGTCGGGGACGTGCTCGGCGAACAGCGGTGAGCCGTAGGTCGTGCGCCACCCGGCCACGTCGTGGGTGTCCTTGAAGGCGAAGGGCAGGCCGTGCAGCGGACCCACCTCCGCGCCACCGGCGAGCACCTCGTCGGCCTGCGCGGCCCCCTCGCGGGCCCGCTCCTCGTCGAGGCTCACGATCGCGTTGAGCTCGGGGTTGCGCTCGCCGATCCGGGTCAGGTGCAGGTCGAGGAGTTCGCGGGCGCTGATCTGCTTCGCGCGTACGGCGGCCGCCTGCTCGCGCGCGGTCGACTCGACGGTCAGGTCGCTCACTTCTGGGTCATTTCCTGAGGTTCTAGGGCATTGCAACGGCCCAGAACGTCAGGAATCCCAACAGCTGTTGGGATTCCTGACCTCACCGCCGCCGCCCGAAGACCGAGCCCACCACGACGCCCAGCACGACCAGGCCGGCGCCGACCACGATGCCCTTGAGGAAGTCGTCGCGCGAGGAGACTCCACCACCGGACTTGGCGGGCGCGGTGTAGACGCCCGGCATGGCGCGCTCGTCGGGGTTGGTGGGCACCATCGGCTCGGATCCCGCCGAGGCGCTCGGGTCGATCGCCCGGCCGACGTTGGCGAAGAACTCGCCGGCCATCCGCTTGGAGACCGACGAGAGCATTCGCTGCCCGACGCCGCCGACCATGCCGCCCACGACCGCGTCGGCGTCGTAGGCGATCTCGGTCTGACCGGGCGCGGGCTCGGAGAAGCGCACCTGCACGGTGGCATCGACCGTGCCCGGCGCGCCGGCGCCCTGCAGGGTCATGGTCAGCGACTCGTGCTGCTGCAGGTCGGAGAGCGAGCAGGCGCCCTGATAGGTCCCCTTGATGGCGGCCACGCCGGCGGTGACGGTCATCGCGTAGGCGTGGTCACCTGGCTCGCCGGTGGCTTCGAGCCGTTCGCAGCCGGGGATGGTCGCGACCAGGACGCGCGGGTCGAGCAGCGCCTCCCAGACCTTGTCGACCGGCTGGTCGACGACGTTGGACCCGGAGATCTTCATGACGACTCCTTCGATCTGCGCAGGGCGAACAGCTCGGACGGCGAGATCGGCATCGCCGTGATCGCGAACCCTGGTGATGCGGTGCGTTCTGCGTCCTCGATGGCGGCCGCGAAGACGGCGGCGGACGGGATCACGCCGGCCTCCCCCGCGCCCTTGATGCCGAGCGGGTTGAGCGGCGAGGGCGTCTCGAGGTGGTCGATGTCGATGCCATCGGGCACCTCGGTGACGTAGGGCATCAGGAAGTCCATGAACGACGCGTTGAGCAGCTGGCCGGACTCGTCGTACGCCATCCGCTCGTAGAGAGCGCCACCCACGCCCTGGGCCACCCCGCCGTGGATCTGGCCCTCGACGATCATCGGGTTGATGAGGTTGCCGCAGTCGTGCACCACGGCGTACTTGAGGATCGTGATCTCGGCGGTCTCGGGATCGGTCTCGACGATCACCGCGTGCATGCCCGAGGCGAACGTCGCCCGCTCGGGCGAGTAGAAGTCCTTGCCCTCGAGCCCCGGCTCCTCGTCTTCCGGCACGGGCGGCTTGCCGGGGTCGCCGACCTGGAACTGGGTCGCGCGCTTGGACGCCTCGTCGAAGGCGTAGCGCAGCGGGTTGGACAACACCGAGACGGTGCCCAGGTCGATCGACGCTCCCACACTGTCGGGGGGTGCACCGACCACCGACACCACGCCGTCCACGATCTGGAGATCCTTCTCGTCGACCTCCAACGCGTCGGCCGCGATCTTGAGGACCTTCTCCTTCGCCCGCTTGGCGGCCAGGTGGATCGCCGAGCCGCTCATCACCGCAGCCCGCGACGCGAAGGTGCCGACGGCGTACGGCATCCGGCGGGTGTCTCCGGTGACCACCTCGACATCCTCGAACCGTACGCCGAGCTCGTCGGCCACCAGTTGCGCGAAGACCGTCGCGTGCCCCTGCCCCTGGGTGGTCAGGCCGGTCGCGACCTTGACCTTGCCGGAGGTCTCGATGTGCACGTGGGCGCCTTCGTAGGGGCCGACGCCGGTCCCCTCGACGTAGCAGGCCAGCCCGATCCCGACCCGGCGGCCTTGCGCGGCCATCTCCGCCTGGAACGCCGGGAACTCGTCCCAGCCCACCAGTGTCTTGAGCTTCTCGAGCGAGGCCGGGTAGTCGCCGGAGTCGTACTCCAGCTCCCGGCCGTCCTGGAAGATCAGCCCGTGGTCGTAGGGGAACTCGTCCGGCTGGATGAAGTTCGCCGCACGCACCTCGGCGCGGTCCTTGCCGAGGTAGGACGCGATCGCGTCCATGGTCCGCTCCATCGCGTAGCAGGCCTGGGGCCGGCCGGCGCCGCGGTAGGGAGTGACCATGACCGTGTTGGTGTAGAGCGACTCGAAGACGACCCGATAGTTCTGCGGCTTGTAGGGGCCGAGGAGCTGCGTGGAGGTGATGATCGGGACGATCAGGCCGTACGGCGTGTACGCGCCGTGGTCGTGCCACAGCATCACGTCGAGGCCCAGCAGGCGGCCGTCGTCGTCGAAGCCGACCTCGATGTGCTGCTCCTGGCCACGTTCGTGCGCGGTCGAGATGAAGTGCTCGCGCCGGTCCTCGGTGAACTTCACCGTCCGGCCCAGCACCCGGGCCGCCAACGGGACCAGCAACTCCTCCGGCCACGGGTGGTTGATCTTCACCCCGAAGCCACCGCCGACGTCGGGGGTGATCACGTCGACCTGGCCGAGGTCGAGCCCCATCTTCACCGCGAGCGCCGCCCGCACGCCCGTGGAGGTCTGCGTGGACGTCCAGGCCTGGAGCCGGTTGAGGTCCGGGTCCCACCGGGCGACGGTGCCCCGGCCCTCCATCGGCATGCAGGCGCTGCGCTCGACGGTCAGGTCGAGGGCCAACCGGTGGGGAGCGCTCGCGATCGCCGCCGGCGCGTCACCGACGTTCTGCTCCAGGCGGGCACCGAGGTTGGCAGGTACGTCGTCGTGCACGAGCCGCTCGGCGGCCCGGGCGGCCGGGATCCCGACGACCGGCGGCAGCACGGCGTACTCGACCCGGATCAGGCCGACGGCGTCCTCGGCGACGTACCGGTCCTCGGCGACGACGAAGGCCACCGCCTCGCCCATGTAGTTGACCTCGTCCTTGGCCAGGGCGTACTGCGTGCGGCCGTGGGTCAGTGCCGGGTGCGGGATCAGCAGCGGCAGCGGCTCGGCCATCGGGGGCGACAGCTCCGCGAGGTCCTCGTAGGTCCACACGGCGTGCACGCCCTCGAGGTCGAGCACCGCCGAGACGTCGATGTCGACGATCCGGGCGTGCGCGTGCGGACTCCGCAACACGGCGGCGTGCAGGGTCTGCGCGTCCACCGCCACGTCGTCGACGTACCGGCCGTGGCCGCGCAGGAACCGCTGGTCCTCGACCCGCTGGACCTTCTGGCCCATCAGTTTGGTGGTCACGGCTAGGCCCCCAATCCGGTGGAGGCGTTGTCGTCGTCGCGGTCCTCGTACTCCAGCTGTCCGGACTCGGCCCCGGTGGCTGAGGAGGTTGCGCCGGCAACTGTCTCGAAGCCGTGGGCTATCTCCGCGGCACGCTCCACCGCCTTGACGATGTTCTGGTAGCCGGTGCACCGACACAGGTTGCCGGCGATCATGTCGCGTGCCTCCTCGTGCGTCGGACTCGGGTTGTCGCGCAGCCCTGCGGTGATCGTGGTGAGGAAGCCAGGCGTGCAGAACCCGCACTGCAGCCCGTGGCACTCCAGGAACGCCTGTTGCACCGGACCGAGCGACCCGTCCGGCTCGGTGAGCCCTTCGACGGTCGTCACCTCGGCGTCCTGGGTGGAGACCGCGAAGACCAGGCAGGAGCGCACTGCACGGCCGTCGAGCAACACCGTGCACGCGCCGCAGACGCCGTGCTCGCAACCCACGTGGGTGCCGGTGAGGCCGAGGTCGTGGCGGAGCGCGTCGGAGAGTAGCCGCCGGGGCGGCAGCCGTACGGCGTGGGTGGTGCCGTTGACCGTCAACACGAAGTCGAGCCGCTCCTCGCTCATGGCCGCTCCGATGGTTGCGCCTGCCGAAACTCTCGTGCCGATCGAACCACGCGCCTGGTCAATACCCGCACCAGTTCGGCGCGGTAGTCGGCGGTGGCGTGGATGTCGTCGGCGGGGTCGAGGTGCTCCAGGGCCGCCTCGCCCAGCTGGTCCTCAGGTACCCCGGAGAGGTCGACCACGGTCGGTACGTCGGCCACCGAGAGGTAGCCGACCCGGACGCTGTCCCCCTCGATCAGGGCGGCGGCGCCGACCAGCGCGTAGTCGCCGTGCCGGCGCGCGATCTCGTCGAACGCCACGCCCGCGCCCTCGGCCAGCGTCGGGAAGAACGCCGAGACCGCGATCTCGTCGTGGTGGACGCTGGACTCGAGCGGGCCGACGTACAGCTCGACGGCGGGGATGCTGCGCCTACCTTCCGGTCCGACCACGGCCAGCGAGCCGCCGAGCAGGGTGAGGACCACCGGCATCTCGGCGGCGGCATCGGCGTGCACCAGCGAGCCCACGGTGGTGCCACGGTTGCGGATGGTCGCATGCGCGACGTGCGCCAAGGCGAGCGAGACCAACGGCTGCACGCGGCGTACGGCGGACGAGGCGAGCACGTCGGCGTGCCGCGCCAAGGCGCCGACAGTGACCCCGGATTCGTCCGCGTCGATCGTGTCGAGCCCGGGCAGCGCGTTGATGTCCACCAGCGCCGAGGGAGCCGCCAGCCGCATGGAGAGCAGCGGGACCAGGCTCTGTCCCCCGGCGAGCACCTTGGCGCCAGGATCACCGGCCAGGGTCGCCACCGCTTCGGTGAGCGACCCCGGCCGGTGATAGGCGAACGGGGCTGGTTTCACGGTGTCATCACAACGCCCTTGTTACCTCATAAGCCCCTGTCTCGGTGTCACCCCTGCTGCCCCAGTTGACCAGGTGGTAGAGCACGATCACCAGGATCGTGCCGAGGGCGATGCCGGTCAGCGAGAAGTCGTCGGTGATCTTCAGCGTCACGTTGCCGATGCCGACGATGAGGCCGGCGGCCAGGCCGACGAGGTTGACCGGGTTGCCGAAGTCGACGCGGTTCTCGACCCAGATCTTGGCGCCGATCAGGCCGATCATGCCGTAGAGCACGACCGTGATCCCACCGAGCACGCCGCCCGGAGTCGCGTTGACGATCGCCCCGAACTTCGGGCACAGGCCGAGCAGGATGGCCACCAGGGCCGCGACGTAGTAGGCCGCAGTCGAGTAGACCTTGGTCGCACCCATGACGCCGATGTTCTCGGCGTACGTCGTGGTCGGCGAGCCACCGAAGGCGCTGGACAGCGCGGTGGCGAAGCCGTCGGCACCGAGCGCCTTGCCCATGTAGGGGTCCAGGTCGTCACCGGTCATCTCGGCCACCGCCTTGACGTGTCCGGTGTTCTCCGCGATCAGTGCGATCACGCCGGGCAGCACCAGCAGGATGAAGGTCATCGAGAAGCTCGGCCCATGCACGACGTCCACGCCGTCGCCCAGCGTGCCGCTCGGCAGGCCGATCCAGTCGGCGGCCTTGACGCCGGCCATCGAGACGCGGTCGTGCTCGGTCGCCTCGGTCGCCCCGCCGAGCACCGAGGTGATCGGGCCGAAGATCCCGTCGAAGAGCCAGGACAGCAGGTAGCCGAAGACGAGTGCGAGGAGCACCGCGATCCGAGCCCAGAAGCCCGGCAGCAGCACCGCTGCGCACACCATGAAGACCGCCGTGAGCAGCGCGACCCACTGGTCCTGTGGCCAGTAGATGTTCGCCACGACCGGCGCCAGGTTGAAGCCGATCAGCATGACCACGGCGCCGGTCACCGCCGGCGGCAGGACCTTATGCACCACGCCCGACCCGGCGAAGTGCACGAGGACACCGACCAGCAGCAACACGAGGCCGGCCACCATGATCGCGCCGGTGACGTCCGACGAGTCGCCACCCTGGGCGCGGATCGCGAGGACACCGCCCACGAACGACGCGCTGGTGCCGAGGTAGCTCGGCACCTTGTTGGAGGTGATGAGCAGGAACAGGATCGTGCAGATGCCCGAGAACATGATGGCGAGGTTGGGGTCCAACCCCATGACCAACGGGAAGACGAACGTGGCGCCGAACATCGCCACCACGTGTTGGGCTCCGACACCGATCGTCTTGCCCCACGGGAGCCGTTGACTGGGGGCGACCGGCTGGCCGGGCGCCGGATTGACCACGTCCCACTTGAACATCGACATGACAGACCTTCTTTCGCTCCTCGCGCACCCGAGCGCGGTGCTGCCTGATCTGCACATGAGACACCTCGTGGGCACCGAGTGGTGCGACCGACCTATTACCGGCGGGTAGGTGTCGCGGTAACCGCGAGGACGGCTAGCGTCGGTCGGATGCAGCATCGTCGACTTGCGGTGAGCGCGCCGCCACGCGTCGCGGCGCACCTGCGGTCGGTGGGTGACGCCTCGGCGCCGCTGGTGCACCGAGGCCCGGATGCAGTGTACGTCGAGGTAGCCGGCCGCTGCGTCGGCGTGGTCGGGAGGCGGGCCACAGCGGTGCCCTGCGCACTCCGGAGCACGCTGGACCGACTGCCGGATGTGGTCCGCGCGACGGTGCGCAGCGGCGTGCTCCACCTCGACGACCTGCCCTGTGCGGTCGGCCGCTTCGTCGACGTCTCGGTGCCCGAACTCCCCGTTGCCGGCATCCCGGGCGCGCTCGACGTGCGTCCCCTCCTCGGCCGCGGCGACGGCCTCACGCCGTACGGCGACGACGTGCTGTGCGGATGGCTGGCGGTGACCCGGGCCGCGGGGATCGCGACGCCGGAAGTGGATGCCGAGATCCGCGCGCTGACCGACACCACGACGCTGCTCTCCGCGACGCTGCTCGACTGCGCCAGCCACGGCGAGGTGGTGCCGGAGTTCGCGGCGTGGCTAGGCGGGACCGGTCCGGCCGACGCGGTCGAGCGGATCGGCCACAGTTCCGGTCGTGGGCTGCTGGACGGAGCCCGGTTGGCGCTGTCGGGACTTGAGAGGGTGGCCGCGTGACTTCTCATGTCGAGCTCCGCAAGGGCGCGTACGCCGACTCGGTGACCCTGCTCCAGGTGAGCCGGACCGTCCAGGGGGTCGAGGGGGTCGCGGCAGCGCAGGTGGCGATGGCGACCGCGCTCAACATCGAGGTGCTCACCGAGATGGGGTTCGATGTGCCTGCCGAGGCAACGCCCAACGACCTGGTCGTGGCGGTCCGGCTCGCCGAGGGCGGGTCGCTCGAGCTGGCGCTGGCTGGCGTCGACCAAGCGCTGGCGGACGCCTCGAAGCGCGAGTCCGGCCCGTCGGAGGAGGCGCCACCCCGGACCACGGGTGCCGCGCTCCGCCGAGCGACCGACGATGCGCTCGTGCTCGTGTCGGTGCCCGGCCCGTCGGCGTTCGTGGAGGCGATGGACGCGGTCGAGTCGGGTCACGACGTGATGGTCTTCAGCGACAACGTCCCGGTCGACCAGGAGGTCCGGCTCAAGGAGGCGGCGGCCGAGCGGAGGCTGCTCGTCATGGGGCCCGATTGCGGCACGGCCGTCGTGGGCGAGCTCGGGCTCGGCTTCGCGAACGTCACCCGACCCGGTCCAGTCGGCCTGGTGGCTGCGTCGGGCACCGGCAGCCAGCAGGTGCTCGCTCTCCTCGACCATGCGGGCGTGGGCGTGACCCATGCGCTCGGCGTGGGCGGCCGCGACCTCTCGGCCGACGTCGGCGGTCTCGCCACTCGCGAGGCGCTGCGCCGGCTCGACGAGGACTCCTCGGTCGAGCACATCCTGCTCATCTCCAAGCCCCCCGCTCCTGCAGTGGCCGCCGCCGTGACGGCGTACGCCGACTCGCTGACCACGCCCGTCTCCCGAGCGCTGCTGGGCGAGGTCGACCTGACCGCCGCCACAGAGGCGTTGCTGCGCGAACTGGGTTGCGCCGTACCCGCCTGGCCGGTCGTCGGCCGGGCCGCACCGGTCGGCCGCGGGTCGCGGGTGCGAGGGCTGTTCGTCGGCGGGACGCTGGCCAGCGAGGCCGCACTGATCGCGGGCGATCGGGCCGAGGTCACCGACTTCGGCGACGACGAATACACCGTCGGCCGCGCCCACCCGATGATCGACCCGACGCTCCGGCTGGAGCACCTGGCCCGGGCGGCGGCCGATCCCGAGATCGCGGTCCTGCTGCTCGACGTCGTGCTCGGTCACGGTGCCGAGGCCGATCCCGCCGCACTGCTCGCGCCCGCACTCGCCAACGTACCTCAGCCGGTCGTCGTGACCGTGGTCGGTACGACGAATGATCCGCAGGGCCTCGACCGTCAGGTCCGGGCGCTCGCCGACGCCGGCGCCGAGGTGCACCTGTCCAACGCGGCCGCGACCCGCCGAGCCGTCGAACTGCTGGGAGAGCCGGCATGACCAGTGTCGTCAACGTCGGGACCGACCTGCTCGCCGACGCCCTGGCCGACCAGGCCGTCGAGGTGACCAGGGTCGACTGGCGGCCGCCGATGGAGGGCACCGAGGCCGACCTCGCCACGGTGGCGGCCGATCCACGCCGGCCGGCCGCCAACGCGCAGGCGCTGGCGGCGATGCTCGAGGTGACCGCCACGCTGGTCGACGTCGCCCCGGCCTCGGAGCTCCTCGGCCTCCAACGCGGCGAATTCCTCCATGCCGGACCGCCGATCGAGTGGGCGCGCGCCTCCGGGCCGCTGCGCGGTGCGCTCATGGGCGGCGCCGCCCTGGAAGGGTTGGTCGGCGACCCGGAGGACGCCGTCGCACTCTTCGAGTCCGGCGACTCGGTGTCCCTGGAGCCGTGCCACCACCGCTCGGCAGTCGGCCCGATGGCCGGCGTAGTCACGCCGTCGATGTGGCTGTGGGTCCTCGAGGACGCCGCCACCGGCCGGCGTACGTACTGCTCGCTCAACGAGGGGCTCGGCAAGGTGTTGCGGTACGGCGCCTACGGGCCGGACGTGCTGACCCGGCTGCGCTGGCTGGGCGACGTGCTCGGGCCGTTGCTGCAGGCCGCCGTACGCACCGTCCGCGACCAGGCGGGCCCCGTCGACGTCACCGGGATCCTCACCCAGATGCTGCAGATGGGGGACGAGGCTCACAATCGCAACCGGGCCGGCACCCTGATGCTGCTACGGGACCTCTCCCCCGCGATGGTGCTCTGCAGTGAGGGGGCGGGCTTCTCGCCGGACGACGTCGCCGAGGCGCTGCGGTTCATCGGCGGCAACGACCACTTCTTCCTCAACCTCGCGATGCCCGCCTGCAAGCTCGCGCTCGACGCCGCCCGCGACACCCCCGGCTCCACGATGGTGGTGGCGATGGCCCGCAACGGCACCGACTTCGGCATCCAGACCGCCGGCACCGGTGACGAATGGTTCACCGGCCCGGCGCAGCTCGCCGACGGACTCTTCCTCGGCGACTACGGCCCCGACGACGCCAACCCCGACATCGGCGACTCCGCGATCACCGAGACCGCGGGGATCGGCGGCTTCGCCATGGCCACCGCCCCTGCGATCGTCCGGTTCGTCGGCGGATCGGTCCCCGACGCACTCGCGACCACCCGGCGGATGCACGAGATCACCCTCGGCGCGAACCCCCGCTGGTCGGTCCCGGTGCTGGAGTTCCAAGGCACGCCCACCGGCATCGACGTGACCAAGGTCTGCCGCACCGGCATCCTCCCCCAGATCAACACCGGCATGGCCGGCAAGCTGGCGGGGGTCGGCCAGGTCGGCGCCGGGCTGGTCACCCCACCCGTCGAGATCTTCCCGAGGGCCTTGGCGAGGCTGGCCGAACTGGCCCGCTGACCGCCGGACGTGCAACACCCCGACCGGTAGCAGCGGCCGGGGTGTTGCGGGAGGGAGTTCAGTAGGACGGCTGGCTGGGGTCGATCTGGTTGACCCAGGCCGAGACACCGCCGCCGACGTGCACGGCGTCGGCGTACCCGGCGCCCTTCACGATCGCGAGCGTCTCCGCCGACCGGACGCCGGTCTTGCAGTGCATGACGATCTGCTTGTCGGAGGGCAGCTGTTCGAGGGCGCTGCCGTTGAGGAACTCGCCCTTGGGGATCAGGACCGCGCCGGGGATCTGGTTGATCTCGTACTCGTTGGGCTCCCGCACGTCGATGAGGACGAAGTCGCGGGTGCCCTCCGCGCGCTCCTTGAGCATGTGCTCCAACTGGACCACCGAGATCGTCGAGCCGGCGGCCGCGTCAGCGGCCTCCTCGGAGACCGCACCGCAGAAGGTGTCGTAATCGATCAGGCCGGTGACCGTCGGGTGCTCGCCGCACAGCGCGCAGTTGGGGTCCTTGCGGACCTTCAGCTTGCGCCAGGACAGCTCGAGGGCGTCGTAGATGACCAGTTGGCCGACCGCGGGGTCGCCGATGCCGGTGATCAGCTTGATCGCCTCGTTGACCTGGATGGAGCCGATGGACGCGCACAGAACGCCGAGCACCCCACCCTCGGCGCAGCTCGGCACCATGCCCGGCGGCGGCGGCTCGGGGTAGAGGCAGCGGTAGCACGGCGCGTCCTCCGCCAAGGTCGGCGCGAACACCGACGCCTGACCGTCGAAGCGGTAGATCGAGCCCCAGACGTAGGGGATGCCGAGGAAGTACGCCGCGTCGTTGACCATGTAGCGGGTCGCGAAGTTGTCGGTGCCGTCGACGATGAGGTCGTAACCCTCGAAGACCTGCATGACGTTGTCGTTGTCGAGCCGCTCGGGGTGGATCACGACCTCGACGTACGGGTTGGCCTCCGCGATCGACTCCCGGGCCGACTCCGCCTTGGACTTCCCGATGTCGGACTGGCCGTGGATGATCTGGCGCTGCAGGTTGGACTCGTCGACCTCGTCGAACTCCGCGATGCCGAGGGTGCCGACGCCAGCGGCGGCGAGGTAGAGCAGCGCCGGGCTGCCGAGACCGCCCGCACCGATGACCAGGACCTTGGCGTTCTTGAGCCGCTTCTGGCCGGTCATCCCGACGTCGGGGATGATCAGGTGGCGGCTGTAGCGGCGCACCTCGTCGATCGTCAGCTCGTCGGCGGGCTCCACGAGCGGGGCCAGCTGTGGTGTGGGCACGGATGCTCCTGTTCAGGGGTTCAGCGGTGACCTGGGGTGAACGTCGCGAGGCCCTCGCTGTGTTCCCTCCTCGGTCCGCCTCCATGCTGGCAGCGCCCCGGCGTACGGCCACACGCGTCCCGTCATCCGGTCATGGGGCCCTCCCGGGTAGGGTCCTGCCCGTGAGCACGGGCCAGTACGACGTGGACGCCGCGCGCCCGCGCGGGGGGCGGCTGCCCCGCCGCGAGCGGCGCGCCCAGCTGCTCTCCTCGGCGCTCGAGGTCTTCGTGGCGCAGGGCTACCACGCCGCGGCGATGGACGACATCGCCGATCGCGCCGGGGTCTCCAAGCCGGTGCTCTACCAACACTTCCCGGGCAAGCTCGACCTCTACCTCGCCCTGCTCGACAGCTCGTGCGACACGATCATCGCCAGCACCCGCTCGGCACTGGAGTCGACTCAGGACAACAAGCAGCGGGTCGAGGCGACGATGGCGGTCTTCTACGACTATGTCGCCAGCGACAGCGGCGCCTTCAAACTGGTCTTCGAGTCCGACCTCACCAACGAGCCCGCGGTCCGCGAGCAGGTCGAGCGGGTGACCTCGGAGACCGCGGCGATGGTGGCCGAGGTGATCCACGAGGACACCGGGCTCTCCGACGAGCAATCGCGGCTGCTGGCGGTCTCCCTCGTGGGAATGGCGCAGGTCAGCGCGCGGTTCTGGCTTACGGAGGCCGGCGGCATCGACCGCTCCGACGCGGCCGCACTCGTGGCGGCCCTCGCGTGGCGAGGCATCCGCGGCTACCCCCTCACCGACGAGCACTGACCAGGAGAAACCAGTGGAGATCAAGATCGGCGTCCAGTACGCCCAGCGCGAGCTGACCGTCGAGGTCGACGAGTCCGCCGAGACCATCGACAAGCTGGTGAGCGAGGCGATCTCCAGCGAGGCCGGCGTCCTCTCGCTCACCGACACCAAGGGCCGGCGGGTCGTCATCCCGGGCGACCGGATCGCCTACGTCGAGATCGGCACCGGCGTGACCGGGACGGTCGGGTTCCGCAGCTAGGGACAGCACGGATGAGCATCGGCACCATCCTCGTGGCGCTCATCGGCGGCGCGATCATCGGACTGCTCGGCAAGTGGGTCGCGCCTGGTGACCGAGACATCCCCCTGTGGGCAACCGTCCTGTGCGGCGTCGGTGGGGTCCTGCTGGGCAACTGGCTGTACGTCGACGTCTTCGACTTCCGGGCTCAGACCACCGGCTTCGACTGGTGGCGGCACGCCTGGCAGATCGCCGTCGCCGCCATCCTGGTGATCGGCGCGGCCAGCGTGTTGGGTCGCCGCAAGTCCCGCTGACTGTTTACGAAGCCAATCCGAGCTCGGCCATCCGGGCCGCGTGCCGTTCGGTGATCCGGGTGAACATCCGGCCGATCGCGGCCAGGTCGAGACCGGGTCGGTCGACGCCCCCGGCCAGCAGGGCGGAGAGCGCGTCGCGCTCTGCGGCGACCCGTTGGGCCTGGGTGAGCGCCTCCCCCATCAGCCGGCGACCCCACAGGGCGAGCCGGCCGCCCAGCCGCGGGTCGGCGCTGATCGCGGCGCGGACCCGCGCGACCACGAACGCCGCGTGCCCCTCGTCGTCCAGTGACGCGACCACCAGGTCGCGGGTGTCGGGGTCGAGGTAGGCCGCGATCTCGCGGTAGAAGTCGTCGGCCAGTCCGTCGCCGACGTAGGCCTTGATCAGGCTCTCGAACCAGTCCGAGGGCGCCGTGTGCTCGTGGAACAGGTCGATCGCGTCGCGGAACGGCGCCATCGCGGCGAACGGGTCTGCGCCGAGCTCGCGGATCCGGGTGTGTAGTGCATCGACCTTCCCGAACTCGGCACTGGCCATCGTCGCGATGGCCACCTTGTCCTCGAGGCTCGGCGCCATCCGGGCGTCCTCGGCCAGCCGCTCGAACGCCGAGATCTCGCCGTACGCCACCGCACCCAGCAGGTCGATGACCGCGTCGCGGTACATCGGGTCCTCGGGCACTGAATCCGTGGTCGATTCAGGCGCGGATTCGGGTGTTGATTCAGCCACGCGCGCACCCTACCGATACCATGGACGTAGGTAGAGGCGCGATCCGCGGCTCCCTCAGTATGTGCGCGGCAGACGTTGACCTCGACGGTGATGGTCGGCCGCACGTAGCAGGCTGACAATCACACACGAAAGCGACAAGACGCTGACCACCTTCCGAGAGCTCGGGGTGCTCCCCGAGATTTGCGACGCGCTCGAGCGCGCCGGCATCACCACCCCGTTCGCGATCCAGGAGATGACCCTCTCGGTCGCCCTCCTCGGCACCGACCTCATCGGCCAGGCCCGCACCGGCACCGGCAAGACCCTCGCCTTCGGCATCCCCGTGCTGCAGCGCAGCGTCGCGCCGAAGGACCCCGACTACAGCGAGCTGCCCCAGGGCAAGCCGCAGGCGCTCATCGTCGCCCCGACCCGCGAGCTCGCGCTCCAGGTCTCCAACGACCTCGCTCTCGCCGGCGCCGACCGTGGGCTGCGGGTGCTGACCGTCTACGGCGGCGTGGGATACGAGCCCCAACTCGACGCCCTCAAGGATGGTGTCGACGTGGTCGTCGGCACCCCCGGCCGGCTCATCGACCTCGCCGACCGCCGCGCGCTGGACCTCTCCCACGTGCACGCAGTGGTCCTCGACGAGGCCGACGAGATGCTAGATCTCGGCTTCCTTCCCGATGTCGAGAAGCTGCTGTCCAAGACGCCCGAGACCCGGCAGACGATGCTGTTCTCGGCCACCATGCCCTCGGCCATCGTGACCCTGGCCCGCCGGCACATGCGCCACCCGATGAACATCCGGGCCGAGTCGTCGTACGAAAACGCGACGGTGCCGGCCACCGCGCAGTTCATCTACCTCGCCCACGACCTCGACAAGCCCGAGATCATCGGCCGCATCCTGCAGGCCGAGGACGCCGGCAAGATGATCGTGTTCACCCGCACCAAGCGCCAGGCCCAGCGGGTCTCCGACGACCTCGCCGACCGGGGCTTCAGCGCCAACGCGCTGCACGGCGACATGGCTCAGGTCGCGCGTGAGAAGGCGCTGACGCGGTTCCGCGAGGACAAGCTCCAGGTCCTCGTCGCGACCGACGTGGCTGCTCGTGGCATCGACGTCGCCGGCGTCACCCACGTCATCAACTACACCTGCCCCGAGGACGACAAGACCTACGTCCACCGGATCGGTCGCACCGGCCGCGCCGGCGCCTCCGGCATCGCGATCACCCTGGTCGACTGGGCGGATCTGCACCGCTGGAAGATGATCAACAAGACGCTGGACCTGCCCTTCGACCAGCCGCAGGAGACCTACTCCACCTCCGAGCACCTCTTCCACGACCAGGGCATCCCGCCGGGCACGAAGGGCCGGATCGTGCCGGAGAAGCCTCGCGAGCCCCGCGAGGAGCGCTCCGAGCGGGCGCCGCGCGACCGTGGCGAGCGGGGCGACCGGCCGCAGCGCAACCGCAGCCGCACCCGGACCCGCAGCGGCGAGAAGGTCGACGCCGCCGCGCCGACCGAGGATGCCACGTCCGCCGACAAGCCGGCCGGCGACGGTACGTCGCGCAACCGCAACCGTCGCCGTCGCCGTCGTTCGGGCTCCGGCACGGGTGGCGGTCAGCCGGCTGCGACCGTCTGACTCCTACCCCGACTCCTGCAACCAACCGCCGTCAGGCGGTGACGTCGACCTCGGTCCCGATCGGGGCGAAGTCCCACAGGGCGATCGCGTCGTCGCGCTCCTGGCGGATGCAGCCGTGCGACTGGGGTGTGCCGAGCTGGTCGACGGTCTGCACCGGCGCGCCGTCGTTGACCGGGATGTCGTGGAAGCCGATGGCGGCGCCGTTGTCGCCCTGGGTGAACCGCACGAAGTACTTCATGGTCCCGGAGTCGTCGATGCCGACGGCGTCCTCGGAGCGTGAGTAGACCGAGTAGGTGCCGGGGTCGAGGTTGTCAGTGAGGCTGCCCGAGACGAGGTAGGTGCGCTGGACCTTGTCGTCGTCGTCGACCAGCCAGACCCGTTGGTCGCTCTGGTCGAAGACGATCCGGTAGCCGGTCCCCGAGTCGTCGGGCACCGGCGGGTCGGACGGCTTGCCTGACGCCTTCCCGGACGGCTTGCCCGACGCCTGCTCGGAACCCTGCTCCGGCGGCTGCGTCGAGACCTGGGTCGACGGCTGGGTCGAGGGGGTCGTCTCGGCTCCGGCCAGCACCGATCCCGCCGCGTCCGCCTCAGCTTCGGAGACGGAGGAGTCGCTGGCGCGGTCGGAGTTCCCGGGGTCACCGTTGGCCACCGAGGGGAGCACGCCGATGCCGCCGAGCATGGCGATCCCGGTGACGCTCAGCGACGCGCAGAGTACGGCGACCCGGCCGTAGCGTGGCCGCGGCTGCTCCGCACGCCTACGGCCGGGAGCTCCGGCGTGATGGCGCGGCGGCGCCGCCCGATGACGGCTCATCCGAGTGGGCTCATGGGTTCAGGACGCGACCCTGGCGGACAGGTTGGCGGCGACCTCGCGGTAGGCCTGGGCACCCTTGCTGCTGCGGCTGGTGGCGAGGATCGACCGCCCGGCGGCCGGCGCCTCGGCGAACTTGATGGTCTTGGGGATCGGCGGCCCGAGCACCTCGAGGTCGTAGGTGTCGGCGATGGTCTCGAGCACGGTCCGCGCGTGGTTGGTACGGCCGTCGTACAGCGTCGGGAGCACGCCCCAGACCACGAGGTCGCGGTTGGTGAACCGGCGTACGTCGTGGACGGTGTCGAGCAGTTGACCCACGCCTCGGTGGGACAACGTCTCGCATTGGAGCGGAATGAGCACCCCCTCGGCGGCAGTCAATGCGGCAACCGTGAGTACCCCCAACGACGGCGGGCAATCCAGCAGGATCCAGTCGTAGTGCTCACCCTGCTCGGCGAGGTCCTCCACGACGGTGCGCAGCACGTGCTCGCGGCCGGTGCGGGTGAGCAGGTCGGCCTCGGCCCGGGCCAGCTCGATGGTGGCCGGGAGCAGGTCGACGTTCTCCTCGGTGGTGATGATCGCCTCGGTGACCGCGAGCCCCTTGGTGAGCACATGGTGCACCGACAGCTCGAGGTCCTCGGGGTCGATGCCAAGCGAGAAGGTCAGGCAGGACTGCGGGTCGAGGTCGACGAGCAGCACCCGCTGTCCGCGCTCGGCGAGGGCCGCGCCGACCGACGCCACGGTCGTGGTCTTGGCGACGCCACCCTTCTGGTTGGCGACCGCGAGGACCGTCGTACGCCACTCCTGCAGCCCGTTCATCAGACCCCATCATGCCGGACAAGGCGGCCCGGTCGCGCCACCCACCTGCAAGACTTCGGGGCATGTCCGAGACCGCGCTCGTCACCGGCCCCACCGCGGGCATCGGCGCCTCCTTCGCGCGCCAGCTCGCGGCCCGCGGTTACGACCTGGTCCTGGTCGCCCGCGACGCCGAGCGACTGGAGCAGACGGCGGCCGAGCTGCGCGCGGCGTACGACGTGCAGGTGGAGGTGCTCGCCGCAGACCTCTCCGACCGCTCCGAGCTGGCCCGGGTCGAGGCGCGGCTGTCCGACGCCGAACGACCGGTCGACCTGTTGGTCAACAACGCCGGCTTCGGCCTCAAGGGCCGCTTCCTCGACAACACCGCAGACGCCGAGACCGTGATGCTCGAGGTGCTGGTCACCGCCGTGCTCCGGCTCAGCCACGCCGCCCTGGGCGCGATGACCGAGCGCGGCCACGGTGGTGTCATCAACGTTTCGAGCGTGGCGGCCTTCCTCCCCCGCGGGTCCTACAGCGCGGCGAAGGCGTGGGTGAACTCCTTCTCCGAATGGGCCGCCCACGAGTACCGTCCGCGCGGCGTGACGGTGACGGCGCTCTGCCCGGGGTTCACCAAGACCGAGTTCCACGAGCGGATGGACGTCTCCCGCGGCTCCGCCCCCGACTTCATGTGGCTCGATGCCGACAAGCTGGTCGAGACGGCGCTCGCCGACTTCGACAAGGGCCGGGTCTACTCGATCCCGTCGGCCCAATACAAGCTGATCGCCGGCGCGGCCCGGCTGGTGCCCAACGGGCTGCTCCAGCGGTTCCAGTCGCTCGGGCGCAAGTAGCTCACGCGCCGACCACCCCCACGACCTCGGGGGTCGTCCTTCCGGATCGGGCCGCGGCCACGGCGGCCAGCTCCAGCAGCCGCGCGTACTCCTCGGGCGCGGTCGTGTTGCACCCGAGCTCGTGGTCGAACTTGCCGATGCCGTGGTGGTCGCTGGAGCCGGTGACGACCAGGTCGTGCCGCTGCGCGATCGCCCGGAGCTGCTCGCGCGCCTCCGGCGGCTGATCCTGGTGGTCGACCTCGAGCCCGGCGAGGCCGAGTCCGGCGAGCTCGGCGATCGCGCTCTCCGGCAGCGAGTCGGGACCGTGCCGCCCCCAGGGATGCGCGATGACGGTGACGCCGCCAGCCTCGCCGACCACGCGGATCATCTCGACCAGCGGCGCGGCGTACCTGTCGACGTACGCCGGCCGGCCGGGGTTGAGGTACTGCCGGAAGGCGGTGCTGCGATCGGGTACCACGCCGAGCGCGACCAGAGCATCGGCCACATGCGGGCGACCCGTCGCGGCGGTGCCGTCGGCCGCGCGGCGTACGTCGGCGATGTCCACCTCGATGCCCACCCCACGGAGCCGCTCCAACATGGCGGGGACCCGGCTGCTGCGGCCATCGAGGACCTTGCGGAGGCCGTCGACGAGGGGCGGGTAGGTCGGGTCGGGGAGGTAGGCGAGGAGATGCACCCCCCGTCCGAGATGACGACAGCTGATCTCGATCCCGCGGACCAGCTCGATCCCCACCTCGGAGGCGGTCCGGGCGGCTGCATCCCACGCCTCGGCGGTGTCGTGGTCGGTCAGCCCGAGTACGTCGAGGCCCTGCGTCGCCGCGGCCCGCAGCAGCTCCTCCGCCGTCTGCGTGCCGTCACTGGCCCGCGTGTGGGTGTGGAGGTCGATGCGCACGTGTGCACCCTAGGGGTGGTCTCACCAGGCCGGCGCCGGCCCGCCGAACGGCAGCTCGACGAGTGGGGGCCCGAGCCGCGAGACGTCCCGCAGGATCCAGTCGTCGGCGAGCAGCAGGATCGCCGACGCCGGTCGCAGCACCAGCCACAGCCAGCGCCCGTCGGCCTCGCCGGCGACGACGGACCGGTCCCATTCACCGGACGCAGCGGACGTGGAGACCGGCCACAGCGGGATCGTCTTGGAGTCGATCCGGATCCGGACCGCCGGAGAGCCCTCGCCGACCTCGACTCCGGGGTCGTCGTGGACGGTGCCGGCGATCCGAGCGCCCAGCCCGGTGGCGGGTTCCTCGGCGATCACGAGCACGTCCACCGGGCCATCGAGGGCCGAGGTGCCGGAGACACACGTCATGGCGGCGCGGCCGCGCTCCGCGGTGCCGACGGCGGCGAAGTCAGTGACTCTCCACCCGGGGCTCAACGGCCATGGCAGATAGGTCGGGAACCGCGTCGTCGCCCCGAGGTGCTCCACGAACGCGTCGTACGACGCCTCGGTGGGGCGCCACAGCGGCTCGACGGGTCCGTGGTCGGGGCAGGACCAGGTGGTGCCGGCCTGCGCGACCGGCGTCGAGCACCGGGGGCAGCCGACGGTCAGCGACATGGGCTCAACCGTCGGGGTCGCGGGGGCCGGAGGTCAAGCGTTCCAGGTCAACAGTGCGGGCTCCTCGTGTTCGTGGCTCAGCGCCGACAAGGTTCCCGTATCGAGCCGCAGCAGCCGCCCCTCCGTCACCGGCAGCGCCAGCCACCGGGCCGCGAGACCCCGGAGCGCGTGCCCGTGGCCGAAGACCAACGTGTCTCCGGGGATCGCCGCGCAGCGGGCCACCACCCGGTCCAACCGCGCGGACACGTCGGCCGCCGTCTCGCCCCCGGGGCACGGGTGGCTCCACACCGTCCAACCCGGGACGGACGCCCGGATCTGGGCGGTCGTGATGCCCTCGTAGTCGCCGTAGTCCCACTCCACCAGATCCTCGTCGGTCAGCGCCGACGCGAACCCCGCCAGCTCCGCCGTACGCCGTGCGCGGGAGCGCGGCGAGGTCAGCACCAGCTCGAACTCGTGGTCCGCCAGCCGGGGCCGCAGCGACCGCGCGGCCTCCTCACCTGCCTGCAGCAGCGGCAGGTCGGTTGTCGAGGTGTGCCGACCCGACTCACTCCACTCGGTGGCCCCGTGCCGGACCAGCCAGACATCGCCCATCCCGATCAGTCCTCCGCGAGCACGACCACCGCGTCACCGGCGCCGATCTTGTAGGTCTGCGACTTGGGCGGGTTGACCACGACACCGAACCGCATGCCGGGGTCGGCGAGCAGCGCCGACTTCAGGCCGATCGCGGTCTCGTTGCGCCTGGTCGCGCCCGCGACGACCGTGGCCCAGGTGATGTCGTCGCCGGGCTGGACGTACCACTCGGCGGGCCGCAGGTAGATCTCGCTTCCCTCCGAGCCGAGCAGCTCCTTGAACACCGCCTCCAGCCGGCCGTCCTCGGAGAGCTGCGTGACCAGGAGCGACACGATCTCGCCGCTCACCACGATGTCGTCGACATCGGCCACCGAGGCCAGCACGCGGTTGCGGTCGTCGATCATCTCGCTCACCACGGGCGTCTCCGAGCCGAGGCGGCTGAGGATGTCGCGCACGTGCAGGAGGGTCACCAGGGTCCGCGAGTCCGCGGTCTGCACCTCGAGGTACTCGTCGTAGCAGAGCACGATGATCTGATCGAGCTCGCCCGCGACGTGCTCCTCCAGCACCGCCCGGTTGGTCGTGGAGGCCTTCACCACGGTGATCGCGAGGTTCTGGAACGCCGGCACCACCGGCTCGCCGTACGCCGTGAGCACGGTGAGCGTCGAACCCGGCGGCGCGTAGCGGTCGAGCTCGCGAAGGACGATCGGTGCCCGCTCGTTCCACCCGATCAGCAGGGCCTGGCTCGGATGCGGCTGGTCGCCGGCCTGTTGCCCGAGTCGGTCGAGCGTCGGCTCGACCAGGGAACGGGACTGCGCTCCGAGGACGGAGTCGTCCTCGACCACCACGATCAGCGTGTGGTCGTCGGTGAGGGTCGTCTCCGGGCTCGGGTTCAACTTGGAGACGCCACCCTCGATGAAGCCCACGACGGAGGCCGCCTCGAACGCCAACTGAGCCTCGGCGTACGTCGACCCGGCGATGCCGTGGTCCTCGAAGAAGTAGAACTCGTCGCCGGAGTAGTCGAACAGCTCGGTGTAGACCGCAGCGGCTCCCGACTGGCGCGAGGTCTGCACGACAAGCTTCGCCACGGTCTCGCGGATGTCGAGCAGGGTGGTCCGGCCCTTGCCGACCAGCGCGGCGGCCTCGAGGTTGCTCGGATCCTGGATCTCGGCGACGATCCGCGGCCCGTCCGGGCCGTTGTGGGTGAGCGCGAGGAGGGTCTTGATCACCTCGGAGTCGGGGTCGTCGGAGTCGGGCGCCAGCAGGATCACCGACCGGGCGGTGTCGTGGCTGCTCAGCCGGAGGTCGTCGAGGTCCATCGGCGAGCCGGAGCGGCAGACGATCCGGGTGCCGCGACGCTCGGGCACTTTGACGTGCAGCTCCTCCTCCATATCGACCTTGTCCTTGTCGGCGAGGATGACGATCACCGGGTCCTTGCGGCTCTCGTTGGCCAGCGTCAGCTCGGAGATGATCGTGAAGATCGACTCCGACCAGCCCAAGATCACTGTGTGGTCCTCTTCGAGGACGATCGACCGCCCGCGGCGCAGGTCGGCAAGCTTGCTGTCGATGCCGTTGGCGATCACCCCGATGAGGGCGCTGACGATGAACAGCCCCGCGATCGTCAGGACCAGCATGGTCAGCAGGAAGCCCCAGTTGCCCGCGTCGCCACCGATGTAGCCGGGGTCGAGCGCATGCAGCAGCGTGTAGAAGAGCTCGTGGAAGAAGCCGCCACCGCTGGTGCTCTCGCTGCGCAGCCGGAAGATCGTGGTGATGATGGCGAAGAACAGCGTCAGCAGGATCGTGACCGCGGTCAGCCACATGATGAGCGCCGGGGTGCCCCGGGTCATCGAGTTGTCGAACATGTAGCGGAGCCGGTCGCCCCACCCCGACTTCTTCTCCGTCGCCGTCTTGACCGACGGACCACGGCTCTCCGCCATCGCCTTCGCCGTCCGGACCCGCAGCTGCTGTCCCGTGCGCGCCATGCCTGCTCCCATCGGGCCCGATTCCCGTTTCCGAGCCGCGGAGCATCCTCCCCCACGGCCCCCGAATGGTCACTGGCACGATCGGGCCATGACCGAGCGCGATCGGCGGGCACGCCAGGCCACCGCGGTGGCCTTCGCCACCCAGGGGCTGGTGTTCATCAGCCTCACCACCCGGTTGCCGCGCTTCTCCGATCGCTGGGATCTGTCCGAGGTCCAGCTGTCCCTGCTGCTGCTGATGATCGTCCTGCTCGCCGGTGCCGGGTCGGTGGTCGCCGAGCTGGTCGCCAAGCACAGCTCCAGCGCACGCACCCTCCGAGCAGGGCTGCTGATCATCGCCCTGAGCGTCCCCGTGGTGGGGGCCGCGCCGGCCGAGGCGGTCTTCGTGGGCGGCTTGGCGGTCTACGGCGTGGGGCTCGGCATCGTCGACGCCACCAGCAACATGCAGGCGGTCGCGGTCGAGCACCGGTACGGCCGACCGATCCTGCCGTCATTCCACGGCGCCTGGACCTTCGGCGGGATCCTGGGCGCCACCTATGCCTTGGCCGCCGCTCAGCTGCCGCTGTGGACCGCCGCGCTGGTCGCCGTCGTCCCACTGGCCGCCATCGCGGCGCCGTACCTCCCGCGCGACCACGGCGAGGCGCTGGCCGCCGCTGAGCGGTTGGCGGTCCCGTGGCGACCGATCCTGCTGGTCGGGCTGGGAATGGTGCTCTTCTACATGGTCGACACCGCCGCGCAGACCTGGGGGCCGACCTACCTCGACAAGACTCTCGACGCCCCGGGCGAACTGGTCGCGCTGGCCACGCTCCCCTACCTCGTGGCCAGCCTTGTGCTGCGGCTTGCGGGCGACGGACTGGTGGCGCGGTACGGCGCCGTACCGGTCCTGCGCACCGGTGCGGTCCTCGCCTCGTTGGCGCTAGCCGTCGTGGTCACTGCTCCGACCTGGCCGATCGGGGTGCTGGGCTTCACGCTGCTAGGCGCCGGCGTCTCGGTCATCGCCCCCCTCAGCTTCTCGGCGGCCGCCCGGATCGCCGGCGGCGAACAGGCGCGCGTGGATGCGGTGATCGCACGGTTCAACCAGTTCAACTACGTCGGCGGCCTGCTCGGTGCGGTGCTGACCGGCCTGGTCGGCGCCAACTCGCTCCGGCTCGGCTTCGCCGTACCGATGGTGCTGATCCTGCTGATGCTGCCCCTCGCGCGCGCGTTCGCACCGGCCGGCCGGGTGAGCGTCGCCGCCGACTGACCGCGGCGTCCACTGATGGTTGAGAGCCCGGAGGCGCGCCAGCGCCGACGGTGTCGAAACCGCCGCAGGGATGGCACCTGCTCGACCGCCGCTGGTGGTTGCGACCGGTCTCACGTGCGTCGGTGGAAGGTGAACTTGTCGCCGGGGATCGGTTTGAGCGTGTACGTCGGATCGTGCGCTCGGGCGTGGTGCGGCCCGCAGATCATGATGGTGTTGTCCAGGTCGGTCCGCCCGCCGAGTGACC
>ERZ761607.559-NODE-559-length-62590-cov-73.014600_pt1 | contig 62590 bp, 61 predicted proteins | sample MGYA00511164_ERZ761607 | MGnify/ENA primary metagenome ERZ761607 (study PRJEB28899, sample SAMN02445080) | bioreactor sludge metagenome | biome: EBPR sludge | place: Australia: Brisbane, Thorneside Wastewater Treatment Plant | collected 2011-06-22 ...
TAGTAGGTGCGATCGAAGAAGTCCTTGAGCGCGCCCGACATGTAGCCGAAGTTTTCGGGCGTGCCGAGCAGCAGTCCGTCGCAGGCGAGCAGGTCGTCGGTGCCCGCGTCGAAGGCGCGCAGCAGGCGTGTCTCGGTTTCGGTCACCCGCGCCGCGCCGCGCAACGCCGCAGCGGCCAGTTGGCCGGTATTGCCCGACTGGGTGTGGTACACGATCAGGAGGCGCTTGGTGGTGTGCATGCGCTGTCGGGGTAGGTCATGTTCCCTGCGAGACGTCGCCGCCGGTGCCGCTCCGCCCGGCATGCAAGCGCCGTTCGCCGACGGCCGGATCGAGCCGATACAACGCCCGCAACTGCTCGTAGACCGCCGGGTAGGCGTGTTGCAGCGCGCCCGGCGTTTCGAAGAACACCTCGGAGGCCACCGCAAAGAACTCGGCAGGATGCTCGGCCGCGTAAGGGTCGAGCAGCGTGTCTTCGCCGTGGTCCACCTGATCGCACAAGTGCTCGAACGCTGCCGAAAAGGTGCTCGACCAGCGCTGTCGCGACATGTCGGCATGCAACCGCGGGAAGCCGTCCGCTTCGCCATTGGCCATGTCGAGCTTGTGCGCGAACTCGTGGATCACCACGTTGACACCGTCGGGCAAACCCGGCTCGCCGCTCCAGGCCAGCAAAACCGGGCCATTGCTCCAGGCCTCGCCAAGCACGCTGTCGGCGAACTCATGCACCACGCCGTCGTCGTCGAGCACGCTGCGCGGCACCAGGATGTCGCCCGGGTAGACAATGATCCCGACCCAGCCGCGATACGCGTCGAGCCCGATGTTCAGGATCGGCAGACAGGCCTGCAGCGCGATCGTGAGCATCATGTCGTCGCTGAGCACGAGTTCGTTCGCGCCATGGAATTCCTTTGTCGCCAGAAATGCCAGCGCCAGCGCGCGCAGGCGTGGCCGGTCGTCCGCGTCGAGGTAGTCGAGGAAGGGCAGGCCGGATTCGACCCGGGCCCAGTGTTCGGGCGCGACCTGTGCGCCGTCGGCGGTGGTCAGCCCGGTCACGCGTTTGAGAAAGTTCAGCATCGTCATCGTGTCAGCGGGGCGCCCTGCGGGTGGTCAGGAAAATGCCCATGAACACCAGCGCAATGCCCACGAAGTGGTACCAGTCAGGGCGTTCGCCGAGAAAGATCGCGGCGAGCAGCGTGCCGAACACCGGCATCAGATGGATGAACACCGCGCCCCGGCTGGGGCCGACCGCGGCGATCCCGGCATTGTAGAAAACGTAGCCGAGAAAGCTGGGAAACACCGCCACGTAAAGCAGCGCAAGCGCGGTGGCGGGCGAAAGCGTCATGTGGCGTCCGCCATGCAGCTCATGGGCGTAGAACGGCGCCAGCGCGATGATCCCGACCACGGTCAGCGCCGCGAGCAGCAGCATTGGATGGACGCCTTGCGGACGCCATTGGAGGCCCACGGTATACAGCCCCCAGGTCAGCACCGCGACCAGCATCCACAGGTCGCCCCGGTTCAGGCTCAGCCCGAGAAAAGTGTCGATGCTGCCCTTGCCGACGATCGTGAACACGCCCAGTAGCGATACGAGCACGCCCAGCCCCTCGATCGGGCGCAGGCGTTTGCCGAGGAACACGAACGCCAGCGCAATGGTCGCCACCGGGATGAACGAGTTGAGCATCGTCGCGTTGGTGGCGGTGGTGTACTGCAATGCGATGTAGGCGAAGGTGTTGTAGCCGCCGACGCTCAGGATGCCGAGCACCACGATCAGGCGCCAGGATGCCTTCAGGGCCGGCCATTGCGTGCGCAGGTGCGGCAACGCGAACGGCAGAATCAGCGCCAGCGCCAGCGACCAGCGCCAGAACGCCAGCGCGATCGGTGGTACGGATTCGGTGACGCCACGGCCGACGACCATGTTGCCCGACCAGAACAAGGCGGTCAGGCTTAGCAGTACATAAGGATTGGCGAAGCGGTTTTTCATCTCAAAGCGGGCAGCGGCGGTCGTTCGAGAGCGGATGATCGCACATCGGCAGGGGGATCGCGCCGGGTGCGGTAGCCGACGGGCGGACCCGGAGTGTCATCAAGATCGCCACGCCTTGTGGGATAATTCGGTCATGGTTTCCGTCACGCATGCCATTTCGAGTCACGATGCCGCGCCGCCCCTCGAACTCATTTCCGAGGGGCTGGATGCGGGTGAGTGCAAACAGGTCGAGGAGGCGCTCGCGCTCGCCGAGGAGGCCTACGAAGGTCACGTGCTGGGCACCGGCGAGTCCGCGCTGACCCATGCGCTCGGGATGGCGCTGATCGCGGCGTCGCTGAAGCTCGACGCCGAAACCCGCATCGCCGGGCTGCTGTTCTCCGTGTGCGAGTACCAGGACGATGCGGCCGAGATCATCGCCAAGCGTTTTTCGCCGGCGGTGGGCGAGCTCGTCAGCGGCCTGCGCCGCTTGAATGGTTTGCGTCTGCTCACCCGCAAGACCTCCAGGGCCACGGCGCCCGAGATTCGCGCCCAGACCGAAGTGCTGCGCAAGATGCTCCTGGGCATGGTCCAGGACATCCGGGTGGTGTTGCTGCGGCTCGCCTCGCGCACCCAGACCTTGCGTTTCTTCACCGAAGAGCCCCCCGAGACCCTGCTCGAGATCGCGCGCGAAAGCCTCGACATCTATGCGCCGCTCGCCAACCGCCTGGGCGTCTGGCAGCTCAAGTGGGAGCTCGAGGACTTGTCGTTCCGCTTCCTCGAGCCCGAGACCTACAAGCGCATCGCCCGGATGCTCGACGAGCGCCGCTCGGAGCGCGAAGAGTTCATCCAGCAGTCGATCGAGCGGCTCAGGAACGAGCTGCACGCAGCGGGCATCAAGGCCGAGGTCTATGGCCGGCCCAAGCATATCTTCAGCATCTTCAACAAGATGCGCTCGAAGGGGCTCGACTTTTCGCAGGTGTACGACATCCGCGCGGTCCGCATCCTGGTGAACAAGGTGCAGGAGTGCTATACCGCTCTGGACATCGTCAATCGGCTGTGGCAGCCGATCGCGAAGGAGTACGACGACTACATCATCCGCCCCAAGGGAAACAACTACCAGTCGCTGCATACGGCGGTGCGTGCTTCGGATGGGCGCGCGCTCGAAGTGCAGATCCGGACTCACGAGATGCATCGCCATGCCGAGTTGGGCGTGGCCGCGCACTGGCGCTACAAGGAAGGCAGCACGCATGGCGGCGACTACGATGAAAAGATCGCGCTGCTCAGAAGCCTGCTGTCGTGGCGCGACGAGGTCGCCGATACCGCCGACTGGGTCGAGCAGTTCCGGCGGGCCGCGCTCGACGATACCATTTACGTGCTGACGCCGCAGGGTCAGGTCATCGACCTGCCGCGCGGCGCTACCCCAATCGATTTCGCTTACCGCCTGCACACCGACCTGGGTCATCACTGCCGCGGTGCCAAGGTCGACGGCCACCTGGTGACGCTGAACACGCCGCTCGAAAACGGCCAGACCGTCGAGATCAGCGCGGTGCGCGAAGGCGGCCCTTCGCGCGACTGGCTCAATCCGAGCCAGTGCTATGTCACCACCGGCCGCGCGCGCAACAAGATCAAGCAGTATTTCAGTGCGCTCGAGGAAGAGGACTTGCTGTCGCGCGGGCGCGCCTTCGTCACCCGCGAGATGCAGCGCGAGGGCCACGCCCAGGCCAATATCGACGGGCTGGCCGAAAAGCTCGGGTTCAAGTCCGCCGATGCGATGTTCGTGGCCGCCGGTCGTGGCGAAGTTGGGCCGCGCGCGGTGCAGGTCGCGTTGCGCGAACCGAGCGCCGACGATGCCGTCGCGGCGGAGCCCGAAGTCGTGGTGGGCCGCAGCCGCTCGGGCGACACCGGTGGCAAGGTATTGATCGTCGGCGTGGGCAAGTTGCTGACTTCGCTGTCGCGCTGCTGCAAGCCGGCGCCGCCCGATGCGATCCAGGGGTTCGTGACCCGCGGCCGGGGCGTCTCGGTGCACCGCCTCGACTGCCAGGATTTTCAGCGCATCGCCGCTGCCAATCCCGAGCGCGTGGTCGATTGCGAGTGGAACGGCGAAATCGTCGATGGACGGCATTCGCTGTTCCCGGTCGACATCGAGGTGTCGGCGATCGATCGGCAAGGTTTGCTGCGAGATATCTCCGAGGTGCTCTCGCGCGAGAAGCTGAACGTGATCGCGGTGAATACGCTGACCAAGAAGGGCAGGGCGCGCATGCGCTTCACGATGGAGGTGGGCGGTATCTCGCAGGTGCAGCGCGCGCTCGCGCTGGTGCGCGAGGTTCGCGACGTGGTCGACGTGCGCCGGAAGTAAGGCGGCCGCACGCGAGCTTTTCAGCTGTTGCCCGAGAGTTCACGCTGCAGCAAGCCCTGGGCCGAGCGGCGCACGCCGCGCGCGGTCTTGCGCCTGTACCGCCCGTCGGCGAGCATCTCCCAGGCTTGGGCGTTGTCGGCCAGATAGGCGCGCAGGCCTTCGCGGATGACGCGCCGCTTGAGGCGTGGATCGAGGATCGGGAAGGCGACCTCGATGCGCCGGAAGAAGTTGCGGTCCATCCAGTCGGCGCTCGAAAGGTACACTTTTTCGGCACCGTCGGCGTAGAAGTACAGAATCCGGTGATGCTCGAGAAAGCGGCCGATGATCGAGCGCACCCGGATCCGCTCCGACAGGCCCGGCACCCCGGGGCGTAACGCGCAGGGGCCGCGCACGATCAGGTCGATCTCGACGCCGGCTTGCGACGCGGCGTACAAAGCCTCGATGGTCTCCGGCTCGAGCAGCGCGTTCATCTTGGCGATGACCTTGGCACGTCGCCCGGCGCGAGCATTCTCGGCCTCGGCGTTGATCGCCGCCACCACGTTCCTTTGCAGCGCGAACGGGGCCTGCCACAGGTGGATCAGGGTGGTGGCCTTGCCCAGTCCGGTGAGCTGGGTGAACACGTCGGCCACGTCGGAGCCGATCTCCGGGTTGCAGGTGAGCAGCCCGAAGTCGGTGTACATCCGGGTGGTGCGCGGATGGTAGTTGCCGGTGCCGAGGTGGCAATAGCGGCGCAGGCCACCTTCCTCGCGGCGTACCAGCATCAACAGCTTGGCATGGGTCTTGTAGCCGAACACGCCGTAGACGACATGCACGCCGACCTCTTCAAGCTTGTTCGCCCAGGTGATGTTGGCCTCCTCGTCGAAGCGTGCCATGAGCTCCAGCACCACGGTCACCTCCTTGCCCTTCTGCGCGGCGCGCGCGAGATGTTCCATGAGCACCGAATCGGTGCCGGTGCGATAGACCGTCATCTTGATCGCGAGCACCTGAGGGTCGTCGGCCGCGGAGCGGATGAGTTCGATGACCGGCGCAAAGCTCTGGAAGGGGTGGTGGAGCAGGATGTCCTGCTTGCGGATCGCGTCGAAGATATCGCGATTCTTGTCGAGCGGCTTGGGGGTGCCGGGCAGAAACGGCGGGTAGGTGAGGTCGGGCCGGCCCACCCAGTCGGGCACCTGCATCAGGCGAACGAGGTTGACGATGCCCGGCGTGCGGTAGAGATCCTTGCGGCTGAGGCGGAAGTGCTGCAGCAGGAAGGCCTCGGTCACTTCCGAACAATTGTCGGCCACCTCGAGGCGCACCGCGTCGCCGAAGTGGCGCTGGGTCAGTTCGCCCTTGAGCGACGCGCGCAAGTCCTTGACTTCCTCCTCGTCGACGAACATGTCCGAATTGCGGGTGACGCGGAACTGGTAGCAGCCCAGGACCCGCATCCCGGAGAACAGCGCTTCGACATGCGAGTGCAGGATCGACGACAGGAACACGAACTCGTAGGGATGGGTACACAGTTCGCGCGGCAAGCGGATCACGCGCGGCAAGGCGCGCGGCGCCTGTACGATCGCGGCCCCCGAGTCCCGCCCGAAGGCGTCGCGCCCTTCGAGCTCGATCGCGAAGTTGAGGCTCTTGTTGAGCACGCGCGGAAACGGGTGCGCGGGATCGAGACCGATCGGCGTCAGCACCGGGCTCACCTCGCGCTCGAAATAGCCGCGAATCCAGTCGCGCTGAGCGTCGGTCCAGCGTCCGCGCCGCAAGAACACGATGCCCTCCGCCTCGAGCGCGGGCAGGATCTCGTCGTTCAACAACGCGTATTGTTCGGCGATGATGCCATGCACATCCACGCTGACGCGTTCGAGCAAGGCCGCCGGCACCAGGCCGTCGATGCCGGCCGTGAGGGTGCCGCTGCGAATCTGTTCCTTGATGCCGGATACGCGGATTTCGAAGAACTCGTCGAGATTGCTCGAGACGATGCACAGGAAACGCAGGCGGTCCAGCAGCGGCACGCGACTGTCCGCCGCCTGGGCCAGCACGCGGCGCTGGAACTGCAGCAGCGAGAGCTCGCGATTGAGGAAATGTTCGGTTGGAAAACGCGGTGCGAGGTCTGGCATGGTCGATGGGCTCCCGGGAGGCAGGCGCGGCCGCGATGAGGTGTCACCGCTGTTTCAGCCGGATGCCATGTTCTTGTCGAGGGCGAGATTACATCACAACCGCGGCTGCAAGGCGGGTGGGCGATTGTTGCCGATCGTTATCGCGCGGCGCCCGCGAATGCGGTGTCGCGGCATGCGGGTGATAGAATGCCGCTCAATTTGGTCTTCGCGCGGCATCACGCGCTCTGTCATGAAGCATGAACTGATTGCAGCGATAGATCTGGGATCGAACAGCTTTCGGCTCCAGGTCGGGAAAATCGTCAATGACCAGATCTATCCTCTCGATGGCGTGAAGGACGCGGTTCGGCTCGCCGCCGGGCTCTCGCCCGACAAGGTGCTCGACGCCGCCGCGCGCGAACGCGGCCTGCTGGCGCTCAGGCGCTTCAATGAACGCCTCGCCGGCTTCAGCCCCGATTCGGTGAGGGCGGTCGCAACCAATACGCTGCGCGTTGCCAAGAACGCCCCCGAATTCCTGCGCGAGGCGGAAGTGGCGCTGGGTTTTCCGATCGAGATCATCGCGGGCCGCGAGGAAGCCCGGCTGATCTACGTCGGGGTTGCGCATACCCTGCCCGATCCGCACCTGCAACAGCTCGTGGTCGATATCGGCGGGGGGTCTACCGAGTTGATCGTCGGCAAGAGCTTCGAGCCCTTGCTGCTTGAGTCGCTGTACATGGGCTGTGTGAGCTACAGCCTCAACTACTTTCCCGACGGACGCATCGACAAGCGCGGCTTCAAGGACGCCGAAACCGCCGCGCGGCGGGAGCTGCAGGCGATCGGCCATGCCTACCGCGCCACCGGTTGGGAGGAGGCGGTCGGCTCCAGCGGCTCGGCCAAGGCCATCGTCGAGATTCTCGAGCAGAATGGCTTTTCGGCGGGCGGCATCACCCGCGACGGCCTGGAACAGCTGAAGGCGACCCTGTTGCGCGCGGGTGCGCTCGACCGCCTCGACCTGATCGGGCTGAAAGGCGACCGTCTGCCGGTGATTCTGGGCGGCGTGGCGATCATGTCGGCGGTATTCAAGGAACTCGGACTGCAGCGCATGGTGTTCTCGGAAGGCGCGCTGCGGCTGGGCGTGCTTTACGACCTCTTGGGCCGCTATCACCATCACGACCTGCGCGATGCGACGGTCGATGCGTTCATGGTGCGCTACCAGGTCGAGCGCAGCCATTCCGATGCGGTCGCGCGCACCGCCTGTCACCTGCTGGCCTGTCTGGATCCGGCCACCACCAGTGAAGACAATCTCGACCGGCGCTTTCTCGAATGGGCGGCCCGCCTGCACGAGATCGGCATTTCGGTCGCGCATGCAAGCTATCACAAGCACAGCGCCTATATCGTGGCGAATGCCGACATGCCCGGATTTTCGCGCATGGACCAGGCCCGCCTGTCGCGCATCGTGCTCGCGCACCGGGGCAAGCTCGCGCGGATTTCGGCACTCGATGGTGGGCATGTCGACTGGGAGCTGATCGTGTGCCTGCGGCTCGCCGCTCTCATTCATCGTGCGCGCGACGGCCGCGGCCTGCCGCCCGCCACGCTGGCGCGCGAAGGCAGCGGTTTCGTGCTGACGCTACGCGAAGGCTGGCTCAAGAAGCTGCCGCTGACCGCGGCCGCGCTGGACGAAGAGCAGCGCCACTGGCTCACGGTGGGGCACGAACTCAAGATTCGAACCGAAACGGCGCGCGCGATCATTGCCTGAGCGGCCATGGAATCGCAACACGCGTCAGCGGCGATACCACGGCGGGAGTTGGAAAGCGGCGCATCAGGGCGGGGCAGCGAAACCGGTGAGCGGTATCGCTAGCGGGCTTGCCGCCCTGGATGCCGCGCCGGGCGGTCCGGCACAGCGCTGCCCGACAAGAGTCTTGAACAGGCTGTTGGCGCTGCGCGGGCAGGCGAGATCGGTGGCTACAGAAGATGAACTTTCAATCCGGAAACTTTGAGGTGTGCTCATGAGTGCGATGATGAACGAGGCGGACGAGTCGGTGCTGCTGCGCCGCGATGAGGCCGGTGTGGCATGGTTGACACTGAACCGGCCTGGCCAATTCAATACCCTGTCGGTCGCGGTGCTCGAGGCGCTGATCGCCGAAATCGACGCGATCGCCAAGGACCCGCAGGTGCGGGTGGTGGTGCTGGCGGGCGCGGGCAAGGCGTTCTGCGCGGGTCACGACCTGAAGGAAATGCGCACGAATCGCGAACTGGCGTTTCAGCAAGCCTTGTTCCGGCTGTGTGGCAAGTTCATGATGAAGCTCACCGAGTTGCCCCAGCCGGTGATTGCGCGGGTGCATGGCATCGCCACCGCCGCCGGTTGCCAACTGGTGTCGATGTGTGACCTGGCGGTCGCGGCCGATGTCGCCCGGTTCGCCGTGTCGGGCATCAACGTCGGGCTGTTCTGCGCGACGCCGGGTGTCGGCTTGTCGCGCAACATGGGGCGCAAGCAGGCCTTCGAGATGCTGGTCACCGGTGATTTCATCGATGCGGTCGAAGCGCAGCGCCGCGGCCTGGTCAACCGCGTCGTGCCGCTGGAGCGGCTGGACGACGAGGTCGCCGCGCTCGCCGCGACCATCGTTGCCAAGTCGCCGGTCGCGATCCGGATGGGCAAGCAGATGTTCTACCGCCAGCTCGAGATGGGACTCGACGCCGCCTATCAGATGGCGGCCGAAACCATGGCCTGCAATGCGGTGTGTGACGACGCGGCCGAGGGGATGGATGCGTTCGTCGCGAAGCGCCCCCCGGTGTGGACCGGCCGCTGACGGCATGCATGCTGATCGACACCCACATTCATCTCGATGCGCCCGAGTTCGACCACGACCGTGATGCCGTCATGGCCGCCGCCCGGGATGCGGGCGTGCGACGCTTCATCGTGCCGGCGGTCGAACGCGCGAACTTCGAGATGGTCGAGGCGCTCGCGGAACAGCATGCGGACGTCGATTTCGCACTCGGCATCCATCCCTTGTATGCCGGACGCGCCGCACCCGCCGACCTCGAATGGCTGGACGATCGGCTGGGGCGCGGGCGAGCGATCGCGGTCGGCGAGATCGGTCTCGATCAGTACGTCGTGGCGCCGTCGATCGCGGTCCAGACCGCGTATTTCGTCGCCCAGCTGAAACTGGCGCGCAAGCACGGGCTGCCGGCAATCCTGCACGTGCGCCGCGCGGTCGACGCGGTACTCAAGGAGTTGCGGCGTATCGAGATACCGGGCGGCATCGCCCATTCGTTCAACGGTAGCCTGCAACAGGCCCGGCAGTTCATCGACATGGGCTTCAAGCTCGGTTTCGGTGGCGCGATGACTTTCGAAGGTTCGCGGCGAATCCGCGCGTTGGCCGCCGAACTGCCGCTGTCGGCACTGGTGCTCGAGACCGACGCACCGGACATTCCACCCGCCTGGCGCAAGGGGGCGCGCACCGAGCCGGCCGACCTGGCCGCAATCCTCGGCGTTCTCGCGACGCTCCGGTCGGACACGCCGGCGCATGTCGCTGCCGTGACGGCCGACAACGCACGACAGATCTTCGGACTCGACTTCGGATGCGACCGGCAGGATTGACGCTCAAGCTTGCGCCTGCAGGGCCGATATATCAGTCGTACGAGACCAGAATGATTTGAGGAATACAGAATGTTTAACCTTATTTCGCGCATGCGAGTGGCCAATCGCCTTGTTTTTTTGCAGGTTGTTCTGCTTGTGTTCATGGTTTTCATCGGCGTGCTCGGTGTCCGTGGAATGTCGGCCGGCATCGACAAGCTCGATGACATGGAGCGCAACGTCGTCGCGCCACTGCGCCACCTGGCCGAGGCGCGCACGTCGTTGGTGCAGCTCAACCTCGAGATACTGCGCGCCTTCCAGCACCAGCCGGAGCATGTATTGTTCTCGCTTCACAACCACCCGACCGCGTTGCATCTCGATCGTGCCGACGAGTTCATCCGCAACCTGGACCGGGACTGGACGGCGTTTCAGCGCGGCACCGGCGGTTCGGCCGAGCAGGCCGCGCTCGCGCAGGAGTTCGACGCGGCCAATGCCAAGCTGGGCCCGCTGGTCGCGAGCACTCTTGCCGCGCTGCGTGGCGAGAACTTCTCGTTTTCGGTGCAGCGCGCCTTCATCGTCGAGGCGCAGCAGCACGTCCGGGATCAAGTGGCGCTCCTGGACAAGCTGATGACGCTGCAGAACACGGTTGCAGACGATGCCCAGATGCGCGCGCAGGCAGAGTTTCGCCACGCGTTGTGGATCAAGGTAGGCCTGCTGGCGATCGCGGTCGTGCTGGCGGTTGTTTTGGGCCAGATCATCTCGCATTCGATCACCCGACCGCTCGGGGCCGCGGTCCGGACGGCGGAGCGGGTGGCGGACGGCCATCTCGACAGCGCGGTCGAGCCCGCAGGCAGCGACGAGATCGGCCGCCTGAACGGTGCGATGGAACGGATGCAGGCGAGCCTCAGGGATGTGCTCGGACAGTTGCAGAAATCCTCGATCCACCTCTCGTCATCGTCCGCGCAACTGGCGTCCAACGCGTCGGTGGTCACCGACGCGTCCGGGCAACAGAGCGAGGCTGCGTCGTCGATGGCCGCCTCGGTCGAGCAGATGACGGTCAGCATCGGCCATGTGTCCGATTCGGCCCAGGAGGCCGCGAGCCTGGCGCAGGCCGCCGGCAGCAAGAGCGAGTCCGGCGCGCGGGTGATCAACTCCGCGGTGAGCCGGATCCGTGAAATCGCCGATACGATCTCGCAGGGCACGACGCGCATGAGTGACCTGCAGGAACGGACGGACGAGATTTCGCGGGTGGTCGGCGTGATCAGGGACGTGGCCGACCAGACCAATCTGCTGGCCTTGAACGCGGCCATCGAGGCCGCGCGGGCCGGTGACCAGGGGCGGGGGTTCGCCGTGGTTGCGGATGAAGTGCGCAAGCTGGCCGAGCGTACGGCCCAGTCGACGACCGAGATCGGCCAGCTCATCACCGCCATTCAGGGCAGCGTGGGCGAGGTATCGGCGGTCATGGCGCGCAGTGTGGAGTCGGCCAGCGGCGGCGTGGCCGTCGCCAACGAAGCCGGTCACGCGGTCGCCGAGATCACCGACAGCGCACACGCCGTGAGCCGGGTGGTCGCCGATATTTCGGAGGCGCTCAAGGAGCAGAGCACCGCCGCCGGGGACATTGCGCGCAACGTCGAGAGAATCGCCCAGATGGCCGAAAAGAATGCCGGCGTGGTAGGGGAGACGAGTACTGCCGCAACCGACCTGCGGACGGTCGCGGCGCAGATGGAAGCCGCTCTGAAACGCTTCGTGCTTTGACGCCGGGCGAGCGCTCGGCCCGATTCAGTCCGCGGGGCCGTCGGGCGCGCTGCGCTCCTTGGCCGCGTGTGCGTGGCGGCACGCATCGGGCACGGACGCCGAGCGGGCGATCAGGTCGGCGATGTCGCGCTTGAGCCGGGCCGGATCCACGGCGAAGGTGTCGTAGATCATCAATGAAATACCAAACACATAGGCGTAGAGCAGCATGCAGCGGCTCGAGGCTTCTTCAAGCGGCACGCCACAGGCGACGAAGAGTTCGCGCGCGCACACGAGACGGGTTTCGTCCACTTCCGCGACGATTGCGGCCGCGTCGCCATCGCGCCGTGCCCAGTCACGCACGGCGATCTCGATCATCATGCCGCGCCGACTGCGGTTCGAGCTGTAGATGTCGATCACATGGTAGATCTGCTCGAGCGCGCGCCCGGGCTGCACGCGGGTCTGCTTGACGATGTCGCGAATCCGCCCTTCCTTCCATTTTTGCAGAACGGCCATCAGCAAGTCGTGCCGATCCTGGAAGTGCCAGTAGAAGCTGCCCTTCGTGACCTTGAGGCGCTTGGCGAGTACTTCGACCCGCAATCCGGCCACGCCTTCTTCGGCGAAGATCTCGATTGCCCCGTCGATCCAGGCGTCGCGGTCGAGTTGGGTTTTTTGCTTGGCAGAATCGTTTTCCATACGGTGAAGTATTGACTAAAATTTTCCCATACGCTACCGTATGTATCATTGGCAGCTGGCGATCGCTGCCCTGCACGTACGGCGGGGTGGCAGGAAGGGGTCACAGTCACGCTACAAGTAGCTTTGTGGTAGTGCCATAATGCGTTCACAACTAGAAATAACTTTCATCCAACGATTAGGAGCGAAAACTTGAAGATTCTGGTGCCAGTCAAACGCGTGGTCGATTACAACGTAAAGGTTCGGGTCAAGAGCGATGGAAGCGGCGTTGACATCGCCAATGTGAAGATGTCGATGAATCCGTTCGACGAAATCGCAGTCGAGGAGGCGGTGCGTCTCAAGGAAGCCGGCGTGGTCACCGAGGTGGTTGCCGTGTCGTGCGGCGTTGCGCAATGCCAAGAAACACTGCGGGCCGCGATGGCGATCGGCGCGGACCGCGGGATCCTGGTGGAAACGGCCGCCGAGCTCCAGCCGCTGGCGGTTGCAAAACTGCTCAAGGCGCTGTGCGAACGTGAACAGCCGAACCTCGTGATCTGCGGCAAGCAGGCGATCGACGACGATTCCAACCAGACCGGGCAGATGCTTGCCGCCCTGATGGGCTGGCCGCAGGCGACCTTTGCATCGAAGGTCGCGGTGTCGGACGGCAAGGCGGTCGTGACGCGAGAAATCGATGGCGGGCTCGAGACCATCGAGATGGCGCTGCCGGCGCTGATCACTTCCGACCTGCGCCTGAACGAGCCGCGTTATGCGACGCTGCCGAACATCATGAAGGCGAAGAAGAAACCGCTCGACACCGTCAAGCCCGAGGATCTCGGGATCGATGTGGCGCCGCGTCTCGCGACACTGAAAATTGCCGAACCCGCCAAGCGTAGTGCGGGCGTGCGCGTGGCCGACGTTGCACAGTTGGTCGAAAAGCTGAAATCCGAAGCGAAGGTGATCTGAGATGGCGATTCTTGTTATTGCTGAACACGACAACCAGTCGATCAAGTCGGCTACCCTGAACACCGTTGCGGCGGCCGCGAAGATCGGTGGCGAGATTCATGTATTGGTCGCCGGCAGCGGCTGCGGCCCGGCGGCGACGGCAGCGGCGGCGATCGCCGGCGTTACCAAGGTTCGGGTCGCGGACGCGCCGCACTACGACAACCAGCTTGCCGAGAACATGGCCGCGCTGGTGGTGGCGAATGCAGCCGGCTACACCCACATCCTGGCGGGTGCTTCTTCCACCGGCAAGAACGTGCTCCCGCGCGTCGCAGCGCTGCTGGATGTCGCGCAAATCAGCGACGTGATCGGTGTGGAGTCGGCCGACACCTTCGTGCGCCCGATCTATGCCGGCAACGCGCTGGCGACGGTCAAGAGCGCCGACCCGGTCAAGATCGTGACCGTTCGCAGTACCGGCTTCGAGCCGGTGGGCGGAGAAGGCGGCAGCGCAGCGATCGAAGCCGTCGCTGCCGGCCCGGATTTCGGTCTCGCGAAAGTCGTGGGGCGCGAGCTCACGAAGTCGGAGCGCCCGGAACTGGGTAACGCCAAGATCATCGTCTCCGGCGGCCGCGGCCTCGGTAGCGGCGAGAACTACCACAAGTTGCTCGAACCGCTCGCCGACAAGCTGAGTGCGGCGCTCGGGGCGTCGCGCGCGGCGGTCGATGCCGGCTACGTGCCCAACGACTACCAGGTGGGGCAGACCGGCAAGATCGTCGCGCCGCAGCTCTACATCGCAGTGGGTATTTCGGGCGCCATCCAGCACCTGGCCGGCATGAAGGACTCGAAGGTGATCGTTGCGATCAACAAGGACGTCGAAGCACCGATCTTCCAGGTGGCGGATTATGGGCTGGTCGCCGATCTGTTCGAGGTGATTCCGGAGCTGACCGCCGCTGTTGGCTGAGGGCGTACGCACGAGGCGTCGTAGCACTCCCGAGACAAACGGCTTGCGATGAACTTTCCGGCAACCCTGTTCCCGTCCGCCTGGCACTGGGTTGCCGCGATTCTGAGCGTCGTGGTCTTGTTCAGGGTCGCCGTGGGCGCACCGTGGCGACGCCTCGCCACCAATACCCAGCGCAACCTCTTGTTCGGCCTCGCGATCGCGCTTGCGCTGCTGTGGAGCATGAAGGCGGGCGTCAGGCCAGGGTTGAACCTGCACCTGATGGGGGCGATGGCCGCGACGCTAGCGCTCGGGCCGCATTTCGCGGTTTTGTCGATGGCCATTGCGCTCACGGCGCTGGCGGCAAACGGCGGGATCGCGTGGGACGCCTGGCCGATCAATTTCGTCCTCATGGTGCTCGTGCCCGTCGGGGCGGCCAGACTGCTGCAGCGGGTCGTCGAGGCGACCCTGCCGAGTCATTTCTTCATCTTCATCTTCGTTCTGTCGTTCGCGGGCTCCGCGGTCGTGGTGGTGCTACAAGGCCTCGTGGCCAGCATCGCGATGGTTGCCGCCGGCGCCTATCCATTCGAGTTCCTCGCGTCCGAGTATCTGCCGTACTTCATCCTGCTCGGGTTTTCGGAAGCATGGATCAGCGGCGCCGTGATCACGCTGCTCGTCGTGTATCGACCGGAATGGGTGTGGGCTTTCGACGACAAGCGTTATCTGATCGGAAAATAGCTTGCGGCCGCCGGACGACGCAAGCACTCCGATAATCCAGAAGGAGCAAAAGACACATGAGTCAGTACCTAGCGCCATTGAAGGACATGCGGTTCGTGATGCATGAGTTGGCGGGGCTGGAGCAGGTTCAACAGTTGCCGGGCTGCGAAGAGCTGTCGTCCGACCTGGTGGATGCGATTCTCGACGAAGCGAACAAGTTTGCCAGCGAGATCCTGGCCCCTCTCAACTGGACTGGCGACCGGGAAGGCGCCACATGGCAGGGGGGTGAGGTACGTACGGCGGGCGGCTGGAAAGAGGCTTACAGGCAGTTCGTCGACGCCGGTTGGCCCGCCATCGCCGCCGATCCGGAGTTCGGTGGGCAAGGCCTGCCCAAGCTGGTATCGACCGCGGTGATGGAGATGTGGAAGGCCTCGAACATGGCCTTTTCACTTTGCCCGATGCTCACGACCGGCGCGATCGAGGCGCTGATGCTGCGCGGCTCCGATGAACAGAAGGCGATGTACCTGCCCAAGATGGTGAGCGGAGAATGGACCGGCACCATGAACCTGACCGAGCCGCAGGCGGGTTCGGACCTCGCTGCGGTCCGCACCCGGGCGGAGCCGCGCGCCGATGGCACCTACCTGATTTCGGGCCAGAAGATCTTCATTACCTACGGTGAACACGACCTTACCGACAACATCATTCATTTGGTGCTCGCCCGCTTGCCGGACGCGCCGGAAGGCGTGAAGGGAATCTCGCTGTTCGTCGTGCCGAAGTTTCTCCTCAATCCGGATGGCAGTCCGGGGGTACGCAATGATGTGGATTGCGTGTCGATCGAACACAAGCTGGGCATTCATGCCAGCCCGACCTGCGTGTTGGCCTTTGGTGACAAGGGTGGGGCGATCGGCACGCTGATCGGCGAGCCCAATCGTGGTCTCGAGTACATGTTCATCATGATGAACGAGGCGCGCTTCGCCGTCGGCATGGAAGGTCTGGCCTTGTCGGAACGCGCGTACCAGAAGGCACTTGGTTATGCGCGCGATCGTATCCAGGGCACCGAGATGGGCGTGCGTGGCGGCCCCAAGGTTTCGATCATTCATCACCCGGACGTGCGCCGCATGTTGATGCTGATGAAATCGCAGACCGAAGCGATGCGCGCACTTGCGTACGTGGTCGGCGCGGCCACCGACCTGGCACACCGCCACGCCGATGCCGCGGTGCGGGCGCAGCACCAGGCTTTCGTCGACCTGATGATTCCCGTCGTGAAGGGGTGGAGCACCGAGAACTCGATCGACGTCGCATCGTTGGGGGTGCAGGTTCACGGCGGCATGGGCTTCATCGAGGAAACCGGCGCCGCGCAACACCTGCGTGACGCACGGATCACGACGATCTATGAAGGTACGACCGCAATCCAGGCCAACGACTTGATCGGACGCAAGATCGCCCGCGAGGGTGCCGTCACGATCAGGGCCGTCGTTGTGGAAATGCGTCAACTGGTCGCTCGGCTCGAAGCGCAGCCGGCCGATGCATTCAAGGCAATCGCCACGGCGCTCACGGGTGGAATCGATGCGCTCGAAGCCTGCGTGGACTACATCCTGGCGACCTACGCAAGAGACATCAAGGCTGCATCGGTCGGGTCGGTGCCGTTCCTGAAGCTGCTCGGGATCGTCGCGGGGGGCTGGCAACTGGGCCGGGCCGCGCTCATCGCGCAGGGGCGGCTCGATGCCGGCGATGCCGATGTGACCTTCTTGAGCGCCAAGATCGTGACCGCGAGATTCTATGCCGACCATGTGATCCCGCAGGCGTCCGGGCTTGCCTGTGCCGTCGTCAATGGTGCGACGGGTGCGCTGGCGCTCGCCGACGAGCAGTTCTGAGGCGCGATTCGTCGCCCCTGCACGGCGCGGATACACAAAAATGACGAGGCCGGAGGCGCAATGCCTCCGGCCCCTCGTTCAACCGTCCAGATCCACTTACTTGATTTCGGCCTTGGCCCGCAAATCGAGCATGTGCTTCTCGACAAGTTGTTGCTGCATGCGTTGTTGCAGCTGCGGTTTCACCTCGTCAAACGTCGGGGGTTCCGGCTGGCGCACGTCGTCGAGCTGAATGACGTGGTAACCGAAGTCGGTCTTGACCGGTGTTGCCGTGTACTTGCCTTTTTCGAGCGTCTGCAGGGCGTCGGCGAAGGGTTTCACGAACATTGCCGGGTTGCTCCAGCCGAGCTCTCCGCCCTTGTCCTTCGAACCCGGATCCTTCGACTGCGCGGCCAGATCTGCGAACTTCTCGCCGGCACCGAGCTTGGCGATGATGACCTTCGCTTCGGTGTCGGTTTCGACCAGGATGTGCCGCGGCTTGTATTCCTTGGTGCCGCTCATCTGGCTCTTGATGTTCTCGTACTCCGCGCGCACCGCATCGTCGGCGACCGGATGGCTCTTCACGTAATCCTGCAGGTAGGCACGGATCAGCACGGCCTGACGCGCAAGATCCATCTGGGCCTGAACATCTTCCTTCTTGTCCATGCCTGCCTTGCTTGCCGCTTGCGCCAACACCTCGCGCCGGATGAGTTCCTCGCGTACCGCATCGCGCAATTCTGCGTTTTCGGTCGCTCCCTGGACTTTCTGCTCTGCGAGCATGGTGCTTGCACGCGCAGCGGGAATCGCCTTGCCGTTGACCGTCGCGACGGGATCGGCGGCCATTGCAGCTTGCGAGATCAGGCCGGTGATCAGAACGAGTGCGAGACGGCTTGGAAAAGATTTCATCAATGTTCCTTGGACTTGGGTTGAGTTTCGGCCTCGTCGGCCGTCAGGGCTTGTATGGCGAGCGCATGAATCCGATTCTTCATCATGTCGCCAAGGGCTTCATACACCATTCGATGTCGGGCAAGGGTAGGCTGCCCCTTGAAGACATCCGATACGATGGTGAGTTGAAAATGTCCGCCGCCGCTGCGTGCGCCGGCATGGCCCGCATGCAGCGCGCTGTCGTCGCGCACTTCGATGGTCTGCGGCGAGAGCGCGGCAAGACGGCTGTGCATCTGCTCGAGCGTAGTCACGGGAGCGTCTTCCGGTATGGTTTCGCCAGGGTTCGGGCAAATACGCCGTCGGTTACATAGGGATCGGCTGCCAGCCAGGCTTCTGCGTCTTCGAGTGACGGAAACTCGGCGATGATCAGGCTGCCGAAGAAACCCGCCGGGCCCGGCTCGGGTGAATCGATCGCGGGCATCGGGCCGGCCACGACCAGCCGGCCTTCGTCACGCAGGGCTTCGAGCCTGGCAAGATGCGCCGGACGTACCGCCATGCGCTTGGCGAGCGACCCGGCGGCGTCTTCGCCTATCAGTACGTATAACATCAGGCTGTTTTCTCCTCTTCGATATGCCGCGAAAGGTAATAGCCCTGTCCGAGCACGAACAGGAACATCAACCCGAGTCCGCCGAACATCTTGAAATTGACCCATGTGTCTTCCGAGAAACTGTAGGCCACATAGATATTGAGCCCGCCCATCAGCAGGAAGAAGCTCGCCCAGGCGATATTCAGACGTGCCCACACCGGGTCGGGTAGGCGCACCTGATGCTCGAGCATGCTGCGAATGAGATTCTTGCGCAGCAACAGGGCCGAACCGGCAAGGACGATCGCAAACAGCCAGTAGAGGGCGGTGGGCTTCCACTTGATGAAATCGGGGTTGTGGAAGAACAAAGTGGCGCCGCCAAGCACCGTAATCAATGCGAGACTGATCCACATCATCTTGTCGACCTTGCGGTGCCGCCACCACACCCAGCCGATCTGCAGGCAGGTCGCAAGGATGGCGACCGCGGTGGCGATCAGGATCGGGGCCTGGGTTAGCGGAATGCCGTCGCCCAACCAGCGGCTGGCGAGTTCGTGTGCGGCCACATCATTCGATCCGGCAAGCTTGTAGGCGCCGAAGAAGAGGATGATGGGCAGGAGGTCGAAGAGAATTTTCATGGATTCGATTATACCGGGATGCCCGAATTCGGGCTTTCGGCGCGATTGCGCATATGATCGGCCAGTCCGGAAAACGCACCTGACAGTTTCATCCTGAGCGCCTCGTCGCCGACATGCTCGTCGAGTGCTTGCGACATGCAGCGCAGCCACTGGTCGCGCTCGGCGGTGCCGATCGAAAACGGAAGATGGCGCGCGCGCAGGAAAGGCGGGCCGAAACGTTCGACGTACAGATTGGGGCCACCGAGCCAGCCGGACAGAAACAGGAACAGCTTTTCCTCGGCATCGGACAGATCCGGCGCATGCATGGCGCGCAACTGTCTGACTTCCGGCAGCGTATCCATGAGGCTATAGAAGCGCTTGACCAGCGCACGCACTTTCGCTTCGCCGCCGATCGTTTCATAAGGCGTCTGACCCACCTCAGGCCTCCTGGACGTCGATGAGTGGCTCGGGGCCACGACCGCAGCGCAGGTTGACCGGCAGTGCCTCGTCGATCATGCGTGGCTTCGGCAGATTCAGCCCGTTCATCAGCGTTACGAATGCCTCGCGCGACCTGCCGATCAGCCGCTGGTTGGTGAGCTTTTCCTGGCCCACGCTCGACACCCGGCGCCCGTGGTAGTCATGGGCGGGGAAGACCAGTGTTTCGTCCGGCAGCGACAACAGCTGGCTCATGATGCTGTCGTGGAGCGTGCCCGCATCTCCCCCCTGGAAATCGGTACGGCCACAGCCGCCGATCAACAGGGCGTCACCGCTGAACACGCGATCGCGCCAGCGGTAGGACACGCAGCCGGGCGTATGCCCCGGGGTCGGCAATACCCGGATGACCTCGCTGCCGAACACGATGGTGTCACCTTCGTCGACCAGGCGGTCGGCACACGGCGCCCCCGCGTTCGCACCGGTCACGGTACGCGCGCCGGTCAGTTCCTTCAAGCCTGCCGCGGCGGTCATGTGGTCGGCGTGGACATGCGTCTCGAGCAACCATACCAACCTCAGCTCGAGCGACTGCAGGAGTGTCGAGTACAGCCCGAGATGCTCGCGTACGCTGTCGATGATCACCGCATCGCCGTTCAGCGGGTCGGCGAGGAGGTAGGTGAGCGTGCAGCTGTCTTCGTCGAACAGCTGCTTGAAGATGATGCTCATTGAGTCGAATCCTGCCCTGATTGGGTTTCCATTCTAGCGCGATTGCCACCTTGCTCGCTCGTTGGAAAGACGAGCCGGACCCGCAGGCCGGTAGGTGTGACCGAGCCCAGTTCGACGGATCCGCCATGCGCGCGCATCACCCGGTCGACGATCGCAAGGCCCAGTCCGGCGCCCTTGGTGTCGGAACGCGCATCCACCAGGCGGGTGAACGGCTGGAGCATCCTGCGCTGGTCAGCCTCCGGTATGCCTGGACCTTGATCGCTGACTTCGACGATCGCCTCGAGCGGCGTGCAGAAAACAGCGATACGAATCGGTTCGCGTGCGCCGGCGTAACGAATCGCGTTGTCGATCAGGTTCGCCAGCGCTCGCCGGAACGGAAGCGGGCGGATGGGCAACACCAGGATGTCGGGAATCTCGAGCCTCAGATCAGCTCCTCGGAGTCGATATGGTTCGGCGAGTTCCCGGACGATCTGGGCAAGATCGGTCGGGCGGGTGAGATCCTCGGATTCGCCGCGGCCGAAGTCGAGAAACTGGCCGATGATCCGGTCCATTTCCTCGATGTCCGAGACCATCGCCTGCACCTCGGTCTCAGGTGCTCCGGACATCTCGATCCCGAGTCTGAGCCGTGCGAGCGGCGTGCGCAGATCGTGGGAAACACCCGCCAGTATCAAGGCCCGCTCCGCATCGGTGCGAGCCAGGTCGCCGGCCATCTGATTGAAGGCGTGGGCCACCGTCGCGATTTCTTGCGGGCCGTCCTCGGGCAGGAGAGGGGGGCGGTGTCCTTCGCCCACGAGGCGGGCCGAGCGCGCAACGCTGCGCAACGGGGCGCTGATCCGCGACACGATCAAAAAGGATCCCACCAGCGCGACGAGCAGCGCACCGCCCCCCCACATCAGCCAGTCCAGGGCGCTACCCTGCTGCAAGCGTTCGGGGGGCAGCATGACCCAGAAATGATCGGGGTCTTCCGGGTCGAGTCTGAAACTGACCCAGAATCCATCGAGCGTCTTCCAGCGCGAGGCAAGCTGGGTGAATTCTCCCAGTTGCCTGCGGATCTCGGACGAAAGCAGATCCATTGGCCGTGTTCGGGGCAGTGGCAGAATCTCGTCCGAATCCTCGGCCGGGTAGATCCGGATGCCCTCCAGGGCGGCGAGATCGATCAGGAGTTCGGTGCGCCGCGACACCTCGGCGTTGATCAGTGCGGTCCGGGTGAGATTGACCACGCTGACCACCATCTGAGCCAGATCGCGGGCGCGGGCAGGCTCCTGGAAGTGGGTGAATATGCGGGACCACGCCGCGAGCGCAAAAATCAGTACCAGCGCGATCAGCAGAAACGTCTGCCACAGCAGCGTTCGCGGCATCAGCCGCTCGATCGCGCGCTTCAACATTTCATCGTTCCGCCAGGCCGTGCCGCGTGCCGATCCGCCCGGTCATTCGCCCGTGGCCGTCACTTCTTCCGGTACGAAGACGTAGCCAAAACCCCACACCGTTTGTATGTAGCGCGGTTTGGACGGATCGTCCTCGACCAGCTTGCGCAGGCGGCTGACCTGTACGTCGATCGCACGGTCGAACACGCCGTACTCGCGGCCGCGCGCCAGTTCCATCAGCTTGTCCCGCGACAGGGGCTGGCGCGGATGCTGCAGCAGAACCTTCAGGAGCGAGAACTCACCAGTGGTCAGCGAAATCTCTTCGTCGTCGCGCATCAGCGATCGGGTACCGAGATTCACCTGGACCCGCCCGAACCGGACGATCTCGTCATCGACCGTCGGCGCGCCCGGCAGCACGGCCGGGCGCCGGCGCATGACGGCATGTACGCGGGCCACCAGTTCGCGCGGATTGAATGGTTTGGGCAAGTAATCATCGGCCCCCATCTCGAGTCCGATGATGCGATCGACCTCGTCGCCCTTGGCGGTCAGCATCACGATCGGCATCGTGTTCTCGGCTGCGCGCAGGCGCCGGCAGATCGCGAGTCCGTCTTCGCCTGGCAGCATCAGGTCGAGCACCATCAGATCGAAGTGTTCACGATGCAGGGCGCGGTCCATCGCGCTTCCGTCCTGTACCGCCTTGACGGTGAAGCCCTGTTCGAGCAGGTAGCGTGACAACAGATCGCGCAAACGCGCGTCGTCATCGACGATCAATACCTTGTAGCGTGTCTTAGTATTCATGCTTGTCATCGTAACTTGCGCCGACGCTCCATGCCAGAGGCCGAATCCCGATCCGGGCAACGGGCGGGTAACGCTTCGTAAGGCACGGGGCCAGGCGACACACCCACTTACAATGAACGCTCCGGAAGTCCCGCGGCGTAGTGCTCGCGGTGCCGTTTGGGTGTATTTTTCGCCTATTCAAATTTTTGTTCCCGGCGCCAATGAAAAGCGAGAGCAAGACCTGTCGGGCCGGATCGGAGGTCGCCGACTTCCCCGGCGTCAAACCTGCCTGCGCGTGGCGGATGCGGTTTGTCGCGGTCGCCGGACTGGTCATGGCCGGTGCGGCGATGTTCCCTGCACCGGCGTTGGCCGAAGCGGCCAATCCAGGGGTGGCTGAGATCGTGGGGAATAAACGGCCGAAAGCCGAACGCCATATGGAGTTGCGCAAGGTACTGAGCGCACCCCAGGAGGTCGGCACGGAGCGCGATGGCCGGCGCAAACTGTCGGCCGAGGAACGCAATGCCTTGCGCGAGTCGATGCGGGGCGTCTACGACGGCCGCGAGCCGCGCGAGGAAAGAGGCTTCAAGCCGCGCCCCTGAGGCGCTGTCCACCACCGGGCCCATTGGCCGTTTCGGTGCCGCGGCGTGCCGGATCGCGATTCACGGCCTGAAGCGTTTAGAATCTCGGCCTTATGAAGATTCTAGCCATCGAAACCTCGTGCGAGCATGCCAGCGTGGCCCTGTCCTTGGACGACGGGTTGCGCGAGCGCGTGCTCGAGGGACATGCCAACCATTCCGAACATCTGCTTGCAAGCGTCACTGCGCTGTTGCGGGAGGCCGACCTTCCGCTCGGGGCGCTCGACGGGATCGCCTTCGGCGCGGGGCCTGGCGCATTCACCGGCCTGCGTCTCGCGTGCGGTGTCGCACAAGGACTCGCGATGGGCGCCGGACTCGGCGTAGCGGCGATCTCCAGCCTGGCCGCGCTGGCAGTTCAGGAAGAACAAGCGGACAAAGTGTTCGTCATTACCGATGCGCGCATGGGGGAGGTCTATTCGGCGGCCTATCGCGTGAACCGCGGATCCGCCGTCGAGATGTCTGCGCCGGCATGCTCGCCTCCCGGCCGCGTGCGCCTGCCCGATACAGGTGATTGGGTGCTGGCCGGCTCCGGCCTCGCCGTTTATGAAGACGATTTGCGTGGGGTGCTCCCGGCCGCCCGGGTGACTGGCTGGCATCCTGGACGCCATGCGCGCGCAGCCGACGTTGCACGGTTGGCGCGGGCGGCGGTGTTTGTCTTGCCCGAACAGGCCGGTCCGCTCTACGTGCGCAACAAGGTCGCTCTGACCACCGACGAGCGTCGCGCTCGAGGCGGGCGGGCGTGAGCGGAGGCCTTGCGATCGAGCCGATGACCGAGGCGGACATCGACTGGATCGTCGCCGCCGAGGTTCAGTTGCACGCGTTTCCCTGGTCGCGCGGAAACTTCGCCGATTCGCTGCAGGCCGGCTATGCCTGTTGGACGATGCGGCGCGATGATCGACCGGTTGCGTATGCGGTATTGCTGTTCGTCCTCGACGAGGCGCATTTGCTGAATATCAGCGTGTGCGTCGATGCGCAGCGCCAGGGCATCGCAACCGTGCTGCTTCACCACCTGTTCGACCGGGCGCGCCTGTGCGGCGCTACCCAGATGTTCCTGGAGGTCCGGCCGTCCAACGCGGCGGCGCTGACGCTTTATCGGCGACAGGGATTTCAGGCGGTGGGCAGACGCAAGCGATACTACCCGGCGTGCAATGGTGGGCGCGAGGATGCAATCGTGATGAGGCGCGATCTATGAACCCACGGCGCGAATCCATCCTGCGCGAGATGCGCCTCGGACCGACCTGGAAGATGCGCGGCCGGGCATCGGAAGAAGCCCTCGAGAACCAGAGCGCCGGGGCCGCGCCCAAACGTGCGGGCCAGCGGTTGGACCCGCTCCCGGCCGGCGATGTGAACCGGACGACACCGGGCGAGTCGCGATCTGTGCTCGCTACGAGCCCGCCGAACGCACCGGGTGCCGAGCCGGTCGCGGACGCTCGTCGAACGCGCATTGCGGGCCTGCCATGGGATGCGCTCGAAAGCGAAATCCGCGCGTGCACCGCGTGCCGGTTGTGCGAGAGTCGCCAGCAGGCGGTGCCGGGAATCGGCGACCGGGGCGGCAACTGGATGATGGTGGGCGAGGGGCCGGGTGCGGAAGAGGATCGGCGCGGTGAGCCCTTTGTCGGGCCGGCGGGGCGATTGCTCGACGACATGCTCGCCGCGATCGGGCTGAGCCGCTCGCAAGGCGTGTATATCGCCAATGCGGTCAAATGCCGTCCGCCGCTCAACCGCACGCCACAGGCCGACGAGATCGCCGCCTGCCTGCCCTATCTGGAACGGCAGATCGCACTGGTCAAGCCGAAGTTGCTGGTCGCACTGGGCAGGCCGGCGGCGCAAAGCCTGCTCGGCGAGGAAATCCGGATCAACGCCTCGCGCGGGCGCTTGTTCAGACATGCCGACATTCCGGTCGTGGTCACCTACCATCCGGCCTACCTGCTTCGCAATCAGACCGACAAGGGGCGTGCCTGGGAAGACCTGTGCTTCGCCCGGGCAAGCATGGCGGCGCTCGCTACGCCCGCCGCGGATTGAGGCCCGGCCCGACGCGTGCACGCTTCAGTGTCGTGTGTCGTCGAGCAGTGCCACCGAATCGAACTCGCGCTGATTGGCCGCATGTCGGCGCTTGATCATGAACATCGTGCCGGCCACGAACAGGCCGAACATCACGATCACGACCTTGATCGACAAGCCGATCATGATCAGCAAGGCGTAGAGCCCGGTCATCACCAGAATCGACAGGTTTTCATTGAAGTTCTGCACGGCGATCGAGTGCCCCGCGCCCATCAGGATGTGACCGCGATGCTGCAGCAGCGCGTTCATGGGCACCACGAAGAACCCGGCCAACCCGCCGACCAGAATCATCATGATCATCGCGAGCGGTACCGTGGTGACGAAGATGATCAGCGTCACGACCATACCCATCGCGATCCCGAGCGGAATCACGCCGACGGCGCCGCGAAGGCGCACGAATCGCGCGGCCAGCACCGACCCGATCGCCACCCCGATCGCCACCACGCCCTGCAACATCGAAGCCTGCGAAAGATCGAAACCCAGGTTGTGCTCCGCCCATTTGATCACGATGAACTGCAGGGTCGCCCCGGCTCCCCAGAACAGCGTTGTCACCGACAGCGAAATCTGGCCCAGCTTGTCGCGCCACAGCAGCTTCAGACAGTGGTTGAAATCGTGAAAAAGATAGAACGGATTGCGCTTGAGCGGCTTGTGATCGACGCCGGTATTGGGCACATAGAGGTTGAATATCGCCGCGATCACGTAGAGCAGGCCGATCAGGGCGATGATCGCCGAGATGCTGCTCGGGAAGACCGGTGCCGCGACATCGGCCAGCCAGGCGGCGGAATGCGGATGGATCAGCACGCCCCCGATCACGGTACCCAGGATGATGGCGCCGACGGTCAGGCCCTCGATCCAGCCGTTTGCGACCACCAGCAGCCGATGCGGCAGATATTCCGTAAGAATGCCGTACTTTGCCGGTGAGTAAGCCGCCGCCCCGAGCCCGATCACCGCGTATGCGAACAGCGGATGAGCGCCCATGAACAGCAACAGGCACCCGCCGATCTTCACCGTGTTGCTGATGAGCATGACGCGCCATTTGGGCATCGAATCGGCGAAAGCGCCCACGAACGCGGCGAGCAGTACGTAGGACAGGGTGAAGAACAGCTTCAGTAGCGGCTCGTACTCGGCCGGCGCGGCCATGTCACGCAGAATCGATATGGCGACGATCAACAACGCGTTGTCCGCAAGCGCAGAGAAGAACTGCGCTGCCATGATGATGTAGAAGCCGAGCGGCATCGAAGGGGCGCCGTCACAGGAAAAGGTAAAGCGCGGTTTATATCACGAAGCGCCGTGGAGCACCGTGTTCTTGTGCGCCGACGCCACTCGCAGTTCCATCCGGACGCCGCTGGACGGCGCCCAAGCCCGTCGCCGTCCTGATTTGCGCACATCGCGCCTACACGGTCGACCGCAAGGTACGCAAGGTGTGGTTTAATGAACCACGATAAACCAACCTTATTGACTGTCGTGGCCGATCGCAGACTTCAGGTTTTCAACGCCGTTGCCAAGCACGGTTCGTTTACCCGTGCAGCCGAGCATCTTTTCATGACTCAGCCGGCGGTCACCTTCCAGATCAAGCAGCTTGAAGAGCATTTCAACACCCGGCTGCTCGAACGCGGGCATGGCAAGGTCACGCTCACGCCCGCTGGCGAGATCGTCATGGCGTACGCCGAACGTATTCTCGACATGTCCGACGAACTCGAGTCGCGTGTCGCGGAACTGACCGACGAACTCGCCGGCGTGCTCAGCATCGGCACGAGCACGACGATTGCCGCCTACTGGCTGCCGCGCCTCCTCGAAGGCTTCAAGCGACGCTATCCGCGGGTGATTCCCCGGGTGGTCGTGGGCAACTCCGAACTCACCGAAAGCCGGGTGGCCGCGCGTGATCTCGATCTGGGCCTGATCGAAATCGTGTCGGACGACCCCGCGATCGAACGCCGTTGCGCCGCCCGCGACGAATTGCTGGTGATCTGCAGACCCGGTCATCCTCTCTCGCAGCAACCGGTGCTGACGGCCCAGGATCTGTTGGCCCATCCTTTCATCACCCGTGATTCGGGAAATGCGATTCGTGACCTTGCCGAGCAGTTCTTTTCCGCTGCCGGCATCGCCCCGGAAAGCCTCACCATTTGTGCCGAGCTCGGCAGCCTCGCGACCGTCAAGCATCTCGCCGCCGAAGGGCTCGGTTTCGCGATCGCATCGAATGCCGCGATCAAGCGCGATGTGCGCGAGGGCCGCCTGGTCGCGATAACGCTCGAGCCCCGGCTCTACACGCCGCTTGAAGTCATCATTCCCAAGGACAAGTTCCGCTCCCGGCTCATCACCACCTTTGCCGATTTCGCGAGCGTCGAGTTGCAGCAGATGGCGGCGGAGTTTTCGCCGGCGCTCTGATGGCAAAGCTCAAATCGGTGTTTACCTGCTCGGACTGCGGCGGGCAGGCGCCGCGCTGGCAGGGGCAATGTCCGCACTGCAAGGCGTGGAATACGCTCGTCGAAACGCCGGTCGCGCAGGGGAGCGCGACGAGTAGCCGGTTTGCGGCACTCGCGGGCACCGCGGGGGTACTACAGCCGCTTGCGAAGCTCGAGGCCCGCGACGAGACGCGGATTTCGACCGGTGTCGATGAGTTCGACCGCGTGCTGGGTGGCGGCCTGGTGGCAGGCGGCGTGGTGTTGATCGGTGGCGATCCGGGGATCGGCAAGTCAACCTTGTTGTTGCAGGCGCTGGCGGCCATGGCGCGGCATGCGCAGTCGATCTATGTGAGCGGGGAAGAGTCGGGCGAACAGATCGCACTGCGTGCGCGGCGTCTTCAACTCGATCCGTCGTCGTTGCTCGTGCTTACCGAGATCAATCTCGAACGCATTCTCGGCGTGCTCGAACAGTCGCGGCCGCGTATCGCGGTGATCGACTCCATCCAGACGATTTATTCCGAAACACTGCAGTCCGCGCCCGGATCGGTCGCCCAGGTCCGTGAATGCGCGGCCCGGCTCACCCGCTTCGCGAAGCAGAGCGGGGTCGGCCTGATCATGGTCGGCCACGTGACGAAGGACGGCGCGCTCGCCGGCCCGCGCGTGCTGGAGCACATCGTCGACACCGTGTTGTACTTCGAGGGCGAGACCCATTCGAGCTTTCGGCTGGTACGCGCGATCAAGAACCGCTTCGGCGCCGTCAATGAACTCGGCGTGTTCGCGATGACCGAGCGTGGCCTGCGCGGTGTGAGCAACCCCTCGGCAATCTTCCTTTCACAGCACGATCAACAGGTTCCGGGCAGTTGCGTGCTGGTGACCCAGGAAGGGACCCGGCCGCTGCTGGTCGAGATCCAGGCCCTGGTCGATGCCGCGCACAGCCCCAACCCGCGGCGGCTGACCGTCGGCCTGGATCAGAACCGGCTCGCCATGTTGCTCGCGGTCCTGCATCGGCATGCCGGCATCGCGTGTTTCGATCAAGACGTGTTCGTCAACGCGGTGGGGGGCGTGAAGATCGGCGAACCGGCGGCCGACCTTGCCGTGTCCCTGGCCATCGTATCGTCGCTCAGGAGCCGCCCCTTGCCACGGACCCTGGCAGTCTTTGGCGAAATCGGCCTGGCTGGCGAGATCCGCCCCGCGCCGCGCGGCCAGGAACGCTTGCGCGAAGCGGCCAAACTCGGCTTCACCGTTGCGATCATTCCGCAGGCCAACGCCCCCAAGCAGGCGATTCCCGGCATCCGGGTGATTGCGGTGAATCGGGTCGATGAGGCGATCGAGAAGGCACGCGAGCTTGATTGCTGAGGTCGGGGCACAAAGACGCTAATGCGCGTAGCGCAGCAGCGGCGGGACCGGACAATCGAGGGCCTTGGCGACCGCGCGCAGGAGTTCCGCCTCGCCCACCGTCACCTGCCCATCGTGCAACACCACGCTGGCACAGGCTTCGATGAGCTTCTTGCGGAAAGCCGGCTTGCAGGCGGCGAGATGGCCGAGGATGCGGTCGAGCGCGGGCGCGCCGAGCTTGGCGGTGGACGGCATCTCCCAGGGCGGGTCGAGCGGTGCGACGAGCGTGGCGGCGGTGAAGGCCGCGCGGGCCTCGTCCGGGTTGGCGTGGCCGGCGTGCGCGAGCAGCGCGAGCAAGGCGGCGGTGTCGCTCTTCAACGACGACAGCGACACCCGCGACGGGCGCGCCGCGCCGCCGTCGGCCAGACCATCATGCAGCAGGCGGCGCAGGACGTACTCGAACAGCCGGGTTCGGCCATCGCTTTCGATCAGAGCATCGACCGTGGCCAGGATCTGCGCGCGCGCCGGTGCCGACAGTTCGTTGACGGCCGGCAGCGCAAGATCGAGGACCGGCAGGCGATAGCGCGGACCGGCCTGCCGCAGCCATTGGGCGTGGGTGTGGGTTTCGTCGCGGGCGCGGCGGCAGAACTCGGCCTCGATGCGGTCGAGCTGGCGTGCCTGCCGGGGTTCGTCCTCGCTCAAAAGCAGCGCGAACAGCGCCGGCCCGGCGCCGCCGGGCTGATGGATCGCATGCAGGAGCGGTTCGGGTAGGCTGTCGATGAGGGTGTGGGTATGTGCGACATGGGCCGGGGCGAATTCGCCGACCGAGGCGGTGAAGCCGGACGCGGTGAGCGTGTCGAGGGTTGCGACCTCTGGCCCGACGCTCGTCGCCGGGGATGCTTCCCGCACGTTCCGGGCCGGGTCGAAATCCGCATCGATGCGCTTGAGACGGCTCTCGATCGGCGGATGGGTCGCCAGCAGCGAGAGCATCTTCGCGCCCGAGCCGAAAAACATGTGGCTCGCCTCTTCGGCGCGCGGGTGCTCGATGGTCGAGCCGATGCCGGCGATTCTCTTGAGGGCGCCGGCGAGTCCGGTCGGGTTGCGGGTGAATTGAATCGCCGCTGCGTCGGCGAGGTACTCGCGCTGGCGTGACACCGCCGCTTTGATGAGCTTGCCGAACAAGACTCCGATCGAACCGATCGCGATCAACGCCAGCCCCAGCATGAGCAGCGGCGCGCCGCCCTTGTCCGAACCGCGGGCGCTGCGCAGCAGTACCCGCCCGGCCAGGGTGAGCAGCAGGATCCCGTGCAGCACTCCGATCAGGCGCAGGTTCATGCGCATGTCGCCGTTCAGGATGTGGCTGAACTCGTGCCCGATCACGCCTTGCAGCTCATCGCGTGACAGTTGCTCGAGCGCGCCGCGGGTAACCGCGACGATGCCTTCGGTGGGACGGGCGCCGGCCGCGAAGGCGTTGATGCCGCGCTCAGCGTCGAGCACATAGACCGGCGGCGCAGGCAGGCCGGCGGCGATCGCCATTTCGTCCACCACGTTGATCAGTCTGCGTTCGAGCGGGTCGCTGGTGGCCCGCGGCACGAGCCGGCCGCCCAGTGCGGTCGCGACCGCGGCGCCGCCGCCGCGTGCGAGGCTGAAGATCTTGAACAGGGAGCCGAGCAGGATGAAGCCGCCGACCGCGAGCGCAGTGGTCGCGAGCAGCTCGGGATTCCACAGGTCCACCGCGGCGGCAGCGTCGGGGCTGCCGGTCGTACCCAGCCCGAAGAGGACGAGCACCGCAACATAGACCGATCCGATCACCCCGATCACCGCCAGCGCGAACCATGCGAACAGCTTGCGGCTGTTGCGGCGCGCGAGCTCCTGGGCGGCGAAAAAGTCCATCGCGGCGGATCAGCCGAAATCGACCTTGACCACTTCGCGCGCGGCCACGTCGGCCATCGTCCATTGTTCGGCTTCCTTGAAGCCGAAATTGTTCGCGACGAGCGAATCGGGGAAGGATTCGCGCTTGATGTTGTAGACGGTGACCGCGTCGTTGTAGGCCTGGCGCGAGAACGCGATGCGGTTTTCAGTGCTGGTGAGCTCTTCCTGCACCTGCATCATGTTCTGGTTGGCCTTGAGGTCTGGATAGGCTTCGGCGAGCGCGAAGAAACGCGTCAACATGCCGCCGAGCGCGGATTCGGCGCTCATCAATTCGCGCATCGCCGCCGGGTCGCCCGGATTGGCCTCGGCGCGCTGCGAGGCCGCCTGGGCCGAGTTGCGCGCGCGGATCACCGCATCGAGCGTTTCGCGCTCGTGCTTCATGTAGCCCTTAGCGGTCTCGACCAGGTTGGGAATCAGGTCGTAGCGGCGCTGCAACTGCACGTCGATCTGGGAGAACCCGTTCTTGACCCGGTTGCGCAAGGCCACCAGGCCGTTGTAGATCGCAATGATGTAGACGACCAGCGCAACGATGACGCCGATCACGATCCAGGTTTCCATGCCTTATCCCTCCGGGGTTGAGTCGCTCGACCGCGATCCTAACCCGGAAGCGCCGGGCAGCGCGAGCACGCGGCACGCGAACGGCCGAAACGGCGCGGCAGGCGCGACCTCAGTCGGCGCGCCGGCGCACACAGTCGACGTAGGCCGCAGCGTCGAGGGGCGCCTGCTTGCGCTGGGCGTTGAAGACGGTTTCGCCGAGGCATTCCAGAACGTCGTGCAAGGCGTCGTGACGATTGCCGCGGCGCAGCTGGCAGCGCGCGAACGCCGTCCGCAGGCCGGGCGGCTGGTCGATCGAGAGTTGCTCCTCGATCGCGAGGTGCAGCGAGAGATGCAGGAAGGGGTTGATGCCGCCGTCGTCCGGCGCGAACTCGCGGCTGACGGCGTCGGCGTCTTCGAGCAGCGCGTGGTATTCGGGATGCAGCTCGATCAGGTCGGCGGCGATATGCTCGAGCGGTGTCAGCACTTCACCGCCACAGCGCTTGCGCCAGGTTTCGGTGAAGAACTGGCGTACCTGGTCGCGGGAGGGATTGAACATGGGGTCGGTCTCAGTCGGTTTTGTCGCGATATTGGCACAGATCGCGCACGATGCACGCGCCGCAGGCGGGTTTGCGCGCGGTGCACACGTAGCGGCCATGCAGGATCAGCCAGTGGTGGGCGTTCTTGAGGTAGGCGCGCGGCACCCGCCGCATCAGCGCGTCCTCGACCGCCACCACATCCTTGCCGGGCGCCAGTCCGGTGCGGTTCGAAAGCCGGAAGATATGGGTGTCGACCGCCATCACCGCGTCGCCGAACACGGTGTTCAGCACCACGTTCGCAGTCTTGCGCCCGACCCCGGGCAAGGCCTCGAGCGCTGCCCGGTCGTGCGGGACCTCGCCGCCATGGTGCTCGAGGAGCAGGCGCGAGAGCGCGATCGTGTTGCGCGCCTTGTTGCGGAATAGGCCGATGGTCTTGATCAGTTCGGTGACGCGCACTTCGCCCAGGCTCAGCATCGCCTCGGGGGTCGACGCCTCGGCGAACAGGCGCCGGGTCGCGATATTCACGCTCTTGTCGGTGGCCTGCGCCGACAGTACGACTGCGACCAGCAACTGGTACGGGCTGGCGTACTCGAGCTCGGTGACCGGGTGCGGATTGGCTTCGGCCAGGCGCTGAAAGAAGTTCAGTACCGCGTCGCGTTTCATCGGCCGGTTCATCCGGGCGTGCCCGCACCGGCGTTCGTGCGCGGCGAGGCTGCGGGCGCGCCGGTCGCGAGAGGGGCCACGCTTGCGCGCCCTGGGGTGGCACGCGCCGCCGCACGCGCGTTGATCCAGTTGAACAGCGCGATCAGGCAGCCGAGGGCGAAAAACGCGCCTGGCGGCAGGATGGCGACCAGAAAGCCCGGGTAGTCGTCGCCGAAGACCGAAATGGCCGCAAGCGAAGGGACGATCATGTCGATGCCGCTGAAGAGCGTGCCGGTGCCCAGCAACTCGCGCATGCCGCCCAGGATCGCCAGAACCAGCAGCAGGCCCACGCCCATCATGACGCCGTCGGCGGTCGACGCCAGCGGGCCGTTCTTGGCGGCGAATGCTTCGACCCGTGCGAGCACGATGCAGTTGGTGACGATCAGCGGAATGAAGATGCCCAGCACCAGATAAAGGTCGTGCAGGAAGGCGTTGAACGACAGGTCGACGACGGTGACCAGCGCCGCGATGATCAGGATGAATACCGGAATGCGGATTTCGTGGGGGATGAAGTTGCGCAAGGACGCGACGGCGAGATTGGAAACCGCCATGACCAGCGTGGTGGCCAGGCCGAGGCTGACCGCATTGACCAGGGTGGTGCTGACGGCAAGAATGGGGCACAGGCCCAGCAACTGAACCAGCCCGGTGTTCTGCTGCCAGACGCCGTTTTGCGCAATCTCGCGAAACACCCGTGCGTTCATTTCGATACGTCCTCGAGTCTGGCGCCCGCCGCCGCGTGGAACAAGGTGTCAGCGTGTTCGATCGCGAAGCGCGCGGCCCGCCCGATCGCGTGGGTGGTCGCGCGTGCGCTGATCGTGGCGCCGGCCGGGGCGTCGAAGTGTCCGCCGTCGCGTTTGACCGTCCAGCGCGCGGGCGTGACTTCGGCGAAGCTCACGCCGTCGAATTGTGTGATCCAGGGGCGAGTCTTGTTGCGGTCCTTGCGCGGATCGATGTAGTCGCCCAGGCCGGGCGTTTCGCGGTGTTCGGTGACCCGCGCGCCGTGAACCCGCCCGTCCGCGGCGACGGCGACGGCGAGTGCGATTCTGCCCGCATAGCCGTCGGTTGCGACGGTTTCGATGATCAGCGCCACCGGTTCGCCGTGCAGACGGGCCCTGAAGATGCGTCCGCCGTGGGCGAGACCCAGTGTCGGCGTGGGGCCGATGTCGATGTGATCCGCGAGCAAGTCGTTGTCGAAATACGCCGCGGGCAGCAGTTCGTTGATCAGGCGCAGCCGGGCGGCGTTCTGCGATGCCTCGATGGTGGGCCGGGTGAGGGTGTAGGCGCTCGCCATCAACGCGGTGAAGGCCACGGTAAACAGCACCATGATGCCGGCTGCGCGCAGCGAGGTGCGGGTGGCGGTGCGCGCGTCGGCGGCCCTCATCGCGATCGCTCCCGGCGATGGCCGAATACCCGCGGCTGGGTTTTCAGGTCGATCAGCGGCACGCACATGTTCATCAGCAGGACCGCGAACGCGATGCCATCGGGAAACGCGCCGAACACGCGGATGAGATAGGCGATGAGCGCGATGCCGGCGGCGAAGATAAGCTTGCCGATCGGCGTGGTCGCGCCCGAGACCGGGTCGGTGACGATGAAGAACGCGGCGAGCATCGTGCCCCCGCTGGCGAGATGGAACACCGGCGAGGCGAACTGCGCCGGGTCGCCCAGCCAGAAGACGCCCGATATCGCCGCCATGGCAGCGATGAAGCCCGCCGGCATGTGCCAGGTGATGACGCCGCGGGCCAGCAGGAACAGCCCCCCCAGCATGTGGCCGGCGGCGACCCATTCCCAGCCGCGGCCGCCCAAAGCGCCGAAGCCATCCTGTTGCAGCACCGACGCGACGCTGGAGGTGCCGGTGTGCAACGCGGTTCGCAAGGCGTCGAGCGCGGTCGCGCCGGTGATGGCGTCCAGCTCGCGCGTGCCACCCAGAATCAGCGCGAGCTGGGTGTCGAAGTCGAGCGCGCCGGCCACCGGCCACTGCGACATCAGCGACGGATAGGCGATGATCATCGTGCAGTAGGCGACCATGGCAGGGTTGAAGGGGTTCTGACCGAGTCCGCCGTACAGTTGCTTGGCGACGACGATGCCGATCAGCACCGCGAGCGCGGTCAGCCACCACGGGACGATGGGCGGAAGGCACAACGCGATGAGGGCGGCGCTGACCAGTGCGGACAGATCGCTCAGTGCGGGCTTGAGCGGGCGCTTTCTGAGTTTGAGAACCAGGGCCTCGGCGGCGAGCGCGGTTGCGCATGCGATCCCCAGATTGACCAGGATGCCCGCACCGATCTGCCACACATAGGCGGCCACGCCGGGCACGAGACCCAGCAGCACCGTCAGCATGATGCTTTGCACGTGCGCCGGTTTGCGGACGTAGGGTGACTGGATCATCGCGGGTCCTGGTCGGCGCCGAGGCGCTTGCGGCGCGCCTCGATGGCCGCGATTTCGGCCTGTTTTTCGGGGCTGAGCGTGTCGATCTCGGCGTTCTTCGGCACCGCGGCCGCTCGTTGCGCCTTGGCGCGTGCCAGTGCGGCCGCGATCAGCGCCTTCTTGGGGTCTTCGGCATCCGCGCCGGCTGCTGGGGCGCCCGTCGTCGGCGCCTTGCTGGCCAGCGCGGCCTGGGTCTCGGCCGCCTTGGCGGCCAGGCGCGTGGCCTTTTCCTGCTTTTCGCGCGTCTGCCGGAAATTGCGGAACTCGAAGCGCTCGCGCGACGCGTCGGCGGCCTGCTGGTCGCGTTCGCGCGCCCAGATCTCGCTCTTGGCGAAGCGGTAGTAATCGACCAGCGGGATGTGCGACGGACATACGAACGCACAGCAACCGCATTCGATGCAGTCGAACAGGTGGTACGCCTGCGCCTTGCCGAAATTGCGTGAACGCGCGTGCCAGTAGAGTTCGAACGGTTGGAGGTCGACCGGGCATGCACGTGCACAGGCGCCGCAGCGTATGCACGGCAGTTCGGGTTCCCGGGGGGGAAACAGCCCGGGCGGCGCTGCGATCACGCAGTTGCTGCCCTTGAGGATGGGAACGCGCAGATCGGGCAATGCAAAACCCATCATCGGTCCGCCGAGAATGAAACGTTCGGTGTCGGCGCGGACCCGGGCGAGCGACGCCAGCGCTTCGATCGACGTGCCGATCAGCACTTCGTAGTTGCCCGGGTGGACGACGTTGCCGGTGAACGTCACGATGCGCGAGATCAAGGGTTCGCCGAACGCGACCGCGCGGTGCACGGCCAGTGCGGTCGCGACGTTGAAGCACTGTACGCCGTACTCGAAGCCGGGCTGGCCATGCGGGATCTCGATGCCGGTCAAGACCCTGATCAACTGTTTCTCGCCACCGGACGGATAGATCGAAGGTACGGCCACGATTTCGGCAGGCACGTCGAGCGCGGCCGCCGCTGCCCGCATGGAGGCGATCGCGGCGGGTTTGTCGTCTTCGATGCCGACGATGATGCGTCGGGCGCCGGCCAGTTCGAGCAGGATCCGCGCGCCTGCCATGATGCCGTCGGCGCGCTCGCGCATCAGCCGGTCGTCACAGGTGATCCAGGGTTCGCATTCGCCGCCATTGATGATGAGCGTGTCGATGCCGCTGCCGGTGCCGAGCTTGACATGGCTCGGAAACGCCGCGCCGCCCATGCCGACGATGCCGGCATCGCGCAGGAACGCGAGCGCGCGCGCGCGTGGCGCCCGACGGTAGTCGAAGGGTGCGCGCGCGATCCATTCATCGCGACCATCGGGCTCGATCAGTACGCAGTGGGTGTCGAGACCGGACGGGTGGGCTATCGGATGCGTGCCGATTGCGCGCACCGTGCCCGAGGTGGGCGCATGCACCGCGGTTCCGTGGGGCCCCTCGGCGGTGCCGATACACTGGCCCTTGAGCACCCTGTCGCCGGCCGCGACGACGCAGCGCGCCGCCGCGCGCGCGTTCTGGCGCAAGGCGACGGCCAGCATGTCCGGCAGGGGGGCGGGGCGGATCGGGGCTTCGGCCGACTCGGACTTGTGCGTATCCGGCTTCACGCCGCCATGAAACGAAAACAGTCGGGAGATCATGCCGCCTTCCCGATCTCGATCGCCGGATACTTCCATTTCCAGTTCTCGAGTGTTTCGCGGACCGGCTCCATGGTGATGCAATCGACCGGGCAGGGGGCAATGCATAGCTCGCAACCGGTGCATAGCGGGATCACCACGGTATGCATCTGCTTGGCCGCGCCGACGATGGCGTCGACCGGACAGGCCTGGATGCACAGGGTGCAGCCGATGCAGGCCGGTTCGTCGATCAGCGCCACCGCCTTGGGTTTCTCGATGCCGTGCGCTTCCGAGAGCGGTTTGAACTCCCGCCCGAGCAGGTCGGCGAGCGCCCGAATGCCATCTTCGCCGCCGGGGGGGCACTGGTTGATGTCCGCTTCGCCATTGGCGATCGCCTGGGCATAGGGCTTACAGCCCGGGTAGCTGCACTGGCCGCACTGGGTCTGGGGCAGGATCGCGTCGATCTTTTCGACCAGCGGGTCGCCGTCGACCCTGAAACGAATGGACGCGTAACCGAGCGCCGCGCCCAGTACCAGGGCGATGCCGGTCATGACCAGGAGCGCGCTCAGCATGGGGGCGACACGGTGGCCATGCCGCCGGAGGCGGCGATGGTCGTGAATGCCCCGCGGGGTGCGGATGCGATTGGCACGGCGGTCATGGCGGATCCTAATCGAAGCGATCGAGGCCGGCGAAGCCCATGAACGCGAGACTCATCAGCCCCGCGGTGATCATCGCGATGGCCGTGCCCTTGAAGGGCGCAGGGAGGTCGGCGCCGTCGAGCCGTTCGCGGATGCCTGCGAACAGCACCAGCGCGAGTGTGAAGCCCAGTGACGATCCGAACCCGAACAGCAGCGATTCGAGCAGGTTGTGGTTGAGGCCGGCGTTGAGCAGCGGCACACCCAGCACCGCGCAGTTGGTGGTGATCAGCGGCAGGTAGATGCCGAGTACTTGATGCAGGACCGGACTGGTCTTCTCGATCACCAGTTCGGTCACCTGCACGATCGCCGCGATCACGACGATGAACGACAGCGTGCGCAGGTAGCCGAGGTCGTTCGGCTGCAGCAGGTAGCGGTCGATCAGGTAACTGGTGCCGGCGCCGAGCGTGAGCACGAAAGTGGTGGCCACCCCCATGCCGATCGCGGTCTCGAGCTTCTTCGAAACGCCCATGAACGGGCACAGGCCGAGTATCCGCACCAGCACCACGTTATTGACGAGTACGGCGCCGATGACGAGAAAAATATAACTGCTCATGATCGCAATGGTCTTGGCAACGCGCGATTATCGCCCGCGGCACAGGCCTGCTCAAGCCGCAAGGCGTTCGGGTGCGTGCGCCGCCGCCATGCCGTCCGGCCCGGCGCGCCTGGCTCGATCGCCGTCAGCCCGGTGCGTGCCAGTGGTCGGTGGCCGTGACGCATGCGCGCACGAGCGCCGGTCCGCGGTACACGAGGCCGCTATACACCTGCACCAGCGCCGCGCCCGCATCGAGTTTCGCGACCGCGTCGGGGCCGGACAACACCCCGCCTGCGGCGATGATCGGCAGCTCGCCGGCGAGCGCGCTGGCGAGTTTCGACACGATGCGGGTCGAGGCTTCGAACACGGGCCCACCCGATAGACCGCCCTGCTGGTCGCCATGCCGGATGCCTTGCACGGCCGTTCGCGCGATCGTGGTGTTGGTCGCGATGACGGCATCGATGCGGTGGCGGCGCAATGCGTCGGCAATCGCGAGCACCTGCTCGTCTTCGAGATCGGGCGCGATCTTGAGGCACATCGGCACATACCGGCCGTGGCGCTGGGCGAGTTCCGCCTGGCGGGCCTTGAGCCGGGCGAGCAGGTCGTCGAGCTCCGAGCCGCCCTGCAACTGCCGCAGATTCTGGGTGTTGGGCGAGGATATATTGACGGTGACGTAGCTTGCCAGCGGATAGACCTTCTCGAGACAGATCAGGTAGTCGTCGGCCGCGCGCTCGATCGGGGTGTCGAAATTCTTGCCGATATTGATGCCCAGTATCCCGCCAAAGCGCGCCGCCTTCACGTTCTCGATCAGCGCGTCCACGCCATGGTTGTTGAAACCCATGCGGTTGATGACACCTTCGACCTCGGGCAGGCGAAACAGGCGCGGACGCGGATTGCCCGGCTGGGCCCTCGGCGTGACCGTGCCGATCTCGATGAAACCGAAACCCAGGCGGGCGAGCCCGTCGATGGCTTCGCCGTTCTTGTCCAGCCCGGCGGCAAGGCCGATGCGGTTGGGAAAGCTGATTCCCATGAGCTCGGTCGGGCGGGCCGGCAGCGGCTTGCCCGCCGGCAGCACCTTGCCGGCGGCATGCAGGCCCGCGATCGTCAGTTCATGGGCCGTCTCGGCGTCGAGCGAGAACAGCAGGGGGCGAGTGAGCTTATAGAGCATGCGCGGATTCTAACGATTTGTTGCATTGCCGCATACCCCGCGACGGCTTGGCGGTTCAGACGAGATCGGGCCTGTCGAAATCGGCGTCGTCGAGCCGCCGCCAGTCGCCCTTGATGCGCCCCTCGAGCGGTGCGAAGCGCTGCTTGTAGGTCATCTTGGGGCTTTCGCGGATCCAGTAGCCAAGATAGAGATAGGGTAGGCCGAGCCGGGCACAGGCCGCGATCTGCCAGAGAATGCCGAAAGTGCCGTAACTGGCGCGCGGGTCGCTGGTGTCAAAGAACGTATAGACGCTCGACAGGCCGTCGCTGAGGCGGTCGACCACGCTCACCATGCGCAGGGCTTGGTCGTCCCTGAACTCGATCAGGCGCGTATCCACATGGCTCTGCAGCAGGAAGTGCCCGTACTGTTCGCGGTTGTCGAGATCCATTCCGCCGCCGGCATGGCGCGAGGCCTGGTAACGCTGATAGAGCCCGTAGTGTTCTTCCGAGAAGAGCAGCGGCCGTTCGAACACCTCGAGCGCCTGATGCTGGCGCCAGGCTCTGCGCTGGCTGCGGTTGGCGGCGAAATGCTCGATCGGCACCCGCACCGGCACGCACGAGCGGCAATGGTCGCAGTAGGGCCGGTAGGTGAACACCCCGCTGCGGCGAAAGCCGTTGCGCACCAGCTCGCTGTAGATCGGTGTGTCGATCAGGTGTCCCGGGGTCGCGACCTGAGAGCGCGCGGTGTTGTCCGGGATGTAGGAGCAGGCGTACGGCGCCGTCGCATAAAACTGGATTAGGCCGAAAGGGTAGTCCTTCTGCATTGCGCTGGCGCCTCCTGGTTTTGTTGTTAGGGTTCGACCACAAGGCCCCGGCCGGACCAGTTTCCGGGCGGATCGCCACCGCGCCGATACTCGGCAAGCAGCGCCTCGAAGCGCTTGCGCGGAACCTCGTGCGCCCCCATCGAAACGAGGTGCGGCGTCGTCATCTGGCAATCTATCATGCCGAAATCGCGCGCCTCAAGATACCGGCACAGATGGACCAGGGCGATCTTCGATGCGTCGCTGACGCGGCTGAACATCGACTCGCCGAAAAAGAAGCGGCCCAGCGCGATACCGTAGAGGCCGCCGACCAGACGGCCGTCTTGCCAGGTTTCGACACTGTGGGCATGACCCAGTTCGTGCATCCGGCAATAGGCGGCACGGATGTCGGCGGTGATCCAGGTGCCGGCTGCGCCCCGCCGCGGCCCTGCGCATTCGGACACCACCGCGGCAAAGGCCGTGTCGAGCCGGACCTCGAAGCGCCGGTTGCGCAACACCTTCGCGAGCGAGCGGCTGACCTTGACGGCGCCGGGCTCGAGAATCAGCCGTGGGTCGGGGCTCCACCACAGGATCGGTTCGCCATCGCCGTACCAGGGAAAGATCCCGTGGGAATAGGCCTCGAGCAGCCAGGCCGGCGAGAGCGCACCGCCGGCCGCGAGCAGCCCGTTCGGATCGGAAAGCGCCCGTTCGAGGGGCGGAAAACCCGGCCGGGGGCCTAGCCAGGGGATCATGCGCTATCAGGCAATACCGACGAAACCACCCGCCTGCTGGCGGGCATGGCCGGCCTGATCGGCGTCTTCATGAAAAGTCACGACATGGTCGACGTCGAGCCTGATGCCGATCGACTCGCCGATCGCGTGGTTGTGGTGGCTTGGTACCAGCGACAGCACGCGGGCCCCGCTCGCGAGTTCGAGCGTGTAAAGAATGTCGGCGCCGCGAAAAGCCTTCTTGGCGACTCTGGCTTTCATCGGGCTCGCGTCGTCGTGAATGACGTCGTCCGGCCGCAGCAGGACTTCGACCGGGCAGTGGCGATCCTGGGTGCCGCATGTGGTCTGGTAATCGGGCGGAACGACGCAGTCGAGCGTCCCCAGCTCGAGATCGACCTGATGGTCGTTGATCACCTTTGCCGGCAGCAACACTCCCAGGCCGATGAAGTCGGCAACGAAGCGGTTTCCCGGCCGGTGATAGAGGTTGTACGGTGAATCCCATTGCTGGATCCGGCCGTCGTTCATGATGCCGATCTCGTCCGCCACCGAGAATGCCTCGTGCTGGTCGTGGGTGACCAGGATCGCGGTGGTGCCGGTGGACTTGATGATGTCGCGCACTTCGTGCGACAGGCGCTCGCGCAAATCGACGTCGAGATTTGAGAAAGGCTCGTCGAGTAGCAGCAGGCTCGGGCGCGGCGCGAGTGCGCGCGCGAGCGCCACGCGTTGCTGCTGTCCGCCCGAAAGTTCGTGCGGATACTTCTGCCCCTGTTCCGTCAACCCGACCACGCGCAGCAGTTCGGCCACCCGTGCGCTGCGCTCGGCCGCGGCCAGCTTGCGCAGTCCGAAGCCGATGTTGTCGCGGACCGAAAGGTGCGGGAACAGCGCGTAGTCCTGGAACACCATGCCGATACGGCGTTTCTCGGGCGCGAGATGAAGATCGTGGCGACTGACGACTTCGCCGGCCAGACGGATTTCGCCCGCTGCCACGCGTTCGAATCCGGCGATGCAGCGCAATACCGTGGTTTTGCCGCAGCCGGAGGGGCCCAGTAGGCAGCCGATCCGGCCCTGTTCGAGCGAGAACGACAGCTTGCGTACGATCAATGTCGGGCCGTAGGCGAGGTCGATGTTCGCGAGTTCAAGTTGGTTCATTCAGAGAGTTCCAGAGGCGATCGCCGCAGAGCGCGGGATGCTGGAGGGTAAAGACAAATGCGATCAATTATAATTCCGCTCAGCGCACGACGCGCCAATAGTTTGTATTCCACATCGATGACCATCTGGCGAGGGCTCACGGTTTGCCGTTCAAAACCATTACACGCGTGTCTCCGCTGACTTTCGCGGCGGTGCTGGTCGCGGTGCTGATCTCGGCGCCGGTCCTGTCGGTATTCTCGAACGTGCTCGTCGGCGGCACCGGAGACACCTGGTCGCACATGGCCTCGACCGTGCTGCCCGAGTTCATTCTCAATACGCTGGTGCTGTGTGTGGCCGTGGGTGTCGGTGTTTCCAGCATCGGGGTGACGTGTGCGTGGCTGACCACCATGCTGGAGTTTCCCGGGCGAAGATTCTTCGAGTGGGCGCTGGTGCTGCCGTTGGCCGTGCCGGCTTACGTAATGGCCTATGTCTATACCGATCTGCTGCAGTTCGTCGGGCCGGTGCAGACCTGGCTGCGCGAAACCTTCGGCTGGCGGGCCGGCGACTACTGGTTTCCCGAAGTGCGTTCGGTCGGTGGCGCGGCGGCGATGTTCATCTTCGTGCTTTACCCGTATGTATACCTGCTCGCACGAGGCGCCTTTCTCGAGCGGGCCTCCGGCATGCTGGAGGCCGGGCGGTCGCTGGGGCTGGGGCCGTGGCGCTGCTTCGTGAGCGTATCGCTGCCGTTGGCGCGGCCGGCACTGGTGGCGGGCACGGCATTGGCGCTGATGGAGACCCTGGCCGATTTCGGCACCGTGGCGTACTTCGGGGTGCAGACCTTCACCACCGGCATCTACCGGGCATGGTTCTCGCTGGGCGACCGCATTGCCGCAGCCCAGTTGTCGGCGCTGCTGCTCGGGTTCGTCGTGCTGGTGCTGGTGCTCGAGCAGGCGAGCAGGGGACGGGCCCAGTTCAACAACACCACGCGCCAGCAGGCGATGCCGGTGCGAGTGGCGCTGCCTGGGGCGGCGGGCCTGCTCGCGGCGCTCGCGTGCTTCCTGCCGCTGTTCTTCGGTTTCTTGCTCCCGGGGGCGCTGCTGCTCGACATGGCGGTGGTCGAGGGCGATGCGCAGTTCGGCACGCGCTTCTTCGATCTCGCGCGCAACAGCTTCCTGCTCGCCGCGGTGTCGGCCGTGGTTGCGATCGGGCTGGCGATACTGCTGGCGTATGCGGCGCGCTCGAGCCGCTCGCGCCTGCCGCGGATCGGCAATCGGGTGGTCAATCTCGGCTACGCGGTACCGGGCTCGGTGATTGCGGTGGGGGTGCTGATTCCGGTCACGCGCCTGGACGCGGTGATTGCGTCGGTCTGGGAGGCGAGCTTCGGGGTCAATCCCGGGCTGGTGCTCACCGGCGGCATCGCGGCGCTGGTGTATGCGTACATGACGCGCTTTCTCGCAATCGCGCTGCAGACGGTTGAGTCGAGCCTGGGCAAGATCACCCCGAACATGGACGACGCGGCCCAGAGCCTGGGGCATGGCAAGTTGGGGACGCTCGGACGGGTGCACGTCCCGATCCTGCGGGGCAGTCTTCTGACCGCGGGCCTGCTTGTCTTCGTCGACGTGATGAAGGAGTTGCCCGCGACGCTGGTGATGCGTCCATTCAACTTCGATACCCTGGCGACGCAGGCCCACACCCTCGCCGCCGACGAACGCCTGACCGAGGCCTCGACGGCGGCGCTGACGATCGTCGCGGTCGGATTGCTGCCGATGATCATCATCTCGCGCCAGATCGTCGGCGCAGCACGCCGCTCGCGCCAGCAGGAGCCCGTGAGTCGGGCAGGTCTGCCAGACGTTGCCGCCCCGACGAAGGCCTAGCACCGGCGCCGACTCGAACTAGGCGAACGAGGCTTCACGATGAAAAACGCCGCCCGGCTTTGGCGGGGCGGCGTTGCGATAGCGGTATTGTATCGCGCGCGTGCGCGAAGGCTCAGCGAAAACCGGCGCGATCGAAGATTCGCTGCGCTTCGGCCACGGCCGCGGCGAGGTCGCCGACCGGCAGTGCGTCAGCCTTGAACGGACCCAGTTTGTCGAGGGCGGGGTTCGATACCTTCACGCTGGGGACGGCGGGCCACTCGTTGTTGCCATCGGCGAAGTAGCGTTGCGCTTCGTCCGACGCCAGGTACTCGAGGAACTTGATTCCGGATTCCTTGTTCGGCGCATGCTTGAGCAGACCCGCGCCGGAAACGTTGATGTGGGTGCCGTTGCCTTGCTGGTCGGGCCACACGAAGCCGACGCTCTCGACGACCTTGATGTCTTCGGGTCTGGTCGAATTCATCAGCCGGGCGAAGTAGTAGCTGTTCGCGATCGCAACGCCGCATTCACCGGCGGCAACCGCGCGGATCTGGTCGGTATCGCCACCCTTGGGGGCGCGTGCGAAATTCGCCACCAGGCCCTTGGCCCAGGCTTCGGCCTGCTCTGCGCCGAGGTGCTTGATCATCGCCGCGCCGAGCGCCAGGTTGTACGGGTGGCTGCCCGAACGGGCGCAAACCGTGCCCTTCAGCGACGGGTCGGCAAGGCTGGCGTAGGTCGCCACCTGGTCGGCCGTCAGCGCTTCCTTGTTATAGACGATGACACGTGCCCGGGTTGAAAACGCGGCCCAGGTGCCGGTGCGCAGATTGGCCGGAATCCGCTCTTCGAGAACGGTCGATTTCAGGGGAGCGAATACACCTTGTTCGTCCGCTTTGGCCAGACGCGAGGCGTCGACCGTGATCAGTATGTCTCCGGGGCTGTTCGCGCCTTCGTTGCGAATGCGCTCGAGCAGTTCGTCTTCCTTGGCCTCGATCCGATTGATCTTGATGCCGGTCTTGGTGGTGAAGCCGGCATATAGCGCCTCGTCGGTCTGGTAGTGGCGCGCCGAATAGATGTTCAGTTCGCCTTGTGCCAGCGCAGTGTGGGCGGAGAAGCTGCCGAGCGAAGCGAGGATGATGCCGAGTGCGAGCTTTTTGGTCGTCATGCGGTTTGGTCCTATGGGCTGGAGTGGAGGCTAGAGGTGGGGGGCAATCTTAACGAGAACAATTTGCAGTTGCAAACGGTTCTTGTTGCGCGCATTATAAATGCGAATCAATCTCATTACGGAAAAGAAATGAATGCTCTTCTAGTCGGCGCCGACCGTCTCGGCAATATTCCCGCGGTGCTGGATCAGTTTGGGATCCGGATTGCCGCCCATGTGAGCGGCCGAGACAGCAGTCATCAGCGCCGGTCGGCGCCCCTGCCTACCGGGGTCAGCATGGTGATCTTGTTTACCGATTTTCTCGGTCACAACGTGATGCAGCGCTTCAGGGAGGCCGCAAGCCGCGAGGGTGTTGCCGTTGTCTGTTGCAGACGTTCGGTATGTGCGTTGACCCAGGCACTCGGGAAGCATGTCGAGCGGGAAAACTGCCGTGTCTGCCCGGCCAAATGCCCGCCCCGGAAGTGATACGCCGGCACGCCCCGCGGCGCGTGCCGCTTCAGGAATTGGAGGCGAGGAGGCGGCGCGCACCGTTGTAGCGCGTCTGCCAGTATTTCTTGCCCATGCTTTCGACCCGCACGACGCCGCCGCTCGAAGGCGAGTGGAGAAACCGGCCTTCGCCGACGTAGATGCCGACGTGTGAAAATGCCCGGCGCGAGGTCTTGAAGAACACCAAGTCACCCGGCAGAAGCTCGTTCTTGTTGACCTTCTCGCCCAGACGCGCCATGTCGGCCGCGGTGCGGGGCAGTTGCAGGCCGAGCGAGTGCCGAAACACATTCTGTACCAGGCCGCTGCAGTCGAGCCCGGTTTCGGGCGATGTGCCGCCCCGGCGGTAGCGGATCCCTAGATAGCCCATGCCGTGATCGATCAGGGCTTCGGTCGCACGCTCGTGCGATATCTCAGTTTCTTGTTCTGGCTCGTTTTGCTGCTCGGTGTCCGTGAGCCCCAGTCGTGCGGGTTGATAGAACTCGTTTGCGTGGAGTGGCGGCGCGGCCAGTGCCAGGCTCAGCAAGGTGGCGGTCAGAATGGTCTTCATGAGTCTGTGGTGTGCCTCATTGTTGTCGTGTGCGTGGCCTGCCATCGCTACTGGCCGGGCTCGCGCCGCACTTTTTGTTCGAGTTCGCCAAGGCCTCTCGGCGTATAGAGGCCGCGCTTGCGTGCCTTCGCCTGAACCGCCAGCATCAATTGGGCGATGACGTATGCGTCACCGAGGGCGTGGTGGCGCTGAAACGTCTCGATGTCGAAGAAGCGCATCCACTCGGCCAGCCGTACGCCGTGTACGGACATTTCGGGGAACAAGGCGCCAAGAACCCAGTAGAGATCGATCCAGGCCCATTCCGGATCGACCCCCAGTTGTTGCGAGAATGCGTGCTCCAGCATTCTGCGATTGAAGGCTGAATTAAACACTACAACCGGGTCATTGCCAACAAAGCTGAGCAGGTTGGTCAGGGCGGTGGCGGGGTCGGGTTCCAGCGACGCATAGAGACTCTCGGCCGGTACCACTTGTTCGCGGGTGATCGCGATGGCGGCCACCGACAGGAGGCTGTCGCGCGCGACATTGGTGCCCGTGGCCTCGGTGTTCACGACCACGTAGCGGGTCTCGAAATGCGATTTGTTCAGATCGGGCGCAGGGAGCATGTGCCACTGCGAAAGGGTTTCGCGCAGCGCGGTGTCGAGCGATGAAACGTCGGCACGATTCGAGAGAAGGCGCGACAACCAGTTCATAGCTGGTAGTCGAGCTTGAGCCGCAATTGCAGTTTGCGCGCCTGGCGGAACGCTTCCTTGAGGATGCGCCGATCGAGTTCGTTGAGATCGTCGGGCTTGATCCTGTTGTCGCCGAGCCGCTCGGCGTCGGAGGCGCGTTCGGCGTCGAGGCATTGCACGCGCAGGCGCAAGAGCTGGATGAAGTGAAAGCCGTCGATGATCGCCGACATCTCGTCGCCCATCACGCCCATGCGGCCACCCGCTTCGCGCAGGCGCTGCACCGTGCTGCTCGAGGCCACTTCGGCGCGCAGGCCGAGGATGCGCGCAACGTCGACGAAGAGGCGGGCGCCGTACTTCTTCAGGTCGATGGTGCCGTCGTCCTCGAGTACGAAATCGCGGATTCGACCGATCGGCGGAGCAGCGGCGAGCGCGTTCTCGGCCATCATGCGCAGAAAATTGGAGAACTTCTTGGCATTCCGGTTGAGCCAGTTGCGCAGGCTGTCACCAAGCCGCTCGTTGCCGAAAATGACCCGGTAGTCGAAGAAGATCGAGGCGTTCAGCAGGGCTTGCGGCTCGGGTTCGCGTATCCACAGGTGGAATCGCGACTGCCATTGATCCAGGGTCAGGCAGAGTTCGGGATTGCTCGCCATGATGTTGCCGGTGCATAACGGAAATCCGCACGCGGCGAGGCTCTCGTTCACCGTTCGCGCAAACGCCAGCAGTCGCGCCCGGGTTTCGTCGCTGCGCGCCGGGTCGGCGCATACGAAGATGATGCCGTTGTCTTGATCGGTGGACAGTGTTTGCTCGTGCCGGCCTTCGGAGCCGAACGCCAGCCACGCGAAGTCGATGTCGCCCACCTGATGGCGGTCGCGTTCGAGGGTCAGGATCCGGCAGGTGAGCGCATCGTTGAGCGCCGAAATGAACTGTGTGAGCTGCTCCGCGCCGACGCCCTGCGCAAGCAGGTTGAGCGCGAGCTGGCGGATGTCGCCACTCGCGCGTTTGAGGCCGTCGATGTCGTTGGCGCTGTCGATGCTGGTGCGGACCTGGCGCAGGCTGATGCGCTGCAGCGAGAACAGGTCGCGCTCGGACACCACGCCGAGAAACCGGCCTTCGGCATCGACGACCAGGAGATGGCGTACCCCGTGAGTCGCCATCTCGAGCGCGGCATCATAGGCGGATGCGGATGCGTTCATGGTGTGCGGGCCGGTGGTCATGACCTCGGACACCGGGCGCGCGAGATCGAACGCCGCGAGCAGGATCCGCGAGAGCACGTCGCTCTTGGTGAGGATGCCGCACGGGCGGGCGCCCTCATCGACGACAATGATGCTGCCGACCCGCAGTTCGGCCATCATTTCCACCGCCTTGCGGGTCGGCGTCTCCGGCGTGACCGAGATCGCCGGATGCTTGATCAGCTTTTGCAGCGGCGTGGTCATGGTCTGCTGTTCGGCCGCGCGCTGCGAGAACGCATTCTGCAATTGCTGGCGCGACTGGTGCAGCAAGCTGGCGATGTAGTGGGTGCAGAACAGATGGAAGACCGGGCTCAGCTGCATCAAGTGCTGAAAATCCGCAGCCGGCAGCCGGAAGATGAAGCTGTCCTCGGCCGCGATGTAGTTGTTGGCGGAGGGGCGCTTGGCCGAGATCGCGCCGATCGGGAAGCATTCCCCGGCACCGAGCGGCAGGATGGCCTGCTCGGCATTGGCCGTGAGGCCCGCCTGACGGGCGACCACCTTGCCACGCTGAACGACGAAGAAGTGTTCGGGCGGACCCATCTCGGGCGTCAGGATGTCGCTGCCCGCCTGGTGGAAGGACAGCTCGAGCCGCGATGCGAGAAACTGCAGAGCCTCGGCTTCCATTTGATTGAAAGGCGAGAAGCGGCGCAAGAAGTCGGTGCTTGCGCCGATCAGCAATTCGGGTGCGGTGGCCACCATCGCAATGATTTCCGATGAAAATAGCGTCGGATTATAACGGCGGGGCAGGTATCGCGGCTACACAATCCGTGGCTACAAACATGTTTGCGACCCGCCGGGGTGCCTGTCGCGCTCGCCCGGATGCATGACGGCGAGATTTGCGGCCGCCTACAACAGGCGGCTGCGACGGCCTCAGTGCGACAGGATGCGGGCCAGAAACTGGCGGGCCCGTTCCGGGCGTGCGGAGGGGTTCCCGAAGAACGCCTCGCTGGCGCAGTCTTCCAGAATGGCGCCCTGATCCATGAAGATCACGCGGTCCGCCACCTTGCGCGCAAAGCCCATCTCGTGGGTCACGCACACCATGGTCATGCCCTCGGTGGCGAGTTCGACCATCACGTCGAGTACTTCGCCCACCATTTCAGGGTCCAGGGCCGAAGTCGGTTCGTCGAACAGCATACATATCGGATCCATGCACAATGCCCGGGCGATTGCGACACGCTGTTGCTGGCCGCCGGAGAGTTGTGCCGGCAGTCGATCGGCGAATCCGCCCAGCCCCACGCGGACCAGGTATTCCTGCCCGCGCGCGTAGGCTTCTTCGCGGCGGCGGCCCAGAACCACCACCTGCGCCAGCGCGAGGTTTTCCCGCACCGTCAGATGTGGAAACAGTTCGAAGTTCTGGAACACCATGCCTACCCGTGCGCGCAACCGCGGCAAGTCGGTGTCGGGCGCGCCGACCGAGGTGCCGTCCACGATGATGCTGCCCTGGTCGAACGGCTCGAGGCCATTGACCGTTTTGATCAGCGTCGATTTGCCCGAACCCGAGGGGCCGCAGACCACGACCACCTCACCTTCGCCGATGCGGGTCGTGCAATTGGCCAGCACCTGGGTCTTGCCATACCACTTGGAAACATCGTTGATCTGGATCATGTTCCTTTACCTGCGGTGCCGTAGCGCCGTGCGATGGCGCCTGCTCCCAGTTCCAGGGACGAGCAGATCACGAAATAGAGCAGGGCGACGAACAGAAAGATTTCGGTCGGAAAAACCATCTCGCGGTTACTGACCTGGGTGGCGACGAAAGACAGCTCGCCCACACCGATCACGTAGGCAAGCGAGCTGTCCTTGATCAAGGCGATCCACTGATTGAGGAAGGAAGGCAGCATGATCGGCAGCGCCTGCGGCAGGATCACGTGGCGCAAGGCCTGAAGCGGTCGCAAACCGAGCGCGGCCGATGCCTGCCATTGGCCGGGCGGCAGGCTGGAGATGCCGGCATACACGGAGTGCGCCAGATAGCTGCCACCTATGAGCGAAAGGGCGACGATTACCGTACCGACGCCTGGAACATTGAGGCCGAACGCGATCGGGAGCAGGAAGTAGGTCCAGAAGATCAGCATCAGGGCCGGAATGGCCCGGAAGAAACCCAGCACCAGCAGCAGCGTCCGGCGAGTCCGCCCGCGCGCCATCGAGAGCGCGACGCCGAGCACTAGGCCGAGCACGCCCGACGCGAGCGCGGAGCATAGGCTCAATACCAGCGTCAATGCGGCGCCGCCGAGCGGGCCGGCGGGCCAGGCACCGAGCAGGAAATACGACAGATTGTTGGCAATGACCGAAAAGTCCATGGTGTTCAGCGCGCCGCGCCCAGTGTCGGGTTGCGACGTTGAACCCATTGGCCGGCCAGCTCGATGAGCGCCACGGTGCCGATGTAGAGCAGGGTGGCAATGCCGAAAGCCTGAAAGGTCTTGAAGGTTTCCGTTTCGACCTGGCGCGACGCATAGGACAGCTCCGCCAAACCGATGGCCATCGTCAGCGACGAGTTCTTGACCGCGTTCATATACTGGCCCAGCAGGGGCGGCAATGCGATGCGGAAGGCCTGCGGGATCACGACATGGCGCCAGATCTGCAGCGGCCGCAGTCCCAGGGCGCGCGCCGCCGCCGTCTGGGTGGTCGGCACGCCGCGTACCCCCGCGCGAAACTCTTCGGCGATGAAGGCGGACGTGAATAGCGTCAGGCCGACGAAACCGGCCACGTATTCGAACGGCGGCCAACTCACGTCGAAGAACACGAGATGCCAGTAATGGGGCGTGTTCAGCCATTCGAGCAGGCCTTGAGGCATCAGCGCCGCCAAGCCGAAATACCAGAAAAAGAGCTGTACCAGCAGCGGCGTGTTGCGGAAGACCGAAAGCCAGGCCAGCGCCGGCCAGGCGAGCCAGCGCGTCGGGGCGAGGCGCGCCAGGCACAACATCAGGCCGAGCACGGTCGCGGCTGCCGAGGCCAGCGCGGACAAGGCCAGGGTTACGAGGAATCCGTCGATCAGCCAGCCGATGTACTTCGGTGCGAGCAGGTCATCGAGCATGGAAAGGGTTTGCACGGAAACGGACGATGGACAGGGCTCCGTGCCTCGGGTGAGACGCGGAGCCCCGGTGAGAAATTCGGCCTTACTTGTCGCCGATCCGGTAGATCCGGGTCAGTGGCGTCTTGGTTTCCGGTCCGAACCACCGGTCGTAGATCGTCTGCGCCTTGCCGCTGGCTTCCAGCTCGCGCAGGAAATCGTTCACATACTCGGTAAGGCGTACCTCATCCTTCGGCAGCCCGGCACCGATCAGATCGTCCGAGATTGAAAAGGGCGGGATCTCGTAGTTTTCCTTGTCGGGTACATTGGCGAGCAGACCAACCAGCTTGGGGCCGTCCTGGGTGATGGCCTGGACGTTCCCGTTGCGCAGCGCGGTAAAGGCGAAGGGGGTGTCGTCGTACGCCACCAGTGTCGCGGAGGGATGCTTCTCGCGCAGGACGATCTCGTTGGTCGTGCCCTTGTCGACGCCGATACGCAACTCGCCGAGTTGCTCGGGTGACTTCAAGACTCCCTTCTTGGCGATGAACTGCTGCCCGGAGGCGAAATAGGGAATGCTAAAATTGACCTGCTTGGCGCGCTCGTCGGTGATGGTGAAGTTGGCCAGCACGACATCGACCTTGTTCGAGGCCAATAGCGGGATGCGGTTGGCCGGATTGGTCGGCACCAGCTCCAGCTTCACGCCCAGCTTGGCGGCAAGTTCCTTGGCGTAGTCCACATCGAGTCCGCTGATCTGCTTGGTTTGCGCGTCGACGAAGCCGAACGGGGGGTTGCTGTCGAATGCCGCGACGCGCAAAACCCCGCTGTTCTTGATGTCGTCGAGGCGGTCGGCCTGCGCGACGCCGGCCAGCGCGGCCAAGGCGACCATGGCGGCCAGATGGATTTTCTTGATCATTCTTGCGGCTCCAGAAAGGGTTTCTCAGTGCGTCCGGCGCCGTCGCCGAACTGCGGGTGAGCGAATGATATGCAGACGCCGCGGAGCGCAGAACCACGAAAAACAGCTTTGCTTTGCACCGATCGAGTGCGTAAGCCTGGGTACTCGGAATGACCGCATCCCGACGAACGGGTGCGCTGGGAGGGTGAAGATCTGCCGAAGGTCGCGAGGCAGACGCCCGTGAATCGCGCGGTCCGCCGGCAGACCGGGTTGGCGAGCGCTCATGGTCCGGCCGGCCGGCCGGCCGCCGTCGGCGCGGCCGGGCATCGAAAGCGCAACTTCGGTGCGTGCCCTACAACACTTCGGCCGCGTGATCCGCCAGGCGCGAGCGCTCGCCCCGTTGCAGGGTGATGTGCCCGGAGTGCGCCCAGCCCTTGAAGCGGTCCACCACGAAAGTGAGGCCGGAACTGCCTTCGGTGAGGTAGGGCGTGTCGATCTGGGCGATGTTGCCCAGGCACACCACCTTGGTTCCCGGGCCGGCCCGGGTAATCAGGGTCTTCATCTGCTTGGGCGTCAGGTTCTGCGCTTCATCGATGATCAGGAACTTGTTGATGAATGTGCGTCCACGCATGAAGTTGAGACTCTTGATCTTGATGCGCGAGCGGATCAGGTCGCGGGTGGCCGCCCGACCCCATTCGCCGCCTTCGCCCGTCGTGCCGTTGAGCACGTCGAGGTTGTCTTCGAGTGCGCCCATCCATGGCGCCATCTTCTCTTCTTCGGTGCCGGGCAGGAAGCCGATGTCTTCGCCGACCGGAACGGTCACCCGGGTCATGATGATTTCGGAATAGCGCTTGCTTTCGAGCACCTGGGTAAGCGCCGCCGCGAGCGTCAGCAGGGTCTTGCCGGTGCCGGCCTGGCCGAGCAGGGTCACGAAGTCGATGTCCGGGTTCATCAGCAGGTTGAGCGCGAAGTTCTGTTCGCGATTGCGCGCCGCGATGCCCCACACATTGTTCTTGTGGTGGCTGAAGTCGGTCAGGGTCTGCAGGACCACGGTGCGGCCGTTCTTTTCGCGCACCCAGCACTGGAACGGCGATTCGCCATCCTGGAAGACGAACTCGTTCAGCAGCAGGTCGGCGGTGAGCGGGCCCTTGATGCGATAGTAGGTGTGCCCTTCCTCCTTCCACGACTCCATCCCCTTGCCATGGGCTTCCCAGAAGTCGGCTGGCGCCTCGCACCATCCGGTGTAGAGCAGGTCGCTGTCTTCAAGTACCTTGTCGTTGAAGTAGTCCTGCGCTTCCAGCCCGAGCGCGCGGGCCTTGATGCGCATGTTGATGTCTTTCGAAACCAGAATGACCGCGCGCTTGGGATTGCGCTCGGCCAGGTGCATGACGACCGCCAGGATCTGATTGTCGCCCTTGGCCGTGGGCAATGCGTCGGGGAGCGGGAAGTTGATCGCCTCGGCCTGGAGGAACAGCTTGCCGGTGGCCTGCCCGTGCGACGGCCCTTCGAGCGAGATCCCTTCGAGAATCTTGGCCTCGCTGGACGTGACGATCTCGTCCATGGTGCGGCTGGCCTGGCGCGCATTGCGTGCAACCTCGGACATGCCCTTCTTGTTCGAGTCGAGTTCCTCGAGCGTCATGATCGGCACGAAGATATCGTGCTCCTCGAAGCGGAAGAGGCTGGTCGGGTCATGCATCAATACGTTGGTATCGAGAACGAACAGCTTGGTGCGTACACTTCGAGAGACGCGTCTGGTCATTATCGCTTCAGCTCCCTATGGCTCTTGCGGTTGAATGGATTTCAGCTCACAGGCCCTGCACGCAGGCGAGCACCTCTTCGACATGGCCGGGCACCTTGACCCCGCGCCATGCGTGTGCGATGCGGCCTTCACGGTCGATGACGAAGGTGCTGCGCTCGAGCCCGCGCACCTGTTTCCCATACATGTTTTTCATTTTCATGACATCGAAGGCCGCGCACGCGATCTCGTCCGGGTCGGAGATCAGCTCGAAGGGCACTTCCAGCTTGGCCTTGAAGTTTTCATGCGATCTGAGGCTGTCGCGCGATAAACCGAAAACCGCGCAGCCCGCGGCCTGAAACGCTGCGTAATGGTCGCGGAAGGCGGCCGTCTCGTTGGTGCAGCCCGGGGTGTTGTCCTTGGGATAGAAGTAGAGCACCAGCGGCGTGCCGCGCAGTGCCGAAATCGATACGGTCGTGCCGCCGGTGGCGGACAGGGTGAAATCCGGGCTTGGGGTGAGTTCGGTGCGGCTCATGCGTTCTCCGGCGGTGTCGGTTCGACTGTCAGCGTAACGGACGCGGCCGGGGTTTGACAATCCGCGGCTGAAACGCAGCCGCCAGCGCGCCGCTTACGCCGGGTCGAAGAGCAGCGCCGCCGCCACCGCGCGGCCTTCGGATACGAGCACATTGTAAGTACGGCATGCGGCGGCGAGATCCATGATCTCGTAGCCGACGCGCGCTTCGATCAGCGGGCGCAGGACACCGACCGGTGGAAAGCGCAACCGCGAGCCGGTGCCGACCAGCACGACCTCCGGTCCGAGCGCCACGATCGCGGCGAAGTCGCTGGCGTCAAGCGCGGCAAAACCGCCGGGCGCCCAGCCGCCGATGATGCGGTTCGCGTCGAGCAGGAGGTTGCCGTCGTGCCTGACCCGGTTGATCATGAGGTGCCCGTCGCCGTAGCCGGTCACCAGATTGAGGCGTGGATCTTGTTCGAGGTTGAGTTTCATCGGTGGTCCATGCGTGCCCGAATTGCCGGGGTGTGCCTGCTTGGATAAGATTATAGTCTTTCTGTTGCACGGCCCGAGCCAAAGCGGCCTGCAATGTCGTATCACGATCCATGACCGAGGATGACCACGATGAGTGCTGCCAACAAACTGCAGATCGCCGCGAGTGACGGGATGACCAGCATGGCGCCGGCAGCCGCCGCGCCCGCGCCGCAGCCGCGCCAGATCAGGAAGTCGGCCAAGCTGCTCGACGTCTGCTACGACATTCGCGGCCCGGTGCTCGAGCGCGCGAAGCAGCTCGAGGAAGAGGGGCACAAGATCATCAAGCTGAACATCGGCAACCTTGCCGCATTCGGTTTCGACGCGCCCGAGGAGATCCAGCGGGACATGATCCGCAACCTGCCCAACTCGGCCGGCTACTCGGATTCGAAGGGCATCTTTTCGGCGCGCAAGGCGGTGATGCACTACACCCAGCAAAAGAACATCAAGGGCGTGGACATCGAGGACATCTACATCGGCAACGGCGTGTCCGAGCTGATCGTGATGGCGATGAACGCGCTGCTCAACGCCGGCGACGAGGTGCTGGTGCCCGCGCCCGACTATCCGCTGTGGACGGCCGCGGTCAGCCTGTCGGGGGGCCGGCCGGTGCACTACCGTTGCGACGAATCGAACGGCTGGTACCCCGATCTCGACGACATGCGCGCCAAGATCACGCCGCAAACCCGGGCGATCGTGGTCATCAACCCCAACAACCCGACCGGCGCGCTCTATCCGGACCATGTGCAGCAAGGCATCATCGCGCTCGCCCGCGAGCACGACTTGATTCTTTATGCAGACGAGGTTTACGACAAGGTCTTGTACGAGGGCGCCACGCACACCTCGCTGGCGGCGCTGTCGGAGGACGTGCTGACGCTCGTCTTCAACGGATTGTCGAAGAACTACCGCTCGTGCGGATATCGGGCCGGCTGGATGGTGGTATGTGGCGACAAGCGCCAGGCCCAGGACTACATCGAGGGGCTCAACATGCTCGCGTCGATGCGCCTGTGCGCGAACGTGCCCGGGCAGTATGCGATCCAGACCGCGCTGGGCGGTTATCAGAGCATCGACGACCTGGTTGCCGAGGGTGGGCGGATGCGCCGCCAGCGCGATCTGGCGCATGAGCTGATCAACGCCATACCGGGCGTCAGCTGCGTCAAGCCGAAGGCGACGCTGTACATGTTCCCCAGGCTCGACCCCAAGGTTTATCCGATCGAGGACGATCAGGCCTTCATCGCCGAACTGCTCGAAGAGGAGCGGGTGCTGCTGGTGCAGGGCAGCGGCTTCAACTGGCCGGAGCCCGACCATTTTCGACTCGTGTTCCTGCCGCACGAGGACGACTTGCGCGACGCGATCGCGAGAGTCGCACGCTTTCTCGCGCACTACCGCAAGCGCCACGGCACCGAGTAACGGCGCGGCCGGCGCCCATGCGGCCCGGGCGCAGGGAAGCGGACCCGGGCCATTTAGAACCAGAACAACCACAGACGAAAGACAACAATGAAACCAATCAGTGTAGGCCTGCTGGGCATCGGAACCGTCGGCGGCGGCACCTTCAACGTGTTGAAGCGCAACGAAGAAGAAATCACCCGGCGCGCCGGGCGCCCGATCCGCATCACCGCTGTGGCCGACAAGAATCTCGAGCTCGCCCGCCAGGTCGCCGGCAGCGGGGTCAGGATCACCGATGATGCGTTCAGCGTGGTCAGCGATCCCGAAGTGGACATCGTTGTCGAGCTGATCGGCGGTTACGGGGTGGCGCGCGAATTGGTGATGAAGGCGATCGAGAACGGCAAGCATGTCGTCACCGCCAACAAGGCACTGCTCGCGGTACATGGCAACGAGATCTTCGCCGCCGCGCAGGCGCGCGGGGTGATGGTGGCCTTCGAGGCCGCCGTTGCCGGTGGCATCCCCATCATCAAGGCATTGCGCGAAGGGCTGTCGGCCAACCGCATCGAGTGGATCGCCGGCATCATCAACGGGACGACCAACTTCATCCTGTCCGAGATGCGTGACAAGGGCTTGTCGTTCGCCGAAGTGCTGAAGCAGGCACAGGCGCTCGGTTACGCCGAGGCCGATCCGACCTTCGACATCGAAGGCGTCGATGCCGCGCACAAAGCCACGATCATGAGCGCGATCGCCTTCGGCATTCCGATGCAGTTCGATGCCGCGCATGTCGAGGGCATCACCCGGCTCGACAGCATCGACATCAGCTATGCCGAACAACTGGGTTACCGGATCAAGCTGCTGGGCATCGCCAAAATGCGTGATGCCGGCATCGAGCTGCGGGTGCACCCCACCCTGATTCCGGCCAGGTGCTTGATCGCGAACGTCGAAGGGGCGATGAATGCGGTCATGGTCCAATGCGATGCGGTGGGCTCGACCCTCTACTATGGCAAGGGCGCCGGTGCGGAGCCGACCGGTAGCGCGGTGATCGCCGACCTGGTCGACGTGACTCGCCTGCACACCGCCGACCCCGAACATCGGGTGCCACACCTGGCTTTTCAGCCCGACCAGGTGCGCGATCTGAAGGTGCTTCCGATCGACGAGGTGATCACGTCGTACTACCTGCGCATGCGGGTCGACGACAAGCCGGGCGTGCTGGCCGACATCACCCGCATCCTGGCCGACAGCGGCATCTCGATCGAGGCCCTGATCCAGAAGGAAGCCGCCGAGGGCGAAGCGCAGACCGACATCATCATGCTCACGCACCAGACCGTCGAACGCAATGCCAACGCCGCGATCGGCCAGATCGAGGCGCTGCCGGTGGTGCAGGGCAAGATCACCCGCCTGAGAGTGGAAACCCTGTAACAGACCTCTGGACGGGGTGGCAACGAGGGCAGGGCAGGGGCCGCTGCTGCTGCCTCATCATGCTTTGGGCCGGAAGCCGCTCATGCCGGCGACCGTCCCGGAACGCGCGTGCGCTTCTTCGATTTCGCTTCCTGGCTCGGCTCGCTTCGCGCCGGTTTTCTAGCCGATGCGGTTCGGTGACGAGCGCGGTCCGTCAGCTTGGTTTGCGTGGCGGCGCCTGGCGTACTGCCTGCTGTTGTCGCTTGGCCTCGCTCTGAGGTTCAGCCCTACATACGCCGAAGCGGGAGGCGCCCGGCAGGATGTCGCCATCGGCGTCCTCGCCTATCAGGGGGAACTGGCGGCGGCGCTCGATTGGGCGCCGCTGACGCGTTTCCTCAATGATCACGTACCGGGCTACCGTTTCCATCTCGAACATTTCGACGCAGACAGTCTGCGCGAAGCGATCCGCGACCGTCATGTCGATCTGGTCGTCACCAACCCGGGTCATTACGTGGTGCTGGAGAACGAATTCGGCCTGAGCCGGATCGCCACGCTGGATTCGCCGCAGGCCCTGTCGCCGGACAGGGGAACCGGCTCCGCACTGATCGTGCGCAGCGACCGTAGCGATCTGCAAACGCTCGGCGACCTGCGTGGCAAGCGCCTGGCAGCAATGGCGCCGGATGCTTTCGGCGGCTATCTGCTGGTAGTGCGCGAAATGCTGGCGCAGGGTATCGACGCGGAATCGACACTGAAGGAAATCCATTTTCTCGGCGTGCCGATGATGCGTACCGTCACCGCCGTACAGCGCGGCGAAGCCGACGTCGGCGTGGTGCGAAGCTGCTTCATCGAGCAGGCAGCGGCGCGCGGCGTGCTGCGCCTGGAAGACTTCCGCGTGTTGGGCGACCGTCGCGGTAGTGACGCCGGTGTCGCGGCCTTTCCCTGCGGGCTGACGACACCGCTCTATCCGGACTGGCCGATCGCGGTGACGCGCACTATCGGGCATGGCCTGTCCAAGCAGGTGGCCCAGGCCTTGCTCGCGATGCCCGCGGATACCGGCATGGCGTGGACAGTGCCGGCCGACTACCAGTCGGTGCATGCGTTGTACCGCGAGTTACGCACCGGTCCCTATGCCCACCTGCGCGACATCACGCTGGCGGGCCTGTTGCGCCGTTTCTGGCCCGCGCTGCTGGTGCTGGCCCTGGTGCTGGCCGCCTGGGGCGTGCAGACGGTGCGGGTCGAGCACCTGGTGCAGCGGCGCACCGCCGAATTGCGTGCCTCATTGCGGGCCCGCGACGCGGCCGAGGCGCGGGTTCGCGGCCACCAGGAGCAGATGGAGCATCTGTCCCGCCTGTCCATCCTCGGTGAGCTGTCGGGCAGCCTCGCGCACGAGATCAACCAGCCGCTGACCACCATCGGCAACTACGCCCGCAGCCTGCTGCGCCGCCACGCCGACGGCCGCTTGAGCGAAGCGGCGGTGGTCGAAGCCTGCAGCGAGATCGACAGCGAGGCCGAGCGCGCCGGCGACGTCATGCGCCGTATCCGCGACTTCGCCCGCAAGCGCAGCGCCGTGCGCGAGCCGGTGGACATGCCGAAGCTGGTCGATAGCGCCCGCAAGCTGATCGAAGGCATGCTGCTGCAGGCGCCGCCCATCGTCTGCGAAAGCAGCCTGCCGCCCGGTTGCGAAGTGCTGGCCGACGCGTCGCAGCTCCAGCAGGTGCTGCTGAACCTGATGAAGAACGCCATCGACGCCGGCCGCGATCTGCCGCCCGAGCGCCAGACCATCGTCATCCGCCTGGAGGTCGTCGACAAGCGTCTGGTGGTGCAGCTCATCGACCAGGGCTGCGGGCTGTCGGCGGAACGGCAGGCCCATCTGTTCGAGCCTTTCTTCACCACCAAGCCGGACGGGCTCGGCCTCGGGCTGCCGATCTGCAAGACCATCGTCGAAGCCCACGGGGGTCGCCTGTGGGCGCAAAGCAATGTACCGTCGGGCATGTGTTTTTCCTTTTCCCTGCCCTGCCATGCCGTTTCCGACTGAAAGCGCGCTCGTCTATGTGGTGGACGACGATCCCGCGCTGTGCCGCTCGCTGCGCTTCCTGCTCGAAACCGAAGGCTGGCCGGTGCGCCTGTTCGAATCGGCCGAATCTTTTCTCGACGAGATCGGCCACCAGTCTCGCCCGGTCCGGCCTTGCTGCCTGCTGCTCGACATCCGCATGCCGGCGATGAGCGGCCTGGAACTTCAGCAGGTATTGCGCGAGCGCGGCTTCGACGCGCCTATCCTGTTCATGACCGGGCACGCCGACGTGCCGATGGCGGTGCAGGCGATGAAATGCCGTGCCTGCGATTTCATCGAGAAACCTTTCGACGATCAGGCGGTGCTCGATGCCGTCGCCGCCGCAGTGCGCCGCTGCGCCGACATGCTCGACGAGGCCCATCGCCGCGAAGCCGCCCGCAGCGCGCTGAGCCATCTGTCGCTGCGCGAACAGGAAGTCGCCCACCTGGTCGCGCGCGGCCAGCCCAACAAGCTGATCGCCGCCGAACTGGGCATCAGCGAAAAGACCGTGCATATCCACCGCCAGCACGTGATGGAAAAGGCGGGGGTATCCTCGGCGGTGGAACTGGCGAGGCTGTTCTTGCGGGCCGATCCGGGGGCGTTGGATTGAGCGGAGGGGGCAAGGTTGGGGTGGTTCATCCCCGCGCGAGCGGGGAACACCACTCCATGTCACTCACCGCAAACCGAGCATCCGGTTCATCCCCGCGCGAGCGGGGAACACTATTACATCGCGCCCCGCACCCACTTAAAGACCGGTTCATCCCCGCGCGAGCGGGGAACACATGGCCGCTATAACAGCACCTACCACGGAACACGGTTCATCCCCGCGCGAGCGGGGAACACACTAAATTACGTAAGCGTCTGCCGGAAACCGTCGGTTCATCCCCGCGCGAGCGGGGAACACCGCTGGATGTCCGGCACGATTTCGCGCAAGAGCGGTTCATCCCCGCGTGAGCGGGGAACACCTAATTGGAAAAGGATACGATCATGACCATCGCGGTTCATCCCCGCGCGAGCGGGGAACACAGTCATTCTCCGACCTCCTGTCCTTGCAACTGCGGTTCATCCCCGCGCGAGCGGGGAACACTTCGGGGTCTTGTAGTGGAAGCGCATGGCTGCCGGTTCATCCCCGCGCGAGCGGGGAACACTCATCGTGCATCTGGTCAAGCCAGCCATGGATCGGTTCATCCCCGCGCGAGCGGGGAACACGCGCACGCCGCGCGCCACGCCGAGCATGTGGCCGGTTCATCCCCGCGCGAGCGGGGAACACTGTTACATCGCGCCCCGCACCCACTTGAACACCGGTTCATCCCCGCGCGAGCGGGGAACACAGGTCATGGCCAGCGTGCCTGTGCGTTTCCAGCGGTTCATCCCCGCGCGAGCGGGGAACACAGACCACGACATAAAGGGTCGCGCCAAAACAACGGTTCATCCCCGCGCGAGCGGGGAACACATATTCGGCATTGCGAAAATCACGATCAGCGACGGTTCATCCCCGCGCGAGCGGGGAACACGTTCACGTCGGGTTTAGCCCAGCCCGGAGGGACGGTTCATCCCCGCGCGAGCGGGGAACACGGGCATGTAACCGCGCACGACGTCAACGCCATCGGTTCATCCCCGCGCGAGCGGGGAACACATCGCGAAAAGATTCTGATCGACGAATCCAAGCGGTTCATCCCCGCGCGAGCGGGGAACACGCCAAGGTGGTGAGCAGGTCCGCCACGGTGAACGGTTCATCCCCGCGCGAGCGGGGAACACCGTCTGAATCCACCAGCCCCGCTCCGGCGGGGCGGTTCATCCCCGCGCGAGCGGGGAACACTATGGTGACGACGCTGTGGTGATGACGGTCACCGGTTCATCCCCGCGCGAGCGGGGAACACCCCGGGGGCGTTATCGGCCATGGTCGGCATCCTCGGTTCATCCCCGCGCGAGCGGGGAACACACCTCTACAAAGGACCTACCTGGGCGGGATACCGGTTCATCCCCGCGCGAGCGGGGAACACATTCAAGGCGGGCTGTCGTCGCTCCACCACTGCGGTTCATCCCCGCGCGAGCGGGGAACACTACCGCCACGAGTCGGAAAGTCAAGGGTCCGCCGGTTCATCCCCGCGCGAGCGGGGAACACCGCCCGTAAATGACTTGTCCCATATCACCCTCCGGTTCATCCCCGCGCGAGCGGGGAACACATTCGAAGTGATCAAACACGCGGTTTTTCCCACGGTTCATCCCCGCGCGAGCGGGGAACACCGCTTTGATTGGAGGAGCCGATGAATGGATTACGGTTCATCCCCGCGCGAGCGGGGAACACACCGGGCACGACAACAAAATCCGGCGGGCAATCGGTTCATCCCCGCGCGAGCGGGGAACACCACATCGGGCCGAAGCGACCCAACTGGGGGAGCGGTTCATCCCCGCGCGAGCGGGGAACACCGTGGCCCAATGCTGAAGTCTTGGCGGCAGCTCGGTTCATCCCCGCGCGAGCGGGGAACACGCGCCAGGGCGTGGAGGGATGCCAACAAGCATCCGGTTCATCCCCGCGCGAGCGGGGAACACATACCTGCCGCCGGGCAACGTGCCGCAGATCTCGGTTCATCCCCGCGCGAGCGGGGAACACATCCGGCGCCTCGACCAGGCCGGCGTTCACGGCGGTTCATCCCCGCGCGAGCGGGGAACACGAATCAGGGCTGCGCCCGATCGATTCTGGTCACGGTTCATCCCCGCGCGAGCGGGGAACACATCTCCGCGACCGATTCGGCGGTCGCGTTCACCGGTTCATCCCCGCGCGAGCGGGGAACACGCAATCTGCGCATCGGCCCCGGCGGCCTTCGCCGGTTCATCCCCGCGCGAGCGGGGAACACGCTGCGCGAGCGTCATTTTCTGGCCGCTGCAGCGGTTCATCCCCGCGCGAGCGGGGAACACCCTGCGGCGTCGTAGCGGTTGCGGAAGGCCAACGGTTCATCCCCGCGCGAGCGGGGAACACCGTCATCCAGCTCGAGACCCTGCTAGGTTCATCGGTTCATCCCCGCGCGAGCGGGGAACACCGGGATCAGGGGCCAGGAAAAATCATGACAAACGGTTCATCCCCGCGCGAGCGGGGAACACCCTCACGCCAGCATGTAGCCCAATGCTGAAGCCGGTTCATCCCCGCGCGAGCGGGGAACACGATATTCGTTCCGAGTTGAGCACGTCCGGGTACGGTTCATCCCCGCGCGAGCGGGGAACACAACCGGCCGATGTTGGCGGAGGCGTAGAGGTGCGGTTCATCCCCGCGCGAGCGGGGAACACTCGATGCGCCCGCCGAATGATGCGGCCCGCACCGGTTCATCCCCGCGCGAGCGGGGAACACATCAGTCCCTTCGGCAAGCCCAGCGCCGCCCACGGTTCATCCCCGCGCGAGCGGGGAACACGTCACGGGAGACGCGAGTTGCGAGGCGTGTTGCCGGTTCATCCCCGCGCGAGCGGGGAACACTTGCGTGAAGAGGGCCGGCCGGAAACGTCCGGCGGTTCATCCCCGCGCGAGCGGGGAACACGATTTCCTCATTCGCTTCCTTCTGCGCCGCGACGGTTCATCCCCGCGCGAGCGGGGAACACGCCGAAACCGACAAGATCGTTTCGGAAATGGGCGGTTCATCCCCGCGCGAGCGGGGAACACGCCGGGCAACCCGGTGATGAGGTAGATCATGTCGGTTCATCCCCGCGCGAGCGGGGAACACTGGATGCCAGAGACTAGGGTCTGTTCACAAATGACAAAATTATGTACATTCTCGCTTTTTGGAGTG
>ERZ761607.560-NODE-560-length-62571-cov-7.891164_pt1 | contig 62571 bp, 51 predicted proteins | sample MGYA00511164_ERZ761607 | MGnify/ENA primary metagenome ERZ761607 (study PRJEB28899, sample SAMN02445080) | bioreactor sludge metagenome | biome: EBPR sludge | place: Australia: Brisbane, Thorneside Wastewater Treatment Plant | collected 2011-06-22 ...
GCCGCCGCCGCCGCCCGGCAACAGGCCGCCGCCACCACCACCACCACCGCCGCCACCACCACCACCACCACCACCACCGCTGGGCGCCGGAGCGGACCCGTCGCCGAACGCCGAAGGATCGACGATGCCCGCGGCGACCGCCCACTCGAGGCCATCGCCGGTGCCGTCCATGTAGTTCAGGTAGCAGTACGGCACGCCCCACGGATCGCGGCGGCCGCCGAACCCGACCTGGTGCAGGGTCAGCGGCAGCATGCCGCTGTGCTTCGCGGCGAAGGCGTCGATCTGGTTGCTGATCGTCACCAGCTCGTGCTTGCACTTGCCGATGCGTGCCGTGCGCAGCGCGGCGACGTAGTTCGGCACGCCGACCGAGGCGACGATCGCGAGGATCGTGGCGACGATCATGATCTCGAGCAGCGTGAAGCCGCGCATCGCCGCTTCCCCGCCACCAAGGGCTCGACACCGGTCGCTCATGCGCCGGCTATCGGCGGTCGGCGAACGAGTACCTGAGGAATCGTGCCGGTCGGGCCGGCCGAGACCGTACACCGGTACGACACCCGTTCTCCCGTCGCTGCCGAACGTGGTGCCCAGGACAGGATTTGAACCTGCAAGCCCTTTTGGGGCGCTAGCACCTCAAGCTAGTGCGTCTGCCAATTCCGCCACCTGGGCGTTCAGCGAGGGCGGAGACGGTAGCGACCGCCCGGGGGTTTTCAACCCCGCGCGGGCGGTCGGGCGGGGCGCGTTCAGCGCCGCGAAGCGACCAGTCGCGCCTGGTAGCGGATGTAGCTGTTCTCGAGCTCGAGTTGGACCACGCCGACCTGCAGCAGGTTGGCCATCGCCTTCCACTGCTCGATCAGCCGGCGATCGTCGGCGGTGAAACTGGTGCGCTGCTGGCGCCACTGCTCGCGCAGCCACTCGACGACCGCGACGTCGAACTCGCCGCCCGGCTCGGTCATCGTCGGCGGCATGCTCGCCTTGCTCGGATAGCGGGCGAACTTCGTCCGGCGCACCTGCTCCTCGGCGCCCGGCCGGTTCTGCGCCAACCACTCCGGGTCCGCCACCTCGCTGTTCGCCTCGGCGAACGCCAGGTAGTCGTCGAACATCGGGATCAGGTTGGCGCCGTGCAGCCAGACCAACCCGTTGAGCTCGTTCGGCAGCTCGGGCTCGATCGCGCGCCACTCGTCCATGTGCACGACCGACTTCATGTTGGTCAGGTTGGTGTGGCGCGTGCGCAGGATGTCCTGGATCAGCGGTCCGCTGTTCGAGAGCACGAAGAACTCGCGGAACACGATCGTCGCGATCTCACCGGTTCCCGGGATCTGCGGGTTGGTGAACTCGGTCACCGGCTCCGGCAGGCGGCCGCCGGCGAACTGCACCGGCAGGTGCCACTGCTTGCGGAAGCCGAACGTGCCGTAGTACGTCGTCAGCATGCGCACGAACTCCTCGACGATCTGCTGACCGCCGGGACGCAGCCAGAACACCCACGCGACCTGCGGCACCGGCGAACGGGCGGCGACCGGGATCTTCAGTTCGCCGTTGGCGTCGCGCTCGGTCACCGGGTCGTTCTGGCGGAACACGAACCCGGTGCGCGGCAGGAACGCCGGCTTCAACTTCTCGATCAGGTCCGACACGTCGACCACCGCGTTGCCCTGGAACGTGGTGCGGCGCAGCATGTCGTTGAGCAGTTCCCGCTCGGCCTGCTCGAGTGCGCCGAACATCTCGCGCAGGAACTCGCCGGCCGGCATGCGCAACGCTGCCGCCGCGCACGCCGACTCCGGCACCATGCGCAGGAACGGGTCGAGCCAGCGCTCGCGCGGCTCCTGCTCGGCCCGGTAGAAGCTGCCCTGGAAGGGCGTGTGCTGCTTGCTGTTCAGCCCGATCTGGCCGGTGGCGGCGATCACGCCCGGCGCGAACATCAGGCCGCCGGTGATCTGCTGCCAGCCCTTGAGGTTCAGGAAGCTCGCGAGCACGCGCTCGTTCATGCTCAGCTTGTGCTGCGGGTCGGGCCACGACGCGGCGAACCGACGGAAGCCGTCGTAGGCGTTCGGCTCGACGACGAACTCGACGACGTTGACCGGGTCCTGGGCGTTCTTGTCGGCCCAGCGCTCGATGCGCTTCAGGGCGCCATCGGTGTAGGCCGGCATCTGCCCGATCGGCTCCTTGTCGCGGTTGCCGTCGATCAGTTGCTGCGAGTGCTCGAGCAACGGCAGATGGTTGCCGACCATCAGCAGGTCGAGATGGCGCCGCACGTACAGCGGCGAGGCTGCGCCCGGCATGCGCACGACCAGGTCGTCGCCCTGCTCGGTGATGTCGATGCCGTGCGGTCGCAGTTGGTCCTGCACGAGGCCGAAGCCGCACAGGCCGAGTGCCGCCTTGGCCCGCCAGGTGACGCGCGCATAGAGGCACCACCACGGTTGCGCAAGCGGCCGCGGCGGCGACGCATCGTTGTCGAGCTCGTAACCGGCGATGACGACCTCCGTGCCGAGCACGTCGCGCATCGGGTCGAGGAAGCCGCCGGTGTCCGCCCGCACCTGATCGAGTGCCGCCGCGACTTCCTGCAGCGCCTTGTCGGCGGCACTGCCCTCCCAGCTCTTGCCGAGGCTGCCGTTGACGAGCTCGGTGAACCCGCGCGCATCGCTCAGTTCGTCCCAGAACACCGGCTTCGGGAACGGATCGAAGTCGTCGGCGAGCCGCTCCTTGCGCACGAAGAAGTTGACGCCGCGCGGCACCGCATCGCGCAGCGATGGCAGCGAGCCCTCGAACGGGTTGAACACGAACGCGGCGACGAACAGCAGCAGGAACGTCACCAGGGCCGCGAGCGCGATGCCGATCTTGCGCAGCAGACGCCGCGACCGCTTGGGCTTGGTCATTGCCATCGCGAAGGAACGTAGCGGGCCCGCCGGCCCACCGCATGTGCGAGCGGACTCCGACGGCGCGCGCGTCCACGTTCTTCCGCCGCCGCGGCGTCACCGCGCGCGTTGCCTTCGGCGGCAGGCGGGGGTCTACTGGCTCCGATGGCTGGCCTCGTCCCCAACGCCCGTTCGCGCCGCATCGAGGAGTCCGCGACGCTCGCGATCACGGCGAAGGCGGCGCGCATGAAGGCATCGGGCCGCGACGTCGTCTCGCTGGGTGCCGGCGAGCCCGACTTTCCGACGCCTCCACCGATCGCCGCCGCCGGCATCCGCGCCATCGAGCAGGGCAACACGCGCTACACCCCGGCCCCCGGCGTGCCCGAACTGCGGGCCGCTGGCGCTGCGTGGCTGCGCAGTGCGTTCGGCCTCGAATACACCGCCGACGAGGTGATGGTCTGCGCGGGCGCCAAGGGTGCGCTGCACATGGCGCTCGACGCCGTGGTCGAGCCCGGCGACGCCGTGCTGATCCTGGCCCCGTACTGGGTCTCGTACCCAGCACTGGTGACGATGGCCGACGGCAAGCCGATCGTCCTGCCCGCCGTGCCCGATCGTGGGTTCATCCACGACGCCGCCAGCGTCGCCGCGGCGATCAGCGAACATCGCGCCAAGGGCCTGCTGCTCAACTTCCCGAACAACCCGTCCGGCGCAGTGCCCCAACGCGAACAAGTGCAGGCGCTGGTCGACGTCTGCCGCGAACTCGGCGTCTGGATCCTCTCCGACGAGATCTACGCGACACTGCTCTACGACGGCGCGCAGCACGTCTCGCCGGCAGCGCTGCCGGGCGGCCGCGACTGCACGATCGTCGTCAACGGTTTCACCAAGAGCCACACGCTCACCGGCTGGCGCACCAGCTTCCTCGCCGGGCCCCGCGCCGTCGTCGACGCCTGCTGCCGCATCCAGAGCCAGGTGCTCGGCAACCCGTGCACGATCAGCCAGGCAGCGACACTCGCCGCCTGCCAGCAGGCGCTGCCCGAAGAACAGGAGCGCCGCATGCGCGCGTTCGACGAACGGCGCCGCTACCTGATGCAGGAGATCAACCGCATCCCCGGCCTGCGCCTGGGCACGCCGCGCGGCGCGTTCTACGCGCTCGTCGATGCGCGCGAGGTCTGCGCGCGGCGCGGCATCGACGACGTGCAGCTCTGCGAACAGCTGCTCGAACGGCATCTGCTCGCCGCGGTGCCCGGCAGCGCGTTCGCGATCCCGGGCTTCGTCCGCCTCAGCTACGCCGCGTCGATGGACCAACTGCGCGCCGCGGTCGCCCGGCTCGCCGCGTTCGTGGGGACGAAGTGAACGCCGACGAGAATCGGCTGCGGGTGGTGCAAGCCGAGAACCTCGCCGCGCTGCACGCGGCCGAGCACGACTGGGACGTGTTCGCGCAGTTGCGCACGGTGAAGGAGCTGCAGACGAAGGACAACCGGCCGTTCCTCGTACTCGAGCTCGCCGACGTGCACGCGGTGATCGAGGCCAAGGTGTGGGACGACCAGCAAGAGGCGATGGCCGCCGCGAAGCAGGCTCCCCTGCGGGGACCGGTCAAGGTGCGCGGACGCGTCAAGGAGTGGAACGGCCGCCCCCAGCTCGTCATCGAGCGGTTGCGTCCGGTCGACCCGACCGACAACCCGCCGGGCTTCGATCCGGGCCAGCTCGTCGATCCCGCCCTGGCTCCGGTCGAGGACCTGTGCAGCCGGACGCTGGTCTTCGACATCGAGACGGTGCCGGCGTTCGACCGGCGCGACCTGCCGTCGACCGTGGCCGAGGCCCTCGCCGACAACGCCACGCGCAAGGAGATGGAGCCGGCGGCGGTGATGGGCATGTCGCCGTTCTTCGGCAAGGTGGTTTCGCTGGCGCTCGCGGACGGCGATGCCGAAGCCGGCGACGCCGAGGTCACGGTACTCGCGGTGCCGCCGCCCGGCGTCACCCTCGACGAGTGCCCCAAATGGCTGCGGCCGATGGACGAGCCGACGCTGTTGCGCGCGTTCTGGGCGCTGGCGGGCAAGGCCGAGACCGTCGTCACGTTCAACGGCCGCGGCTTCGACGTGCCGTTCCTGGTCACGCGCAGCCTGATCCACGGCATCCCGGCGCGCGTCGACCTGATGTCGCAGCGGTTCGCGCTGCACCCACACCTCGACCTGTTCGAACTCGTCACGCAGCGTGGGCGCGGCCCGAGCAAGCTCGACGTCGTCTGCTGGGCGCTCGGCATCGAGAGCCCGAAGGAAGTCATGGACGGCTCGATGGTGGCGCCGGCGTACGAGCGCGGTGAGATCGTGAAGATCGCCGAGTACAACGCCCACGACGTGCGGGCGACGGCGGCGATCTACCGCAAGTGCCGCGACCTGGTCCTGCGCTACCGCGCGGACTGGCAACCGAGCCGCAAGTAGGAAACGAGCATGGGCAACAGCGACCAGACCCGCAGTGGTTCCCGGGCGACGGCACACCTGCTGGTCGTCGGCATCGTGCTCTGGATCGTCGCGTGGTTCGTGCCGGTGGTGCGCGGCCAGGAGTTGTTCGGCGGCTTCACCGACTGGGCGCAGTCGATCGGCGCGTCGTCGCAGACGAGCCTCGACGGCATGCAAGGGCCCGAATGGCTGCCCGGGTGGACCGCGTGCAGGTTCGCCTGGAACATGCTCACCGGCGACAGCGCGCCCGGCGCCGACGACTGGCGGCAGCGAGTCGCCGGAGCGAGCTGCCTGACCAACATCGTGATGCTGCTCGCGATCGCCGCGGCGATCACCGGCGCGCGCAGCCGGCTCACCGGCCTGCTCGTGCTCGGCTGCTCCGGCATCGCCTCGAGCTGGCTCTGGCTCTCCGACAACGACCCGTTCCGCCCGTGGGCGATCGGCTACTACCTCTGGGTGGCGTCGTTCGTGCTGGTCGGGCTCGGCCTGCTGTTCGCGCCGCGCCGGACGAAGTGATCACCGTGGCGGCGGCTCGAGGTGCAGCGCTGGCACCGCGCCGAATTCGACGCGCCCCGTGATCGACGAGGCGCCCGCCGGCGTCGCTGCGACCCGCAACGTCACTTCGCTGCCGGCGATCGTGAACCACTTGGCGCCGTCGCGCTCGTGCAGCGCGCCACGCGCCGCGATCCACAACCGCGCCGGCCGGAAGCCCGCAGCTCGCACCGCCTCCGGAAAGCCCGCGAGTGCTGGCAGCCGATCGGCGGTCGGCGTCACCGTGCACAGGTTCGCCTGCAGATCGACTTCGACATCGGCGACGCCATCCAGGCGCCGCAGGCCGTCGGCCACGGCCTTCGCTCAAGGCATTCACTCGAGCCCGAGCGACTCGATCCAGACGCGTTCGAGCCCGTGACCGGGGACCGGCCGCGCCGACGGCAGCGCGGCCTGGCAGCCGGCGAACGACAACAGCAGCAGGAGCACAGGGCGCATGTCAGAAGGCCAGCCGGAAGGAGACGGTCAGCGCGTACCGATCGTGCCCGAACGGCGACTCCGTCGACATCTCGAGCGGCAGCATCACGCCGCACTCCAGACCGACGGCCGGCGAGGGAAACACCTGGGCGCCGAGCACCATCCACAGATCGTAGCCGCCGTTGGCGAGGCCGGCGCCGGCCAGCGCGTCGTCGCCCTGCCACTTCGAGAGCAGTTCGAGAACGCCGCGCACCTCGACGTCGTCACGGTCCGGCGTGAACGCCGCGGGTGTCACGCGGTACCACCACGCGAGGTCGAGCGTCGCGGTCGAACCGGGATCGAACCTGTCGTCGGGCGCCAACGCATGGAAGCGCGCGGCCGCGGCCAGGCGGTGCCGATCACGCACGAGGGTGCCGCCGAGGCCGAGCGAGCCACCCCAGGTGCCGAGCCCGAGCCCCGACCGCGGCGTCGCGACGTGGCCGGCGTGATGGCCACCGACCAGCGGCTCGTCGTCGCCGGTCGGCAGCACCAGGCCGCCGAGCAGCGACAACCGGTCGGAGCGCATCACGTCGTCGTCGCGCACGAGCGCCCACTTCGCCTCGATCGCCAGGTCGCCGAGCCCTTCCTGCGTCGCCCGCGCCCCGACGTGCCACGTGCGGGCCACGAACGGCACGACGACGTCGACCTGGAAGCGGCGGTCCGGAGCCCACGCGAGGCGCGTCGTCGCGCGCAGTTCGCGGCTGTCGTCGCGCACGAACTGCTCGAGCCGTTCCCACACGGTCGGGAGCTCGGGCGAGATCACGCCGGCGTCCGTCGTGACGAGCTGCGCAGCGGCCGAGCCGACGAGGCAGCCGACGACGGCAACGACCCGCAGCGTGTTCACAGGACGAAGGCGTTGCGGCAACCGGCCGGCAGAGCCCCGAGGCACAGCGCCTGCAGCCGGCGGCGCAGCTCGACGTCCTCGAGCGAGGTGAACACGTAGAGCTTCCACATGCGCGGATAGCTCTCGGCGAGGTCGCGCAGGCGCGGAATGTCGGCGGCGAACGCATCGAGCGGCACCGTGCGATCGCCGGTCCCCGGGAAGCGCACGAGCGTCTTGCTCTCCTTGAGCTGCATGCGGCGCTTGGGGCAGTACAGCAGCACGTCGACCTCCTGGCCGAACGCGCGCGAGGCCTGCTGCTCGATCGCGGCCTCCCATTCGCGCCGCGCCGCCTGCTTGCCCGGTGCGAAGTACGACGCGATCAGCGGCTCCTGCATCGCCTGGTTCTGGTACCACGGCAACACCAGCACGCGCTTGGGCAACGCCCGGCGGCGGTAGCGGGCGACGAACCGCCGCAGCCGCGCGTCCGCCGCCGCCTCGCCGAGCTCGGCCTGCTCGAGGCGCACGACCAGCGACTCGTCGGTCGCGCGCTGCAGGTCGTCGACCGTGAGCGCCCCCGCCGCCATCGCCATCTCGACCATGCGCGACAGCAGCGCTCCGGCGGCGATCTTCGCGTGGTGGTAGTAGACGCGCTCGCTGAAGTGGTAGCGGCACTCGAGCACGCGCAGCAGCTCGGACACGATGTCCTCGCGCAGCATGCCGTTCTTCTCACAGTCGACGAACATCGACCCGTCGGCCCGGGCGATCCGGAAGTAGTCGACGACGCGGCGGTCGTAGCGCAGTTCGAGACCCGTGTACCAGGCGTCACGCCGCAGGTAGTCGAGCAGGTCGGCGTCGATCGTGTCGCTGACGACCTGGCGCCAGAACGGCGGCACCACGCCCTCGCCGGTCAGGATCGCGAGCACGTCGTCGTGCAGGCCCTGGCGGCGCAGTTCGTCGCCGAGCTCGCCCGAACCGAGCACGGCGCGGAACCGGGCGGGTTCGTCGTGGCGAGGCAGCAGTCCGGTCTGGTCCTCGATGTTGTGCCCGTACGGGATGTGCGTGACGTCGTGCAGCAGCGCCGCCGCGCGCAGCACCCTGCGTTCCTGCGCCTCGACCGGCCGACAGTTCGCGTCGCGAGCGGCGTTCTTGGTGCACGACGTCAGCAACTGGTCGCACACGTGCATGGTGCCGATCGAGTGCTCGAAGCGCGTGTGGGTCGCACCAGGGTAGACGAGCGACGCGCTGCCGAGCTGCTTGATGCCGCGCAGGCGTTGGAACTCGACCGTGTCGACGAGCCGCAGCTCGTCGCGCGAGAGCTCGATGTCGCCGTGGACGGGATCGCGCAGGATGCTCACCGGAGGCGCGACCGTAGCGACGCGATGCGGGGCGGCAAGAAAAGTGGGGACCGAACCTGCACACCAGGTCCGGTCCCCCCCACCACACAACGAAGCCACACGAGGTCGCCGCGCACACACGTGCACGGCTGTCGAAGAATACGACGCTCGGGCGCTCGAGGTCGGCTGCGGCGGACGGCGGACGCCGGCGCGCCGTGGACCACGCGACGTCATCGTGCGTTGCGGCGATCCCGCCTCGGGACGAACCGGCCCCCGCTGGCAAGGGCGGTTCGCGAGGTCACGGCACGCGCGGCGCTGCCAGTTCCACGGGGCCCGTGGCGACGAGGGCTGGGTGTCGTTCGCGGGCGACCTCGCGCTCGCCGAGCCAGGTCGTCAAGACGCAGTCGAAGAGGCCCTCATGCGGCAGTGCTGCCGTCCACGCCTCGTCGGCCGCGAGCGAACGGGGGCCGGCGTAGCCCTCGACCACCCAGGCGGTGCCGGGACGTGGCGGCAGCACCGTCAACGCCGCGTTGCCGCCGTTCCACCTCGGCAGCACGATCGGCTGCCTCTCGCCGACCACGCCAGATCCGACGTTGCGGCCGGCGTGCCCGTGCGCGCGCAGCGAGAGTTGCTGCGGGACCTTCGCGGTGCCGACCGTGAACGTTCCATCCGGGCGCGTTGCCGCCGCGAACGAGCCGACGAAGCCCAGGTGCGGCGGCAACAGCCGCTGCGAACTGCCGGGCTCGAGCCGACGGCGGCCGTCGTGCACCCACACCGACACGTCGGCGAGCGGCGCACCGGCCTCGTCGACGACCGATCCCTGCAAGACCTGGTCGGCGAACACGAGCGGCACCAGGGCTCGCGTGCGTGCGCCCTTCAGCACGACCGGCTGCGGCGAGCCGCGCTCCGCGCGTGGATGCAACACGAGCAGCTCGACCGTCACGCCGGCCGGCAGGTCGTCGACGGCGGCGCGACCGTCGTCGTCGACGGCGTAGCCGCCGGTGATCGCCTGCCCGAAGAACGGCCAGTTCGCGAGCGCGGTGCCGACCTGGTCCGACGGCAGCACGAACACGCGCGCCGAGGAGAGCTCGATCGCCGTCGCGGCGAGTTGCACGTCGAGCCCACACGCGCGCTCGAGCCGCGCATCGCAGACGGGCGATGGCGTGCCGACGCGCACCGCGCGCCACTGCGTGGCGAACCCGGGCGCTCGCACCACGAACGGCACGCCGTCGCCGGCGAGCGGTTCGCCGACGTAGGCGCCGTCGGCATCGGTCGTCACCTCGCGGCGCTTGCCGTCGTGGTCGTGCTCGCCGAACCAGACCGTCGCGCCCGGCAACGGCTGTCCATCCGGACCGGCCACGCGCCCGCTCGCGCCGACCCGCCCGGCGAAGGGGACCTGCACGAGGCCGTCGCGCAGCGCGACCTGACGCAGTACGCGGCCGTCGTGGTGCTCGAACGCAACGAGCGCGACCCCGCTGGCCCGTGGGCTGCCGTCGAAGCCGGCACCGGCACCGGCGAGCAGGGTCGCCTTCACCGACGACCCGTCGCTCACCAGCACGCCGACGACGCGCGGCTCGGGCGGGGCCACGAACGTCTCGAGCGGCATGACTTCGATGTGCACCCGCGGTGTGTCGGCGGCCACGGGCGGCAACGGCCGCGCGGCGTCCTGCCTCGGCGTCGCCGGTTCTGGCGCCGACGGGGGCGGTGCGGGCGGCGGCTGCGGCTGCGACCCGTCGCTGCCGGTCGCCAGCCACAGCCCGCCCGCGGCGAGCAGGACGGCAGCAGGCAGCAGGAATCGGCGGCGCATGCGGGCGGTGCCGCACCATAGCAGTCGACGACCCGCCGGTTGCCGAGCCATCGGCACGGAGGCGAGAGAACTCCTGGCGGTGCTCGTGCGGGAGATCCCGCGGCCCCCCGACCGGAGGGGCACGATGCTGGGTTCCGTCCCGGCGCAGATCGGCACGCGGGCAGCGCGGGAAGGGCGGTAGGCTGCGCACGTCCATCGCGCATGCGCCTGCCGATCGCCCTCGACTACCGCCCAGCGCTGCTCACGCGCTCCGGCATCGGTCGGGCGACGCGCGAACTCGCGCGCGGGCTGGCGGCACGCGCCGACTGCGAGCTGCACCTGTTCGGACACTCACTGGCCCGGGCGCGCGTGCCAGCGGCGATCCCGCGCGGCGCAACGCTGCACCGCGCACCCTGGCCCGGGCGCTCCTTGCCGACGTTGGCCCGGCTCGGGCTTGGCGCCGATCGACTCGCGGGCCGGCCCCGCGTGTTCCACTGGACCGACTACGTGCACGCGCCGCTGTCGCGCGCAAAGGGCGTGCTCACGGTGCACGACCTCGCGTTCGTGCGCGACCCTCGCTGGCACGGCGCCAACGCTGCGGTGCTGCGCGAACGAACGGCCGCCGCGGTCGCTGCCGCCGCGGCGGTCATCGTGCCGTCGCACGTGACGGCGACCGACCTGCGCATGTTCGCGCCGGCCCTGCGGTCGGTCCACGTGGTGCCGTTCGGCGCCGACCACGTGCCGGTCTCGCCTCCCCCGCCAAAGCGCCTCGGCCGCTACCTGCTCACCGTCGGCACGATCGAGCCGCGCAAGAACCTGCGGCCGTTGCTCGCGGCCCTGCCGCTGCTCGCCGACGCGCCGCAGCTGGTGGTCGTCGGCCAGGTCGGCTGGGAGTGCGACGAGATCGTCGCCGAACTGCGCGCGGCGCAGCAGGCCGGCCGCGCGGTCTGGCGACGCGACGCCGACGACGCCGAACTGTGGTCGCTGCTCGCGCACGCGCAGGCGCTGGTGTTCCCCTCGCTCTGGGAAGGCTTCGGCTTCCCGCCGCTCGAGGCGATGGCGCTCGGCGTGCCGGTGGTCGCCCACGACAACGCACCGATGCACGAGCTCGGCGACGACGCGTTCGTGTTCGCCGACGCCACCGATCCGCGCGCGCTGGCGGCCGCGATCGAGCGCGTGCTGCACGACCGGGAGGTGCGTCGCCTCGCCATCACGGCAGGTCGCCATCGCGCCGCCGACTTCGCCTGGGACCGCTGCGCCGCGGCGCACGCTGCGATCTACCACGAGGTCGCGGCGTGCTGATCGCCTTCGACGGCGTCTGCTTCGGCGACGGTCCGCCGACCGGCGTGGCGCGCGCGTTCTGGAACGGCCTCGCGGCGTTCGTGCCGGCGACGACCGCGGAGTGCGTGCTGTTGCTGCCCGACGGTGCTGCGTGCGAACCGATCGCCGGACTCCGAGCGATCGCGGCCCCGCGCGGGGCGATGGCACGGCAACTCGGACTGCCGCGCCTGCTGCGTTCGCTGCGCGCGGCCGCGTGCCACGGCTCGGTGGCCAGCGTGCCGCTGCGGGCGCCGTGTCCGACCATCGCGCAGGCGCACGACTTCCCGTGGCTGCACCCGGAATGCGGCGAAACAACCTCGTGGTGGCGTCGCCAGGCGACGCGGCGGTCGTTGCGCGCCGCCGCGGCGGTGCTGGCGCCGTCGACGACGACGCGCGACGACGTGCGCACCCTGCGCGGCCACGGCGACGGCGTGCATCTGGTGCCGCACGGCACGCCGCTCGGCCCACGGCCGACCAGCGCAGCGCTCGAAGCGCGACGCGGTCCGTTCCTGGTGCTCGGCGGGGACCGACCGCGCAAGAACCACGAACGGCTGCGCGCAGCACACGCCGCGGCGCGCTCGCGGTGTGCGACGCTGCCGCCGCTGCAGTTCGTCGGGCCGCCGCACGCCTTCGTCGACGAGCCGGCGAAGCGGGGACTGCTCGCGACGTGCACGGCGCTCGTCCACGTGTCGCGCTTCGAGGGCTTCGGACTGCCGGTGCTCGAAGGCCTCGCGCACGGCGCACCGGTGCTGGCGTCCGCGCTGCCGCCGCATCGCGAGATCGCCGGTGAGCACGCGTGGTTCGTCGACCCCGACGACACCGGCTCGATCGCGGACGGCCTGCTGCGCATCGCTGCCGATCCTGCGCTGCGCGATCGGCTCGCGAACGGCGGCCACGACCGCGCGCGCGCCTTCTCCCCCGAGGCCGTCGCCGCGCGCTGGCGCACGATCCACGGAGCGCTGGGCGCATGACGATGCACGTCGCCGTCTCCGGCTGGCTGCTCGGCCCGCACTCCGGCGCCAACCGGCGGCTGCTGTCGCTGCTCGCGCACATGCCGACGTTCTTGCAGGCCGGCGAACGCGTCACGGTGCTGCATCGGCCGGACTTCGTTCCGCCGCACCTCGACGGCATCGGCTGGCAGAGCATCGCGATCCCCGCCGCACCGACGTGGCGGCGCCTGCTCGCCGAACGGCGGCTGCTGCCCCGGGCGCTGCGCGAACTCGGCGCCACGGTGCTCGACCACGGCTTCCTGCTGGCACCGGACGTCCCGGTGCCGGTGTGCCTGCTCGTCCACGACCTGCGCGCGGTCGACGGGCACGGCCGCTGGCCGCGCTGGCTCGCGCGGGCTGCGCTCCGCCGTTCGCTGACGCGCGCCACCCTCGTCGTCGCACCGAGTGCTTGGACGGCGAGCCGTCTGCGCGCCCTCGCGCCGTCGGCGACGGTCGCCGTGGTGCACAACGGCGTCGACGTGCCGGCGGCGACCGATGCGTCGCCGCCGTTCCCGATCCCGGCGAACGGCTACGTGCTGCACGTCGGGCATCTCGAGGCGCGCAAGAACCTGACCGTCGTCGTCGACGCGCTGCGTTCGCTGCCCGCCGCGACGCGCCCCGAGCTGTGGCTCGCCGGCCGCGATGCGGGCGCTCTCGCCACCCTGCGCGCACGTGCGGGCGACGTCGTGCTGCGCGTGCTCGGCGTCGTGCCCGACGCCGAACTCGGCGCGCTCTACCATCACGCCCGCACCGTCGTCGTGCCGTCCGTGCACGAGGGCTTCGGGCTGCCCGCGCTCGAGGCGTTGGCGCACGGCGCGCGCGTGCTCGTCAGCAACCAAGCGGCCTTGCCAGAGGTCGTCGGGGATGCCGGCACGGTGCTGCCGGCCGGGGATGCCGCGGCCTGGGCGCACGCCATCGCTCGCACCGACGACGGCATCCCCCCCAGAGGCCGCCGCCAGCGGGCGAGTTCGTTTCCCTGGTCGGCCGCGGCCTCGTCCCTGCTCGACGCCTGGCGTCGGGCCCACCGTTCGGCCGCACGCCGCAGCGATCCCGAGGCGGCGGGTTGAAGCGTGCGGTCGCCGAGGATGGGCAGAGCGGCGAACGATCGGGCCTGCGCCGCACCGGCGACAACCCACTGGCGCATGGACGACGAGCGAACGGAGTGCGAGAGTGACGACCAGCCCGCTCGTCTCTCGTCGTCGCGATGACCACCGCCTTCGCCCTGCTGCTGGTGCTGTCGTTCCTGCTGCTGCTGGGCGCCTTCGGCGTGCTGCGGCGCGCCAAGAGCGTCTTCGCGCAGACCCGGCAGGCGATGGCCGACGTCCGCAGCCGCGACCTCGACGAACTGCAGAAGGAACGCGCGATGCAGGCGCACGCCAAGGCACTGTTCGTCGCCTTCGCGTTCGTGACCGGAGCGAGCATGGCCGCGCTCGCGGTACCGCTCGCGGTCGTAGCACTGGCAGCGGCGCTCGGCATCGTCGACTTCGACCAGGTCCTCGCGGCGACGATGACGTGGCCGATCCTGCTGGCGGCGACCGTCGCCGGCATCGCCTTGTCGCGGGTGGCCCGCCGATGACCGACTCGGCGCGTTACGGCCTGTTCGACCGGCTGCTGCACCGCTTCGCCTTCGCGACGACCGCCGCGCAGTGCGGCACCGCCGATCTCGAGCAGCGCCTGTTCCGGCGCGAACTGGCGGCGATCCGGCCCGGCCCACCGGTGTTCATCACCGCGCTGCCGCGCGCCGGCACCACGATCCTGCTCGAACTGCTCGCGGGCACGCCGACGTTCGCGTCGCACACCTACCGCGACATGCCGTTCGTGCTGAGTCCGATGCTGTGGAACCGGCTGTCGCGCCCGTTCCAGCGCACGTCGGCGCCGCGCGAACGCGTGCACGAAGACGGCATCCGCATCACGCAGGACAGTCCGGAGGCGTTCGAGGAAGTGATCTGGCGGCGGTTCTGGCCCGCGCACTACCGACCCGACCGCATCGCACCGTGGCGCGACTGCCGCGACGAAGAGTTCGTCGCGTTCTTCGTCGACCACATGCGCAAGGTGATCGCGCTGCGCGCGCGCGACAAGCCAGGCGCTTGCCGCTACGTCTCGAAGAACAACGCCAACGTCGCGCGCCTGCCGCACCTGCTCGACACCTTCGCCGACGCCATCGCCGTGGTGCCGTTCCGCGAGCCGCTGCAGCACGCCTGGTCGCTGTGCCGCCAGCACCGACGCTTCGCCACGCTGCATCGCGAGGACACGTTCATGCGCCGCTACATGGCCGACATCGGCCACTTCGACTTCGGCGAGAACCTGCGTCCGATCGACTTCGATGGCTGGCTCGACCGCGGGACCGGGCGCGATCCGCTCCACGTCGCGTTCTGGCTCGACTACTGGCTGGCGACGTATCGCCACGTGATGGCGCACGCCGGCCACCCGCGGCTGCACCTGGTCCGTTTCGAGTCGCTCGGTGAACGCGACCTGGCGCCGCTCGCCGCGGCGATCGCGCTCGACGATGCCGCTGCCTTGAACGCCCGTGCCGGCATCCTGAAGCGCCCGCCCGCGCGCGAGGGCGAGACCGCAGGGTTGTCGGGCGACCAGGTCGAGGCCGCACGCTCGCTCTACGCCGCGATGACGCAGCGCGCCTGCCTGTGAACGGCCCGCGCGTCGGCGCGCGAGACCGCCGAGGTTCCTGAGGGGCGCCGCCCAAAACGGTGGTAAGGTGCCGCGCTGCCCGTCGCGATTTCGGGCCTCGTCGCCGATGAACAACAAGGACCTGCTGCCGCGCATCGCGTTCCTGTTCGGGCTCGCCTTCCTCGCCTACCTGTTCGGCTTCTCGACGGCGCACTTCCGGCTGTTCCCGCACGACTTCCTGGTCACCGCCTTCGAGCAGGGCAAGCAGGTGCAGCAGCAGAAGGTCGACATCCAATCCCACCACATCCACCCGGCGCGGCACGACTTCGCCGGCGTCGTGCGTCGGGAAGGGGCCGCGGTCGAGCCCGGGGTCGTCCTGGTCTCGAGCTACTGGCCCGACTTCGAGTGGGGACCTGGCCTTCGCCTGCTCGATCGCGACGGCAACGTGCTGCATCGCTGGGACGCCAATCCGCTGCGGCTGTGGCCCACGTCGCCGCATCGTGACGACCTCGGCGACTTCTTCCACACCCGCACCAACTACGTGCACGGCACGCACCTGTTCGAGAACGGGGACGTGATGGTCAACATCGAGTACCACGGCCTCGTGCGGATGAATGCGGCCGGGGAGGTGCTGTGGCGCTTGGACCACCGCACCCACCACTCGATCACCCCGAACGAGCGCGGCAACTTCTGGGTCAGCAGCGCGTACTGGCGCAGCGACCCGGCCGACGTGGCCAAGCGCTTTCCGGGCCTGCTGCCGCCGGTGTCCGAGGAGACCGCGCTCGAAGTGACCCCCGGCGGCGAGGTCGTGCGCGAAGTCAGCGTGCTCGCGTCGATCTTCGGCCACCCCGAACTCCGCCGCGCCATCTGGATGCTGTGGCAGTCGCGGACCGGCGACATCACGCACATGAACGACGTCGAGGAGCTGCCGTCGTCGATGGCCGCCGCCTACCCGTCGCTTCGCGCCGGCGACCTGATGATCTCCTGCAAGCACCTCGACCTGGTGTTCATCATGGACCCCGCGACGCTCGCGGTGCGGTGGTGGCGCATCGGCCCGTTCAGCAAGCAGCACGACCCCGACTTCCTCGGCGACGGCACGATCAGCGTCTACGACAACAACTCCGACGGTTCGCTCGACGGCGCGTTCCTCGGCGGCAGCCGCCTGCTCCGCATCGCCATCGGCAGCGGCGTCGTCGAGACGCTCTACCCGCGCGATCAGGCCGGCGAGCGGCGCTTCTATTCGGAGGTCGGCGGCAAGGCGCAGCGGCTCGCGAACGGCAACTGGATGCTCATCGAACCTCGCGCCGGTCGCGTCTTCGAGGTCGACCCGACCGGGCGGACGGTCTGGGAGTGGGTCCACGAGCGCCATGGCAAGGACATGATGTGCGAGGTGCTCGAGGGGGCCGTCTACCCACTCGACCCGGAGCGCGCGCGTGGCTGGTCGCGCCGCTGATCCTGCAGGTCGGGGGGCGCTGCCGGCGCCGGCCCGACTTGACGTGCTATGCTGTCCGGCCGATATCCGGACCACGCATGCTGAACACACTCGCGATGCTCGGCTACCTCGGCCCCGGCGGCGTGCTCTCCGCGATCGGCTCGTTCCTCGCGCTGCTCGTGGCCGCGGTGCTCGCGTTGTTCGGCTTCGTCTGGTACCCGCTCAAGCGGTTGCTGCGCGCGCGGAAGGCGCGGCGCGAGGGTGCTGGCGCCCTGGCGCGCGAGGCCCAAGCCGCCACGGCCAGCGCGGCCGACGCCGCGCCGCGCAGCTGACCTCGCCGCAACGAGCGATCTGATCGGGCAGGGCCACTCACCCCCGCACACGCCCCTGTCCGCCCTCGCCACCTTCCTCGACCACCTGCGCACGAGCTGTGCCGACGGCACGTTCGTGCACGTCACGATGTCCTCGCCGACGCCGGCGGCCGGCCCGCTCGAGCGCGTGCGCGTGCGCCTGGTCGCGCTGCGCGACGGACCGGTGCTGTCGTTTTCGCGGCGAGAACGGCGCGCCGACACCACCGAGAACCTCGCGGTCTCCGACGGGGTCGCCGCGATCGAGCGGCTCCTGCGCTCGCAGTTCCGCTCGGCCCTGCTCGCGACGACGACTGCCGACTGGCAGCTGCGCGGCGACGACGCCGGCGGCCACCGGCTGATCCGCCATCGACCGGCCACGACCGCGACGCCGACGCGCGCGCACGACGCGAACAAGCCGACGTTGCTCGGCCCGGCCGCAGCCCCCTGGCTGCGCGCCCTCGGCATCCTCGACGCCCAGGGTCGGCCCACGCGCAACCTCGCCGACAAGCACGCGCAGATCGACCGCTACGCCGAGATCCTGCTGCACCTCGCGCGCGACTGCGGCTGGCCCGAACGCAGCGCCGACGCCGAGCCGCTGCAGATCGTCGACGCCGGCTGCGGCAAGGGCCACCTGACGTTCGCGGCCTGGCACCTGTTCCACCACGTGCTGCAGCGCCCGGTGCGCGTGCTCGGCCTCGACACGCGCGCCGAACTGGTCGCCGCCGCGAACGAACACGCGCGCCCGCTCGCCGGCGACGCGCTCACGTTCGCGGTCGGCGACGTCGCGACCGCAGAACTGCCGGCGATCGACGCGCTGATCGCGCTGCACGCGTGCAACACCGCGACCGACCACGCGATCCGCCGCGGCGTGCAGGCCGGCGCGCGGCTGATCGTGGTCGCGCCGTGCTGCCACCAGGAAGTGCGCCCGCAGCTGGCGCACCCCGAACCGCTCACCGCCGTGCTCGCGCACGGCCTGTTCGCCGAGCGGTTGTCCGAGTGGGTCACCGACGGCCTGCGGCTGCTCGTGCTCGAGCACGCCGGCTACCGCACCAAGGCGATCGAGTTCGTCGGCAGCGAGCACACGGCCAAGAACGTCATGCTCGCGGCAGTCCGCAGGAACGACCCCCTGCCCCCCGCCCAGGTCGCGGAGGCCGCCGCGCGTATCGCCGCGTTCCGCACCCACTTCGGCATCGCCAGCCACGCGCTCGATCCGCTGCTCACCACGAAGGCTTGACCGTTCGGCGCTGCCGCCTTCCGGCGGGTCAAGGACGGCATCGCGGCCAAAACTGCGAACAGGGAAGTCACGCCGGAGCGGCTCGGCGGATGGAACGGGCACCAAGCCATGAAGTCACGCCTCTTCGTCCTTCTGCTCGCCGTTCCCACTACCAACGCCCTGGCGCAGAGCCTCGCGATCTTCCCCGACGAGTACGTCGCGGTTGCCGAGGGGCCCTTCAACTCGCCCAACTACCCGCTCGCGTACGGGCTGTCGCGCGTGCAGGTGTTGTACGACCGCACGGACATCGCGATCACGAACGGCAGCTCGATCACCAAGCTCGGCTTCCGGCAGGACGCGACGCTGACCACGATGGACGCCGGTCGCACCCTGCAGCTCGAAGTGCGCATGGGCTACTCCAACAACACGCCGGCGTCGATGGTCACCAACTTCGACAACAACTACGCCGCACCGCCGACGACCGTCTTCGGGCCCGCGACCTTCGTGCTGCCGAACCTGCGCGACAGCAACAACCCGCTGCCGAACGGTCGGTTCTTCCTCACGCTGACGACCCCGTTCGTCTACGCGCCAGCACCCGGCCAGAATCTCGTCGTCGAGTACCGCATCTTCGGCACCTCGTCCGGCAACGCGGCGTTCAACTACCGCCTCGATCGCGCCGACTACTACTCGCCCCGCACCTATGGTCCCGCCGGCTGTCCGCACTCGGGCGGTGGCACGCCGAACATGACGCTCGCCGGCACGCGCCCCGGTCTCGCGTTCTCGGCCAGCGTCAACGCCGCGCCGACGAGCGCTCCCGGCGCAATCGCCTTGGTGACCGGCTACGGCATGGTGACGCCGTACCCGCTCACCGGCCTGCTCGGCACGAGCCCGGCCTGCACGGGCCAGGTCGACATCGCCCTTGCGGGGGTGTTCTCGATGTCGTCGAACACCAGCGGCAACTCGACGTGGAGTTTCACGATCCCGAACAACCCGACCCTCGCCGACTTCGTGATCTCGGCGCAGACCGCATGGCTCGACTTCTTCTCCCCGGGCGGCGTGGTGGTCAGCAACGGCGGCCAGGTGCTGACGGGCGCAGCACCTCGCACGGCGATCGTCGCCGCGTCCGGCAACCCGACGGTTGTCATCACGGGCACCAAGTCGAACAACTACTGCCCGGTGGCCTTCTTCGAGCACCAGTGAGGCGCGGCGCCGTCACGAAGTGAGCCGCGCGACGACGAAGGCGATGCCGACGCCGAACGCGAGCACACCTACGATCAGCAGCGCGCGACGCGCAGCGCTCACCTGACCGAGGTCGTCGCCGAGCACACCGTCTCGACTGGCGTGCTTGGCGAACTGCAGCACGCGAGGGCCCGTGGCGGCGACACCCGGCGCGCCGCCCGCGGGACGCGTGGCAGGCGCGGGCGAAGCGCTCGGCGGCGGGCGCCGCACCTCGACGACCTCATCGGCGAATTCGACCACCTGCGGGGCCGGTGCCGCCGGCGGGGGCGACGGTGGCGCGGAAGGCGGCGGTGGCGGCGGCGGCGGGGCCGGGGTTCGTGCAACCGGGGTCGGTGCCGCGCGCGGCGCCGCAGCCGGCGGCGGAGGTGCTTGGATCGACGTTGCCGGCGCGTCGCCGAACAGATCGTTGTCGTCGAGCGCCGCGGCGGCCGACTTGGCGGCCGCGGGCGCTGCTCCCGGCAGTTCGCCTTCGTGGAAGACGATCACCGTCTTGCCGATCTGCACACGGTCGCCTTCGCGCAACATTCGGCGCGTCACCGGCTTCTCGTTCAGCAGCGTGCCGTTGCTGCTCTGCAGATCCTCGATCTCGACGACGCCGCCCTGCACGTGCATCTGGGCGTGACGGCGCGAGGCCTTGGTGTCGTCGATGACCAGGTCGCAACCAGCGACGCGACCGAGCACGAAGCCGTCGTGCAGCGCGACGCGCTTGCCGTTGGCGAGCGACAACCAACCGCTCATCGGGCACTCCGCTCGTCGCCGCCGAGCCTCGCGGGAAACCTCATCGGCGCAGGTATACCATCCGCGGCGCATGACGCTCGCGGTCTCGACCCGGCAACTGGCGGTGACGTTCGCGAGCCGGGGCAATCCCGCCGTGCACGCGCTGCAGCCGCTCGACCTCGACCTCGCCGCGGGCCGCATCGTCGGCGTGCTCGGTCCGAACGGCTCGGGCAAGACCACGTTGCTGCGCGTGCTCGCCGGCCTGCAGGCGCCGACCCACGGCGACGTGACGGTGCTGGGGCACGCGCCCGGCAGCGCTTCGCTGCGGCGGCAGGTCGCCTTTCAGCCCGCCGGCGCGTTGCCGCTCGGCGTGCTGTCGGCGCGCGAGTTCCTGGCCTGGGTCGGCGCCGAACTGCGGCTGGCGAACGCCGACTCGGACGCGCGCGCCGAACACTGGCTCCGGCGGCTCGAGCTCGACCGCACCGGCCGCCGGCAGTTGCGCACGTTCAGCACCGGCATGCAGAAGCGCCTGGCGCTGGCCGCGGCCCTGCTCGGCGACCCGGCCGTGCTGCTGCTCGACGAACCGACCGCCGGGCTCGATCCGTTCGGCAGCGCGCTGGTGATGGACATCCTGCGGGAACGCGCCGCCGCGGGCGCGCTCGTGCTGATGGCGTCCCACCACCTGCTCGAGGTCGAGGAGATCTGCGACGAAGTGATCGTGCTGTACGAAGGTGCGCTGCGCGCGCGCGGCACGATCGACGAACTGCTGGCCAGCGATGCGCACGCCCTGGTCGTGCGCGGCCTCGACGACGCGGCACTGGCCGGGCTCGCCGAGACCGCGCGGCAACGCGGCGGCGAGGTCCTGCGCATCGAACGCCCGCGCGACCACCTGTTCGCGCTGTTCCGCCGGCTCGCGCAACGCCGCGACGGAGGAACGTGACGCCCCCGGCCGCTCGCGGCATCGTCCTGATGACGTCCCGGCGGTGCCTGCAGCTCGCCACGCTGCCGACGCTCGCCGCCGCCGCCGCCTGCTGGCTCGTCGCCGTGTGGTCGCCGCCGGCGACCGGCCCCACCGCCGCACCCGGCGCCGCGTCGCCGTGGCTCGCGCTGCCGACGTGCACGGCCGTGTTCGCCTGCACGATCGCCGGCGTGTTGTTCTGGCCGACGTTCGCCAGGGGCCGCGAGGGCAGCGATTGGGTCGTGCGGCTCGCGCGCGGCGGCCTTGGCGGCGTGCCGCAGGCGATCCTCGGCATCCTGCTCGCGCAACTGCTGCTGACGCTGCCCTTGGCCTGCGGGTTGGCGAGGGCGCTCGGCGCCCCCGCGGTCGCGCACCTCCACCACGCCCCCCCGCCGCCGGCGGCACCGCTGCTCGCCGCCGCCCGCCGCTCGCTCGAGTTCGCCCTGCCGGCGACCGACGAATGGTGCGCCGTGCACGTGCAGCCGCTCGCCGGCCTGCCGACGGCCGACCTGGTGGGCGCCGCGCTGGCGATCCACGGCGACGGCGAACTGCTCGGCAACCTGCCGGCGCGCATCGTGCAGACCGGCCAGCGCGTGGAGCTGTCGTTTCCGCGCCGGCCGCTGCGCGAAGTGCGCGTGGAGTACGTCGACGGCTCGGTGCCGCTGGCGTTCCCACCCGGCGCGCTCGTCGTCGTCGGCGCGACGGACCGCAGCACGCTGTGGAACGGCCTCCTGCTGGCCCTGGTCGCGCTGGCTCCCGCGTTCGCCGCCTGCGCGCTGGCGGCACTCGCCGGCACTGCCGCCGGCACGCCGACGGTCGTCACCGTGCTCGCGAGCCTCGTGTTCGTCGGCACGATCGGCGGCGTCGGGGCGTTCGACGGCGCGGTCACAGCACTCCTGCGCGGCGAGTGGATCGCATCGGCGGCGGTGCGCAACGCGTCGCTCACGTGCGGTGCCATCGGTGCCAGCGCGCTGCTGGCGGCGAGCCTCGCCCGACGCCGGACGTGACGAAAACCCGGTGCCCGTACCCTTCCCACGTCGAGGGGTCGTTCGCCATGATCCCCGCATGCGTGCGAGAGCCCGCCGATGATCGCCTTCGCCCGCCGCCACGGCCCTGCCGTGCTCGGACTCGCGATCGCCGCCGTAGCACTGCAGCCCGACGGTGACGAACTGCGCGAACTCGGCGCCGCGATCGTGCGACCTGCGGTGCTGCCATTCGCCTGGCGAAGCCTCGGCGATGCCGGGCGCACGGCGGACCCGGTCGAAGCGTTCGCGCGCGCGCAGCACCTGATGCGCTTCCTGCCGGCGTGGATCGACGGCCACTGCGCGTTCGCCTTCCGCTACGCGCTGTCCGAGGAGCCGGCGGTCACCGACGAACGGCAACGCGGCGAACGCGCCCGCGTGCGGCTCGAGCTGGCGATGGCGTGGCTGGAGTCGGTGCGCCCGCGCGCGGGCCGGCACGAACTGGACCTGCTGCAGGGCCTCGCCTTCCTGCCCGAGGTCGCATGCCGCCGCGAGCCGGCGCTGGCCGCGCTCCTGGCCACGAGCGGCGGGGCAGCGGCAATGGCCGATCCGTGGCTCGCCGAGGCCGAACGCCGGTTCCCCAGCGCCGCGGTGCGCGAGCAGCGCACCTTCTTCGCACCGACGCTGGCTGCCGGCTTGCTCGCCGCCGGCGATCGCAGCGGCGCCATCGCCGTGCTGCTGGCCGCGATCGAACGCAGCCGCGACGTGCGCGACCAGGAACTGGCCACGATCTGGCGGCAGCGGCTGCAGGACGTCGTGGCCCGCCTGCAAGGCGCCCCGGTCGACCTCGCCGCGGTCGCGGCCGACGCCCGGTTCGCCCTGCTGCTCCCCCACCTCCGCTGACAGAACGCCGATGTTCGAGCAGATCGTCGCCGCCATCGTCGCCAACCCCTACCTGGCCGTGGCGGTGCTGTTCGTGCTGTGCGGGCTCGGCCTGCCGCTGCCGGAGGAGATCGGCCTGCTGGCCGCCGGCTATGTCTGCGCGAAGTTCCCCGACCACGCGCAGTTGCCGTGGATGATGCTGTGGTGCGCGGGCGCGATCCTGGTCGGCGACGTGGTTCCGTTCCTGCTCGGGCGCGTGTTCGGCGTGCGCCTGCTGCGGCTGCGCTGGCTGCGCTACGTGGTCACCAAGCAGCGCCTCGCCAGCTTCGACCGCTGGTTCCGCCGCCGCGGCGACCTGGTGATCCTGATCGCCCGCTTCATCCCCGGCATACGCGTCGTCGCGTTCTTCACCGCCGGCACCATGAAGATGTCGTGGCCGCGGTTCCTGTGCCTGGATGGGCTGGGCATCGCGATGAGCGTGCCGCTGCTGACCTGGCTCGGCTACCACAGCGTCGGTGTCATCGAGAGCGTCGTCGACACCGTGCAACGCGTCGAACGCGGCATCCTGTGGACGGCACTGGCCGGCCTCGCCGTGCTCGGCGTGTGGCTCTGGCTGTGGCGGCGGCGGCGGCGGCTCTCGCGCCAGCAGCGGCCGACCGAGACGTTCGTGCAGCCGCAGCGCCCGGTGCGCGAGGCCGGAACGACGCCGGCTCCGGACCAGGCAGCGGCGCCCGCGACGACCGCCGGCGAGCCGACCGAACGCCGCGACGGCCCACCGGCTGTCTGACGCCGGGTCGCGCTTGCCCCACCGAGGGGCACTTGGCTAACGTGCCGGCCCGTTTTTCGGCCGACGCCCCCCGCGCCGGCGCCACGCTTCATGTCCTACGTACTCTGGAACGTCCTCTCGCTCGCGATCGCTGTCGCCGGCATCGCCTACGCCGTCTCGCTGTTCAAGCAGATCATGCTGAAGGACGCGGGCGACGAGAAGATGCAGAAGATCGCCGCCGCCGTGCAGCAGGGCGGGCGCGCGTTCCTGCACGCCGAGTACAAGTGGCTCGCGGTCTTCGTCGGTGTCGTGTTCCTGCTGATCGGCGTGTTCGGGACCGCCGAGCAGTTCCTCGGCTGGAAGACCGCGTTCGCGTTCCTGCTCGGTTCGACGGCTTCGGCCGGTGCCGGCTACTTCGGCATGCACTGCGCGACGCGCGCGGCAGTGCGCACCACGCAGGCCGCGAAGGGCTCGCTCGGTGCCGCGCTCGACATCGCCTTCAAGTCGGGCACGGTGATGGGGATGACGGTCGTGGGCCTGGGCCTGCTCGGCATCACGCTGCTGATGCTGATCTACCGTCAGGACGGCACCAACTTCGTCAACTACGTGCTCGGCTTCAGCTTCGGTGCGTCGTCGATCGCCCTGTTCGCGCGCGTCGGCGGCGGCATCTACACGAAGGCAGCCGACGTCGGCGGCGACCTGGTCGGCAAGGTCGAGGCCGGCATCCCCGAGGACGACCCGCGCAACCCGGCGGTGATCGCGGACAACGTCGGCGACAACGTCGGCGACGTCGCCGGCATGGGTGCCGACCTGTTCGAGAGCTACGTCGGCGCCATCATCTCGACCGCCATCATCGGCTGGTCCTTGGTGCCGGGCCTGCCGGGCAGCGACGGCTACACGAGCGCGCAGACGAGCCTGCTGCTGTATCCCGTGGTGCTGGCCGCCGTCGGCATCATCGCCAGCTTCCTCGGCACGTTCCGCGTCAAGGCCGACGACGAGAGCAAGCTGTCGCAGGCGCTGTTCGGCGGCCTGATCGCCGCCTCGGTGTTCCTCGTCATCGGCGGTGCCTTCGTCACCATGCTGATGCAGCCGCAACCGCTGCACGACCTCGGCTCGACGGCCGCCCCGGTCAGCCACTGGAACGTCTACCTGGCGATGGTGATCGGCCTCGTGGTGGGCGTCCTGATCGGCAAGGTCACCGAGTACTACACCTCCGAGAAGATGGCGCCGGCGCAGACGATCGCGCAGCAATCGCAGACGGGCGCGGCCACCAACATCATCTACGGGCTGGCCACCGGCATGGCGTCGACCTGGATCCCGACGATCCTGCTGGCGCTGGCCATCTACCTCTGCAACGACCTCGCGGGGATGTACGGCATCTGCGTCGCAGCCGTCGGCATGCTGAGCACGCTCGGCATCTCACTCGGCGTCGACGCCTACGGCCCGGTCGCCGACAACGCCGGCGGCCTCGCCGAGATGTCGCACCAGCCGCCGGAAGTGCGCAAGCGCACCGACTCGCTCGACGCGACCGGCAACACCACCGCCGCGATCGGCAAGGGCTTCGCGATCGGCTCGGCGGCGCTCACCGCGCTGGCCCTGTTCTCGGCCTACAAGGTCGCCGCTGGCGTGTCGCTCGGCCTCGAGGACGCCAACGTCGTGATGGGCATGCTGGTCGGCGCGATGCTGCCGTTCGTGTTCAGCTCGATGGCGATGAAGGCGGTCGGCAAGGCCGCGAACGCGATGGTCGAAGAGGTCCGCCGGCAGTTCCGCGAGATCAAGGGTCTCAAGGACGGCACCGGCGGCGAAGCCGACTATGCCCGGTGCGTTGCGATCTCGACCGAAGGGGCGCTGCGCGAGATGGTGGTGCCCGGTCTCCTGGCCGTCGTCGCCCCGGTGGCGATGGGCATGATCTTCGGCAAGGCGGCGGTCGGCGGCCTGCTCGCCGGGGCGACCGCCGCAGGCGTGATGATGGCGCTGTTCATGGCCAACGCCGGCGGTGCCTGGGACAACGCCAAGAAGTACATCGAGGCGGGTCACCTGGGCGGCAAGGGCAGCGACACGCACAAGGCAGCGGTCACCGGCGACACGGTCGGCGACCCGTTCAAGGACACTGCCGGCCCGTCGATCAACATCCTGATGAAGCTGATGACGATCGCCGCGCTGATCGCCCTGCCGCTGTTCCGATAACACGGCAGGCGAACGCACGCAGCGGGCGGCGAGCCGCGCCGCAACGCACATCACGCGGCAAGCACCCCATCGCTCGGCTCGCGCCGGAGCGTGCTGGCTCTGCCGGCGCACAGGAACGGCCCGGTAGCAGGGATGAAGGATCGGGCAACCCTGCGTGAGGGTTGCGGCCCGACCGGGACAAGGTCCTCGTGGGCCCGGACGCGACCGGGCTGAAACCGGGACGGCACGAGCACGGGGGGTTCCGCCATCGTCCGCAGAGGCTATTCTCCGGTCGAGCGATCTTGCGAAAGAACCTCCGTCCCGAGAACCACGATTTGAGCACCCCCGCCCCCGCCACCTCGTCCCGCTCCCGCAACACCCCGCTCGCGGCGACCCGCGACCTCGCGCTGCAGATCGCGCAGCGGTTGGACGAGAAACAGGCGAAGGACATCGTCGTGCTCGACGTGTCCGGGCCGCTGGTGATCGCCGACTACTTCGTGGTCGCGACCGTGCAGAGCACGCGGCAAGGGCAGGCGCTGGCGAAGGAACTCGACCTCGAGCACAAGGCGCTGCGCGGCCGTCGTCGCCGCAACACCGGCGGTCTCGAGACCGAAGAGTCGAACTGGGTGCTGCTCGACTTCGACGACATCGTCGTGCACCTGTTCCTGCCCGAGGCACGCGCCTACTACGGCCTCGAGACGCTGTGGGCCGACGTGCCGCGCTTGCCGTTCACGCCAGCGAAGCGCGCCGCGACGGTGCGCACCGAGGTCCGGCAACCGACGCTCGACGGCTTCGGCGCCTTCCAGCCGGGCGACCCGCCGCGCAGCGACTGAAGGCCCGCGCGCGCGCCAGCCGATCGGGCCAGCGCCGCGTAGACTTCGCGCCAGAGACGCCGCGATGAGCACTTCGATCCGATGGCAGCACTTCTCCCCCGCGACCTTGAAGGCCGCGGCAGCGGCCGATCGGCCGGTGTTGCTGTTGCTGACCGCGCCGTGGTGCCAGCACTGCCGCGAGCTGATGGCGACGACCTTCGCCGATCCGCAGGTCGTCACCGCGGTGCACGATGGTTTCGTGCCGGTGCACGTCGACGCCGAACGGCGGCCCGACGTCAACCAGCGCTACGGCACCGGTAGCTGGCCGACGATCGCCTGGTTGACGCCCGACGGCGAGCTGATCGCACAGGACAACTGGCTCGACGCCGAGGCGCTGCGCGGGCGGCTCGAGCGCGTGCGGGCGGCGTGGCAGCGCGACAAGAACGACATCAGCCGCGGCGTGCGTGAACTGTGGGCGCACCGCGTCGAGCGGCCAACGCCCCAGAACAAGCTGCGGCGCGAGATGGTCGACGACATCGCCGATGCCATCTACGAGAAGCTCGACCACCGCCACGGCGGCTTCGGCGAAGGCAGCAAGTTCCCCCACCCCGAAGCGCTCGATTTCGCGCTCGTGCAGGTGAGCAAGCGCGGCGACGAGCGCATGCGCGAAGTCGTGCAGCTCACGCTCGACCACATGATGGCGAGCCCGTTGCACGACGTTGTCGCCGGCGGGTTCTTCCGCTTCTCGCGCACGCCCGACTGGCAGACGCCGGAGTACGAGAAGCTGCTCGACCAGAACGCGCTGGTGCTGCGCGCGTACCTCGAGGCGTTCCAGGTCTTCGGCAAGCCGGCGTACCGGGCCGCCGCCGAGGGCATCGTGCGGTGGATGCTCGGCGTGATGCGCGACCACCACACCGGCGCCTTCGCCGGCAGCCAGGACGGCGACGCCGACGCGTTCGCCCGCGACGCGGCCGGGCGCACCGAGCCGCCCTCGCTCGATCGCACCGTCTACTGCCACGCCAACGCGATCGCCGTCTCGGCCCTGTTCAAGGCCGCCGCCGTGCTGTCACGCCCCGAGTGGCGCGACCAGGCGATGACCACGCTGCGGTTCCTGCTCGAGAACCTCTACGACGGACAGGACGTCTTCCACTACCACGACGGCACCTGGCACCTGCCCGGCATGCTCGGCGACCAGGCGCACCTGATCCGCGCGTTGATCGACGCGTCGCAGAACACCGGCGACGCCGACCTGTTGCTCCCGGCCGAAGCGATCGCCGAACGCGCCTTGCTGCGGCAGCGCGCGCCGAACGGCGGCTTCTACGACATCCTGCACGATCCGGGCAACCAGGGCTCGATGCGGCGGCGCAACCGTTCGATCCTCGACAACGCGACGATGGCCGAGTCCCTGGTCCGCTTGTCGTACCTGTCGCGCCGCCCCGAGTTCGGGCGTGAGGCGGTGCAGGCGCTCTCCGCGTTCGCGGACGACTACAAGGAGTACGGCTACTACGTCGCCGGCTACGGCCGCGCGATCGACCTGATCTTCTACGAGCCGTTGTTCCTCACCATCGTCGGCGACCGCGAGAGCGCTGCCGCCGTCGAGCTTCGGCGCACGGCGTTGTCGACCTACGTGCCGTCGCGCATCGTGCAGACGCTCGATCCCAAGCACGACCCGGTGCTGCTGTCACGCAGCGGCCTGCAAGCCGGACCCGAGCCCATCGTGCACCTGATGGTCGGCAACGAGCCGCGCGGCGTCGCGCGCACGCCGGCCGAACTGCTCGCGGCGATCGCCACGATCGAGGAGCAGCGGCGGCACAAGCCGTCGTGATCCGGCAGCGACCGCGGCGACTCAGACTTCGACTTTGGTCGGGCCGGTCTGTTCTTCGTCGGCGACCAGTTCGATCAGGCCGCGCTTGAGTTCTTCGCTCGCGATCTTGATGTAGTTGCGCTCGCGGGTCTCGAACAGCGGCTTCTGGCCGCGCACCAGCTCACGGACGCGCTTCTGCAACAGGGCGGTCAGGCGGAACGAACCGCCGACCTGCTTGACGAGCTCCTGCGGGAGGCTCTTTTCCATGGATCGGGCTGCGGGGGTAGCCGGTAGGGACCGGAAGGGCGGAGCAGCGTAGGGACCGCCCCCCCGACGTGCAACGCCCCCATGGCCTGGCCGGCGGTCCGGGTCAGAGATCCCTGGCGTCGATGATGACCTGCACCTCGCTCCAGGCCCACTGGCCCTCACGGTTCGTGCTGGCGATCACCAGGTGGACCAGGATCTGGCGGGCGGTCGCGGGGCCGACGACCTGGATCTCGAACCCGTGCGGGAACCCGCTGGCGAGGTTGACCACGGAGTAGCGGCCGACGCCGAAGTTCGCGCGGGCGAAGTTGGTGGCGACCGAGTGGTGCCGGTAGCTGAGCAGCCCACGAACGGTCGGGGCCGAGCGCAACACGTTCCATGACAACGGCCGCGGAACGGCGGGGCTGTTGCTGAGCGTTCCGCCGTTGCCGATCATGCGGAGCGTCCCCACCACCGAAGGCAGGGCCCCGCGGCGCCACACCACCTCGCACCGCGTGCGCGCGACGCCCGTGGCGTCAGGCGTGCCGTCGAGCAGGTGCTGCAGCAGTTCTGCGCGGTCGGCGACCACCGTGATGCGGTCGATCGAGGCGGCGTCGACGAGCGGCTCGCTCTCGATGCGGACCAGGTTGAGCCCGATCGGCGAACCAACCATGGGCCCGCCGCCTTCGGGCGTCAGGTAGTAGTAGATCCACCGGTAGACGTCGGTCAGGTACTCCTGCCCGCTGCTGCACACGAACCGGTCGGTCCACGCCAGCCGCGTGAAGAACAGCGTGTTGCCGCTGATCTGCGTCCCGGCCGTGTCGGGCTGGATCACCCCGTCGGTCGAGATGGTCGGCAGCCGCCGGCTCGCCACCGGCGTGGGTGCGCCGCCGAGATCGAGCAGCGCCAGGTTGGCGTTGCCTTCCGCGTCGTTGCCGAACACGCGCGAGCACGACATCGCCTCGGTGCGGATCTGGTCGATCAGTTCGTGCGTGATCTCGGTCGCGCGGCTGAGCCGCCGCGCGTACTCCTGACTCCTGGCGCCGGTCAGCGACAGCGTCGACACGGCGTAGACGAGTCCGCCGAGCAACGCCGCCGTGACGATCAGTTCGACGAGCGTGAATCCGGACTGGGCCTGGGCACGGTCTTGCATGGCGGGCCTCATCGCTGGATGAACAGGGACGTCTGGTGGAACGCGAAGTGCTGGTTCGAACCCTGGCGGTAGCAGTCCACGCGCAACCGGTAGACGCCTTCGGGGTGGTCCGACGACACGTCCCATTCGTAGCTCTCGGAGCCGGTGCCGAAGTCGGGTCGCAGGTAGAGCGAACTGGCCGGCCGCACGCCGGGCGTCGATGGCGAGCCGTCCTGCACGTAGGTCCAGGTGTCGCCGCCGTCGCGGGAGACGTGGATGACGTATTCGAGCTGCGACTCGTTCTCCGAGAACGTGCCGGTCTGCGAGTACGGCAGACCATCCCACCGCCGCCACTGCACGCCGTACTGCACGGTGATCTTGTCCGGGTTCTCGAGTTCGCTGATCGACGTCGGCGACGTGATCTCGACGCGCGGCTGCTGCTGGATGCGCAGGGTGTTGGTCGTGCTGCCGGCCTCGAGCATCGTGTGCAGGAGGCTGAGCAGCGTGTACTCGGCGATGAACGACGTGCCGTTGGTGACGGCATTGGAGATGCCGTTGACGACGATGTACGCCGCGTTCGCGTTGCCGGGGTCGACGAGCTTGATCGCCGCCGAGCCGGAGCCGTCGGCGTGCGAGTAGTAGGTCTTGAAGACCGAGGCCGTGTAGCGCCCAGGCGCCGACGCGTACGGCGCGTGGTTCCAGTGCTCGGCGACGCCGGTGTTCGCGTTGATACGGAACGGGCGCGAGACCGGCGCGGACGTCGGCGCCGACAGGCCGTAGTTGGCAGCCATCTCGGCGCCGAGCGCCGTGAGCGTGCCGTTGGCCCCAGACGAACTGTGCTGGAACGTCGACGCGTTGGTGCCGATGTTGAACAACGTCGTGCAGCCGAACGACGACGTGCGCTGGCCGTGGTCGAGCAGCACCGTGCCGAAGGCCTGGCGATTGCTGCCGGCGTAGACCGCGTTGCAGTTCGCCTGGTAGAACTGGCCGGTCGTCGTGCCCGCGGTCAAGTTGCCGCGCACCGGCTGCGTGCCGCCGGCGGTGTCGAGCCACTGCGACGCCGCCACGCTGTCGGGATACAGCTCGCCGAGCCACGGAATGCCCCACCAGTAGTTCGCACCGACCGCGCGCACGTACTTGCGCGCCCCGGTGATCGTGTTGATGAAGCCGTTCGCCCCGGGCGACCCGTGCGGCGTCAGGTTCGACGGGATCGAGTTGGCGTAGCCGTTCGCCGAGTCGTAGCCGATGTCGTTGCCGACGCCGAGGTAGTAGTAGGACCAGCCGGTGATCGACGAGTAGACGCACCGGCTCTTGACCAGGGCCTCGCGCAGCAGCTGGAAGTAGCGCGGCACGTCGCAGGTGAGGCCGGGCGCTGCGCCGTTGCCCCAGCGATCGGTCAACCGCGTCGTCGCCGGCGTGCCGGACGTGATCACGAGGCTCGGATAGTCGTTGGCGCCGTACTCGGTCGGGCTGGTGGTGACCCGCAGGTCGTCGAGGTACCAGTTGTACGAGTTCGGGAAGTCGTTGCCGCCGTTGAAGCAGTCCCGGTACGGAACGTGGCGCGGGTCCCCGTTGAACTGCGCGCGCTCGGTGAACGGCACGTCCTCGGCGCTGTTCGTCCAGTACGCGTAGGTGACCGACAGGTTGTCCGGATCGACCGGCGTCGGCCAGATCGTGCCGCCCTGTTCCCAGGTGGTCGAACCCGACGTGAAGCCGGAGCCGATGCGGGTGCGCACGGCAACCGTGAAGTCGCCGTTGATGCCGTTGCTGGCCAGCACCGATGGCGCGAGTCGCAGTTGCCAGCGCGCCGTGTTCTTCGGGCCAACGCCCGCCGACGTCAGGTCCGGCGTGAACGCCGGGGTGCCGACCGTCGTGCCAACGGGGGTCGGGATGTACTCCATCTGGTAGAGCCGCGCTCGTTCCGTCGCGGCCAGGCCGTACTGCAGTCCGCCCTGCGTGACCGGCGGCGCGCCGACCGGAGTGTTGAACAGGTAGATGCGCGTGTAGCCGCTGACGCCCCCCGATGGCGGCACCCACGCCGCCCGGTAGTTCATCTCGTCGGTGACCGGCGCCGGCGAGCCGGTCGCGTGCTTGGCCACCTGCCACGTCGTCGCGTAGTTCGTGGAACCTGCGACCGACACACCACCTGGCGCGTTGAGCAACGTGCACGCAGCCGACAGCCGCGTCGGCTGCAACGGGTCGGTCAGGTTCAGGCCGACGACATCGACCACCATCGGGTCGCGCAGCACCGGCACGCTGCCTGGGCTGCCGGCGTACGGCGTCGCGCTGGTCTGGTAGCCCCACGCGTACATGCGCAGGATCAGCGAGTCACTGACGCCGGCTTCGTTGTTGCGCGTGCGCAGCTCCTCGGGGTGCGTCACGACGCGCAGGTTCGGATAGGCAACCTGGCTCTTCGCCGGGTCGCTGAAGTTGCGCAGAGCGGGCATCGGCAGCAGTTCGCCGTGCAGGTTGATGACCAGGGCGTTGCGGTAGAAGGCCGGGTTCCTGTTCATGCCCTCGAGCAGCAGGCGCAACGTCGGCTCCTTCGACATGTCCTCGAGCTCGTCGGGAATCGCCGTGCCGGCGAGCACCGCGTCGGCCCGTTCCTGCTCGCGCTGTTCGACCGCCGCGACGCGCAGGTTCCACAGCGCCAGCTCGTCCTCGTAGCGCATCGCGTGGTTGAAGAAGTCCGCGAGCGCGTACGGATGCGGGTTCAACGCGCTCTGCCCGTGTCGCTCGGTGCCGTCGACGTTGATGCGCGCCCGCATGTTGTCCGGCACGTAGTAGTAGGCCGACGCACTGCCGTCCGGCATGCGACCGGGGTAGTGATAGACGTGCGGGATCGCTGCCAGGCTGTCGTTCGCGTCGTTGGTGTACGGGCGGTACAGCTGGTTGCGGCCGAACGCCGCCTTGGTGATCCAGTGGACGCGGAAGTTGAGACCCGGGTTGCGGGTCTGCATGTCGAGCAGCATCGACTCGAAGAAGGGCTTCAGCGAGTCCATGAACACCCACCAGCCGGGGATGTTCTCGACCGCCAGCAGGTAGACGTCGTACGTCTGCGAGGTCGGGAACGCCTCGCCGGCGGAGTTCACGACCGCCGACAGGTCGGCGACCGCGCGTTCGGTGCCGTTGTCGTCGCGCTTGTAGACGCGGACCGTCACGTAGCGCACGTTGCGGTTGTCGACGCCCGCGAACGGCTGCACCGTGATGCGACGGGACCACAGCCAGTCGCCGCCGCGGCGGATGTTGCCCGAACGCACGTGCTCGGGGAGCAGCAGGTTGCCGTCCACGTCTTCCTCGATGGTCAACGACGGACGATTGACGACGCCGTCGTCGAGCAGGTCGAGGTCGACCGTCTCGATGCTGCCGCGGTCGACGAAGTTCTGGACCTCGGCGAGGATCGCCTGCGCCTTGCTGAACGCGAACACGCGGTCGCGTTCGCTGGTCGTCGCCTGGTAGTTGATCGTCAGATGGTTGATCAGCACGGCTGCGCCGATCACCAGCACGAGCAGGCCGAACGCGAGTTCGGCGAACGTGAAGCCGGCTTGCCGCCGAGAAGGTCCTGGTTGCATGGGCCGCATCTCTCTCTGGTCGGGCTTCGGCATGGTCCGTGGGGTATCGGCAGTCGGGGGCCTCCGGCGTGACGCGGCGGTCCCGTTCCTGGACCGCCAGGGCGGCGCTGCACTGTCGGCAATTGCAACGCCGGAGTGCGGTGCGGATGCTCGCGTGCTTGTCCTGGCTCGCCATGCTTCGCCGCGCCTTCGGCCGCCCGCTCGCGATGCTGCGCGCGCACTGGCCCATCGTCGCGATCGGCACCGCGCTCGTGCCGGTGCACGCCGCGGTGTCGTTGTGGATGCCGCGCCTGCTCGGCGAAACGCTGGACCACCTGCACGCCGGAGGCAGTCGCGACCTGCTCGCCGAGACCTGCTGGCTGCTGTGCGGCCTCGCCGTGGTCGAGAACGCCAGCCGCTACGTGTCGCGCAAGAACCTGATCGACGCGTCCCGGTACGTCGAACAGGACCTGAAGGACGCGCTGGTCACCCACCTCCAGCGGCTGCCGATCGCCTGGTTCGACCGCTCGCGTACCGGCGACATCACGAGCCGCCTGACGCAGGACGTCGAACTGGTGCGGTTCGTCATGGGGCCGCTGCTGCTGCACGGCGGCAGCACGCTCTGCCTGCTGCCGGCGGGCCTCTGGCTGATGCTCGGCATGGACGTGCCAGTGACGCTGGCGTGCCTCGGCGCCTTCGGCGTGCTGTTCGTCGCGATGCGGACGCTGCTGCCGCGCCTGCATGTCTGGAGCAAGAAGTCGCAGGAGGCGATCGCGCAGATCTCGCAGCGTTCGCAGGAGGACTTCGCCGGCATCCGCGTGCTGCACCAGTTCGACGCGACGGCGCGCGAACGAGGGGCGATGGCGACCAGGAACCGCCGCTACCTGCTCGCGAACCTGCGGCTCGTCCGCCTGCGCTCGCTGCTCAACGCGCTGACCCACTCGACCAGCGGGCTGGTGATGCTCGGCGTGCTCGCCGTCGGCGGCTGGCAGACCATCGAAGGCCGCATCACGATCGGGCAGCTGTTCCAGTTCATCGGCTACCTCGGCCTGATGACGTTCCCGCTCGAGATCCTCGGCTGGACGTTGGCGACGCTGCCGCGCGCGTACGCCGCCGGCATCCGCATCGCCGAACTGTTCGAGGTCGCACCCGAGGCGACCGCAGGCGAGTCGCCGACGCTGCGCGGGCACCTGCGCGTGCAGAACCTGACGTTCACCTACCCGGGTGCGATGAAACCGGCGCTGCAGGACGTGAACTTCACGCTGCCCGCCGGCGGCAAGCTGGGCCTCGTCGGCCCGGTCGGCAGCGGCAAGTCGACGCTGCTGGCATTGCTGCTGCGCTTCTACGACCCGCCGCGCGGCACGGTGTTCGTCGACGAGCACGACGTGCTCGACGTGCAGCCCGCGACGCTGCGCGCGCTGTTCGCGTCGGCACCGCAGGAACCGTTCCTGTTCAGCGACACGGTGCGCGCCAACGTCGCCTTCGCCGACGACGATCCGGCCGACGGGCCGATCGACGCCGCGGTCGCTGCCGCCGCGCTCGACCAGGACCTGCCGCAACTGCGCGAAGGGCTGGCGACGATCGTCGGTGAGCGCGGTGTGACGCTGTCCGGCGGCCAGAAGCAGCGCGTGGCGCTGGCACGCGCGCTGCGCAGCGATCGGCCCGGGCTGCTGCTCGACGACACGTTGTCCGCGGTGGACCCGTTGACCGAGCGCCGCATCCTCGACGGCCTGCGCGCGCAGCGGCGTGGCCGCACGCTGCTGGTCGCCTCGCACCGCCTGTCCGTGGTCGCCGACGCCGACCACGTGCTGGTGCTCGACGGCGGACGTGTGCTCGAGGCCGGCACGCCCGCCGAACTGCTCGCGCGCGGCGGCCTGTATGCGGCGGCGTGGCGCCGGCAGACCGAGGCGCGCGCGCTCGAAGGCGGTGGGCCGTGAGCGATCCGTACGCCGACGACGCGCCGGAGGGTCGTTTCCAGCCGGACTTCCTCCGGCAGTTGTGGCCGTACGTGCGCCCGTACCGGCGCGGCTTCCTCGGCTGCCTGCTGATCCTGCTGGTGTCGTTCTCGCTCGAGATGCTCGGCCCGAAGCTGCTGCAGCTCGCGATCGACGGACCGATGCAGGGCGACGGCCCCGCCGACGAACGGCTGCGCGAGCTGCTGTGGTACGGACTCGGCTTCCTGGCCACCGTCCTCGGCGGTGCAGTGCTCGGCTACGTCTACGGCCTGCTGACCGCGTGGAACGGCCAGCGGGTGATCCGCGACGTGCGGCGGCACCTGTTCGCGCACCTGTTGGCGACCCCGCCGTCGTTCCACGAACGCAACCCGGCCGGCAAGCTGACGACACGCGTCACGTCCGACGTCGAGAACCTCAACGAACTGATCGCGACCGGCGTACTGCAGTCGGTGTTCGACCTGCTGAAGATCGTCGGCGTACTGGTCGTGCTGTTCTTCCTCGACATGCCGCTCGCGCTGTTCACGCTGGCGACGACGCCGGTCGTCGTCGTGCTCAGCGTGGCGTTCCGTCGCAACGCGCAGCGGGCCTACCGGGCGGTGCGCGGCAAGCTGGCGCTGCAGAACGCCTACCTGACCGAGTTGATCGGCGGCGTGCGCACGACCCGCGCGTTCGGCCGCGAAGCCGCGGTCGCGGCGCGGGCTGCCGAACGCAACCACGACACCGCGACGGCGTGGCGCGCGACCGTGCTGCACTTCTCGGTGTTCTTCTCGCTCGTCGACTTCGCGCTGCGGCTGACGACCGTGGGCCTGCTGTGGTTCGGCGGCAACGCGGTGCTGGGCGGCACGATGCGGCCCGGCGAGTTCGTGCTGTTCTGGTTCTACTACGGGATGCTGACCGCGCCGGTGAAGGAGCTCGGCGAGAAGTACAACGTGCTGCAGGCCGCGTTCGCGAGCTGCGAACGCGTGTTCGGCCTGCTCGCCTCGCCGGTCTTCCCGCCGCCGCGCGCCGATGGCGCGCCGGGCCTGCCAAGTCCTCGGCGCGGCGAAGCCCGGCTCGCCTTCGAGCGCGTCGGCTTCGCCTACGGCGAACACGAACCGGTGCTCCACGACGTGTCGTTCGTCGTCGAACCGGGGCAGACCGTCGCGATCGTCGGCCCCACGGGCGCTGGCAAGTCGACGCTGCTGGCGCTCGTCGGGCGCCTGCGCGACGTGTCCAGCGGCCGTGTCACCGTCGATGGCGAGGACGTGCGCGACCTCGACGTGTCCGCGCTGCGTTCGCGCATCGCCTGGGTGGCCCAGGACCTGTTCCTGTTCACCGGCAGCGTGCTCGACAACGTGCGCCTGTTCGATCCGGGCATCGACGAGGCGCGCGTGTGGCGGGCGCTCGAGACCGCTGGCGCCGCCGATTTCGTGCGCGCGCTGCCCCAGGGTCTGCAGGCGCAGGTCGAGGAACGCGGCGGCACGTTCTCGCAGGGCGAACGGCAACTGCTCGCGTTCGCGCGCGCGCTCGTGGTCGATCCCGACGTGCTCGTGCTCGACGAAGCGACGGCCGCGATCGACAGCGCGTCGGAGGAACGACTCCAGCGCGCGCTCGCCGCCGCCCGGCGCGGCCGCACGGCGCTCGTCGTCGCCCACCGCCTGTCGACCGTGCGCGCCGCCGATCGCATCCTCGTGCTCGAGGGCGGCCGCATCGTCGAGACCGGCACGCACCGCGAGCTGATCGCCCGCGGCGGCGCCTATGCGCGCATGGTCGCCGCGGCCGAAGCGCCGGCCGCGTAGCGGCTCACTTCGCCGGCAGTTCGCCGGTCAACGCCTTCAGGAACGCGACGATGCCGCGCACCTGGTCGTCGGTCAGTTGCTTGCCGAGCTGGATGTCGGCCATCAGCTTCACGACTTCTTCGAGCGTGCCGACCTTGCCGTCGTGCAGGTACGGCCCGGTCTTCTCGACGTTCAGCAGCGACGGCACCTTGAAGAAGGACTTGTCGGCATCGCTCTGGGTCAGCAGGAAGCGCCCTTCGTCCTTGCTCGGGTAGGGCTTCAGCACGCCGGTCTTCTGGTACATGTGGCCGCCGACCAGCCGGCCGACGTGGCACGTCATGCAGCCGACGTCCATGAACGCCTTGAGGCCGAACAGTTCGTCGTTGGTCAGCGCCCGCGTGTTGCCGGCGACGTCCTTGCCGTCCTGGTCCTTGCCGCCGAGGTAGTCGTCCCACCGCGAGCGCGTCGTCAACGAGCGCAGGAACGCACCGACTGCCAGCCGGTAGTTGGCGGTGGTGACCGCCTCGCCGCCGCCGAACGCCTTGCCGAAGCCCTCGACGAGCTCGGGCTTGGCCTTCAGCTTCGCGACCAGTTCGCCCTCGTCGGCGAGACCGAGCCCGTTGGCGTCGAGCGCGTGCGCGACCGCCAACTCCTCGACCGTCGCCATGCGCCCGTCCCAGAACTGCCGGAACTGCCGCGCCGCGTTCCAGGTCGGCGGCGTGTTGCGGCCACCCGGGCCCGCCGACTTGCCGTCGATGCCGTGTTTGCCGAGGTCGTGGCACGAAGCGCAGCTCGTCGCGCCGTCCTTCGACAGGCCGGTATCGTGGTAGATCGCGCGCCCCAGCGCGACCTTCTCCGGCGTCAGCGGGTTGTCGACTTCCTCCGCGCTCGGGTCCTTGGCAAACAGGCGCCGCACCGTCTCGTGGTCGATGCGCACGCGCGGCAGGGGTTTCGGCGCGGGATCCTGCGGCCCGGAGACGGTGGTCGACGCCTCGGCGGCGGTCGTGCCGTCGCCACAGGCCAGCAGGGACAGCAGCGCTACGGCGCCGCACGGCAACAGGAACGCGATGTTCATGGAGAAACGGGGCAGCGTAGTGCCCGGTCGGGCCGGGGGACAACTCCGCGGGCCCGACCGGATTTCCAGGTGGACGGCAGCACTTCGATCGCCGGCAATGCTGGGATGCAGGAACTGATCCTCGCCAGCACATCGCCGTACCGGCGGGACCTGCTCGCCCGGTTGGCTCTGCCGTTCACCACGATCGCGCCCGGCGTCGACGAGGACACGGTCAAGCGCACGGCGCCGGACGCGCTGGCCGTCGTCACCACGTTGGCGCGTGCGAAGGCGCAGGCCGTCGCCGCCTCACGAAGAGGCGCGATCGTGATCGGCAGCGACCAGGCGGCGACCCTGGATGGCATCGTGCTCGACAAGCCCGGTAGCGCGGCCAACGCCCAAGCCCAGCTCGCGCGCCTGCAGGGGCGTGAGCATCGGCTGCTGACCGCCGTCGCGATCGTGCACCCGCGCGGCCTCGTCGAGTTCGTCGACACCACCCTGCTGGCGATGCGCACGTTGTCGGCCGCCGAGATCGCGCGTTACGTCGCCGCCGAGCGGCCCTTCGACTGCGCCGGCAGCTACAAGATCGAGGGGCTCGGCATCGCGTTGTTCGAGCGCATCGTCGGCGGCGACCCGACGGCGATCGTCGGCCTGCCGCTGCTGCGGCTCGCCGCCGAACTGCGCGCCCTCGGTCTGCCGGTGCCGTGATCAGGGCACGGCGCCGAACACGAACACGTCGAGCCATGCCCACACGCGCGCCGCGACCTCGCGGCCGCGGTTCTTCAGCATCGTGCCGGTCGAGTAGTCGCGGCGGTACGGCGCCTCGACGCCATGGGCGTCGAGACCGACCGCGCGGGCCAGGAACACGGCGCGGGGCGTGTGGAACGGGTTGGTGACGACGATCGCGGACCGCATGCCGAACTGTTCCCGGCAACGGCGCATGGTGTCGAGCGTGCGCAGGCCGAGCCCGTCGTCGACGATCGCCGCCGCCGGCACGCCGCGGGCTTCGAGCCAGCGGCGCATCGCCCCCACCTCGTCCTCGGCGAGCACCGTGCTGCCGCGCCCGCTGACCACGATGCGCGCCGCCCGCCCGGCGACGAACAGGTCGTGCGCCGCGGCGAGCCGATCGGCGAGCAGGTCGTACGGCGTGCCGTCGCGGTGGATGCGCGCGCCGGGCACCACGATGCAGTCCGCGAGCGGCGCATCCGCCGCCGCCGACGTGTGGGCACTCGCGGCCAAGAGCACGTGCGTGTGCATGCCGGCGGCGACCAGCACGGCACCGGCGCAGCCGACGAGCGCCCGTCGCCACCAGCGCCTGCGCCTGCCGGTCCCTGCCGCCCTCGGCACCGTCGTTGCCATTGCCTTGCCCATGATCGGCCCGCCCGGGCCATGCGGCAGTTGACCGATCGCAGGCGATCGCGACAATCCTCGCCCCCTGATGTCCGGCCGTGCACGCGCGGTCGTTCGCGAACCCGCGCCCCCCGTCCGCCCGCCTGCTGCCATGGCCCAGAATCTCCGCAACGTCGCGATCATCGCCCACGTCGACCACGGCAAGACCACGCTGGTCGACGGCCTGCTGCGCCAGACCGGCACCTTCCGCGACAACCAGGCGGTCGGCGACTGCGTGATGGACAGCAACGAACTCGAACGCGAGCGCGGCATCACGATCCTGGCCAAGAACACGGTCGTCACCTGGCAGGGCACGCGCATCAACATCGTCGACACGCCGGGCCACGCCGACTTCGGCGGCGAGGTCGAACGCGTACTGTCGATGGCCGACGGCGTGCTGCTGCTCGTCGACGCCGCGGAAGGCCCGATGCCGCAGACGCGCTTCGTGCTGCAGAAGGCGTTCAGCCACCACCTCAAGCCGATCGTCGTCGTCAACAAGATCGACAAGCCCGAGGCCCGGCCGCAGGAAGTCGTCAACGAGGTGTTCGACCTGTTCATCGACCTCGACGCCGACGAGGCCGCCCTCGAGTTCCCGGTGTTCTACGGTTCGGGCCGCCAGGGCTGGATGACGCCGGACCTCGAGGCGGCGCGGCAGGGCGGCGAAGGCAAGAACCTGAAGCCGCTGTTCGAAGCCATCCTGAGCCACATCCCGCCGCCGAAGGACGACGCGACGCAGGGCCTGCAATTCCGCGTCACCACGCTCGACTGGAGCGACTACGTCGGCCGCATCGCGATCGGGCGCGTGCATCGCGGCACCATCAAGCCGAACGACCGCGTCGTGCACCTGTCGCGCAACGGCACGCAGCGCGAGGTGACCGTGCGCGGCGTCTACCGCTTCGTCGGGCTGTCGCGCGAGGAGACCAAGCTGATCGAGGCCGGCGACCTGTGCGGCATCCACGGCGTCGAGAACATCGAGATCGGCGACACGCTGGCTGCGCTCGATCGCCCCGAGGCGATGCCGGTGATCGCGATCGACGAGCCGACGATGACGATCGTCATGCGCGTCAACGACTCGCCGTTCGCCGGCAGGGACGGCGGCAAGTTCCTCACCTCACGCCACCTGCGCGATCGCCTCGACAAGGAGCTGCGCGTCAACGTGGCGCTGCGCGTCGAGCAGGGCGAGGGCGCCGACAGCTTCAAGCTGTCGGGCCGCGGCGTGATGCACCTCGGCTTCCTGCTCGAGACGATGCGCCGCGAGGGCTACGAGTTCGCGGTCCAGAAGCCGCAGGTGCTGTTCAAGATCGTCGACGGCGAGAAGCAGGAGCCGATCGAGTACCTGACCGTCGACGCGCCCGCGGGCGCGGTCGGCAAGGTGATCGAGATCCTCGGCACCCGCAAGGCGGAGCTGCTGAAGATGGACCGCAAGGGCACGTTCACGCGGCTCGAGTTCACGGTGCCCGCACGCGGCCTGATCGGCGTGCGCAGCCGCCTGCTCAACGCCACGGCCGGCGAGGCGACGATGCACCACGTGTTCCACGGCTACGGGCCGTTCCGCGGCTCGATCGAGGAACGCACCGCCGGCGTGCTGGTCTCGATGGCGCAGGGCCAGACCACTTTCTATTCGATGGACGGCCTGCGCGACCGCGGCACGTTCTTCGTGCCCGAGGGCGCCGAGGTCTACGAGGGCATGCTGGTCGGCGAGCACTGCAAGGACAACGACCTCGTGGTCAACGTCGTGCGCGAGAAGAAGGCGACCAACGTGCGCAGCTCGACCAAGGAGACGTTCGTCAAGCTGCCGCCGCCGCGCGCCTTCAACGTCGAGGATGCCCTCGAGTACGTCGGCGACGACGAACTGGTCGAGGTCACGTCGAAGTCGATCCGGCTGCGCAAGCTGCACCTGAAGGAAACCGACCGGAAGCGCAACGAACGGCGCAGCGAAGCCGAGGCGTAGCCGCGCGGGCCGGGCCGATCACGGCCACAGGCTGCGCAGCACGCCGAGCACGTACCGTTCCCGGATCTTCTGTGGGTCGGTGGGCGTCGGCACGCCGGCGACCCTCAGGCGGACGATCCGGACCGCCGTGCTCGAGTGCACGAACAACATCACGTCGCCCGCCTTCATCCGGCCGACGTCGCCCAGCTTCGCGGTGACCTTGCCGTCGATGCTGACCGTCGCGCTCTTCTTGCCATCGTGCTCGATGCGCAGTTTGTGCGTCGCGCCCGCCATGAGTTGGGCGCCACCACCGACGGCGTCGACGAACTGCCCCTCGGGATCGAAGGCCTGCACGCCACCGGTCGGCATCACCAGCAGCATGCGCCCCGCGGTCGCGCACAGGGCCACGCCGAAGTCCGGCACGAAGTCCGCGTCGATCACGTAGTCGATTTCGACGACCTGGCGGCCCCCCAAGGCGACCGGCCAGCGCAGCCACGCCGAGCCGATCAGCTGATACCCGTCGGGGGCGACCTGCAGGCCGCTCGCGCCGCTGTACGCGATCTTGCTCTCTGCCTTCGGCACGCCTTCCAGCTCCTTCGGCGGCACGCGCGCGAAGTCGGCGACGGCGGCAGGGCTCGGCGGCGCATAGTCGACCTGCAACACGCCGCCGTCGCCGCGGGTGACGGCGCCCTGGATGCCGAGCGACGCGGCGTCATCGCCGCGGAACGCGCGCTCGGCGTAGGCGCGCGCGACGCGTTCGATCGCCGCCTTGCGCCGTTCGAACGTCGGCGTCTTGCCGAACGCCTTCACGTTAGCCTGCAAGCGCACCAGTGCAGACGCGGCGAGTTCCCGGTCGTCGCTGACCGGCAGCCGCAGCAGTTCGTCGAGTGCCGCACCGGCCGTCCCGAGGCCCGCATCGAGGTCACTCGGCAGGTCGGTGCGCAGGTCCTTGACCGCCGCGTACTCGAGCTGCAGCAGGCCCTGCATCGACTTCAGGGCATCGCCCTTCAGCCAACGCGTCCACACTTCGAGCCACCGGTTGCCGCCCTCGAACCGCTTCAGCCGTCGGCCCTCCACGACCAGCCATGCCGGCGTCAGCGCGGTGACGGGCACCGTGGTCTCGGTCTTGCCCGTCTGCACGACGACCGCGGCGCCTTCGCGCCGCAACGCCTTGCCGCGCAGCGCCGCGCCGTTCACGGTGACGGCGAGTTGCGCCTTCCGGTTCAGGATGTCCGCCAGCGCGTCGTCACGCAGCGTCGCCAGCCCGGCAACGCGCGCACGTTCCCGCTGCAGGAAGGCCCGCTCGCCCTCGGCGACCTCCGCATCGCCCGGCAGCAGCGCCGACGCCGCTTCGTACTCCCCCGCCACGCAGAGCCGGCGGACCGCGGCGAAGCGCTCGGCCAGGTCGGCCGCGGTCCATTGCAAGCCGCCCAGGTCGAGAGCGGACGGTGGCGGCATCGGCAAGGCCCCGTTGGCGTCCGCTTCGCCCTTGGTCAGGTCGCGCAGCGTCGGGTACTGCTGCCGCAGCACCGGGTCGAGCCATGCCAGCCACTGGCTCTCGACCGCGGTGAGCGCGGCTTCGTCGATCGCCATCGCTCGCAGGAACGCCGCGACGCCGGACTCGCCGCGTTGCGCCGCCTGCAGGTAGCGCACGAAACCGGCGCGGTGCTTGCCTTGCTCGGCCTCGTGCAGGAAGCGCACGAACATCGCCGCCTGGGCGTAGAACATCGACAGCACGACGTCCGACGGCAGCTCCGCGCCGTTGCGCTTCGTCGCCGCGGCGACGACGTCGGCGTACGAGTTGGCAGCGACGAGTTCACGGATCGGCGCGAGGAAGAACCGGCCGCCCGGGTGGCCGTAGCCGTAGGCCAGCGCCGCGACGTGCGGCTCGTGCAACGGCGGTTCGCGCAGCGACGAGGCGACGTTGGTGCTGCTCGCGCGGTAGTCGGCGAGCCCTTCGTTGAACCACACCGGCTTCGGCATCGAACCGTCGGCGGAGTGCGCGTGCTGCAGCGCGTGCACGAACTCGTGCAGCAACGCATGCCGTTCCTCGCCCTTGGTGTTGTGGCGCGCGAAGGTGTCCTGGTAGGTCACCGCGAGCCGCAGCGACGGCGTGTAGTGCGCGCGCGTGCTCGCCAGCGACGGGTTGCCGATCGCGGTGCGGAAGTCCACGTAGCGGCCCGCGCTGCTCAGGATCGCCAGCGCATAGCCACCGGCCTCGGGACGCCGCACCAGTCCGGCCGGCCGCACGTAGTGTTCGTCGAACTGGGCGACGACCTCCCGCAAGTACGGCAGGAAGGAGTTGACGACGCCGACATCGTGGTCGGCCGCGTCGTTCGGCGCCCGCTCGACGCAGAACAAGAACGGCGGCCGCTCGACCAGCGTGAACGACACGCGCGAGAAGAACGGGTGCGCGCGCAGGGACTGCTCGATCGCCGATCGGAACGCCGCAGGATCGTCTTGCGCCGCGACGACCGTCGTCATCGTCAGGGCCACCAGGCCTGGGAGTCGCTGCAGCATTGGTCCTCCGTCGTGGTTCTTCGCAGGAGCCGGCCAGGATCGCGGATGGTCACGGCGGCCACAAGGACGACGTAGGCGGCTAGCGGCGCGCGTGACCCTTGCCTACCTTGGCGGGCTCGGTTCGCCATGCCGACTCCCGACGACGCCCCCACCGCCGCGCGCGCCCGCACCCTGCGCGAACTGGCCCAGCGCCTCGGGCACACGTTCGACGACCTCGGCCTGCTCGACCGCGCGCTGACGCACGCGTCGACCGGCAACGCCGGCATGAAGAGCTACGAACGGCTCGAGTTCCTCGGCGACGCGTTCCTCAACTTCGCCGTCGCCGACGTGCTGTTCCGCGCCGACACCGAGGTCGCCGAGGGTCAGCTCACCGAGACCCGCGCCCGCATCGTCAGCCGTGGCCCGCTCGCCGCGGCCGCGCGACGGCTCGACCTCACCACGCACCTGGTCAGCGGCAAGGGCTTGCGCGATGCCGAGCGCCAGAGCGAACGCATCCGCGCCGACCTGGTCGAAGCCGTGCTCGGCGCGATCCTGATCGACGGCGGCGTCACCGCGGCACGCGCGTTCGTGCGGCGCCACCTCGTGCCGAAGCGAGGACTCGCCGACGCTCCCGAGCCGACCAAGGACAGCAAGACGGCGCTGTTGCACTGGTGCCAGCACCACGGCCTCGGTCAGCCGCACTACGAACTGGTCGAGACGACCGGGCTGCAACACCAGCAGGAGTTCGTCGTGAAGGCGCGCACGCCGGACGGCCGCGCCGCGACCGGCCGCGCGCGCACGAAACGTGCCGCCGAGAAGGCGGCGGCCGAGTCGCTGCTGCACACGCTGCACGGCGACTGACGGCGCCCGCGGCGTCGCGATCGTCGACAGCCGGCCCCGGCGCACGGCGCGAAGCGTGGTCATTCGCGACATCCCGGCAGCGATCGCCGGCGTTCTCGCGAATCCGTTCAAGTGCCGCCGCGGCGGACCGAGGATCTTCGCTGGCGCCGATCCGGCGCATTCGTCCGACATGACTCGAGCACGGGAAAAGGAGGAGCGGAGTACCGCGACCACTGCGTTGCCCTGATGGGCGACCCGTGCCGCTGCTGCTCCTGCGTCGCGCGACTCGAGACAACGAGTGATCGAGAGAACGGGAGGGGCAGATGACTCAAGTGGTTTCGGGCACGACCCCCGGCGCTGCGTCGCCGGCGTCCTGGTTCCTTCTCGCGGCCGCGGCCGCGCCCCTGCTCGCGCAAGCGCCACCGCCCTTCGCGCCGCCCGTCGTGACGCAGGCATTCACCCTGAGCGGCACGGCCGCCGTGCTCGACGTCAACCGCGACGGCAGCGACGACGTGCTCTGCCCGTCGTTGTTCTGGGGCTCGAACGCGACGAGCTTCGACGAGAACGGTCACGCGCTGAAGACCAAGATCACCGGCCCGGTGCACTCGTTCGTGCCCGGTTCGCAGTTGCTGCCGAGTGCGATCGCGATGGCGGCCGGCGACCTCGACGGCGACTCGCTTCCCGACCTGATCAGCGTCTCCAACGCCGGCGGCGTGCACGTGCATCGCAACCTCGGCGCGACGCGGCTCGACGCCAGCGCGTTCGCCCCGGACGTGCTCGTCGACATACTGCTCGCCGGCTGGCCGATTTCGCCGCCGTTCGTGGGCTACGTGTTCCCGCGCATCCGCACGGCCGACTTCGACGGCGACGGCCGGATGGACTTCCTGCTCGCTGGCGGACCGTTGGATCGCTGGGGCGGGGCCACGCGGCCCGGGTTCCTCGGCTTCTACCGGCAACGCAGCGACGGCGGCTTCGACATCCATCGCCAGCCGCTCAGCGGCTGCACGATCGACATGGACGTCGCCGACCTCGACCGCGACGGCATCCTCGACCACGTGGTCGTGGTCGTCGAGACCGGCGCGCTCGGCGCCTTCACGCACGACGTGCTGCACTTCGCGTTCGTCGGCGGCCAGCTGGTGGCGAGCGCGCCGACGTTCAACCTCACGCCCGGCCGCTGCTCGGCGTTCGCCCTCGCCGACGTCGCCGGCGACGCCAACCTCGACTACGTGTTCGCGCACACGGTGCCGAACGGCAACAGCACCTACTGCCTCGTGCAGTGGTTCGCCGGCAACGGCCAGGGCGGCATGTACGGCGCCGCCTCGGGCCTGGTCGCGCTGCCGATGAACGCGACCGGCCAGAACGACTTCCTGCCAGCGATCGTCGCCGGCGACTGGGATCGCGACGGCAACGACGACCTCGCGATCCTGCGCGGCTACACGACGATGGCGGCGACGGCGACGAGCACGACCAGTCCGGGCACCACCGAACTGCTGATCGCCTGCGGCCCCGGCGTGACGACGGCGCCCTGGACCGTGACGCGCCTGCCCGGCTACCACGCCTGGTCGTCGATCACGAGCCCGCAGTTCCCGCTGCTGCCACTGCACGCACAACCGGGCCTGCTGCGCACGGTCGACTTCGCCGGCGACGGCAGCCTCGACCTGCTCGTCACCGGGCTGCGGCCGTCCACGCCCGGCGGCAAGCCCGTGATGGTCACGATGCAGAACCTGACGCCGCCACAAGTCGGCGACGCCGGGCTGCATCGCCTCGGCCAGGCATCGGGCGGCGATCCGGCGTGGCCGGCGCGACTCGGCTTCGAGGGCGGCCGCCCGTTCGCCGGCAACTCGAAGTTCGCCGCGACCCTGCTGAACGTGCGCGCGGGCAGCTTCGCTGCGCTCGTCTGGGGCGACGTCGGCATCGAGAACTTGTTCTCCACCTACGGCATCGACGTGCACATCGCGCCGATCAACTACTTCATGGCGCGCTACGCCGCGGGCAGTGGGGCTGGCGACGGCTACCTGCGCGAGTCGCTGCCGATCCCGTACCTGCCGGCCCTCGCCGGCGACGCCGGCTGGTTCCAGTGGGCGTACTGGGAACCGGTGGCGGGCACGTACGGCGGCACCCACGCGACCAAGGTGCGCATCGCTCCCTGAGTCGAAAAAAAATCGCACCGACCTGGCGCGCTGCTGTCGCTCTCGCGGGCGTGAGCCCCTCTGCATGACCTACCCGACCCGCCGGGTCCCCGCGGTTGCGCGCCGACTCGCCCCCGCCGAGCATGCCCGCCCCATGACGATCGCACTGCTCGGTACCGGCCTGCTCGGCGCAGGCATGGTCGAAAACCTGCTCGCGAAGGGCAACCCGGTCCGCATCTGGAACCGCACGCGCGACAAGCTCGCACCCCTGGTCCAGCGCGGCGCGGTCGCCGCCGACGACCCGGCCGACTGCGTGCGCAACGCGTCGCGCGTGCACCTCGTCCTCGCCGAGGACACCGCCGTCGACGCCGTGCTCTCCGCGCTGCAGCCAGCACTCGGGGCAGGCGTTGCCGTCTACGACCACAGCACGAACCTGCCGGCGAAGGTGAAGGCGCGGTGCGCCGCGCTGCGCGCCGCGGGCGTTCGCTACGTGCCGGCCCCGGTGTTCATGTCGCCGAACAACGCGCGCGAGGCGAGCGGCCTGATGCTGGTCGCCGGCGCGGCGGCCGAGGCCGACCGCCACGTGGCGACCCTCCAACCGATGACCGGCAAGGTCTGGCACGTCGGCGAGGCCGACGACCTCGCGGCGGTCTACAAGCTCGCCGGCAACTCGATGTTCTTCGCGTTGGCCGCAGCGCTCGCCGACGTGATCGCGATCGGCGCCGGCAGCGGCGTACCCGCGGATCGCATGCTGGCGTTGTTCGAGGTGTTCAAGCCCGGTGCGGCCCTGCCGTTCCTCGGCCAGCGCATCGCCCGCGCCGGCAGTGGCCCGGCGAGCTTCGAGTTGGCGATGGCGCGCAAGGACGCCGCGTTGATGCAGCAGGCCGCCGGCAAGGCGCCGCTGCTGGTGCTGCCCGCGGTGGCGGCGGCGATGGACCGGGCGCTGGCGAAGGGCCGCGGTCGCGACGACTACGCGGTGTTCACGACCGGCTGAGGCGGCGGTCGCCGGTGCCCAGCAGCCGGCAGCGCCTGGTCTGTTTTTCGAATGTTCGTAAATTGGTCCGGACCAATTTACGATGTAGGCGACCATGGTCCCGCCCCACCTCGAGCCCCGGCTCTACTCGGCCGTCCTGCACCGACACTTCGGCGAACTCCGACAGATGGCGCTACTGGCCGGCCCGCGCCAGGTTGGCAAGACGACCATCTGTCGCACGCTCGATCCGGATGCCCGCTACATGACCTGGGACGACCAGGACGACCGGCGCGTTCTGTTGCGGGGTCCGAAGGCCGTGGCTGCCCACCTGCGACTCGCCGAACTCGGCGCGCAGCCACCACTCGTCGTCTTCGACGAACTGCACAAGCACCGCAAATGGAAGCAGTTCTTGAAGGGCTTCTATGACGGGTTCGCGGATCACGCGCGCATCGCGGTCACCGGCAGCTCCCGCCTCGACGTCTATCGCCGCGGCGGCGACAGCCTGATGGGACGCTACTTCCTCTATCGCATGCATCCGCTGTCGGTCGGCGAACTGCTGCACCAGGACGTGCCCGCAGCACTGCTGCGACGGCCGACATCGCTGCCACGGGCCCGCTTCGACCAGTTGCTGCAACGCGGCGGCTTCCCCGGGCCATTCCAGAAGGACTCGCGATTCGGAACCCGCTGGCGCGAGCTGCGACGGCAACAGCTCGTTCGCGAAGACGTGCGCGACCTCACGCGCGTGCAGGAACTGGCCCAGGTCGAGGTCCTGGAGCAGTTGCTGCGCGAGCGTTCGGGTCGCAGCCTGACGTTCTCCGAGCTGGCGAACGCGGTGCACGTGACTCCGGAGACGTGCACTCGTTGGGTCGCAATCCTGGTGCAGCTGCAGCACGGGTTCCTGCTGCGGCCATGGTTCGAGAACGTCACCAAGTCGCTGCGCAAGGAGCCGAAGTGGTATCTCACGGACTGGTCCGGCATCACGGACACCGGGCAGCGCACCGAGACGTTCCTCGCCTGCCACTTGCTCAAGGCCGTGCAGAACTGGGAGGACCTGGGCTTCGGTCGCTTCGAACTCCGCTACCTGCGCGACAAGCAGCAGCGGGAAGTCGACTTTTGCGTCGTCCGCGACGGCAAGCCGTGGTTCCTGGTCGAGGGCAAGACTGCCGACACTTCGCTGTCGCCGGCACTGCACCACTTCCAGGCCCGGACCGGCGCGAAACACGCGTTCCAGGTGGTCGTCGACCTGCCGTTCGTCGCCGCCGATCCCTTCACGCGCACCGATCCATGCGTCGTGCCCGCGGCGACGCTGTTGTCGATGCTGCCGTGACGCGCCGTGGCGCGCGCTCGCGAGCGATGCGTCGGGCGACCACGACATGCGGTCTCCGGTCGTGCCCCTCTCGGCAACCGCCCGGGCGAACCAGCTTGCTTTCGCACGACGCGAACATCTAGGTTGTCCGCAGCCCCCTCCGTTCGCGCGCATGGCACCCGCCGACATCGTGACACGTCGCCTCGAGTCCCCTCTCGACCCTTCGCGACCGCTCCGCTGACCGATGCGGACGCTGAGCCTCGCGGCCGTGCTCACGGCCTTCTGGATCGGCAGCTCGGGCCGCTTCGACGGCGTGTTGCTCGCGTTCCTCGCCGGCAGCCTCGCCATCGTCATTGCGCTCACCCGCCGCGCCGGGGTGCTCGACGTCGAAGGACATCCAACGCACCTGATCCCGCGCCTGCTCGGCTACTGGGCCTGGCTGATCTGGCAGGTCGTGACCAGCAATGCGAAGGTGCTGCGCATCCTGCTCGCGCGCCGACCGCCCATCTCCCCACGCGTGGTCCGGCTGCCGCTGACCCAGCGTGACGATCTGGCGCGCGCGATCGTCGGCAACTCGACCACGCTGACACCGGGCACGATCACCGTCGACGTCGGCGAACACGAACTCGTCGTGCATTGCCTCACGGCGAAGATCGCCGACGAGCTGCTGCGCGGCGAGACCGGTGCGCGGCTGCGCCGGAGCACGGAGACGACCGGCTGATGGCCGCCCTGGTGCTCGCGCTGCTGACGACGGCGATGGCACTGGTGCTGCTCCGGGCACTGCTCGGCCCGACCGTGCCGGACCGGATCCTGGCGAGCAACGCCTTCGGCACGTTGACGGTCCTGTGGCTGGCCGCCTACGCCGCGACGTTCCAGGCGGAGGACGTCATCGACATCGCGATGATCTACGCGCTGGCGAGCTTCGTCGTGACCGTGGCCGTGCTGAAGTACGTCGAACACGGCGACCTCGGCGCCGCACCGGACGACGTTCCTCCTGCCGAGCCGCGCGGAGGCCGCCAGTGACCGACGTGCTCGCGACCGTCGGATACGGGCTCGCGATCGCGGGCGCCGTGGTGTCGGTGATCGCCGCCTCCGGGATGCTGCGCCTGCCGGACGTGTTCACGCGCATGCATGCGGCCGGCGTCGTCGACTCGCTCGGCGCGGCCCTCGTGCTGGTCGGCCTGGCGATCGCCGGGGGCTTCGGCACTGCGTCGGCGCGACTGCTGATGATCCTCGCCTTCCTCTGGATCACGACGCCGACCGCCTGCCACGCGCTGGCCAAGATCGCCCGCGCCAAGGGCCTGATGCCGCCGGAACGCGAACAGCAGGAGACCGGCCCGTGACCCTGTTCGCCGACATCGCGCTGCTCGCGTTCCTGATCGCCGCGGCCATCGCCATCCTGCGCAAGCGCGATCTGTTCACGATCGCGATGTTGTCGGGCGTCTACGGCCTGCTCTCGGCAGCCGTGTTCGTGGCCCTCGACGCGCCGGACGTCGCGATGACGGAGGCCGCCGTTGGTGCCGGCACCTCGACGGTGCTGATGCTGGCGACATTGCACTTCGTCGGTCGCGAGGCGATGCCGCCGCGCAAGCGGCCGTTGCTGGCCCTGATCGTCACGGTCGCCGTCGGCAGCGCACTGGTCTACGGCGTCTCGGACCTGCCGCTGTTCGGCGACCCGAAGGCGCCCGCGCACGGCGACGTGGCGCGCCACTACCTCGAGCGCACGGGCGAGGAGATCGGCATCCCCAACGTCGTGACCGCCGTGCTGGCGAGCTATCGCGGCTTCGACACGCTCGGCGAAACCGCCGTGATCCTGACCGCCGGCATCGGCGTGCTGGCCCTGCTCGGGATGCTGCCGCGGCGCCAGCGCCGCGAAGTCGGCGCCGAACCCGCCCCCCACCGCGACCACACGATCCTGCGCGTCGTCGCCAAGATGCTGCTGCCGCTGCTGCTGATGTTCGCGTGCTACGTGCAGGCACACGGCGAACTCAGCCCCGGGGGCGGCTTCCAGGCCGGCGTCGTGTTCGCGACCGCGTTCCTGCTCTACGCCCTCGTGTTCGGCACGCGCCGCGCCAGGGCCATCGTGCCCGAGGCGTGGCTCGAACGCGGCATGGCCGGCGGCCTGCTCGTCTATGGGAGCGTCGGCGTGGTCACGCTGCTGCGCGGCGGCGCCTTCCTCGACTACGACGTGCTCGCAGCCGACCCGACGGTCGGCCAGCACGTCGGCATCATCGCGATCGAACTCGGCGTCGGCGCGACCGTGGCCTCGGTGCTGATCGCCGTCTTCTTCGCCTTCGCCGACGTCGATCCGGCCTGAGAACGATGGACCTCCCGGGCCACTTCAACCACTACGTCTTCGTGTTGCTGATGATGCTCGGCCTCTACGCCGTCATCGCCAGCCGCAACCTGGTCAAGAAGCTGGTCGGTCTCACCATCTTCCAGACCTCGGTCTTCATCCTCTACATCTCGGTCGCGAAGGTGCAGGGCGGCGCGCCGCCGATCGCCCAGCCCGGCGTGTTCGTCTACTCGAACCCGCTGCCGCACGTGCTGATCCTGACGGCGATCGTGGTCAGCGTGTCGACGACGGCGCTCGGGCTGACGCTCGCCATGCGCATCAAGCACGCCTTCGGCACGATCGAGGAAGGCGCGCTCGACGCGATGGACGCCGAGGACGAGGTGCGATGAACGCGCTGGCGCTGCAGGTCGTCGTGCCGCTGCTGTCGGCACCGCTGTGCCTGCTGGTGCGTTCCGCCGGCTTCGCGCGCCTGCTCGCCGCCGCCAGCGGGCTGTTCGGCCTCGGCAACGCGATCTGGCTGCTCGTCGCGGTGCGCGACGGCGGCCCGCTGCGGCACGCCTACGGCGGCTTCGTGCCGCCGATCGGCATCGAACACCGCTTGGACCTCACCGGCGCCTACATGCTGGTCGTGATCGCGACGATCGTCGCGGCGACGACCGCCTGGGCCGCGATCACGCGCCTCGACGAGCTCGGACGCAGCCGCCGCGACCTGTTCTTCGCGGCCTGGCAGATGTGCGTGGCCGGCCTCTACGGGATGACGCTGACGGCGGACGTGTTCAACGTCTTCGTGTTCCTCGAGATCGCCTCGCTCTCGACCTACGTGCTGATCGCGCACGGCAGCGAGCGTCGCGCGTTGGTGGCCTCGTTCCGCTACCTGCTGATGGGGACGGTCGGGGCGACGTTCCTGCTGATCGGCATCGGCCTGCTCTACGCGATGACGGGCACGCTGAACATGCACGACCTCGCCGTGCGCCTGCAGGGCACGTCGCACACCAGTTCCGTGCGCACCGCACTGGCCTTCGTCAGCGTCGGCCTGTGGTTGAAGGCCGCGATCTTCCCGCTGCACCTGTGGCTGCCGAGCGCCTACGCGTGCGCGCCGGCCGCCGTCTCGGCGCTGCTGGCCGGCACTGCCACCAAGGTCGCGTTCTACCTCTGGCTGCGGTTCTTCTTCACCGCCTTCGCGCCGACCTTCGCGCTCGACGACCTGCCGGTGGCCAAGCTGCTCTTGGCGCTCGGATTGGTCGGCGCGGTCGCCGGCTCGCTGATCGCCGTGTTCCAGGACGAACCCAAGCGCATGCTCGCCTGGTCGAGCATCGCGCAGATCGGCTACCTGATCGCCGGCCTCAGCCTCGCCACGGCGGCGGGTGTTGCCGCATCGCTGTCGCACATCGCCAGCCATGCGCTGGTCAAGTCGGCGTTGTTCCTGGCGCTCGGCGGGGCGATCGCGGCGCTCGGCGCGAACGGACGCCCGCTGCGCCTGCACGATCTCCGCGGCCTGTCGCGGCGGATGCCGTTGACGGCCGCCGCCATCCTGGTCGCCGGGCTCGGGCTGATCGGCGTGCCGCTGACTTCGGGGTTCGTCAGCAAGTGGCTGCTCGTCGATGCGCTGCTCGCCGCCGACCAGTGGTTCGCCGCCGTGGTCGTGCTCGGCACGTCGCTGTTGGCGGTGGTCTACGTCGGCCGCCTCGTCGGCGCCGTCTTCGGCAGCGCGGACGACGCGCCACCGCCCGCCGCCCGCGTCGGCCTCGGCGCTGCCGCGGTCGTCGTCGTGTTGTGCCTGCTGTCGATCGCGCTCGGCATCTTCACCTCCTTCAACGTCGACCTGGCGGCCCAGGCCGCCGACGAACTGCTCGGCGTCACGGGGAGCGGCAAGTGAGCTCGGAGTTGCTGCTGCTGCTGTGCCTGCTGTTGCCGCTCACCGGCACCCTGCTGGTGCTGCTGGCGCGAGCGCGGCCGAACCTGCGCGAGGCGTGCTCGCTGCTGACCGCGGCGGCCTCGACCGGCTGCGCGTCCTGGCTGCTGTGCCGCGTTGCCGCCGGCGAACGTCCCGAGCTGCAGTTGGCGCCGCTGTTGCCGACCGCCCCCCTGGCCCTGCGCCTCGAACCGCTCGGCGCCGTGTTCGCGTGCGTCGCCGCCGGACTGTGGTTCGTGACGACGATCTACTCGATCGGCTACATGCGCGCGCACGGCGAACGCAACCAGACGCGCTTCTACGCCTGCTTCGCCATCGCGATGTTCGCGGTCATGGGCCTGGCGCTGTCGGCCAACCTGCTGACGCTGTTCGTGTTCTACGAACTGCTCACGCTGTCGACGTTCCCGCTGGTCACGCACGCCGGAACCGACGCCAGCCGCCGCGCCGGCCGCATCTACCTCGGCGTGCTGCTCGGCACGTCGATCGGCATGCTGCTGCTGGCCCTGGTGGCGACGCACACGCTGGCGGGCCGGCTCGATTTCGCGCCGGGCGGCATCCTGCAGGAGCCGCTGGCGGCGGGCCGCGTCGGCCCTACCGGCCTGGCGCTGCTGTTCGCGCTGTTCGCGTTCGGCGTCGGCAAGGCCGCGCTGATGCCGTTCCATCGCTGGCTGCCGGCGGCGATGGTGGCGCCGACGCCGGTCAGCGCACTGCTGCACGCCGTCGCCGTCGTCAAGGCGGGCGTGTTCACGCTGCTGAAGGTGGCGGTGTACGTGTTCGGGTTGGACACGCTGGCGACGACGGGAGCCGCCACGCCGATCGCCTGGGTCGCCGGGTTCACGATGCTCGCCGCGTCGCTGATCGCCTGCCGCGCCGACGACCTCAAGGAACGGCTCGCCTACTCGACCATCGCGCAACTCGCCTACATCGTCGCCGGCATCGCCACCGCGACGGCTTCCGGGGCGCTCGGCGCCGCCCTGCACCTCGTCACCCACGCGTTCGGCAAGATCACGCTGTTCTTCGCCGCGGGCGCGGTCCTGGTCGCTGCACACCGCACCGGCATCCGCTCGATGACCGGCCTCGCGCGCACGATGCCGTTCACGTTCGGCGCGTTCGCGCTGGCGTCGCTGAGCATCATCGGCCTGCCGCCCTTCGGCGGCACCTGGAGCAAGTGGTGGCTCGGCGCGGGCCTGCTCGACGCGGAGCAGCCACTGTTGTTCGCGATCTGGCTGGCCAGCGCCGTCGCCAGCGCCTGGTACCTGCTGCCGGTCGTCGTGCGCGCGTTCACGCCGGCGAGCGCGCCGGCTGACGCCCAGCACCACGACGAAGGCCACGAAGCGCCGCTGGCGTGCCGGATCGCGATGGCGATCACCGTCGCCGGTTGCCTCGCTTCGTTCTTCGGCGCCGGGCCGCTGCTCACGGCCCTCGCCGCGGTGGTGCAACCATGACGGCGCCGAGCGGACAGGGTCGCTGGGGCTTCCGCCTCTGGGTCGCGCTCTGCCTCGCCATCGCCGCCATCGACCTGGTGTTCCATCGCCACGTCGTCCACCCGGCCGAGTCGATGCCCGGCTTCTACAGCCTCTACGGGTTCATCGCCTGCGTCGCCCTGGTGCTGGTGGCGCGAACGCTGCGGCGCAGCCTGATGCGCAGCGAGGACTACTACGATGCCGAGTGAGCTGCCGCCCGGCTTCGTGCTGCTGCTGGCCGCACTGGTCGCGGCGCTGGCCGGTCCGCGGCTGCGGACCTTCGTGCTGCTCGGCGCGCCGGTCCTCGCCGGCGCGGCGTTGCTCGCGTGGCCCGGCGTCGGCACTGCCGAAGCAGCGGCGCTGCGCGTCGACGTGGCGGGCCTGCAACTCGTGCTCTGCCGCATCGACGGCCTGTCGGCGGCGTTCGCGGGGGTCTTCTGCCTCGCCGCGCTGCTCGCCGCGCTGTTCAGCGCCCACGTGCGCGATCGGCTGCAGAGTGCTGCCGCGCTGGCCTATGCCGGAGCGGCGATCGGGGCCGTGACCGCAGGCGACCTGGTGTCGCTGTTCTGCCACGTCGAGATCCTCTCGATCAGCGGCGCGCTGCTGGTCTGGGCACGCGGCACCGCGCGTGCGCGGGCGGCGGCCTGGCGCTATCTCGCCTGGCAGCTGGTGGCCGGGTTCCTGCTGCTCGCCGGCGCCCTCGTGCTCGCGAACGGCGGCGGCAGCCTGCTGGTCGCGCCCATCGGCGACGGCGAAGGCGCCGCGCGATGGCTGCTGCTGGCCGCCTTCGGCATCAAGGCGGGCTTCCCGGCGGTGCACACCTGGATCACCGACGCCTATCCCGAGGCGACGCCGACCGGCGCGGTGTGGCTGTCGGCGCTGACGACGAAGGTCGGCGTCTACGCGCTGGCCCGCATGTTCCCGGGCCACGAGCCGCTGGTCTGGATCGGCGTCGTGATGGCGTGCTTCCCGATCTTCTACGCGGTGATCGAGAACGACCTCCGCCGCGTGCTGGCCTACAGCCTGATCAACCAGGTCGGCTTCATGGTCTGCGGCGTCGGCCTCGGCACCGATCTGGCGCTGGCCGGAACCGTCGCGCACGCCTGCACCGACACGGTGTTCAAGGGCCTGCTGTTCATGGCGATGGGTGCGGTGCTGCAGCAGACCGGCCGCATCGGCGGCAACGAACTCGGCGGTCTCTGGCGGTCGATGCCGGCGACCACCGGCCTGTGCATCGTCGGCGCGGCGTCGATCTCGGCGTTCCCGCTGTTCTCCGGCTTCGTCAGCAAGTCGATGATCATGAGCGCCGCGCTGGCCGAGGGGCACGGCACCGTGTGGCTGCTGCTGCTGTTCGCCTCGGCTGGCGTGTTCCACCACGCCGGCATCAAGATCCCGTTCTTCGCCTTCTTCGCCCACGACTCCGGTCTGCGTCCGGCCGAACCGCCGCGCAACATGCTGCTGGCGATGGCCCTCGCCGCCGCGTTCTGCGTGGTCATCGGCTGCGCGCCGTCCCTGCTCTACGCACGGCTGCCGTTCACGACCGGCTACGACCCCTACGACGCCACCCACGTCATCGCCCAATTGCAGTTGCTGCTGTGGTCCGCGCTGGCGTTCGTCTGGCTGCGCCGCACGGGTCTCTATCCACCGGAGTTGCCTTCGGTGAACCTCGACACCGACTGGCTCGTGCGGCGCGCAGCACCGGCTGCCGGCCGCCGCCTGGCGCCAGGCTGCGCGCGATGGCTGCAGGTCGCGCGAGCCGCCGTGTCAGGCGCCGCGGAACGACTCGGGCGCGTGGCGAGGCGCGTGCACGGTCCACACAGCCGCATGGCGCGCAGTTCGCCGACCGACCGCATGCTGCTGTGGACCGCGATCCTGCTCGTGCTGATGCTGCTGCTCTACTTCCAGTGAGACGCGGCGGCGGCGATGGGCCGTGAGGTCACGGGTCACCGGCGAAGGCCGCTGGCCACGCGCCCACCCTGGTGCAACTGCAGCGACGCGCCGTCTTCGCTCCACTCGAGCTTGACCGCATGGTCGAACGCGGCGCGGAACTCGCGCCCGCCCTGGAACAGCAGCTCGAACGCGACCTGCCCTTCGGCATCGCCTTTGCCCTGCAACTTGTCCCCCACCGCGGTCACGTCGAGCGCCATTCCGATCTCGGCGAAGTCGTAGGTGCCGACGAGCCGGTCGCGCAGTTCCGCGGGCAATGGCAGGTCCTTGGCGACGAACGCCTTCACGTCGAGCACCGCGCGCACGATCGCGCCGGCGAGCTTCTGGCTGCTCGCGCGTTCGCCGTTGCTGACGACGGCGACGTGCAGGTCGTGCTGCGGCACGTGCAGCAGCAGCGAGTTGAAGCCGTGGATGCCGCCGCCGTGCATGACGCACGGCATCTGGGCGACGTTGCCGGTCATCAGGCCGTAGCCGTAGTGCGTGTCGCGGCCGCCGAGCATCAGCGGCGTGCTCATCGCCGTGTAGTTCTCGGCGCTGACCACCTTGCCGCCCGCGAGCGCCATCGACCAGCGCACCAGGTCGCCGCCGGTCGACAGCAGCGCCCCCGCAGCACCGGGCTGGCTCATGCCGAGTGGCACGTCGTTGGCCAGCACGCCGTTCTCGAAGCCGTAGCCCTGCGCGCGATTCACGATCAGGTCGCGGTTGCTGTCGTAGCGCGTGCGCGACAGACCGAGCGGCGTGCACAGCTCGTCGGCGACGACCTGCGCGTAGGACTTGCCGTGCACCTTCTCGAGCACCATGCCGAGCAGGTAGTAGCCGGTGTTGTTGTAGCGAAAGTCCGCGCCCGGCTCGAAGTCGAACGGCTTGCCGGCGACGAGCGCGAGCAGTTCGGCGTGCTCGAGTTCGAGCGGCCACTTGCGGTGCCACTCCGGACCGACATCGGTGTAGCTCGGAATGCCGCTGGTGTGGTTCAGCAGGTGGCGGATCGTGACGACCTTGCCCTGCAGCGGGAATTCCGGCACGAAACGCTCGAGCGGGTCGGTGAGCGTGAGTTGTCCTCGCTCGGCGGCGCGCAGGATCAGGGCGGCGGTGAACTGCTTGGTCACCGAGCCGATGCGGAACATCGTCTCGCCGTTCGCCGACGTGACTGCTTCGAGGTCCGCCGAACCGTAGCCCTTGGCGAGCAGCACCTGCCCCTTCTGCGCGACGCCGACGGAGAAGCCGACGGCGCCTGGCTCGGCGAGCCGTTCGGCGACGACGGCGTCGACGCGCGCCGCCCACGGTGGCTCCTGCGAACGGGCGACGGCATGGACGGAGACGAGAACGACGAGCGAGGCGAGGCGCACCATTGGGCACACGCTACGGCACGGCTCGCGACTATTCGTTCGTGCCGCGCCGCAGCGTAGCTTCAGGCGCCCGCCGCGTGCCCGACCTCCCGCCCACCACCGCGACCCAGCGCCTGCTCGCCGAGTTCGAGCGGCTGCCGGTGACGCGCACGCTGCTCGAACAGGTCGCCCTCGGTGCGCGGCGCAAGGCCGGCGGGCTCTGGGGCGCTTCGGTGGGCCTGCTGATCGCCACGCTGCGCGCGCGGCACAACGGCCCGCTGCTGGTGCTCACCGCCGACGACGTCGACAGCCTGCAGTTGCAGACCGACCTCGCGGCGTTCGGCGCCAGCTCGCACGTGCTGCCGCGGCAGGAGACCGGCGACGACGGGCTGCCCGATCCGACCACGCGCAGCGAACGGCAGCGCGCGCTGCAGCGGCACGCCGCCGACCAGGCGCCGCTGCTCGCCGGCATCGAGGCGCTGCTGCAACCGGCGCCGACCCCGCGCAGCCTGTCGCGGGCGGTGTTCGAACTGTACGCCGGCATGCGGCTCGATCGCGCGCAGGTGCTGCAACGCGCCACCGCCGCCGGCCTGCGTTCGGTGCCGCTGGTGCTGGCGCCAGGCGAGTGCAGCGTGCGCGGCGACGTCGTCGACCTGTTCCCGATGGCGGCCGACCAGGCCGTGCGGCTGGAGTTCCTCGACACCGTGCTCGAGTCGATCCGCAGCTTCGATCCGGCGAGCCAGCGCACGACCGCGGTGCACGAACGGTTCGCGCTGATGCTCGGCAACCAGGCCGCCGCCGAGGAAGGCGCGGTGCTGCGGCACCTGACGCCGAGCCGCACGCTGGTCGTCGCCTATGAGCCGCTGCGCCTCGACGAACGCAGCGCGCGGCTCGCCGCGTTCGCGCCGGATCTGCGCACGCGGCTGCAGGAAGTGCAGGACACGCTGCAACCGTGCGCGCGCGTCGACGTGAGTTCGCTGCCGAGCCACGACCTCGACTACAAGGTGCTCTCCGCCGGCAGCGCCGTCGGCTCGGGCGAGGCCGATCCCGCCGGCCGGCTGCGCAGCATCCGCGGCGTGCAGGGGCGCGTGCTGCTGTTCTGCCGCAGCGACGACGAACGCGACCGGCTGCTCGAGGTGTTCGCGCACAAGGGCGTCGACCTCGCCAAGGAGAAGGTCGAACTGCTGCCCGGCGCGATCAGCCGCGGCTTCCGCATCCCCGAGCTGCAGGCCACCGCGCTGTCGAACGTCGAGTTCGCCGGCGTCCCGCAGCAGGCGAAGCTGCGCGAGCGCACGGTGGTGCCGAGCCGCGCCATCCAGAGCTTCTTCGAGCTCGGCCCCGGCGACCTCGTGGTGCACGCGGTGCACGGCATCGCGCGCTTCCTCGGCACCGAGCTGGTGCACCGCGGCCAGGGCACCGAGGAGCACCTGCGGCTGTCGTTCCAGGACGAGGTGGTGCTGCTCGTGCCCGCGAGCAAGATCCACCTGGTCCAGAAGTACGTCGGCAGCGGCGGCGGTCGTGCTGGGGGAGGTCGGGCGCCGCTCGACAAGCTCGGGGGCAAGGGCTTCCAACGGCGCAAGGAGCAGGTGCAGGAAGCCCTGTTCGACCTCGCCGCCGAACTGCTCGAGGTGCAGAGCGCCCGCGCGCTGGTCAAGCGGCCGCCGTACGTGCAGGACGAACTCGAGCGCGACTTCCTCGACGCCTTCCCGTTCCGCGACACGCCCGACCAGGCCCGCGCGTGGACCGAGATCCAGGCCGATCTCGCCAAGGACGCGCCGATGGACCGCCTGCTGTGCGGCGACGTCGGCTTCGGCAAGACCGAGCTCGCGCTGCGCGCCGCCTTCCGCGTCGCGATCACCGGCCGCCAGGTGGCGGTGCTGGCGCCCACCACGATCCTCGCCGAGCAGCACGCGCGCACGTTCGCCCAGCGCTGCGCGCCGTTCGGACTCACCGTCGAGCTGCTGTCGCGCTACCGCACGTCCGGCGAGCGGCGCGACGTCGAAGAACGGCTCGCCAAGGGCAGCCTCGACATCGTCGTCGGCACGCACGCGCTGCTCGGCAAGGACGTGACGTTCCACGAGCTCGGGCTGGTCGTCGTCGACGAGGAGCAGCGCTTCGGCGTGCGCCAGAAGGAACGGCTCAAGCAACTGCGCGCCGACGTCGACGTGCTGACGCTCTCGGCGACGCCGATCCCGCGCACGCTGCACGGCGCGCTGCTCGGCATCCGCGGCATCAGCACGCTCGACAGCCCGCCGCCCGGCCGGCAGGAAGTCGAGACGCGGGTGCTGTTCCGCGACGAGGCCGTACTGCGCGACGCGCTGCTGCGCGAACTCGGGCGCCAGGGCCAGGTGTTCGTGCTGCACAACCGGATCCCCGAACTGCCGGTGCTGGCGCAGCGGCTGCGGCAACTGGCGCCAGGCGCCAAGATCGCGATCGGGCACGGGCAGATGAGCGAGGCCGAGATCGAGAAGACGGTGCGCGCCTTCGTACGCGGCGAGTTCGACGTCCTGGTCTCCACCACCATCGTCGAGAACGGGCTCGACCTGCCGCGCGCCAACACGATCCTGATCGACCGCGCCGAGCACTTCGGGCTCGCCGAGCTGCACCAACTCCGCGGGCGCGTCGGGCGCTCCAGCGAGAAGGCCTACTGCCTCCTGCTGCTCGACCGCGACGAGCCGCCGAGTCTCGAGGCGCGCGCGCGGCTGAAGGCGCTCGAGGAGTTCTCACACCTCGGGGCAGGGTTTGCGATCGCGATGAAGGACCTCGAGATCCGCGGTGCGGGCAACCTGCTGGGGCCGCAGCAGTCCGGGCACATCGCTTCCGTCGGCTACGACATGTATTGCCAGCTGCTGCGCTCGGCGGTCGAGGCGGCGAAGGCCCACAAGCCGGTCGACGTGCACGTGGTCGAGGTCGACGTCGATCTGCGCGTGCAGGCGTTCCTGCCGCTCGACTTCCTCACCGACCCGCGCGCGCGGCTCGAACTGCTGCGCGAGATGGACGAGGCAGTCGACGACGAACGGCTGCGCGACCTCGAGGCGGAGCTACGCGATCGGTACGGCAAGCTGCCCGCACCGGTGCGCACGCTGCTGCGCGTGTTCCGGCTCAAACACGGGCTGATGGGCCTCGCGGTGCACGGAGTGCAGTGGGTCGAGAACGACCGGCTGGTCGTGCGGCACGCGGCCGGGGTGCCGCTCGGCGGGGCGTGGCTCGATTGCTTCGCCGACGTGCGGCCGGTCGAGGCGGGCAAGACGCACCTGATGCTGCCGAAGCTGGCGCGCGGCAAGGAATGGGAAGCCGACGCGGTGCTCGAGTTCGTGCTCGGAGCGATCACGGGCGTCGTGGCGCCAGCGAAGCGGGCCCCGGGGAAGCCGGCTGGTGGAGATGGGGCGCGGCTGCCGTGGCGGTGAGTGGCGCTCTGGGTGGCGTGTGTGGTTGCTCGTGTGGTCGTGCGGTGCGCCCCGGTCGTGGCGCCAACCGAAGGCACGCGGGTGGCTGCGTGAATCGAGTCCGCGCCACGTAGTTACGCCGGTCGGCCTAACTCCGCGCTTGCCCGGGCCTGCCCGGGCTTGCGGGCAGGGGGCGGGGAATTAGGCTGCGGGGAAGGCGGAAGAGCCGACGTTCGGCACTTCCGTCGAAGTTGAAGTTGGACGGACCCCATGCGGACATGGCCGATTCTCCTGCCTCTTGCTGTCGCCGTTGGGTGCTCAGGTGACGAGACCGTCAAGCATGCCGGGATCGATGGTGCGCTGGGCGCAAAGCCGCCGCAGATCATGGCCAAGGCCGCTGAGGGATTTGTCGACCTCTCCTTCGCCATGGATAGCCGCAAGCAGGATCCTGACCTCGGCGAGCGACTCGTCGCAGTCGGACAGGATGGGGATCGCCCCGTTTCCTTCGCGATCGTGATCGAGCCGGGCTGGAAGGATGTCAAGTTCGAGGGACTCGACATTCCCACGTACCAAGGCGGAATCGTGATCGAGTCGCTTGGCCAAGCAAGCGATGCTCTCGTGCAGGCGATCGACCGGCTGTACGTGACGAAGGCCGGTGCTCATAGGATGCAGCGTGCGACGAGATTCACAGGCATCTCGCTGGGCGGAAACCCGTCACGCCTCGATGCCGGCCCGGCCAAGATCAAGCTGTTCTTCGAGAGTGAGGCTGAGGGCCGCTACGCCGAGTTGTTCCTCAACATCGATGTCCAAGCGAAGAGCATCGAACTCAACGAGAAGGATGAGGACTACCGGCGGCCCGTTGTCTTGGCGCTGTCCGGCCTGTGAGATGCCGTCCAACTCGACGCAGGAGCCGACGGGCGCCCCAAGCGGCGCCCGCGGCTCAGCGTCAAAGACGTTGGGGAGACCGAGCCCGTGACTGATTCGCTGAGCTTCAAGGTGGAG
>ERZ761607.561-NODE-561-length-62522-cov-104.164599_pt1 | contig 62522 bp, 52 predicted proteins | sample MGYA00511164_ERZ761607 | MGnify/ENA primary metagenome ERZ761607 (study PRJEB28899, sample SAMN02445080) | bioreactor sludge metagenome | biome: EBPR sludge | place: Australia: Brisbane, Thorneside Wastewater Treatment Plant | collected 2011-06-22 ...
GAGCAACCTACTTATGAACGCCCTCGTTATACCGACCATAAAACGCCTAAAACCACACGCAAATATAGTGAAGAGCAACCTACTTATGAACGCCCTCGTTATACCGACCATAAAACGCCTAAAACCATAACCATCAAAAAACAAGCCCCCGAAACCGGTAATAAATATGCCGATAAAAAAGGGACGTTTTCTGAAAAACGTTGGGAAGATAACCGAACATTTACCCCAAAAAGACAAGAAAATACCGATAAATATACTACCCGAAACGAAGAAACCCGATACAGCAAACGCCCTGTTGTAATAAAACGCCGAGTTGCAAGTGTTACTCAAGCGCCTTTATCGGCATTAGAAGAGCTGCGCAGTGGTGGCATGCGATTAAATAAGTATGTAGCCAACTCGGGCGTTTGCTCGCGCAGGCAAGCAGATGAACTCATTGCATCGGGTAAAGTTACGGTAAACGGGCAGGTGATATTGGCTATGGGGCATCACGTTTTTGAGAACGATGTGGTGCTGTTTGAAGGCAAAAAACTAAACCCTGCTCCGCTGGTGTATGTGCTGCTCAATAAACCTAAAAACATTATTACCACCGCCCGCGACCCCGAAGGCAGACCCACCGTGATGGATTTGGTAAAAGGCGCTACACCCGAAAGGCTTTACCCTGTGGGCAGATTAGACCGAAACACAACCGGATTGCTTATTTTAACCAATGATGGTGAACTTGCACAACAGCTCTCTCACCCCAGTAGCGAAATACCTAAAATTTACTATGTTATTCTTAATAAACCGCTTCTAAAACAAGACCTCGACAAAATTGCACAAGGTAAGGTAGAGCTGGAAGACGGGTTAGCCCAAGTAGATGAAATAGAATACGTAAGCTCACTCGACCGTAGCGAAATTGGCGTTAATATCCACTCGGGCAGAAACCGCATTGTGCGCCGCATTTTTGAGCATTTGGGTTATGAGGTTATGCGCTTAGACCGCATTATGTATGCCGGACTGACCAAAAAAGACCTTGCGCGCGGCAAGTGGCGCTATCTTAGCCCTCGTGAAGTGGCAGAACTTAAACGGTTTAAATCTGCAAAACCCATTGCGTTGTCAACCGATGATGAAGACTAACGCAGTCTATCCATAGATTTTAGCAGATTGATGTCTGCCTGTACGCCGCGTATTGCCAAAATGATAAATGCCATAGCCAATACCGGAAATCCGGCGCCAAAATACGGTGTATCTTGCCCTTCGGTTGTAAGGGCAAAGTAAACACCTAACCCCACTATGGCGCTTACCATTACCAATGCCACGCGGCTAAGGGTTATTTGCAGCTTTCGGTTTTTATACAAGAAAATAATGCCAAGGGTTAGTAAGGCTGTTAGCCCACTGATAATTGCCAAAGCTATAAAATTGAGCGCTGAGAGCAGCAAACTACCACTGATGGCAAAGGGGGTAAAAATGAATACTATACAAGCGGTAGCAGCCAGTAAAAACCAAACAGATTGTATGCGTTGAATCATAACGGAAGGTAAAAATGAAGGGTAAGAAGTTGAAACTATGATGTTGTGTGAAATAAAGCTCTGTAATAGCCCGATGATTAACCTGCACTTTCGGGTAGTATCCACAGGTGATACTCGGCATTATGGGTAGAAGTCATAGACTTAATAACATTTTGGTGGTTAAAGTTGGGAAATTTAGAAACTATATCGTAAATGGTTTGAAATGCCGGTAAATCTTGCGGCACAAAACAAGCGTTGTGTTCATTGTCAATCAGCACCAACCATACATCGGGTAAAAAAGGACCTTTATCGGTATTAACCAATCTAATTTCCTGCAAGTTGTCCCAGTAAAGTATTTCGGTATCGGGATAAATGAAATGCTCCACTTTAATAAAATCGATGGTAATTTCAATCCTAAATCCCGATTCCACTATCTCAGCATCGGAGCGTTGGAGTATTTTTTCCAAATAGTTCATGGCAATGGGTATTGTTTTTACCTGAATGGTGTGTGTTGGGTATTGGGCACGCGGGGTTTAAACTGTTTAAGTTGTTTCATAAAACTTTCTTTCCCCATATAGCCCTCAATTCTTTTAAGTTCCTTGCCATCGGAGTCAAAAAAGATAAAGGTAGGATAACCGGTTACACCATACATTTCGGCTACCAATTTGTCGCTTTTTTCGGCATGTGCTTTATAGGGTACAAAATGGCGGTTAAGCAGTTCCCGCGCTTCCTGGTGGATAAAAATTTCTCTATCCATTTGTTTGCAGGCGCGGCACCAGTCGGTATAAAAATCGGCAACTAATACTTTTCGTTCTTTTCGGGCTTTTTCTGTGGCATTTTTCCAGTTGTCTTTGTTAAAATAAGCCAGTCGCTTAGCCACTTCTTCTTCGGTAAGTTCTTCGGGGTTGGTAATTACCTCATCAGCAAATTCATCAAAATAGGGTTCTATCAATTTGGGCTCAGTGGCGGTGGGTAAATCGGTTTGTTGTATGGCATCGGGCGTATTGTCTTTTTCGTTTTTGGCTGTTTTTTTATTTTTCTTTTTAGTATTGTCTTTTGTTGGTTCGGGCTTTAATACCGGCTCGTTGGCATCTGAATCTGTTATTTCCGTGTTATTATTAACAGGTGTTTCGGCTTTATTCTTATTCTTCTTGCCTTGTGCTTTTGCTATTGAGCTGCCTGCAAGCGCAAAAAAGGTCAAAACAAACATGTATAAAAATAAATTTTGCATAAGTAAACAAAACATTAATTAGGGTTAAGCAATACAAAAAGAACGTTTTAACTACGCAAGTTGCTACGCAGGTGCAAAAATAAGCCATGTTTGCCGTAAATTTGCCACTACCGGTGTTATTTACCAAACATTGCAGCTGTTCAAAACATGTATTGATAAAGTTGAAGCCAAAGTTGCAGTACTATTTAACCAACTATCCCGATGAAAAAATTTGTTGGACTATTATTGTTCTTCTGCTGCGCGAGTATGTTATGTAAAGCGCAAAACGCACAAAAACCGGTGGCAACCAAAATGCCCCAACCCACCCCGGCCACATTAGTACATATAGATTATGGTTTAGTACTACCTGTTGCCGATTTAGGCAACCGCTTTGGTTTAAGCTCAAAAGTGGGCGGTAGTGTTATGCGCAAAACTGCTAACAATTTGTTGTTTGGCGTTGATGGGTTTTTCTTATTTGGCAATGTATTAAAGGAAGATTCGCTGGCAATAAACCTGTTTAACTCTGATGGATACATAACCGGTACCGACGGACTGCCGGCAGATGTAAGTTTGTTTTTGCGTGGATTTTTAACCACGTTTAAAGCCGGAAAACTGTTTACCTTAAACGCCAAAAATCCTAATTCGGGTATTTTTGTGCTGGGCGGCGCCGGTTTTTTGCAGCACAAATTGCATATAGTGGACAGAAACGAGTCGGTGCCGCAGTTGCAGGGCAAATACCGCTATGGATACGACCGGCTAACCAATGGTTTTGCACTTCAACAAAATATAGGCTATCAGTATTTGGCTAATAACCGGTTGGTCAATTTCAGAATTTCGGCAGAGGCGGTACAGGCATTTACCCAAAACCGCCGCTCTTACAATTTTGATACCCGCCGCGCCGAAACGGGTAGGCGCATAGATGTGTATTTTGGCATCAGTATTGGGTGGATTTTACCCCTTTACCCCCACTCCGATGACCAATTTTTTATCAATTAAGCGCTGATTTAAGCATATTGTTTTACCTTTGTGCAGCGCAATACTTGTAAAGCATTGTAAACACAAAAAAAAACACTATGATTTTCAGAAAAACAACTTCAAAAGAGGAAATTAATGAAATGGCAAAAGCAGGCAAGCTAACTTTTGCAGGCGCTTCTTCTACCAAAATTTACGGCGAAATTAGAGTTACAAATAAGGAAACCAGTAAAAAATGCGGGGGCGCTACCTCGTTAATAAAAAGCGCCAATGCTGACCAATCCAAATCAACGCAAGTTTTTTTTGTTGACGAAATTGAGGCGCTTGAAAAAGGTTATCGCCCGTGCAAATCTTGTCTTACCAGTTTAGCTAATGAATGGGAAAATGCTGTGGACAAAAAAGCGTGGGCAAAAAACAGAATAGACAAACTGCGAGCGGAAGCGAGTAAATAAAGTATCTACTTAGGTACTTGCCCACCATGCAGGTTCATTGTGTATTTGTAGGCTAATTGGTAAGATTTCCGGCAGAAATTAGCACACGGATAACACTGCTGAGGCTGATTTACACAGATTTTTGGAATAATTACAAATTACCAGCCCAATTTTGTTTCACGCAAAGACGCAAAGGCGCAAACTGGTTGTTATTTCTTAGAACCCATGGCTGCACCCTCTTGCTTGTTAACTAAGCCGGTTGGCTCAGTTGTTCAAAAAGGGCAATGCACTCATTTTCTTTTAAGCGCATGAGGTTTTGGTCTTCGGTTTTTTTGTCTTTGTAGCCCAATAGGTGTAAAACGCCGTGCGCCATAACCCTAAGTAGTTCTGCCTGCGCAGTAACGTGGTATTTTTGGGCGTTTTCGGTAACGCGGTCTATGCTTATAAAAATATCGCCTTCAATTAGGTGGGGCGCATCGGAGTTATCAAAGGTAATAATATCGGTATAGGTATGATGATTAAGGTGGGTGGTGTTGAGCTGATAGAGGTAATCATCGGTACAAAAAATAAAATTGACCTCACTGAGCCATTTACCCTCTTTTTCCACTATGTTTTTGAGCCATTTCTTTAGAATTTGGCGGTTTTTGAGGCTATATTTTAAAGGCGGCTCAATATGAAAGGTAACGGGCATGAGGTAAACCGCGGTTAGTTTATATTAAATCTGATAACCACTCTTCTGCCATTATTAGAGTATTGGAGGTGGTCAGAAAGTTGGCGCATTAAAAAAACCCCGCGTCCGTTTGGGTTGCAGATACAGGCGGGCGAGGTGGGGTCGGGCAGGGCATTGGGGTTAAAACCGCAGCCTTCATCAGAAATGGTAAAGGAAAGAGATGCTTTATTTGGTTGTGCTTTTACCACTACTCTTTTGCAGGGGTCGGCTTGGTTTCCATGCAAAATGGAGTTGTTTACTGCTTCGGTCAGCACTAATAACATGTTAAAGTAAAGGTCATCTGGCAGGTTATACTTCGATTTTAGTTCTTGCAAAAACGGTTCTACTTGGCTAATGTTTTCAGGAATAGAGTTTAGCCTGAGGGTAAACCGGGCTTTAGGCGACATAGTTTGTAACTGTTGCTGCATAGTGTAGGTTTTGAAGTAGGTGCGTTTAGGTTGGCATTATTTGTTAGGAGGTGTTACTATTAGACGAGTAAAAATTGACTAAGTAACGCATTACCCGCCCCAAAAAGTTTAATGGCTTAGTGAGGTGGGTAATGTGGGAACTTAAAAACTAATTGATTTAAAATAACGTTCAACCAAAGCCTTATAGTAGGGTTTTAAGGTAGGCGGAACCGTTTTGTAGAGGTCTATTTCCGATTGGCGTTTTTTCATGTATTCTTCCATTTCTGGGGGCGCTTGTCTGTTACGTTCGCGGGCGGTTTCGGCAAGGCGTTTTTCGTCCCAGTCTTGTTCGCGTTCAGCTTCGGCGGCTCGGAGCATACGGTTAAGTATTTCCTGTTGCCGTTTGAGCATTTCGGCGGTAAGGCGTTTGTTTACCAAATCGGTTTCGGTTTGTTCCATTTGCTTGGGCAGGTCGCCAATACCATCAGAGCCTCCTTGTTTTTTACCGTCTTTGCCTCGTTGTTCCTGCATTTGTTCCATAGCCTTTCGTATAGCGGCTTGTTTGGCGGCAAGTTCGGCGGCTTCGCGGCTCATTTGTTTAGCGTCTGATTTACCCTCTTTCATAGCTTGCTGAAGTTTGGTAATGCGGTCGTTGAGTTGTTGTTGCAGTTGTCCCATACCCTTCATGCCTTTGGGGTTATTACCCGGTTTTTGGCACATTTGGTTACCCTGCATCTGCTGCGACATTTGCTGTTGCATTTGCTGCATCGATTCGTCAAGCATTAGGGCAAGGTTGTTTACACTGGTCATAATATACTGCTGGCTGGTAGCTGCCTGTGCCGGTTTACGGTCGGCAAGGGTTTCTAAGGTATTATCCATGTTGCGGTTTATTTCGGTAAGTTCTTTGGTAATAAACGATTGCAACTGGAACACCCTGCGGCTAAGCGCCATCAGGCTGTCTTCTATAAGGCGGGCATCATCTTTGAGCTTAAACTGGTCGCGCACCAATGCGTTATATCGGGCGGTATTGATGTCTATGCGCTGCATAGATTGCATTACATCTTCTTGTTCCATGCTCAATTTGAGCAGGTTCTCTAATAACTGGCGTATGGCTTGCATATCTTCTTCCATTTGTTGTTGTTGCATTTGCATTTGCATTTGCTGAAGATTTTGGGCCATTTCCTGCATTTTTTTAGCGGCGTTTTTCTGATTTTTGGCAGCGTTTTGCGATTGTTGCTGTTGCATTTGCTGCATACTTTGTTTCATATCGTCGCTAATATCTTGCTGCTGTTTTTCGGTTTCTTTTTGCAAGTCCATTTTATTATTGAGGTCATCGCTCATTTTTTGAAGGTCTTGCATATCTTTTTTAAGGTCTTCAAATTTTTTGTCTATTTCTTCTTGCTTTTGCTGTTGTTGGTCAAGGTTGCTGCCATCGGGTTTTTTCTGGGTTTCCTCGCTCAGTTTTTGTTCCTCTTTGGCAAGGTCATTCAGTTTGTCTATGGTTTCGTTCATTTTTTGCTCAAACTCTAATTGCTTAAAGAGTTCCAGCATACGGTCCATTTCTTTTTCCAATTGTTCGCTGTTCATTTCAAAGTCTTTCAACTGGTCTAAGGTTTCTTCCTTACCCATTTTTTCCATGAGTTCTTTGAGTTTTTCCAGCATTTCTTTCATTTCTTCCGATAGCAGTTCGTCCATCAGTTTTTGGAGTTGTTCTTGTTTTTTCTGCATATCTTCAGAAAATTCCTTAAAGTCTTTTTGCTGCTCCATATTTTCTTTAAACTCGTTTTGCAGGTCTTTTATATCTTCCTGCATTTGCTGGTGTTTATTGAGCAGGTTGTCAATTTTATCTTTGTCTTCCCATGTGAGGTCTTTCTTTTGAAGAATTTTATCCTGCACTTTTTTAAACTCTTCTTTCAGCTCTTTGGCATCTTTTTTAACCTTTTCTATGTCAGTTTTGATTTCTTTATTTTTAGAATCGGCAAGGGCGCTCATTTCTTCTACGGTGGGCATTTCATATACCATTATTTGCGATCGGGTTGACTTACTGCCATTAACTCCGTCGTTATCCCAAACTTCAAAGAAATAAGTAATTCTTTCGCCCGGTTTGAGGCTCATGAGGTTCATATCCCAGGTGTGGGTAAAGCTGGCGGCTTTTTTATCTGTACCTCCCAAGCTAATGGGTACTGCCTGATAGCCCAAATCGGAAGAGAAGTTTTGCCCACTGGGGTCAACTTTGTATTTAAACTCTAATTTGCGCACACCGTAGTCATCGGCTACATCGCCAAAGAAATAGAGGTATTTGGGGTCGGCTTCGTCGCGCTTTTCGTTTGCCGAAATTACCGGATACAAATCGGGGATAACCGATATGTTGTAGCTGATAGAATCGGCATTTTTAAGGCGGTTGTTGGAGAGGTAAATGGTGTAAGTGGCATCTTTCATTAACCTACGGGCAAGGGTAAATTTTCCGTTTTGGTTATTTTGAGCGGCAACCGGGGCACTGGCATCAAATTTCACCGAAATTTCATCGGTGTTTTGGGCTTCAAAATGCCAGGTAACCGAAGTGCCCAATGGCACCACCATATCGCCCGAATTGTGCAGGGTTTGGTCTTTTTCGCCGGTGTATGCGGGGTAGTTTACCTCTGCATAAAAACTCACTATAGACGGCTTGGGTATAACTGTGAGCGTGTATTCTTTTGATTTAACGCCGTTTGACTCAAAAAAGAAGTTAATATCTTTTTGAACTTTACTAAATCGGTAGGTAAACTCAGCGGGGGAATTTTTTTTCAGTTTATAGGGAAAATTATTCACCACCACAAATGCTTCGTTGGGCAGTACATTTCCCGATACGTTTACGGTTATGTCAAAATCACTAAACTGCACTACTTCCAAATTGGTGGTGGCAAGGTCAAATTTAAAAGGTGCAGGCGGTTCAAAGGTTTGGTTGTTATTGAGCAAACGTGTGGCGCTGCTGGGTATAAGATTGGGCGCGCCTATCAGAATTGCCAGCAGCAGTAGCACAGGCATAATGGCATACTTGGCGTAGCGGCGGTTGTTTGATAGGTTTATGGCATTGGTAAACGGAACCGGCTTAATTTCTTCAATTTTTTGGTTTACACTTGCCTCTATAAGGGTAGCATCGGCAGCGCTTTTTGATTGCTCCTTCAGTTGTAAGATATTGAGGAGTTTATCTTTTACGTTAGAAAAGTGATTGCCAACAATTTGAGCTGCCTGATGGTGCGAAATAATTTTACCCAACCTGAAGTAGTGCAGCATGGGCAATAACACCCAGCCTGTTAAAGCGGCTGCACTGCCGCCAATGAAGCCGTAGAAGAGCGCTTTACGTGCAGTAGTGGAGAGGTAAAAATAATACTCAACCAAGTTTATAATTAAAAACGACAGTACTATAGCGCCGGTACTATACAGAAAACCCCTGATGAGTTTATTTACATAATATTTTCTAATGAACTGGTCTAACTTGGATATGAGTAGTTGGTAATTGCTGGTAATGCTGCTCATATTATATTCCTTCTTTTGCTTTTAGGGCGTTTTAGTTAATTGTGCGGTAATAACACCTTTATCACCATTTAGGTTTGTTGAACTAATACCTTAGTCTTTTCAGTAAGGATTTGTTTTGGTTTTGAATGACCCTACTAAGATACGGCAAAAAACAAAAAAAGGCAAGGTTTTTTTGTCCCGATGGTAAAAATTAACATAAAAAAGCTCCAAATCGGCAAACTTTACGCATTTCAGACGGGTGTGACCCGAGTTTGATGTAAACCGGTACACAAAGGTAGGAGCGCAAAATCGGCAAAAATTAGCACACGGATAACACAGATGGAGCTGATTAATGCCGATTTTTAAAAAATAAAGGCTCAATTGGGTAAATGATTCAATTTTACCCGAGGTTATCCGTTTAATCTGCGTTATCTGTGTGCCCTTTTTGCTGAAAACAGAGATGAATAGCTCAATTTATACATCAATCTGAGGCTGCACCCCTTCAGGCCTTGGCGGGTGCCGGTAGTGGATAGTTGGCAATAAATGCTTGTCAATTTTACACATAACTATAGTTGTTCATCAGGTTCAATGAACAAATAAAAAAGAACCAATGAACCTTAATTAGTGTTAAAGTACTGCCTCATACCCATTCATTTGCACGCCAAGCCATTAACAGTACTTCTTAACTTTTTTATTAAGATACAACCATGCAGCAGTTGCTTTCCGTTTTGCCGGAATATGAAGCGCTTGCCTTGCAAACGCTAAGCAGCAATCACCTCATTGCACCCATACAAGTAGAACACCTGCCGCTGCTTTTTATGGTAGATACCGGCGCATCGCACACCTGCATTGCTACTGAAACAGCCTCGTTGCTGCGGTTGCCCACATCGGGCAATGCCGATTTGCTTACCTCTGCCACAGGAACGCAAACCGGCAATATTGACCTTGTTTTTGCCGATTCTATCACGCTTGGCAATATCACCTTACACAGGCAATCGTTTATGGCTATTGATTTTTCGCATATCAACCAACGTTTGGCATCAATGACCGGTATTACCGTACAAGGCATTTTAGGCGCTGATATGTTATTGGCGCTCAAAGCGGTAATTGATGTGGCTAATGCGATTATGTATTTAAAAAAATAATCAATTTAAGTGTTGCCGCCCTTTCACCAACCACTTGACCACCAACTAAGCCAATCCCATCTTACCAACTACTGCCATTACCGCATCTTTACTCATGCAAGCCACTACCCCACTTCGGTTTAATACCTGCTTACTTTGCAACAGCCCTATGCTTACCGATATGCCTATATATGCCAAAGATAAACTTACCCGATGCCGGAACTGCGGGTTTGTTTTTGCCCGACAAATTCCTACCCAACAGGAATTGATAACCGAATATGCCAAATATGCCCGAACCCGCACCCTGTCGGTCATTACCGCCAACCGCTATAAACAACTGCTTAACCTATTTGAACCATACCGAAAACTGAACCGACTTATAGATGTGGGTGCCGGCGAAGGACATTTTATAGAAATTGCGGCACAAATGCAATGGATTACCTATGCCACCGAGTTTGACCCGCGCGCCGTAGAGCTTTGCCGCCAAAAAGGAGCAATAGTGCAGGAAGGTAAGCTGAATGCCGATAATTATCCAGCGGGATTTTTTGACCTTATTTTTTCATCGGAAGTAATGGAACACATTAATAACCCGATTGAGGAAGTGCAAAATTTTTACCAGATATTGCGCCCCGGTGGATTGGTGTATGTTACCACACCCAATTTTAATGCCCTTTCTCACTTGCTGCTCAAAAACCGCTGGAATGTGTTTAATTATCCCGAACACTTGTGCTACTACACGCCTAAAACACTAACCCGATTATTTACTAACTGCGGTTTTAAATTGGTAAAATTACAAACAACGGGCATTTCGCCCACTCGTTTGGCGGCTTCGGGCGGCAAGCTACCGGTATTAGGCAGCAATGACGAAGCTCTGCGCCAAGCTACCGAAACCAAACCCCTGTGGCAATTTGCCAAGTTTACTGCCAATGCCCTGCTCAACCTTACCCGCAAAGGCGATACCATTAAAGCATGGTTTGAAAAAGAACGCTAAAAACCCTAAAACGCAATAAGTTTTACTTGCCCGGCTTAAACTTATAACCCACACCTTTTAGCGTTTTAATGTACCCTTTGCCCAATTTTTCGCGCAGTTTGCGTATGTGTACGTCTATGGTTCGGTCGTTCACAATTACATCGGTGCCCCAAACTTTGTTTAAGATTTCTTCGCGGGTAAATACCCTGCCGGGTTTAGAGGCAAGAAGGTAAAGCAGTGCAAACTCTTTGCGCGGTAGTTCAAGCGGCTGCCCGTTTAGCTTAATGGTATGCGTTTCTTTGTCAATAACCAGCCCCATAGCGGTAATAGTGTGCTCATCTGTGGCAGGTTCGTTTTTAGACGTGCGCCGCAGGAGCGATTTTACCTTACTTACCAACAAACCGGGTTTCATGGGCTTGGTAAGGTAATCATCAGCGCCCATATCTAATGCCATTACCTGGGTAAACTCTTCGCTTCGGGCGGTCAGAAAAACAATAATGGTGTCTTTCATTTCGGGCAGCGCAACCAACTCTTTGCAGGTTTGCATACCATCTAACTCAGGCATCATAATGTCTAAAATGATGAGTTGGGGCAGGTGTTCTTTTGCCAGTTTAATAGCTTGTAAGCCATTAGGGGCGGTAATTACGGTAAAACCCTCTTTTTGCAGGTTGTATTGCACAAATTCCAGCGTATCGGGTTCATCGTCGGCAATAAGAATTTTAATTTCAGGTTGTTCCATTGAGTTGGATTTTGGTAATTAGCGTATAGTTGTTTACCCTCATTTTTGCGCTAATTTTCCTGCTGCAAAGGTAGCTTTTTTTTTAAACCTGCACACTATTTGTGTTTTGGGCAGGCAAATTACCGCAGGGCATGTATTTTTGCGAATCACTTTTGTACTTACAAAACACCCTGCATTGCCCTTGTAAATTTGGTAGTAAATGCCGTTTTTTTCAAATCAAATAACCTATTGTAGGCAAACACCTCAAACATTTTTACTAAAAAAGCCTATCTTTACCCCGCATAGTTACACCTCATTTTTAAACGCCTCACCATGACACAAGTTTATCGATACGGATTTATAGGCGCTCTACTCGATGAGTATGAGCGCGCCATAGCAAACTACCAGCAAGTAATCCTTACACTCACCGATGAACAGTTTAATGCCATAGTAGATACCCAAACTGCCGACCCCGATTGTGTATCTGTTGAAACCATTACCCGGCATGTTATTAACGCCGGATATGGTTATGCTAATTACATACGCCGCCAATATGACGATGAGCCGGTAGAACACAACCGCAACTATACCCTACCCGATGCCATAACAGCCTGCATACTGCTCAACAAAATGTTTCAGTTTAATGTGCAAACCCTCCAAAACAAAATGGATATTACCGACGATGTAGTACTTAATAATATCATACATGTTACATGGGGTCAAAAATATGATATGGAGCAATTGCTGGAACATGCCATAGTACATGTTTTGCGCCATAGGCGGCAGGTAGAAAAATTTAAAACCCTTATGTAAAAACTCATCGGGTAGCTTTTATAGTTTTGTTATTGCTCTGTTCCTATGTTACCTTTGCGTTTTCATTTTAGCAATTTTTACTCCTCTATAATGCCTGTAACATGCCAATTATTGCAATAAATTTTCTGTTTCGCGCTATACTTCACTTTACCATGTTGGCGGTTTTATTTACTGCAAATGCCTTAGGTTTAAAGGCGCAGCCGTTTAAAAACCTCAGCAAATACGAAGCCGTTTACGCCACTTACCAAAACGAAAAGGGTAAAACAGTAACCGAAGCCGGACACATTTACTATTTGCCAAAATTAGGTAAACCCATCAGCGCTAAAGAGCTGAACCAACTGTATCCGTTTACCCAAAACAACCTGCCCGAAACCTGGCTAGGCATGGTGCGCACCCGATTATCGGAAACTGATAAAACCGAGTATTTGGTGGTTTTTGACTGGGGGATGTCGGACGATTACAATTTCACCTTTTTCCGTATGGACAAAGACACCCTCTTGCCGGTGCAGCAAACCCAACCCGATGGGCAATTGTATGAATCGTATATTTTTGGAAAACAGATTTACCTGCCCGGAAACGGCTTTATGTACACCGCCGGACACGTAAACAACAGTTTTAACCAGCGCGGTAAGTGGTTTATACAAAACAACCTGCTTTACCAAACCCCGCAGCCCTTTTACTATGTAGGGTTAGAAACCAAAGCCCTAAAACCACTTACCCTTTATGCCGATTTGTCTATGAGCCAAAAAGTTGCCGATATACCGGCAGGTAATGCCCTTACCGTATTGCTGCAACTGCCCCCGCAGCAAGCGCCCCCCACAGGCCAAGCCAGTGATGACTATAACCCCTATGAGTATTTCCTGCTCAAAACTGAATTTGGCTTAACAGGCTGGGTAAAAATAGTAACCTACCTGCCCGATTCACCCATTGAAGGATTGTTTTTTGCCGGCGATTAAACCATGCTATACCTTATAAATCAGCAGTGCATCGGCTATTTGGCGGTTATTACTCAATCGGGGTACTTTATTTTGCCCGCCCAATTTTCCTACCGATTTCATGTATTGTATAAAAGCATCGGGCAAAAGTGGCGTTATTTTAAGTGGTTGCAGTATATTGCCCTGTATTAAATCGGCATAATAGGTATTTTTTTGCTGCATAGCATGGTCAAGGTCAGCCGCAAAACGGGTAAGGTCATTGGGCAAACCATCAAAAGCCACTAACCACTCGTGGTAAGATTTTTCGCTTTCGGGTCTAAAATTAGGGGCAACGGTAAACTCTGCAATCTTTGCCCCGTATTTACCCGATACCTGCTGCATGGCTTGCTCTACTTCTTCGGCAATAACGTGTTCGCCAAAGGCAGAAATATAATGTTTTACCCTGCCCGTAACGGTAATAAGAGGCGGATTTACCGATAAAAACTTAACCGTATCGCCTATATTATACCCCCACAACCCCGCGTTGCTGTTAATAAGTAGGGCATAATTAACCCCTGTTTCTACCTCAGCTAATTGCAGGCGGCGCGGGTTAGGGTTATTTATTTCATTAACGGGCACAAACTCAAAAAACAAACCAGAGTTAGTATTGAGCAGCAATCCTTCGGCATTAGGTCTGTACTGATAAGCAATAAAACCTTCCGAAGCCGGAAACGTTTCAACCGTATCAACAGGTTTGCCCAATGAATGAAACAATTTAGCCCTATAAGGTTCAAAATTTACCCCGCCATGTACCAAAACGCTAAGGTTAGGGAACACCTGCGCCACTTTTTTGCCCGTTTTTTGCATTACCACATCAAAAAACATTTGCACCCATGGCGGAATACCGCTCACCAAACGCACATCAGCGCCAATAGCTTCAAGGGCTATTTTTTCTACTTTGGTTTCCCAGTCATCTATACAGTTGGTGGCGTAAGAAGGCAACTGATTGCTGCGCCACCAAGCCGGAATATGATGATTTACAATACCCGAAAGTCTGCCCATATAAATGCCGTTTTTCATTTCCAGTTCCGGGCTTCCCGATAGGTAAATCAATCTGCCATCGGCGTAGCGGCTATTGCCGGTTTGGTGGGTGTAAAGCATCATGGCATCGCGGGCGCTGTTAAAATGATTGCCAATAGATTGCTTGGTAATGGGAATAAACTTAGCGCCCGATGTGGTGCCCGATGTTTTGGCAAAATATACCGGTTTACCTTGCCACAGCACATCGGGCTGTCCATTTACCACCTTGTCAATATAGGGGCGCATTTGTTCGTAATCTCTAATGGGCACTTGTTGGGTAAACTGCGCATAATTGGCAACGGCGCTAAAACCATGCTCCTGTCCAAACTGCGTATTGCGGGCTTGGCTGAGTAGTTTTAGTAGCCACTGCTGCTGGTGTTTTACAGCGTTTTGGGCGTTGTATTCTATTTGCGAGCTTAATACTTTTGCCAGAAAAGGCGTAAGAAGTGATTTAATTCCCATAAAAAATAAAAGATGTATGAACTTAACAATCGGGGTTATTTTATTTTAATGTTGCGCGTATTGCGCTTTTTTTGCCACTGTTTAAGTTGTTTTTCGTATCTAAAATACAAAAATCCGATAGCCAGCGCTACCAAAGCTAAAAAAAACAACCACCTTATAAGGCGAAAAAATACTATGAGCAGAAAAACAATGGCTACTGCGGTTAAAATTTTTTTCAACATAATTTATGTGTTCAATATTTTAGTGATGGGTAGTGAAAAATGGGTGGTTTTGGTAAATGGCAGTGGGTAATTCATAACTCATAATTCATAACTCATAATTCATAACTCATAATTCATAACTCACCTTGGTGTTCGGCTACGCAAAACGGCATACATAAGCACTATACCCAAAACGGCAGCAAAAACAAAACCCATAAAGCTAAAATAAGGGATACCACTTTGGGTAATCATAAAACTAATATCGGAGCCTGCAAGAATGGTGAGGCTTATAGACGAAGAAATCAGCAAAGCAACAATAATGAGTGTAAGAATAAGGCGGTTAATGGTGCGGTCTAATCGGTTAAGCGCTTGCTCGTACCCTCTGTGTTCAACCTGAATAAGGAGTTTACCCTTTCGGGTACGCATCAGCACATCGTTTACCTCCGTAGGGAAGGTATTTAAAAACGACAGCAGTTTAGCAGTAAGCGAAAAAGCCTCTGTACCAAGGTTTAAGGGCGAGTATTTTTCTAAAAGCAGTTTTTGCCCATAGGGTTCAATAAACTTAGCTGTGTTAAAATTTGGGTGAATAAGTTTACCAATACCTTCCAAAATAGCCAAGGCTCGCAGAATAATAAACACGCCCCCCGGCAGCCTTATACGGTGGTGGTAAATAACCCTTTGAAGCCTGTCGGAAAACTCAGCCATATTAGACTCACTCACATCAAGGGTAGCAAAATCCTCAATCAGCTCGCCCAGGTCATACTCTAAGGCGCGCATATCGGTTATATTATCATCAATAGCTAAGGCACGCAAGCTATCGGCAGTCATTTTAGGGTTTTGCTGTGCCATACCAATAAAAATGCCGGCAAAAGCCATTTTATCCTTTTTCATCAGTTTACCCACCATACCAAAATCAATAAGGCAAATAACGCCGTCTTCGCGCACCAGCACATTGCCCGGGTGTGGGTCGGCATGAAAAATACCGTATTCAAAAATTTGGGTAAGGTAAATATCAATACCTATTTCGGCAATTTTAGCGGGGTCTAAGTTCCACGCCCTTAGTTGGGCAACATCGGTTATTTTGCAGCCCTTCACAAATTCCAGCACCAATATCTTTTTAGTGCTGTACTCTCTGTAAGCAGCCGGTGCAAAAAATTTTTTATGTTTCTTAAAAGTAGCCCTAAACATTTGGATATTTCGGGCTTCGTTGGTGTAATCAAGCTCTTTTTGCATACTGCGCTCAAAGGCTTCCACTACATCAAGGAGGTTAATGACACCGTTGCGTTCAAAAAATTTTTCGCCCCTTGCCACTACTACTTTAATAATGTTGAGGTCAGTATCTATGAGGTCTGCTACTTCGGGGCGCTGCACCTTTACCACCACCTCCTCGCCCGTTTTTAGTCTTGCTCTATGCACCTGCCCTATAGAGGCGGAGCCAATGGGTTTATCATTAAAGTATTCAAATACTTCGTGCAGTGGCTTACCCAGCTCTTGTTCAATAATTTCTTTAGCTTTGGTAAAATCAAATGGGGGTACTTCGTTTTGCAGTTTTTGCAATTCAATTATCAAATCTTCGGGCAGCACATCGGGTCTGTTGCTGAGTACTTGCGCTAATTTAATAAAGGTTGCGCCCAATTCTTCGCAAACCATGCGTATGCGTTCCCAGCGCGAAAAATCAAAAATAGGACGCTCCTCTCTTACCCATTTAAGCTGCTGTTTTTTAGGAACAAAATTAATGAGTACTGTATTAGCCACCACATCTTCAAAACCATATTTAACCAGTACCCGAATAATTTCGCGCACACGGCGTATGTTTTTAAAAGTTTGGTTAAACAGCATAATGGGGTAAAATCATTTTTTTTGAATAGCAAACTGCAAAGGTACTAAAATAAGGTTTTAAGGGGCTTATAATTTGTATTAACCTGTGGTTGGAGTTGTGAGCTTGCGCAAAGGCTTGCCGCAAAAGGATTTCAGACAGGTGGAGTGATATATTTGGGTGCGCTGCACCTTGTAAATCGGGCATTTAACATGTTTGCTACCTATATTTTGGTGCGCTGCACCCTTTAAAAACCAAACGCTCCATTTTATAGCTGCCCGTGCGTAACACACAAGGGGCAGCGCCCTTCAATCTTGGTAAAACACCTACAAACCATGTCCATTAACAGGTGCAGCGCACCGTAATCTGTTGCCCGTTTTATCAAGTGCAGCTAAACCACACACAGGCTTTACCCCTATCGGGCGTTCATTATAATTCCAACCATCACGTTGTATTAACAACACTCAGGCAAAAATGGTACAAAGAAAAACCGGATTTGCCAAAAAAACAGCAAATCCGGTATTACAATATGCGGTTACTTATACTTGAGCTTAATTCACATCAACAATGGTAGCTGTAGGTTCAGCCGTTTCGTTCATGCCTAATTTGCTCTCAATATCCTCAGCGCGGCTGCCACTTTTACCGCTTTCTTTCTTTTTGATAAATTCAAAGTTAGCCAATACTTTTTCGGCGGCTTCTTTTACTTTGGCTTCAATTTCTTCGCGTTTACCTTCGGTGTCTTTCAAAAAATCATCTACAATTTTTTTGCCCTCTTCTTCTGAGATTTTGCTCTGGGCTACTAAATCGTTTACCACTTTTTGAATTTTTTCGGCAGTGTATGCTATCATACCTACACTGGTGTAAAGAGCTTTTTTCAATAATTCTTCCATGACTTGGTTTATTTTAAGGTGAATTTAAATTGGTATTGAGTGTGGGGTATAGTACCAAATAACCCCACAACTACAATCACCTCTGCAATTGCCATACCAATTTGCATTACAACCTATGCACAATATTTACATTACAACAAATTTTTCTGTTCTAAACAGCTTATTTTCAGACAATTATAAAGATATTTATTTTTTAATAAATTCAATTCAACAACTTTTTGCCGCACCCAATCTGTCAGCCACTCTGCGAAAGTGTCAGTAATTTAGTTGCAATTTGTCACATACAAACGTTAGTAATTTCGGTAATCTTGTCACTTTTTAAGATAGTAATCCAACAATAAATGACAATAGCATGATAAATGCTCAAAAAAAAGCTACTTTTGAGTGACTAATTACAGCATAGAACGTTTATACAAAAAATTGTTTCACTTTTTAATTACAATCAAGTAGCATGGGTTTTTTTTCAGACTTTAAAGGATTCATTTTCAAGGGCAACATTTTAGATCTTGCCACAGCCGTAATCATTGGCGGCGCATTTGGTAAAATTGTATCTTCGTTTGTAAGCGATGTAGTAATGCCCCCCATTGGTTTAATTTTGGGCGGCGTTAATTTTACCGATTTAAAACTAACGCTCAAAGAAGCCCTAGCCGCCACTGCCGCTTCGCCCGAAGTAGCTGCCGTTACCCTAAATTATGGCGCTTTTGTGCAAACCATAGTTGATTTTCTGATTATTGCATTGGTAATATTTTTGGTTTTAAAGGCTTACGCTAATATGCAAAAACAAAAAGAAGCCGAAGCCGCCGCTGCTCCACCCCCTGCACCTTCTGCCGAAGAAGTGCTGCTTACCGAAATCAGAGATTTGCTCAAAAAACAGTAATTAAACACAATTGACCGGCAAAGTGGGGCATCTGTCTTAAAAATAAGGCAAATGCCCCACTTTTCTTGTATTTATAACTACATTTGCATTAAAAGTGGTAAAACCGCTTCAAACCATTATTAACCATCAAATTTTAGTGCCATGAGCAAAATAGACCTCAGCAAAATTTCTACCGATCCGCCTAAAGATGCCGATAAAGAAGCCATTAAAGCAGCAACCGAAAAACTAAAATCAGAAATTGCCGATCTACAAAACCTAATGTTTGCCGAAGGAAAATGGGCATTATTAGTAGTACTCCAAGGACCCGATGCCAGTGGTAAAACCGGCGCTATTAAAGTTTTTGGCGAGGTTCACCCCATGGGTATTAAGGTTAAAAGCTTTAAAAAACCATCAACCGAAGAAGCATCGCACGATTACCTCTGGCGCGTACACAAAGAAACGCCCGCCAAAGGTATGATTCAGGTTTTTGACCGCTCACATTATGAAGAGGTACTCATTACCCGCGTAAATGGATGGGTTTCAGACGAAACTGCTCAAAAACGCTTCCGACATTTGAACGAATTTGAGCGTTTGCTCAACGACTGTGGCACCAAAGTACTTAAATTTTACCTCCACGTAGCCGAAGAGGAACGCCAAAAACGTTTTTTTGAACGCCTCACCGAGCCTGCCAAAAACTGGAAATACAGCCCCGAAGACCTAACCATATTTAAACAGTGGCCGCAATACCAAAAAGCCTACGAAGACGTGCTGGAAAACTGCGGACCCGATAACCCCTGGCATATTGTGCCTTCCGATAAAAACTGGTATAAGGAGTATTTTATAGCCCTGAAAACGGTTGAAACCATGCGCAGCCTAAATATGAAATACCCTCAAACGCCTATTGACATGAACAATCCCGATGTTCAGGAACTGTTTGAAAAATTTGGAAACAATTCTAAATAAGTTATCGGTTATTAACCTCTCCTACCCCCCTCCAATAGAGGAAAATTATCACCATTCACCATCTATCACTTACCTTTGGAAACCCAACCCTCACCCCTGCCCTTGTTGCCCGACAAAAATGCCCGACAGCTCATCAGCCTTCAACAAGCTGATATAATACAGAAAAAAACCACCGTGCTGTTTAATGTAAACCTCAATATAACTGAGGGCGAGTTTGTATATTTGGTTGGCAGAACCGGTTCGGGCAAAAGTAGTTTACTGCGCACACTATATGCCGATTTACCCCTCCAAAAAGGATTGGGCACCGTAGCAGGTTTTGACCTTAAACAGGTAAACTGGCGTACTGTACCCTTTTTGCGCCGAAAATTAGGCATTGTTTTTCAAGATTTTCAACTCCTAATGGATAGAAGTGTAGATGACAACCTCCGCTTTGCCTTAGAAGCTACCGATTGGCGAAACATTAAGGAAATTAATAACCGCATAGAAAACGTGCTTACCAGTGTAGGCATTATTGGTAAGCGATACGCTATGCCCTACCAACTATCGGGCGGCGAGCAGCAAAGGGTGGTTATTGCCCGCGCATTGCTAAACGACCCCGAACTCATCTTAGCCGATGAACCTACCGGCAACCTTGACCCACAAACTTCCGATGAAATCATCGGGCTGCTTACCGGCATTAACCAAAACACTAAAACTACCATGCTCATTGGCACGCATGATATGTACACCCTATCGCGCTATCCTGCCCGAACCCTTACTTGTAAAAATGGCAAGGTTATAGAAGGTTACGATATGGAATGGACTTTCCCTATTAACTATTACTTTGATGAACATTGACATTATTACCCTCCACCCCGAACTGCTGCACAGCCCCTTTCAGCACTCTATTCTTAAAAGAGCCGAAGAAAAAGGACTGCTTACCGTAACCCTGCACCAACTGCGCAACTACGCCATTAACCAGCACGGACAAGTGGACGACTACCAATACGGCGGCGGAGCAGGTATGGTACTAATGATTGAACCCATTGACCAATGTATTTCGGAGCTTAAAGCCATTAGAACCTATGATGAGGTCATTTACCTTAGCCCCGATGGGGAACTGCTTACCCAACCGCTTGCCAACCAACTCTCTTTGTGCCAAAACATCATACTCCTCTGCGGACATTACAAAGGTGTAGATGAAAGAGTGCGCCAGCACCTCATTACCCGCGAAATATCGATAGGTAACTACGTACTATCGGGCGGCGAGCTGGCGGCGGCTGTATTGGTAGATGCCATTGGCAGGTTATTGCCGGGTGTGTTAAATAACGAAACCTCTGCCTTAGAAGATTCGTTTCAGGATAACTTGGTTGCCCCGCCCGTTTACACCCGCCCACCTAATTACAAAGGCTGGCAAGTGCCCCCCGTTCTACTATCGGGTCATGAAACCAACATCAAAAAATGGCGCTTAGAGCAGTCGCTTAGCCGAACCCAACAACGCCGACCCGACTTGTACCGGCTTTGGGAGGCAGAATAATGCTTCATTTTATCCCATCATTCCCCCCTGATTGTTTTCTTTATATCATGGCTAATATTGTTTTAATAGGTTTTGGTAATGTGGGGCAACATCTTTGTAAGGCTTTACACGCAGCAGGGCATACCATTTTGCAAGTTGTAACCAAACAATCAGTGCCCAACCAAGCGTTTACCACCCTCCTGCCTCATACCCAATGGATTACGCAGTATAACCAAATAAACCCCGATGCTCATTTTTACCTCATAGCCGTACCCGATAACGCTATTGGCAGCGTAGCCTTGCAACTACCCCACACATTGGGCATAGTGGCGCACACATCGGGCTCTACACCTTTAACCGCTTTGGGTAATCACCCAAATACGGGCATTTTTTACCCGCTGCAAACCTTTACCAAACATCATGCGGTAAATTTTGACAATATACCATTTTGTATTCATGCCAATAACGAACCTGCCATTGCTGCCTTAGATAACTTGGCAAAAACACTCAGCCCGATGGTATTTCGCATAACCGATGAGCAACGCAGCATTTTGCATGTAGCAGCCGTTTTTGCCAATAATTTTACCAATCACCTCTGCGCCATTGCCCACCAAATTTGTACCCAATATGAGATGCCATTTGAAGTTATCAAACCCCTTATAGCCGAAACCTGCCGCAAAATTCAAACAAACCTACCCCAAACAATACAAACCGGTCCTGCCATACGGTCTGATTATAACACCCTGCTCAAACACTTACAACTCTTACACAACCAACCCCGTTATGCACAACTGTACAAAGAACTCACCCTAAGTATTTTAAACATGTATAACCTAAATACCGAACCCATCCATAATGCCCTGCTTCCCGATGGTTAAAAATGCCACTCACATTTTACTTAAACAGGGCGAACATTTAAAACCATTTTTCGTTTTTTAGTTTTATTATCTTCCATACAAACGCTCCATTTACCTGAACCTCACACATGTACCACATAAAAGTAAATTTTGAACAGCCCGGATTAGAACCTGTTAACATTACCTCTGAGCCCGATTTTTCTATTTTAGAAGCAGTTTTGGTAAACAACATACACCTAAACCACAACTGCGGCGGCGTTTGCGCCTGTACTACCTGCCATATTTACGTAAACAAAGGCGATGAACACATAGAAGAAATGACCGACCGCGAAGAAGATTATGTGGACCGCGCCACCAATCCGCGCTTAGAATCGCGGCTTGCCTGCCAGTGTTTACTGCTCAACGGCAGTGGTGAAATTGAAATTACCATACCCAATCAGTCCGACATTATAGGACACGAACATTAACCCTTTTTTATCTGGCGCTTTACCCAATTAACCAAACCATACAAGAGCACTTATGCCAATCAAATTAGAAGAACCCCCTATTAGCTGGTCTGATTACGAAGACATAGCCATTAAGTTATACGAGCGTTTTGGTCCTAAATTTGGCGAATCGCAAATTTACCGCATCCGTTTTACCGACCTCTTAGAGTGGGTACTCCAAATAGACAATTTTACCGGCACCCGCGAAGACTGCAATGAGGGTCATTTAGAAATGATACAATCTTCATGGGTATATGAATGGCGCGAAAGCCACGAAGAAGATTTGGAGGAAGATTAAGGTTTTTAGTCTGAAGTATTCTTATTTTTCAGATAAGGCTGGTTGGGTTCGGCAAATAGTCTTAATTCCAACTTAGGTATGCTATAAACAGGATAGTTGGCAATGAACAACTCTTCACCCTTTTGAGAAGAATTAGGGGTTACGTTTCTCATGCCGTAGGTTAAGCTCCATGTGTTTATATGAGCAAAGGCAAACAAATCTCTAATATAGGGGCTGTCATCGTAAGTTATAAGCCATTTATGGGGGCAATCTTTGAGTAGCCCGGCAAACTTTTCATGGTCAAACACCTTGTGCAACTTACCATTTTTACCGTATAGAGCCGATTTTGTTGCAGCAAAATAAGGTGGGTCTAAAAAAACAAATACGTTGTTTCCCGGTTGGGTTAGAACTTCGGAATAATCTACATTGGTAATTCGGGTATTGTTTAGCAATCGGGAAAAAGGCATTAATCTGTCAATACTTGATTGGGTAAATCTACCCTTAAACGCCTGCTCCGAGTATCCTCCGGCTTGTGTTGTGCCCGAAAAGGTAATTCTGTTAAACACAAAAAAGGCGCTTGCCTTTTCCATGTCGTTAAAATTGGGCATATTTTCGGTTAAAAACCGGTGCAATTCCTTGCCTGTTTGGTAAATTGTTTTCCATTGCAAAACCTGTTCCACCACCTGCCCCACATCAACTTGACAAGCCACCCAAAATTTATATAAATCATCATACAAATCATTTACCCAATATGTCTTATTGGGATATTTTTGCTTTAGATACAAAAACACAGAGCCACCGCCTACAAACGGTTCTCTATACTCATCAAAAGCAGGAATTAAGGAGGCTATTTGTTCAACTACTCTACTTTTACCCCCGGGATAGCGCAGTGGGCTTTTAATCATCAGAAACAGATTCAATAATTAATTCAAAATTGTTTTGCTTGGCTTCCATTAGCAGATACTGTAATAAACGAGTTTGTGTGGCGGAAAATGAGTTTAAAGATAAAAAATTATTAAGCTCATCTACATTACAATTTAACTCAATTTTTCCTTTCAATAAATTAGAAGTAAGTTTTAAAACCGGCACACATTTATATTGTTTCCCTGACAGTGAAATCAAATCCAAATTGCAGTAAAGCAGCAGTTTTAATAAGCCATCTTTTATGTCACTTTTACTGGGCAGTAATGCGTTTTTACTATGTTTTGCCTCCATCAAATATAGTATTTCACTATCAACTTTAACCTCATCAACTGTGAGAAAGTATTTACCGCCAAGATAATTTTGTATGATGATTTTAGCTTTTGTTGCTGTACTTAACAATTCTTTGGGCTGCATAGTTGTAAATTCTCTTGCCTGTGCTTTTGCTGCTTTCTCCCTCGAAAACTGCTTAAACTCCTCCATATTATTATTAATCCGCTTTCTAAAAACGCCTATTCCTTTGTTGCTATGTAATTTTACCCCTGTTTTTTCGGCTATTAAATTGTAGTAATGCTGTACCTGCTGCAAAACAGTATCAAAATGTTGCTTCAATTCATCTAAATTCCAGTGCAGAGCCGAACTGTGAAATTTTTGTATTTGTTCAATCCGATTAATCACATAAGCATTATCGAGTTGTTGATTGGTAATCTTTTCACCTGACTTATCAGCATCTACATAATATGCAAATATCACATAAACATTTAACAAAGACATAAGCGATACCGTATCCCATTGAAGAAAATCTCTATCACCTTTTGCGCCTTCATCTTTCACTACCGGAATCACCGCAATTTTAAGATTTCCACCCAAAGTATCGTAAACTCGCTCATAAGGGTATGTTCGGGTGCGTTTAGGTGAAACCCACTTAGATACAGCAAAAACTGTAGCATTCAATTTTAACAAAAACGCTTTTGGCGCACTATTAATATCAAAGCTCCTTATTTCTACTTCCGGCAAAACATCGGGAAGAAATGGGCTGTAAGTAAGTTTCTCAATGCAGGCTTCTATTACCATTGGTAAAATTTGCAGTTATTCCATTGTACTACCAATTGAGCAGCTCACCCATAGCGGCGGCAACTTTTTCTTCATTGGGCAGCATCGTTTTTTCTAAACCGGTATTAAGCGGCACGGCGGGCACAGGCGCAGCGCCTACCACTTTTACCGGCGCATCGAGGTAGGTAAAACAATGCTCGGCTATGCGGCCTGCTATAGCTTGTGCAAAAGAATTGGTAACAGGCTCTTCGGTTAGCATCAATACTTTATTGTGGCGTTTTACCAAGTTGTAAATGGCGGTTTCATCTAAGGGGTATAGCGTGCGCAGGTCGAGCACTTCTACACTGCCCGGGTGGTGTTTGGCGGCATTCATAGCCCAGTGTACGCCCATGCCATAGGTAATGACACCTACAGAGTTGCCCATATTTACCTCCGTTTCATGTGCAGCAAGGGCTACTCGGGCTTTTCCGAGCGGTATTAGGTAATGCTCATCGGGTTCTATAGTTTTTGCTTCGTCTGTACCGGGCACTTTTGACCAGTAGAGCCCTTTGTGTTCAAAACATACAACGGGATTAGGGTCTAAAAAGGCAGATTTAAGTAAGCCTTTCATATCGGCGGCGTTAGAGGGGTAAATAACTTTAATGCCCCTAATAGCCAAAATGCTGCTTTCTATACAGCCTGAGTGATAAGGTCCACCGCCACCATAAGCGCCTATGGGTATGCGTATAAGCGCCTGCACCGGAAACTTGCCCATAGAAAGGTAGCACGATTTGGAAAGTTCGGTTACAAGTTGGTTTACCCCTGTCCAGATATAATCGGCAAACTGAATTTCCACTATCGGTTTTAAGCCTACTGCACTCATACCTGCCGTACTGCCTACCAAATAGGCTTCCTGAATGGCGGTATTAAACACCCGTTCATCGCCATATTTTTCGGCAAGGGTGGCAGCTTCTCTAAAAACGCCGCCCAACCTTCTGCCTACGTCTTGCCCATAAAAAACGGCTTCGGGGTGTGCGCCTAAAATTTCGTCCATAGCATATAGGGCGGCATCTACCATTACCACTTTGCGCCCGTTTTGAGGGCTTCGTTCACCTTTTTCCGTGGTAACGGGTGTAGGGGCAAACTCATGCAGCAACAGGGTTTCGGGGGCAGGTTCGGGGGCAGCAACGGCTTTTGCAAAGGCATTGGCAACCTCGGCTGCGGCGTGTTTGGTTATTTGGTCTAACTCTTGGGCTGTTGCCAAATTATTTTGCAGCAGGTATTGCTCCAATTTGGGCAGTGGGTCTCTTTTGGCATGAGCTTTCAGGTCATCATCGGTACGGTACCACTCTTTCCTTACGCCCGATGTATGATGCCCCAGCAGCGGCACTTTGGCATGTAGCAAAAGCGGCTTGCGCTTATTGCGCACATACTCTATGGCATCTTGCATGGTGTGGTAACAATCTAAAAAATCGGAACCATTTGCTCGCATTCGCTTAATTCCTTTAAATCCGGCGGCAAATTCATAGGCATCCATGCTTCGGGCTTCGTCTGCGCTTACCGAAATGCCCCACTCGTTATCTTGTACCAAGTATAAAATGGGCAACTGGTGCAAAGCCGCAAACTGAAAGGCTTCTGAAACCTCGCCCTCTGTTACGGAACCATCGCCAAGTGAGCATAAAACTATGGGATTATACTTGTCTGCCCGCAATCCCATGTGTTCTTTGTACTTTATGCCTTGCGCCATGCCGGTAGCCGGAATAGCTTGCATACCGGTTGCGCTTGATTGGTGGGGTATTACTGGAAAACCCTGCTTTTTAGCCGATGGGTGTGCATAGTAAGTACGCCCGCCCGAAAAATAATCGTCTGCCTTGGCTAATAGTTGCAGCATAAGGTCGTAGGGCTGGTAGCCCATGCCCAGCAGTAAAGACTCATCACGGTAGTAAGGCGCTGCATAATCGTAGGGTTGGAGCAAAAAAGCAGCGGCTAATTGTATGGCTTCGTGTCCGCGCGAGGTGCTGTGAACATACTTACAAATTTGCCTGTTAGCGTCGTAAGTTTCAGCCATGTAACGGGCAGTTTGCATTAGTTGGTAGGCTTTGAGCAAGGTAGCCTGTTCTATGGCGGGGTTTACCGGCGGGTGCAATAGGGCATCGGGCTGGTGCATGGTGGCAGATTATAAAATTTGCGTGCAAGATAGGCTTTTTTTCCCTGCCTTGCAAGGCAGAAGTTTTTCTGATAGGCAAGGTTTAAGGGCGGCGGAGCAGTTTAAAGGCTATGTTTCTGCCCTGTCGCTGCATAATGGCAAGGTTAATCCAAAACAAGGCAAAATCTTCCAGCAGTTGCACTTTATCGTCGCCACCTATATCATAACATTCGGCAAAACCGGCTTCCTTTGACAGTTGGGCAGCCACTTGTTTACCTTTTTCGCTACTGCCTGCCATAAACATATCAATAGCAGTATCGCCATACATGGGGTTGGCTATGTTTTCCCAACCGGTAGAGTTAAAACATTTTACTAAATGGCGGCATCGGGTATGATGCCTGATGGCTTCGGTGGTATTGGCAAAGGGTTCGGGTTTTTTACCTACCGAGTTCATAGCATCAATAATTACTTTATCAGCCACATAACCCATGTTTTTTACCACCTCAAAAACGGCGGCAGAAGGTACGGCTATTAAAATTACCTCAGCCTCTTGTGCAGCCTCATAAATGGGTTTTGCCGATACGCCTTCGCTCAGCGATAGTAAACCTTGCACACCGTCTGACTCCAAATCTCGTACACCCAGTAGTATTTTATGTCCACTTTTTAGCCAGGCTTTGGCTAATGTACCCCCAATGTTTCCTACTCCAATGATTGCAATTTTCATTTTTGACACTATTTTGACAATTAGATATTTTGGTTTGTTTTTTACTGTAAACCCTTACTTTAAAGGGATTGAGGGGAATTTAGCGCATTTAAAACCTTGATGATTTTACTGCAAACCTTATAAGTGGAGCATAATTTATACCTCAACAGATACTAAACAACATTTCTGGCGCAATAATTGGAGTTTCAATTGGTAAAACTGCTTTTGCTTTGCTCCGAATTTTCACTTTTCAATTAAACTGTTTAGCTATGAAACATAACTTTGCATTCTCTGTGTTTTTGCCGGTTGCTTGCTTACTATTTGTTAGTTTGGGTTTGAACGCACAAATTAACAATGAAAAACCGTTAGTTACCATAGGTAATGACGATTTAATTTACTTTACCGATGTAATTTTTACTAAGGAGGGTGAAAACATTGCCGCTGCATCGAGCAGCAACACCATAAATTTTTATGATTTATCCGGAAAACAGGTTAAACAAATTCCTGCGCATACTAAATTAATGCGGAGCATAACGCAGTTGCCAAGCGGAAACTATGTAACAGCCTCCGAAGACAAGAGTTTAAAAATATGGACATCAAAAGCCGAACTGTTTCGCACTATCAGCAATGCTCATAACCGTACTGTAACTTTTGCTGCCGGCTCACCTACCGGCAATTACATCATATCTGCCTCCGAAGATAAAACCGCCAAAATTTGGGATATTTCGGGCAATTTACTAACTACCCTAAAAGGGCATACCGATGTGGTAAATGCCGCTGCTTTTTCTGCCGATGAAAAATTTGTAGTAACCGCTTCTAATGACAATACCATTAGGGTATGGAACGAAAAAGGTGAATACATTCGCACCTTTCCCAAATTTGATGCTTATGTAAGGTCTGTTCAGTACTCGCCCGATAACCGGCATATACTGTTGGCCACGGCAAACGAAGCCGTTTTGCTTACCCATGTAGGTAAACTTGTGGTGGTGCTGTCGGGACATTCGGGTAGGGTAAACAATGCTATCTTTTCGCCCGATGGCAAACAGATATTGACCATTTCTGATGATAAAACAATTAAACTCTGGGATTTAGAAGGCAAACAACTGCAAACCTTTTTGGGGCATAAACGTGCGGTGACGGCTGCTGCTTTTTCGCCCGATGGAGCTTATATTGTATCGGCTTCGTTAGACAATACTCTTAAAATATGGCGCACTAAACCCGACCCGAACATTGCAAACATGAAAAACGTTGTAAGCGCCACTGAGCCGGTTCAACTTACTTCTTTAGCAGATAATCCTCTAAAAAATAGCGCCGTAAGCGCTTATACTGAAAATATGACCGGTGAGGAAGTGGTAGAACGAACCGGTAAAGAAAAAACATCGGGCGGCATAACCTATGTTAAAGTTGCTGACAGTTATGCACAACCATCAAACGAAAAAGCACTTATGCCGGCTTATTTTACACCAACTTACATACCTGCAACTTCGTCTGCTATTTTCAGACAGTTTCATATTTCACAAGGGGCAACAGATAATCCGCCAAAGCTATGGGCTGTTATCATAGGAATTGCCAATTACAATCATGCCCAAAGTTTGCGCTTTACCAAAGATGATGCCTATGAGTTTTTATCTTTCCTCAAAAGCCCCGAAGGCGGCGCTGTGCCCGATGAGCAAATTGTAAAACTGATTGATGCTTACGCTACAAAAGTCCGAATCATTTTTGAAATAAACCGCATCCTCAGTTTAGCAGGGCCTAATGATGCTGTGGTTATTTACTATGCAGGGCATGGTATTCCATCGGGCTTGTTGCCCTATGACTACGATGGTTACAATAATGTGTTGCCTTATGGCGATATTTACAATATGGTATCAAAAAGCAAAGCCAAATACAAACTATGCATTATAGATGCCTGCTATGCCGGAAGTCTTTCACAGTTTGCCATGCGTGGCGTGGAAGATGTAAATGATTTACTAAAAAATTACTATGAGGCTTATCATGCAGCCTCTCCCGGCACCACCTTTTTAATGTCGTCAAAAGCCGAAGAAAAATCGGTTGAATACAACAGGTTGCAACACGGCGTTTTCAGCAGTTTTTTGATGCGCGGGTTAAAAGGCGAGGCCAACCAAAATGACGATAAAATCATCACTATTCAAGAGCTGTTTGATTATATCAGTTTAGGCGTTAAAACCTATACCAATTATAGTCAAAGCCCCACCATTTTTGGCAATTACGACCCCAATATGCCGGTGGGCGGCATTAGGTAAAACTAACTATCCGTTAATAGCTAAAACCTCACCCACTATACAGGGGGTGAGGTTTTTTTTATGCCGGTGTAAGGACACAAAATTGTTTGTCTAATGGCTGTAAATGGTCTAACAGTTGCGGAATAAATCGGTTGCCATGAGCAAGGTAGTAAGGAATAAAATTATCGGTTCGTTCCTGCAAATTGCCATCGGGAAAAAGTTTACCCATCAGGTTGCTCAATTGTTGGAGTGCTGTATCAAATTTGCGTTTTTCGGCTCTTAGCAATTTGGCTTCCAAATTTTGGAGGCTGTTGGTGGCTTTGGCAGCCTCAGCCATTACCGTTGTTTGTAAAGTGGGGTCAATGGTTTGGGCAATTTGGGCAATTTGGTCAAATATCTCGTTTAGTTGATGAGTTTGAGGCGCAAGGGTTAGGGTATTTTGGCTGTTTTTGGCTATGTATTGTTCCGTAAGTTTACCGGTAGGGGTAAATACATCTTGCACCAATAAACCCAACTGCTGCATTTTGCGGTAAACCGGTTCTTCTATCCATAAAACGGAATTGCGGAGCGCCAATATCGGGTAGTTTGCGCCATACAGGTTAAAAACGCCCTTCAACTGTAGCCAATAAGCCAACTCTCCGCCACCGCCTACATAAGCCACCGAAGGCAAAACCCATTGCTGGTAAACGGGTCTAAGAATTACATTGGGGCTAAACCTTTCGGGGTGTTGCTGTAGCAGGCTTTGTATTTGGGGCAGGGTAAAAGCAAGGTTGGTATGGTTTACGCTAAAAAGTTGGTTGTATTCATTAAAAATAATACGTTCTCTAAATTCGTCGGTAAGGTAAAACAGGTTCAAAGGCCGGGCAAATGCCTGTGTGGGATAATTGTGTTGTTTAAGGTACTCATTGGTTTGCATCACCGCTTGATAGCTTTGGGCAAGGGTAAGTTCTTGCTCCATAATAGGGGCAAACAAGCTTTTAAGTTGTGTATTGTCTTGGTTTACCACCACCAAACCATACTCGCCAAAAAGGTAATTTACCAAATATCGGGTAGCTTGGTCAAGGGTAGGGTGTTCTAAATAAGCGGTTTTAAACAACTGCATCAGTTGTTGGGCATTGTGGGAGTTACCCAAAAGGGCTTCTAATTGCGTTAAAAGTGGTGCAAGTGTGTGTGTAGGTATTCTGCCGGTGGCAGTGCGCAGGGGTTGTTCCCAGGTAAGCGTTTTACCAAACAACTGTATGTGGTTAATTTCATCAAAATCATGGTCATCTGCACCCATCCAATACACCGGCACAAATTGGTTATTGGGGTACAAGGTGTTTAGGGTGTGCGCCAAATTTATGGCAGAAACAATTTTGTAAATAAAGTACAGTGGTCCGGTAAAGAGGCAAGGCTGATGCCCCGTTACTACAGCAAAGGTGTTTTGCCGGGCAAAAAGGGTGATGTTTTTTTGTGTAGCTGCCGTTGGTGTAAACCCGATGTACTGTTTTTGGAGTATTTGAACCAACGCTGTTCTGTTATAGTTTCTGTTACTCACATCAGTAACTGCCTGCTCAAAAGCGTCTGCGTTAAACGGGTACTTATAAAGTGGGCGTACTTTTTCATCATCTTGCAGATAATGGAGCATTAACCCCGAAAAATAACCGGTGGCGCCGTAAGGAAACAAATGTTTTACCATAATTAGGCAGTAAGTAGTAAATAGAGAAAACTTATGCGGGTATATGCCCTTATGCAAACACATCGTTTAGCACCTGAACAGATTTTACCTCGCTAAAGCCCGCTACATGAAGTTGGTAATAATTCACCATAGCGCCTAAAAGTTCGTGCCGTTGTTTTTTATCTAATTTAATCAGGTCAATCTGATCAATAGGCATTTTTAGCAGTTGGGAGAGGGTGTAACTGTGGGGCAATGTTAGTGAGTATGGGTGAGTGGGCAACCGATGTACAAACAAACCCTCCCGAAGGTCAAATATGTTTCGGTCGGTATAAAAAAAATTTTGCTGTGGAAAGAAGCCAAGGTAAGCGGTAAAATGCACTAAAAACCACAAGTGTAAATTAGCCACTACCTGATTGGACGTACATTGGTCTAAAAACAAGATAGTATTTTGCAAAAAATCAAACTGCTCCGCATTACCGGTTTCTTCTTTTAGGGTTTTATAGAGTATTTCGGCAATAAAAAGGGCTATGGCGCTTTTTACCACATGATGTGGTATCGATACCAACATACCGGCAGGGGCAATTTCTTTTACATGTTGTATTTCTTTGTGTTCTCGGGCATAAACCACCATATCTAGCAGGCTTAGTGGTTGAAGCAAAGCTGGTTTGTACTTAGCTTTAGGCGTGTGTACGCCGTTAATAATATAAGATTGCAGCCCCAATTTTTGGGTATAAACCTTAGCTATTACACTCGTTTCGGAGTATTTAAAGGTTTTAAGTACAATACCTTGGGTAGTGTGCAGCATAAATGCAATGGTAAAAAAACATAAACAGCAAACCAGATAAAGTGGGTTCATCGGGTAATACTTGGCATTTATTGGGCATTGTTACACATCGTCGTACTCATAAATTTCATGGTCGAGGTGCGAATTTGGTGCAATATCGCACAGGGGTTTAATGATGCCGTCGTGCAGGTCATATACCCATCCGTGCAGGTGCGGGCGGTTATAGGTATGCCATGCGTGTTGCACAATAGAGGTTTTGGCAAGGTTCATTACCTGCTCCTGAATGTTAAACTCAATGAGCTTATTGAGCCTATCTTCCTCAGAGCTTAGGGCATCAATTTCGGGCTGGTGGAAGCGGTAAACATCTTTGATGTTGCGAAGCCACTTATTAATAATGCCGTAAGAATGACGGGTAAGGGCTGCCTTAACACCACCGCAGCCATAATGCCCACAAACTATAATATGTTCTACTTGCAGCACTTCTACTGCGTACTGCAATACGCTGAGCATGTTAAGGTCGGTATGCACTACTAAGTTGGCAATGTTGCGGTGAATAAAAATCTCACCCGGCTGGGTTTGGGTAATCTGGTCGGGCGGCACACGGCTATCAGAGCAGCCAATCCAAAGGAATTTGGGTTTTTGCACCTTCACCAACCTTTCAAAATAATCGGGGTCGCGCAGTTTCATTTCCTGTGCCCACGCTTTGTTTTCTAACAAAAGAACTTCATAACTATTCATAACTTAGTATTGTGTTTATGGCGTGATTAACTTTGGCATTGGTGGAATTTTTTACCGTTACCGTAAGGTTTCGGTATTTTGCCGACTGGATAAAATCGGTTATAATTTCGGCGTTGTCCATATCCACAAATTCAATTTTGGTAAGGTCTAACAACACTTCACTGTTATCGGGTATGTTGTTGAGTACTTTTTTAAGTTCGTATTTATGAATAAACGACAGGTCTTTGTAAATGCGCACTAAAAATTTACCCTCTTCTTCTATGAGCAGATAGGAGGCATGGTAATTGCTTTTAACTATAAAAAATGCTCCTACCACTAAACCTACCAAAACCCCTACTAATAAATCGGTAAACAAAATAGCCAGTACTGTTACCACAAAGGGTATTAGGTGTGCCCAGCCTTTTTTATATTTTTTGATAAAAATTTCGGGTTTGGTTAGCTTATAACCTACCGATATTAAAATAGCAGCCAGTGCTGAAAGGGGTATCATATTGAGTATGCCCGGAATAGCAATAACACTTACCAATAGCAAAATGCCGTGCAATATAGTTGCCATGCGCGTACGCCCGCCCGATGTTACGTTTGCCGAACTGCGCACAATAACGGAGGTAACAGGAATGCCGCCTATTAAACCGCAGGCAACATTACCTACACCCTGCGCTATCAACTCCCTGTTGGTGGGCGAAGTTCTTTTAAAAGGGTCTAACTTATCAATAGCTTCTATACACAAGAGTGTTTCAATACTTGCCACTGCCGCAAGAGTGCCTGCAATTATCCATACGTCTTTATGGAAAATGTAACTAAAATCGGGGAGGGTAAACTGCGTAAAAAAACTGCCTATTGACTCAGCAACAGGTACATTTACCATGTGTTCTTTACTAATAGCCAAATAGGGCAAGTACAAATCAAACAACTGATTGGACACTATACCAAAAAACACCACCAGCAGCGGTGCCGGCACTAAGCGCATCCAATCGGGTTTTTTCCACTTTGGGCTATCCCATGCAAACAAAAAAATTAAAGATACTAAAGATATTACCACAGCTCCGGCGCTGTAATTACCTTTTAAAATACCTAAAATGGTACTAAATGTGTTGCCGCCGTCTTTTTGTTGAAAGGCTTCATCGCCCTCAAAGTCCACATCAAAGCCAAAAGCATGTGGTATTTGTTTAAGTATTAAAATAAGTCCTATGGCAGCAAGCATACCTTTTATAACTGCCGAAGGGATAAAATCGCCCAACATGCCGGCGCGCAAAAAACCCATACCAATCTGGAGTACACCTGCCAATAATACTGCCAGTAAAAACACCTCAAAACTGGGTAATTGCTGTATTGCGCCTAAAACAATAACCGCCAAACCGGCAGCCGGACCGCTTACACTTAGCTCCGAACGGCTGATTAACCCAATAACTATGCCCCCAACAACTCCTGAAATAATGCCGGAAAACAACGGCGCACCCGATGCCAAAGCAATACCTAAACATAAAGGCAGAGCAACTAAAAACACAACAATGGCTGCCGGAAAATCGTGCTTTAAATTTTTTGTAAAATGTAAATCCTGATGTGTCATTTTATGAATTTAGTAATCAAAACAAGTAGGCATATATTGGAGTAGCCTAAGATATTACTATGAAAGTGCCAGAAACTATGGGAACGAAAATAAAAAGCGTATTTTTGCACCCATTATGGCGGTAAAAGTAGGTATTTTTTTTGGTGGAAGGTCAAGGGAGCGCGAAATTTCTTTTGCGGGCGGCAGAACTGTTTATGATAATTTAGACAAAACGCTGTTTGAGGCTGTTCCTATATTTGTAGATAGCTGGGGGAATTTTGTGCTGTTAGACTGGCATTTTATATACAAAGGAAGTATCAGAGATTTTTACCCGCCTGCCGAGTCGGTTTTTACCAATTCGGTTTACGGCTTTCAAGTGTATGCCGAATCGCTGGGCAATTTAACCCTTGCAGAACAAGATGCCCTTATTGCCCACATAGGCAAGCGCATTGTACCCTCCGATTTACCCCAATTAATTGACTTTGCCTTTCTTACCCTGCATGGCATTTATGGCGAAGACGGCAGTATTCAAGGTTTGCTCCAATACCTTGGTATTCCTTACACCGCATCGGGCATTTTACCTTCTGCCATTGGCATGGATAAAGCCTTTCAGCGTAAGGTAATGCAGCAAGCCGGTTTTAATACGCCTGCTTTCCTAACCTTACAGCGCAGCAGTTGGCTAAACGCCTCCCTACAACAGCAACAACAAATTTTTGAAAATACCCAATTAGCTGTAGGATTTCCGGTGGTGATTAAACCTGCCAACCAAGGCTCATCAATAGGCGCTGCCATACTAAACAAGCCCGATTTTAGCGCTTTTAAACATGCCGTTAACCATGCTTTTTTTGTAAAAGAGCTTACCATTCAACAATGGACTGACCTTAACCATGAAGCTCGGTTAAAATTCATCAGAGAACTGACCGATATTCGCACCGGCATTGGGCTTCCGCTGGTGGTGCAGCCGCTAAACCAAATTTGCTACCACCCCGATACGCTTTTTGACCTACTACAAAACCTTGCCGCCACCCCCCAAAGCGCCCCCACCCTGCTGCTGGAAGCATTTGACCGTGAACATGAAGTGCTGCTGGAAGGCTTTTTGAGTGGTAAAGAATTTTCTTGTATAGTAATTAAAGGCGAAAACAATGAACCCATAGCGCTGCCACCTACCGAAATAAGAAAAGGTAAAGAACTGTTTGATTACCGCTCTAAGTACTTGGCCGGTTTAGCCAGTAAGGTTACACCCATTAACCTGCCTACCGACCAAATTGAAGCCATACAACAAGAATGCGAACAACTTTTTACCTACTTCAAGTTTCATACCTACGCCCGTATAGACGGCTTTATTACCCCCGATGATGTTATTTACTTAAATGACCCCAATACTACATCGGGCATGTTGCCCTCTTCGTTTTTTTTCCACCAAGCCGCCGAAATAGGGTTAAACCCTTCGCAATTTCTAACCTATATTATACGAAACTCCATTCAGGAACGCATTAACCACAGCAATCTCCTGCCCGCAACCATAAACCTTGCACACAGTTTAGACCATAACCTGCATCAACTTAAAACACAGCCCTCACACAAAATAAACGTTGGCGTAATTTTGGGCGGGTACTCCTCCGAAAGACATATATCAGTAGAAAGCGGACGCAATGTATATGAAAAATTAGCCTCATCTGGTAAATATAACCCCATTCCTATTTTTCTTACCGGAAACGACCAACAGTTTGAACTATACCAAATTCCTATTAACATATTGCTAAAAGACAATGCCGATGATATAGCCGAAAAAATCAAACACTTTGCCCATCACCCTATTACGCAGGCAGTAAAAAAACGTGCCACCCACATTGCCGGTAAATACAGTTTTAACAATATAAACGAACCCCGCCACCTCTCTATTGAGCAACTTGCTCAAATGGTGAACGTTGTTTTTATAGCCCTGCACGGAAGACCCGGCGAAGACGGCAACCTGCAAACCCACTTAGAACAATACCATATACCCTACAATGGCTCAAGCATTGCCGCCTCGCGCATTACCATAAACAAATACACCACCCTGCAATTGCTGAAACAACACGGCATACACGTTACCCAGCAACTGCTGCTGCAAAAAACCGATTGGGAGAAAAGCCCACACGCAGCCATAACCCACATAGAAACACTTTTTGACTACCCCCTCATTGCCAAACCCCACGACGACGGTTGCAGCTCGGCAGTAAAAAAAATTAAAAACCAAAGCCAACTCAACGCTTACCTACAAACCATTTTTAGGCAATATGACGCACCTGTAACCCCCGAAAATCAAGCCATATTAGAGTTAAAACCTAAAGAGGAGTTTCCTGCTAAACAAGCCTGCCTATTAGAAACCTTGGTTGAAAAAGGTAATGCCCTAAGGTTTATGGAAATTACCGGAGGCTTACTTACCCACCTTACCCCAACCGGCAACGTAACCTACCAAATGTTTGAACCCAGCGAAACCTTAGCCGGCGATGAGGTGCTGTCGTTAGAAGAAAAATTCCTTGCAGGCGAAGGCCAAAACATTACCCCCGCCCGATACAGCCCAAACCCCCAAGAACGTCAGCTAATAGCAGAAAAGGTAAAAGCCGACCTTCAAAAAGTAGCCCAAATTCTTAAAATTGAGGGTTATGCCCGAACCGATGCCTTTGTAAAAATTTATCCCGATAACCACATTGAAACCTTTGTTATAGAAGTGAACTCACTGCCCGGTATGACCCCTGCTACTTGTATTTTTCACCAATGCGCCCTCAGTGGTTATACTCCCTACGATTTCATTGACCATATCTTACAATATGGTATGAAACGGCAGCAACTTTCTAACCAACCCGAAGCGGTTATTCACTCCCCAATTTAATGGCGCAAAACACCCATTTCACCAACTTTACAGACTAAATGGCTGTTTTTTGTAGCATAAATTGCCGGTTTTTGCCGTTTTTAGCTCAATTTTGCAAGTCCCTATATCGGGGTTAATACAACAGACCCAATTAGCCACCTCAGATAATTATCGGTTTCTTACAATTTACCACCTCTTGCACCTTGCCCCTTCATATACATTTCGTATTTTTCTGTTCCGACATTATTTAAACCCGCATGACCACCTTTTCACAGTTCCTGTTATCACGTTTTTTTTGGCGAAATCTTGGTTTGATGACGCTGGTTACTTTATTGTTGGTAGGCGTTGCCTTTTTAAGTCTTAATTTATACACCCATCATGGCGAGAGTATAACCGTGCCCGATTTGCGCAAGCTCACCATTGAACAAGCCGAACAGCGCCTTAAGAGCCTAAACCTCCGCTATACCGTACTTGACTCTGCCTATCAGCAAGAATTACCCCCCACCGGCATCATAGAACAAAGCCCCAAACCGGGCGCTAAGGTTAAAGAAAACCGCCGCATTTACCTCACCGTTAATGCCACTAATCCGCCGTTAGTTCCCATACCCAATATCATTGAATCATCGCTCCGAAGCGCAACCGTACAACTGGAGCTGGCAGGTTTGCGAATTGGGCAGCAGATAAGAGTGCCCGATTTGGCAAAAAATGTGGTACTGGAAATTAAAAGAAACAACGTAAGTGTAAAACCCGGCGATAGAATTCCCAAAGGCTCTGCCATTGACCTTGTTTTAGGCGATGGTTTAGGCAGTACCCGCATTGTTGTTCCTAATATAGTTGGGCTTACCTTTTTGCAGGCTAAACTGATACTAAAAGGACACTACCTAAACGTAGGGCTCATTACCAAAGAAGAAAACATTTTAGACATGGAAAACGCATTGGTGGTGCGCCAAAGCCCAGACCCCGGTCCTGATGGCGACCGGCTTATCAGCGTTGGCGAACCGGTAGATATTTTTCTGCGCGAAAATCCCGAAAGCCAAGCCCTGCGTGTTTTAATGGATACCAATACCACTCAAACCCTACCACAACTACCCACAAACCCACCCCAAAATAACAACTAATACTGTCATTACCCCAAAAAAACGCCCAATGGCAATAAAATACAGGCATTAGGGGTTATTTACGGTGTTCACCATTATTTCAGCTATTTAACAAGGTAAATTTATGTTACTAATATATCGTTTGGGCTTATACACTTTTTGCGTACTACTGCTCACCCTATCAGCTTTTAGCTTATCGGCACAGGAATTACTTCTGCCAATTAAACGCCACACCAATCTAAAACCCGGCAACTCAAACCAAGCGGAAAAAGGGTTCAAACGCAATTTTGATAAAACTTGCCAAGGTACTTTACCCTTTAACCCCATGGTAACGGCTTTTACCCAACCAAGCGCCTGCTTAGAAGATGACGGCAGCATAACCGTTACTATTGAAAACGGTGCGCCCCCATTTACCTACACACTCACCTCGCCCATAGGTATTAACCAAACATCGGGCATTACCGATGCAACATCTTTCACTTTCAGCAATCTTCCATCGGGTCCTTACTTCCTCTCCCTATCCGATAACATAGGCAATAACCAAACCCTTCGTTTTGAGTTAGACGACATCAACATTGCCCCCATTCAACGGCAAAACTGGGAAGCAATTAAAAAAAATGTATTTTGCAACTCATTAGGCAGCATACGTAAGATATTTGTTACTGATGTGAGTATCAATTACCGGTTGTATAATATGAACGACGATTTAGTACATAACTACGTAACCGATGGCGTTTTAGCCTCCAACCTGCCATCCGGATTATATTACCTGCGCAGCAATAAACAGGGCGAAAAATGCTACTCTTATTATATAATGGAAATTTTTGAAGAACCCACCATCTCACTGCCCTTTACCGAAGATTTTTCTACCTCGCTTGTATATCCCGACCGCACTGTATGGATTGATGACCGAGCCCTTATTAACGACACCTACGCCATAAACCCGCCCAGCATAGGTGTGGCTACCTTAGACGGACTCAACCAATTTGGCAACCCCTATATACCCGTGCCTTCGGGAAGCGCCCTTATAGACGGCATTGGTGATGTGCTTACCTCTCGCCCAATTTGCCTTGGCGATTTGGGGCTTGGTGTGGGCGACACCGTTTTTTTCCGCTTTTTTTACCAAGCCGAAGGTTTTGGCGATTTTCCTAATATAGGCGACAGTTTAGTGTTTGAAGCCTACGTGCCCCGTGTGCGCGACAGCATGTTCAGCGTTACCACTTCAGGAACAGGGTTCCATGTTAAATATGATGACGATGCCAACAATTCCGGCATTGAAATTGACATAGACATTACCGTTCCAACTGCAAACATGATTTCTTACCACCCCTCTACACACGTTTTTTACATAGACCAAGCCGGCAACGCCATTTACCTCGATTTTACCAACCCATCTGCTACGCTTACCTACGTAAACGATACCATTTTTCCTATCATCCAAAACTTTACCGTGCAGGTGCAAGATACCACCTGGGTGCCACAATGGGGGATAGACGGCTTTACCGCCAGCCAAACACCCGATTTTGCAGCAGCAGTGGTTAAAATAGGTAATCCCGATGTCTTTTTCAACGGTTTTCGGTTCCGATTCAGAAACCGCGCCACAGTATCGGGCAATAATGACCACTGGAACATAGATTATGTACAGGCAAGCACCGATTTGCCCGCCAACTACCCCCAGCTCCAAGATGTGGCATTTATTTACCAAGCTCCTCCCATGCTCAACTATTATCAGGCTATGCCGTGGTCGCATTTTTATCCTTACATGGATAAGGAGTTAGCTTCGGCTGCCGGTGTTCCCATAAAAATCAGAAACAACGATATAGGTCTTGCCAACCGAACTCTTACCCATACCTTACGAGATGTTTGTTCGCAAACCCAGTTATACAACTACGAAGCCGGTACTGCCGATGTATTGGGCTCTATTCAGGGCATTGTAACCTCGCAGGCTGTATTTATTAAAGACGATATAGCCCAAAGCCTAACCAATAACAGCGCAGTGTTTAACGGCGAAGACACCATTATCTTAGAAAACAGATGGAACTTGAGCGTATCGGCAGGCAGCTTAGAGCTAAACTTTAACAACGATACCATTTACCAATACCAACAGTTTGCCAACTACTTTGCCCACGACGACGGCACCGCCGAAAGAGCCTACGGACTTTACGGCACAGGCGCACAATTGGCTTACCAGTTTGTTCTTAACCACCCCGATACCCTGAGAGCCCTTCAAATAAACTTCATTAATATGAACTCCAATGTTTTTAACCACGAGTTCAAAATAAGGGTATGGAAAAAACTGAATGTTGATACTGAAACCGGTTTACCTCTTGAAACGCCCATTCCCGATGAGCTGATTTATCAGGAAGATGCCATTAATATGCCCCGATACCTAAACCAAATAAACGGTTTTTGGACTTACCGCCTTCAAACACCCTTAGCCATTGCTGATACCATTTATGTGGGCATAGAACAACGTTTTGAAAACCAGCTCAATATTGGGTACGACCGAAACACCAACGCATCGGGTAAACTCTTTTACAACTCCAGCGGTCAATGGTTAGGGTCTATTTATGCCGGCTCGCTCATGCTCCGTCCGGTAGTTGGCGCTGCCCTGCCACAAGGCAACCTCAATGTGGGCATTCAGCCCAATACAGCGCCGGGTATCACTAATTTACTGCTCTACCCCAATCCTACTACCGATATGCTCTACATGGAGCTGCCCCATAACCTGCAAAACCAAACTTCAGCTCCATACATACAAGTATTTGACCTGCTGGGCAAACAGGTATTTACCGGTTATTTACACAACCAAGCTGTATCAACCGCTCATTTGCCTGCCGGTATGTATGTACTGCACTTGTATAACCAACAAATGGAACCACAGGGTATTGGTAAATTTTTAAAACAGTAGTAGCTTTTTTGCCACTCAATTGTATTGAACTTATTTTATCCCAATTTCCTCAGCAGGCAAGAGTTATAATCTGAACTACATTAAACCAAACCCAGATGGCAAACGAAATCCACGAACTTTTTGCAGATAGCAAATTGGTTGAAAAGATTCGGCATAAACTTCCTCAGTTTTTCCGAATAGCTGAAATAGAAAGCTCAAGGGCAGGAAAAATTGGTATGGAAGTGGGAAGTGTGCGAGAAAAAATAATTACATCATTACTAATTTTTAAGTTTGGCTTTGAAAAAGTAAAAACAGACATTCCTATTACAGAACCTGAAGTTGATGTAATTTTGTGCGATAAACCTATATCAATAAAAACTGTTAGTGGAAAACATGCGAGCGGTGTAAAGTTGATTTGGACTGTTGATGCACAAAAATCCTTAGCATTTAGTAAAAACTACCAACCAACGTGTGATATACTTTTAGTGCATATCTGGTGGGATAATACCGGAGGACTTTATTATATTCCAAAAGAAGTACAACAATCGGTATTGAAAAAAATAGGAAATGAATCCTATATAAAACTACCAAAACAGGGCACTAATCCTCGCGGAGTAGAAATGACCGGTAACGCGCTAAAAATGGTTCTGGAACATCCTAATACAATCCATTTGAGCATTGAATGGAAAAAAGAAACACAACATTTTACCCCATTTGACCGATGGGTGGAACTTTGGCAAAAAGACTAAACAAATTTTATGAAAAACGGTACAGAAACTAGCTCATTTGGGTCAAGTGGAAGAATTAACCATAATTCTGAAAAATTTTACAAATCCAAATTATATGCAAATTTGGACAATAAAGGCAATAATATGCCCTTAAAAGATAACCCTTTTCCGGCAGACCTTGAAAACACAATTATTCATGGCAGCTCTGAAAACATGTCGGATATACCGGATAATTCATTGCATCTGATGATTACATCGCCCCCATACAATGTATCAAAAGAGTATGATAATGATTTGTCGCTCGACGAATATCTTCAATTACTTCAAAATGTGTTTACCGAAACCTACAGAGTTTTAGTAAATGGCGGAAGGGCTTGCATTAATGTTGCCAACATAGGCAGAAAACCTTATATACCACTAAGCGATTTTATCTCTTCTATGATGATTGAAATTGGGTTTAATATGAGAGGTGAAATTATTTGGAACAAAGGAGCCGGCGCAGGCGTATCAACAGCTTGGGGCAGTTGGCAATCGGCAAGTAATCCGACTCTTAGAGATACACACGAGTACATACTGATTTTTTCTAAAGGAGATTACAAGCGAGAAAAGGGGACACGAGAAAATACAATAACAAAAGAACAGTTTATAGAATGGACTAAGAGTATTTGGACAATGAATCCGGAAAGCGCTAAAAAAATAGGACATCCGGCACCATTCCCCGAAGAATTACCTTTTAGATTAATTCAACTCTACTCTTTCAAAGATGATATAATACTTGACCCTTTTATGGGAAGTGGCACTACAGCAGTTTCAGCCTTAAAATCTCAACGCAAATTTGTAGGCTATGATACCAGCCCCGATTATATAAATTTGGCTAATAATAGACTACTACTGCACAGAATGCAATTGGAGTTTTAATAAATTTTATGCGTCATAATTTTGCTCTAACTTATTTAAAGTGCTAAGTGAACAAATGAAAATCTCATCAAAAAATATAAAACTGCCTTTAGGAGGCATTTTAATCTTACTTTTAGTCCTAACCTCCTCCTGCCGCAACGACAAACCCTGCGAAAACATAGACTGCGGCGCGCACGGTGGCTGCGTTATAGGGAAAGATTTTGAACCGCAATGCCAGTGCGACCCCGGTTGGTATGGCAGTTTTTGCGAGTTTTATGACCCCTGCCTGCTAATTACCTGCCAAAACAATGGCGCAAAAGAAATAGCTCCCGATGATACTACCAAATGCCTCTGCATTTGCCCTCCCGAATTTACCGGCGAGTTTTGCGAAACGCAGAATTATTGTTTGGGTGTTGAATGTGAAAACGGCGGCACACCGGTTAATGCCCCTGCTACTTTTTCCTGTACTTGTAGCTGCCCGCCCGGTTTTATAGGTCAATTTTGCGAACTGCCCGACCCCTGCTTCAATTTTTCTTGCCCTACTAATGCCTCTTGCCAACTCACAACTACCCTGCAACCACAGTGCGTATGCAATCCGGGCTGGGAGGGGTCTGAGTGCCAAATTGAAATTAGGGAAAAATACATTGGTACCTACAATGCCCGAAGCATTTATACAGACGGAAGCAGTACAACTACTTACACCTGCACCATTACCAAACACCCCGATGATGTTACCAAAATGTATTTCAGCCATCTTTTGGTTAATACCACAGGCTCAAATCCCATTGAACTGAAAGATGTTTATGCGGTGGTTTACCAATCTAATACGTTTGCCTTACCGGTGCAATTGGTTTTCCCCAATAATGAGTTGGTTAAAAGTGTGAGCATAGGGCAGCGCAATTCGGCAAACGGAGTGGTTACTGTATTTTATACCTACGAAAAAAACAATACCACTACTCAATTGCAATTGGAACTTACCCCGCAATAAATGCCCTATGAATTACGCCCAAACGCTGGAATACCTTTTCAGCCAACTGCCCATGTACCAACGGGTAGGTATAAGCGCTTACAAAAAAGACCTCACCAATATAACCCGGCTCTGTGAGGTTTTAGATAATCCGCAACTCAGCTTTCCTACCATACATATTGCCGGCACCAATGGCAAGGGGTCAGTATCTCATGCCTTGGCAGCAGTATTGCAACAGGCAGGCTACAAAACAGGTTTGTATATATCGCCCCACTATCGCGATTTTAGAGAACGCATCAAAATTAATGGACGTTATATTACCAAAAAAGCCGTAACCCACTTTGTAAAAGCGTATAAATACCATTTTGAGCAAATTGAGCCGTCGTTTTTTGAAATGACCGTTGCTATGGCGTTTTGGTACTTTGCTCAGCAAAAGGTGGACATTGCCGTTATAGAAACCGGCTTGGGTGGTAGGTTAGATTCTACCAATATCATTACCCCGCTTTTATCGGTTATTACCAATATAAGCTATGACCACATGAATGTGCTGGGCGATACACTTGCCCAAATTGCCGCTGAAAAAGCAGGTATCATTAAACCCAATGTGCCGGCTGTCATTGGCGAAACCCACCCCGAAACCGAGCCGATTTTTACCAATAAAGCCGCTCAAACCAACTCGCCGCTGTATTTTGCCCAAGCCCACCTATACCTTGAGCCCATTACCCTCTCCCCTATTCAAACAATGGTTAATGTTTATGGTCGCCCTGACAACCAACCTATTTTTACCCAATTACAATCTGACCTTGCCGGCAATTACCAACTGCACAACCTGCTCACCACCATTCAGGCTACTGAGTTACTGCCGCAGTTGGGTTTAAAAATTAACCGTACAATTGTGCGAAAAGCCCTGGGCAAGGTAAAAACCCTTACCCGGCTCATTGGTCGCTGGCAGGTTTTACAAGACAAAAATCCCCTAATTATTGCCGATAGCGCCCATAATGAAAGCGGTATCCGATATGCCACCCAACAACTGGCACAAATACCCCATAAGCATCTGCACATCGTTTTGGGGGTGGTAAACGATAAAGACCTAAACCGCATTTTACCCCTGCTTCCAACCCACGCCACTTACTATTTTTGCAAAGCAAACGTACCAAGAGGGCTGCCTGCCCCAACCCTTAAAGAGCAGGCAGCCACCTTTAACTTAATAGGCAACTGTTATGGATCGGTGCAAGAAGCGCTGCAAATGGCAACCCAAAATGCAAAACCCAATGATTTGGTATTTGTTGGCGGCAGTGTTTTTGTAGTAGCAGAAGTGATTTAACAGTTTTAATATAGTTATCGGTTTGGCTCAATTGAGCGCAGCTTGTACTCCTGCACTAATTCATCAAGATTCTTTGATGAGCGTTTTCCATTTATATATACCACCACAAACGCATCATTGTAAGATGGAATAGCGCGTAGTTGGTTGCAATAGGCTTCTGCTTCGGCAAGCGTGGTAAAATTGCCCGATGTAAACCTTATGGCATCTGTTGTTTCTTTTACATACGGAATAGGCAGTTTATCGAAAAAACTGTAGTTAATTTTAGACCTATGGGATTTAAATGCGCTAACCTGCACCTTAAACGTTAAGGTGGGCATACTAATAGGCAGATTATCGGGATTAGACACGGCAACCGGAGTGTTATTGGCAGTTTCTTTTACTATATCCATACCATAGATACCACCTTTTCCTAAATGCGTGAGTGGTTGTGGTACTGAATCATGATGCTCTTCAAACACTTGTGGCGCTACCGGCAACTCACCAAAAAGAACAATTTCGGCAGGCAGGTCATTAATTGATGTATTGATATAATTAAGCGATAAAACCTGCGCTTCTTCTCCATTGGGTGTAAACGACCTTAACTTATGAACATTGTTTTTAGGAACAATGAAAGTAAAAGTACCATCATGGTTAGTAGTAAACTGATAGCTTTGTCCACTGGTTTGGTCTAAAAGCTCTACCGTTTGATTGTTAATGGGTAATGCAGTATTTTTATCCAGCAACCTGCCCTTCAAAGCTATACTAACCGCTTTACCATCACTAATAGTAGGCAGCTTATCCTTTAGGGGGGAGTCCTCAACCACTTTTTCCTCTTTATAGATATCGGTTGTTGATACAGCAGTGTCGTTTTGCCTAACTTCTCTGGCAGGCACTTCATTCAATTGATCACCTGTTTCAAAATCGTCTATGAGCAAAGGTTGTTCTTTAACGAGTTTACCGGCTCTAAGCGGGTTAATAACAACCTCCAGAATATCATCTCCTCTACCATTGTAGCGGTTAGAGGATAGGTAAGCAGTTCTGTAATCGGCTAAATAAATCAGCCCAAAATCATCTTTTGAACTATTGATGGGATATCCAACATTTTCTACCATATATCCTCCATTTGCAGCTATATTTACCCTGTAAATATCCAACCCTCCTAACCCACCTAAACCATCGGAAGAGTAATACAAAGTGCCATCGCTCTGTACTGTCGGAAACATTTCATCGCCTCGGGTATTAATGCTTTCTCCCATGTTTTGTGGTTCTGTCCATTTTCCGTTTACCAGTTTACTGAAGTAAAGGTCTTTACCTCCCATGCCACCGGGCAAATCGGCAATAAAGTATAGGGTTTTACCATTGGGCGAAAGGGCAGGTTGTCCCATTGAGTAACCCTCCCTGTTAAATGGAAGCGCCTCAATATCTGTCCAACCGGCGCTGCCTCTTTTTGCCTGAAAAATTTTGAGTGTTGCGGTTCCGGTTTTTTTCATTTCTGCTTTGGTTGCACTTCGGGTAAAGTACATCAGTGTGCCGTATCGGTTAAATACCGCCGGACCCTCATGAGCCGATATGCTGGGTTTGCCGGGCAACACTATCGGTTCGTTCCATTTATCGGCATCTTTTTGGGTATAGTAAAGGTCTAAATAGGCTTCTCCCGTCCAACCGTCTTTCTGTTCTAATAATGAACCAGGACGACTGGAAGCAAACACTACTCCGTTTTCATATAATGTAGGCGAAAACTCAGAATAGTTGGTATTGAATGGCAATATCTTAATTTGATAACCCGATGAATCTCGGAGCAAAACATCTATATTCTTGCAGGATTCTGCAAAAACATATCCCCTGTTATCGGTTGGTTCTAATTTTTTGTAATGCTCAAATACTTTTTGGGCTTCTTCATACTTCTGGTTTGCCATCAGCATTTGACCATAACGAAAAAACAACAACGTTTTACCGGAGTTAGCGCTCGCCGCTTTTTTATATGCCGACTCAGCCCTCCGTGTATCACCGGTTAATCGGTAACATTCTGCTATATTTTCCAATGCAATGGGGTTATTTCGGTCTTTTTTCAATACATCAATATACAAATCTATTGCATTGCGGTATTCAAACCGATTAAATGCCTCATTTGCTTGCCGCAAAGCATTGTCTTGTGCCGATACTTGTACTACAGCCAACAAAAACAGCAGTAAAATTGCTATACTGCAAAATATAGTGCGAAAAAGTGTTTTCATTTCTGTGAAACCCGATTTTATTATTTGTGAAGCCTTTACTTTTGTTTTACAGTTTAGACTATTGTTCTTTTCTATGGTTAAAGCACAGCAAATAAATGTCCAAAAAGGTTACTCATGGGCAAAACTTGAATTTACCTGTGCTTAAATCCTTACACACAATTCTTCTTGTAATGTACGCCAAACGCTTTATTTATCATACAAAAGTAAACATTTTTCCTTTGCCAAAAGATTATTAGCTTGCACATTTTTTTACCAATTTACGCAGCGCTGTTTAGTTTAAGGTTGTGTTGGTTTTCAAGAGCAGTTTAGTTAGGGTTGTATTACGGCATAAACGGTAAAATTGGCAGGGGGTGCAGCCTCGGTTTGATGTATAAAATGAGTTATTCACCCCTGTTTTCAGCAAAAAGGGCACGCAGATAAGGCAGATTAAACGGATAAACTCGGGTAAAAGTGAATCATTTACCCAATTGAGCCTTTATTTTTAAAAAATCGGCGTTCATCAGCTCCATCCGTGTTATCCGTGTGCTAATTTTTGCCGGTTTTGCGCTCCTACCTTTGTGTACCGGTTTATATCAAACTCGGGTCACACCCATTGGCAGTTGAAAATACCCGGATTGAACCAAACATGCCTGTAATTGTTTAAAGCTAAATTTTGAAACATGGAAAACATTAAAATTGTAGGAATAGGCGGTTCATTAGCTACACACTCCGGCAGTTTGCACGCACTGCAAACGGCATTACATGGCGCAAAACTGCAAGGAGCAGAGGTAAAATTGTTTGATATTAAAGAGTTGAATCTTCCTTTTTACGACCTGCGCTCAAATGTTGTGCCCTCCGATGCTAAACTGCTGTGTAACTCCATTGCCGAGGCGCAAGGCTTGATATGGAGTGCGCCGCTGTATCATGGCACCATTAGCGGAGCATTTAAAAATGTGCTTGACTGGCTGGAACTGCTTGAAGAATACACGCCTAAATACCTAACGGGTAAGGTGGTGGGGCTGATTAGCACCGCCGGAGGCGCGCAGGCTTTGCAGGCAATTAATACTATGGAGTATGTGGTGCGTGCGTTAAGAGGTTTTACCCTACCTATGGTGGTACCTATTCCGCGAGCATGGCAAGTTATAGATAAAGACGGCACTATGAAAGATGCCAACGTAGAAAAACAACTGCTCAATTTAGGCAAAGAGGTCTTTAATACTGCCCGACAGTTATCGGGAGTACCGGTTTAAGGCGGTCAGGATATTGTTTTTTTAATAAAATTGTAAAAGCCCGATGTTTAGCGATTGACACGCCAAACATCGGGCTTAACCGGTATAGAGCAAATTGGTTGAGCTACTGCACCGACAGTTTTATGCGGGTGGTTTTTCCGGCAGTTATTTCGGCAATGTACATGCCCGGCTGTAGGCTTTCGAGAGATACGGTATAGTGGTGTGCATTAACTTGGTTATAGGCAGCAACTTGTTTACCGGCAAGGTCAAAAATGCGAATTTGGTCTATGGGCTGCTGTCCGTTTTTAACCATAAATGTGGTGTACCGGTTTGCCGGATTGGGGTAAGCATAGGCATCGGGCGCTTGGTTGTAGTAGCTTGTAGTGCCGGTGCTGCCCAAACAAGTTTCCATTAATGAATCGAACCAATTTTTAGAGGACAAAATGGCAGGCAAAATACAAGTTCCGTGTCCAAACACTGCACCTCTGCTTATGGCAAGTGTATTAGTAGAGCCATTTAATTCAAAAGTATTTCGGGCAAGAATGGCATTTTGGTAGGTTATAGACATGTCGGCTTCGCAATAAGACATTTGAACCGGCGCTACGGGAGTCCAATCATAAACATCGTTATCTCTGAGAGATTGACGAAATGGGTGATTAGGGTCGGATAAAAACGCATTAAGCAGATCGGGTTTAATTAGCTCGGCAGGGTTAGTAGGCAACATGCCGTTTAAAGTTCCCAATGGGGTATTAAAGGCAGTAAGGCGGTTGTAAAGAATGGTATCGTAAGGAGAGAAGAATACATCGCTAAACTCCCACTGCACCAGTTCGGGGTAAATTTCTTTAAAAGCCATAATGATGAAACCCATGTAGATATTACCCTCGTAATAATCGCTGCTGAAAATAAAATCGGTTTGAACGCCCGACATGTCATAGGCTCCCGAAAGCGGAGCGCAGGCAGTAACGGTAATTTCATCGGCATGGAGTGTTTCAATTTCGCGGTGGGCAGCCATGGCGGCGTGCCCGCCTTGTGAGTAACCGGTAATAAATACTTGTCCGTTGAGTTCAATACCGCGTGCGGCACAAAAATGACGGGCGGCTCTAATCATGTCCACATTAGCCGTGCCTGCGGTTTTGGCATGTTGGTAGTTGGGAAACCCCGGGCTATCGCCGTAGCCAATCAAATCGGGCACAAGCCCCACATACCCACTGGTAGCAAAACCTACTGCTAAGAGGTGTTCTGTGCCAAGGTTAGAGGGAATAGAAGCGTTATCGGAAAAAGTGCCGTGATTGTAAACGCCTATTGGTTTAGGGCATTCATACCCAATGGGTATAGCCAATACGCCGGTAGCAAAAGTAGGCGAGCCGTCGGCATCTACGGTTTGGTAGGTTATTTTGTACTCCTCAACGCCGTATTGGGCGGGCAAAATACTTGGGGGTACGCCGTTAGCGGTAAACATACCGGCTATTTCGCTCGCCTGCGAAACAGCTAATACGGTTTCAGACAAAAGTGCGCCCCTCTCTTGCGCTGAGAGCATGAAGCAGCTACAGAATACCAACAACATGCAGTAAAGTTTTTTCATAAAAGCAATTTTGATTTATGTGATTGAAATTTGGGGTTGTCAAGCCATTACATGGCATGTGCTATGCCGGCAGCGCTTAGGGTAACGCCCTCATACTGCAAAAGTATTTGGGCACAGGCTTCTATGGTAGCGCCGGTGGTAATAACGTCGTCAACCAGCAAGATATGTTTGTTTTGTATGCGTTGGGGTTGTTCTACGGCAAAAACAGCGCTCACATTTTCCCATCGGGCAAATTTAGCTTTTTTTGTTTGGGTTGCCGTATTTAACTTGCGCACTAAGATGCTGTCTGACCAAGGAATTTTCATGGTTTCTGATAAGCCTTGTGCAAAACAGTCGCTCTGGTTATAGCCTCGCTGTATCTTTTTATCGGGGTGAAGCGGAACGGGTAAAATAAGGCTTATATCCCGATAGGTTTCGGTATTTGCAAGCAGTCGTCCATAAATTTGCCCTACCTTTACCCCTATTTCCTTCCAGCCTTTGTATTTAAGACGGTGTATAAGTTGCTGCACCCGTTCGCCTTTGTTGTAGAGGTAAAGCGCGGAGGCGTTTTTGAGTGGCACCCTGCCCCAAAAATGTTTAGCTACCGGATTATCGGGTTCGATGTGGTAAGTTGTAATGGGCAAGGTGTGTTCGCATCCTATACAGAGGGTTTGCTCCTGCTCCTGTAATCCTGTGCCACAGGCTGCACATACCTGCGGATAAACCAGATTAACCAAATCGGACAAGAGGTGAAGCATAGCTTGGTAGAGTGTTAAACAACAAAAACGGGGCTAAATTTACCGCATTATTTGCCAAGTTGCAACCTTTTTTGGGGAATTGTACAATTTAGCACAAATTCTCCCTTGTTTGTTTGCTACACTGCCACATTAAAATCGCGCAGAGCATCGTTGAGCGAGGTTTTTTTATCGGTACTTTCTTTGCGTTTACCTATAATGAGGGCGCATGGTACCTGAAAACTGCCTGCCGGAAACTGTTTGGTATAAGCGCCGGGTATAACCACCGATGCCGGCGGCACGTAACCTTTGTACTCTACCGGTTGGGGTCCGCTTACGTCTATAATTTTGGTAGATTGGGTAATTACCACGTTTGCTCCCAAAACAGCATCGGCGCATACCCTTACGCCCTCTACCACAATGCAGCGCGAACCAATGAAACAGTTATCTTCAATAATAACCGGACTTGCCTGCACGGGCTCTAATACACCACCAATGCCTACACCGCCGCTGAGGTGTACGTTTTTGCCTATTTGGGCACATGAACCCACCGTTGCCCAGGTATCAACCATAGTGCCGCTATCAATATAAGCGCCTATGTTTACATAAGAAGGCATTAAAATAGCGCCGGGGGCAACATAAGAACCGTATCGGGCAATGGCGTGCGGCACAACCCTAATGCCCAATTGTTCAAAATTAGTTTTGGTAGGTATTTTGTCGTAAAATTCCAATTCTCCGGCTTTTATGGTGCGCATTTGGGCAATAGGGAAATAGAGGATAACCGCCTTTTTTACCCACTCATTTACCTGCCAGTTGCCGTTTACGGGCTCGGCTACGCGCAGGCCGCCCATATTAAGGGCTTCTATAACGGCATGTATGGCTTGTTGGGTTTGCGGTTGTTGTATCAGGCTTCGGTCTTGCCATGCTTGTTCAATGATAGCTTGCATAAAGTAGCAGTATGGTTAATGAAAGTATAGCGTATCAGCAAAGTTTAAAAACACTGCCCACGGCAGCCTTTACCAGCCCCTTTAGCTCAAGGGTAAGTAAGGAGGCGGCAGTAGCGCCGGGCGAAAGGTGGGTTAAAAAGCAGAGTTGGTCTATGTGCAGCCCTTCGGGCGGGCTATTTTGGAGGGTGGTGTAAATAAGTTGCTCATTGGGCTCTAACTCAATAAACAGTTGTTTTTGAATAGGCTGCACTTTGGCGGCATTTGGCTCCCAGCCAAGGGTATTGGCAATATCGTGTACGCTTTCTACCAAATGTGCCTGATTGGTTTTAATGAGCAGGTTGCAGCCGGCAGAGTACTTATCAGTTGTTTTGCCCGGAAAAGCAAACACATCGCGGTTGTAAGCTGCGGCAAGTTGGGCGGTAATAATGCTTCCGCCTTTGGTAGCAGTTTCTACCACAATGGTAGCATCGGCAAGTCCGGCAATAATGCGGTTTCGTTTGGGGAAATTTTCTTTATCGGGTATTGTGCCAAAGATGTGTTCGGTTAGCAACCCGCCGTTATCCTGCATGTTTTTAGCAAGTCGCTGGTGTGCGGGCGGGTAAATTCGGTCTAAGCCGTGTGCCAATACCCCCAAGGTAGGCACTTGTTTTTGGATACAGGCGGCATGTGCGGCATGGTCTATGCCATAAGCCAGCCCACTGACCACTAACACGTTGTATTTTGCCAATCCGTCAATCAGTTTATGGCATATTTCTTTTCCATACTCGGTAGCATTACGGGTACCCACTATGCTAACTGTGCGCGGGTGGTTTAGGTTAGCATTGCCCTTGTAATAGAGCATAATAGGTGCATCGTTGCAGTTTTTTAGCCGGTTGGGGTAGTCTTTGCTAAAAAAGAAGATGGGTTGGATGTTGTTTTTTTGCATAACTGCCACTTCTTGCTCAGCCTTTTTGAGTGCATCGGCATGGTTCAGCACTGAGTCGGCAAGTTTATCGCCAATGCCGGGTATGGCAAGCAGTTTGCGTTTAGATGCTTTAAAAATACCCTCTAACCCACCGCAAAAACTGATGAGGTTTTTGGCAGTTATGCTGCCAATGCCGGGCAGTAGCGTAAGCCCTATTTGGTATATAAGCTCTTGATTAACCAAGCCAATAAGTTGTGTCGGAATTAGAAATAAAAAGCCCGATATTACCCTTTATACTCCCCAAAAACGAGTCGCAGTGTATCGGCAATTTCGCCCAAGGTGGCGTATTGCTCTACGGCGCAGATAACGGCAGGCATGAGGTTGATGTTTTGGCGGGCGCAGCGTTCTACCTCAGCTAAGGCTGTAGCTACGGCTTGGGCATCTCTTGAACTGCGCAGGGCTCTGAGGCGTTCGGTTTGAAGTTGCCTAATGGCATCGTCCACTTTAAACAAGTGCGATTGGTGGGGTTCTTCTATGGTAAATTGGTTTACCCCTACAATAATTTTTTGCTTGTTTTCAATTTCCTTTTGGTATTGATATGCCGATGCTGCAATTTGCTCCTGCATATACCCCTGCTCAATAGCGGTAACAGCGCCACCCATAGCGTCTATTTTTTCAATATATTTCCATGCAGCGGCTTCTATTTCATTGGTGAGGGCTTCTATAAAATAAGAGCCTGCAAGCGGGTCAACTGTATGGGTAACGCCACTTTCATAAGCTATTACCTGTTGGGTGCGCAGGGCTAATCGGGCAGCCTCTTCGGTAGGCAATGAAAGGGCTTCGTCATAACCATTGGTATGGAGCGATTGGGTGCCTCCCAAAACGGCAGCCAATGCCTGCAAGGTAACTCTACTCATGTTTACCAATGGTTGTTGCGCGGTAAGGGTAGAGCCGCCGGTTTGGGTATGAAACCGCATCATTTGTGCCTGCGGGTGAGTAGCGCCAAGGGCTTGGGTTATTTTTGCCCACATGCGGCGGGCGGCTCTGAACTTGGCTATTTCTTCAAAAAAATTGTTGTGTGCATTAAAGAAAAAGGAGAGCCTTTTACCAAATACATTTAAATCTAAGCCCACATTAAGGGCAGCCTGCAAGTAGGCTTTTCCGTTAGAGAGGGTAAAGGCAAGCTCCTGAGCGGCAGTAGAGCCGGCTTCGCGAATATGATAGCCCGATATAGAAATGGTGTTCCACTTGGGCAACTCGGCGCTGCACCAAGCAAAAATATCGGTAATAATGCGCATAGAGGGTCGGGGAGGGTAAATATACGTTCCCCTTGCGGCGTATTCTTTGAGGATATCGTTTTGAATGGTGCCGTTAATTTGTTTTAGGTCGGCACCTTGTTTTTTGGCAAGGGCAACATAAAGCGCCAGTAAAATATAGGCTGTGGCGTTTATGGTCATGGAGGTAGAAACGTTTTGGAGGGTAATGCCGTCAAAAAGGGCTTCCATGTCTTGCAGAGAGTCAATAGCTACACCCACTTTACCCACCTCGCCATCGGCAAAGTCATGGTCGGAGTCATACCCTATTTGTGTGGGTAAGTCAAACGCTACCGACAACCCCGTTGTACCTTGCGAGAGCAAATACCGGTATCGTTTGTTAGATTCTTGGGCAGTAGAAAATCCTGCATACTGTCGCATTGTCCACAGTCGGCTTCGGTACATGCTTTCATGTACGCCTCGGGTAAATGGGAATTGCCCGGGCTGTTCGGGCACAAAATCATCGGGCAGAGGCGGGTAAGTGCGCTGTATGACGATACCGGAATCGGTGGTAAAATTTTCTTTTCGTTCCATACTCTTTTGAGTGGTTAGTAGTGGTTAGGTATTAGTGGTTATTGATTAGTATGCATTAAGAAAAAACAACCAATTTGCGCCTTTGCGCCTTTGCGTGAATTAAAATCGGGTTAGTAGTGGTTAGGTAGCAGATGGTATCGGGTAATTTGTGATTTTTCACTTTTCATTTTTCACTTATTAAACGCTGAATAGCAATTTAACCTCATCATTGAGTTGGTCTAAGGCTCTTTGTGAGGGAAGAAGTTGCTCAGAAGCGAGGAAGTAGCGAAGCAGGGATAGGCTCAGGTCATTGCCCGATGCTTCGGTGGGGAGTTTGGCTGCCAGTTGGTTAATAATACTAATCATTTCTTCGGTAGCAGCTCTAATCATAGCCCAAACCTCAGTAGATACATAAATTTGTTGGGTTATATTGTGTTCAAACTCGGCTCGGATGGTGGTAATGAGCGCCATTTGCATTTCGGGTGCGGTCATACTTTCATCTCTTACACGCATTATAAGCGCCTGTGGGTGCATACGCTCCAGCAGGAGGGCAAGGCGCTCATAAGCCTGAAACCGCACGGGGAGCAAATCTTGGGCGCGTTTGCTGTTGAGCTCCATACGGCGGGCGGCTACTTCTAATTGTTTGGCTTGTAAGGTATTATCTAACATGTTTGACAAGAGTAGCCAAGCTGTTACCAATACTATGATGGCAGGGATAGAAAATTTTAACAATTCTAAAATAAATTCGACCATTAAACTGACTATTTAGGGTTAAAGTTGAAACAAGCATAAAGACCTGTTGTTTTTCGGGGGCAAATAAACGATTAAATCTGATATAAAACGCAAAAAGCCCCAAAAATAGGCATAAATGCCGATTTTAAGGGGCGTGTATGCGCAATATTTACAAACAACCCGCAAAATAAAAACGGGCTATTGAGTGTAATAAAGTTGTGTAAGCGCTTGAATGCTTAGAAGGTATTATTCTACATGCACCTCTGCCTCTTTGATGGTCAGATTGTCATCGTTATCTAAGGCAGTGATGAGCAAACGGTAATGACCGGTGGCAGTAGAAGCCGGAATAAGAATTTGAGCGTTGTTAAAGTTCCAATCGGTGTCGGCAGAGCCGGTTAATTCCCATTCCATGGAGTAAATGGGGGCATCCTGCGTTTTACCATGGTCATGGTCTTCTTCCTCTTCGCCCAACTCAATAAAAACTGTAACCAAATCGGTATCATCGGTAATAGAGCCGGTAATCAGCAGCGGGTTGCCTTTGGTTACTTCTACCTCTGCGTTTAAATCGGGCGAAGTAATGTTCATAACCGGCTGACCGGCATTGGTAATGATGAAATCAATTTCGGCAAACTCGCTTTCATTGCCTTTGGCATCTAATACTCTGATGATACAATGGTACGGACCGGCAGCGGCGTTGGCAGGAATGTTTACCGCTTGGGTGGTTTGTGCCGTAGCGCCCGATATGGCAAAGGTTTGTTGCAACGAAAATCGGGCATTTGCCTGTGTTTTACCATGTCCGTGCCCGTCAAAAGCATCGTGAATATCTAATTTCCACTCTTGCAGGGCTTCGTTATCTGTAAAAGTGAGCGCAATGTTCATGGCTGTACCGGCAGCAACCACTACTTCTTCGGTAGCATTGTTAATTTTAAACTCGGCAATTTGGGGCGCTTCGGTGTCTTGGTCTTTGGTGCAGGAAACGGTGAACATGCTCATTGCCAGTAGGGAAACAAGTACAAAAAGAAAATTTTTCATAAATGGGGTGTTTTGTTGTTTTTGCAATAATGTTGCAAAAGTAAGGTGTGTGATTATATTTTGCAACATTGTTGCAAAAAAAGAGGTAAAATTTTGACTAAAAATTTAGGTGCGGCGGTAAAATACCTTGTATATAGCCGCTCACTTGCTACTTGAATGTTAAAAGTTGAACCCGATTAGCTGGGTTAAAAGGCTTTATACATAATACTTTTAAAATTTTATCCTTACATGTTCCGTCCAGTGTAAAAAACTGTATTTTACCCCCGATATGACAAAATCCACCTGATATGAAACCAAACACCGACTTATTCCGGCTCATTAAATCATTGACCCGAAACGAAAAAGGGTATTTTAAAAAATATGCCCAACTGCATGGCAATACCAAAAACGCCGATTATTTGCTGTTGTTTGATGAAATAGATAAACAACAGGATACTTATGACGAAGCTCGGCTGATTGCCCGATTAAAGGGTAAACCTATGGTCAATCACCTGTCGGTGGTTAAAAATTATTTGTTTGAAATGATATTAAAATCCCTTCGGTCATTTCATGACCAAAACCTACATGTTATAAAAATGGATATCCTGCACCATAACGTGGCGGTGCTTGCTGAAAAAGGATTGTTTGATATTGCTGAAAAACAAGCTGCCAAATTAGAGGAGTTGAGTATTGAATTTGACGATAAACTGGCGCTGCTTAAACTAAATAAATCCCGAAGAAGTTACCTTTCGGAGTTTGAAGTAGGTCCTGTTTCGGTTAATGATAACCTGAAACTTTCTTTACAACACAATTCCAATTATGGAACCGATTTAAGTTATGCGCAATTATACCTTACTGTTTTTGGTTGGTTGAAGATGCAAACTCAGGTGCGCTCGGCAGAGCAACTTCAGCAGTTAGAAGCCTTAATTCAGAACCCCCTTTTGCAGCAACCCCCGCCCACCAATACCTTTTATGCACATTTGTATTATCATCTTGCCCTGTTTGGGTATTATACGCTTACCCACAATGTAGATGAGCAGGAGCGCCATGTAAAAGCAATCATACACATTTGGGAAAAATACCCGCAGCAAAAAAAAGTGCAAACCATTGCTTTTTTGAGCAGTGTAAACAATTATTTTAGTTTTTGTTATCCCAATAACCAACTCGATGAGTTTGAGCAATACCTTATGCAACAAACGCTACACCAAAATGCTGTGCCATTGGTACAATATGCATGGTTTGCCAATGTGAGCATTTGGAAAATAATTATCCACACGCTTAAACATACTTTAGAGGAAAGCCTGCAACTTGCCAATACCGTTTACCATGAACTGAATACTTTGTATGCCGGTAAAATAAGACCTTCGGCAGAAATTACGCTTTACAACAATTGTAGCATTATTTTTATTTGCGCCGGCAAGTTTGAACAATCTATTGACATTCTTAACAAACTGCTCGACTCTAAGCACATTTTGGCACGCAAGGATATAAGGGTGCATTTGCGTATTTGGTATTTGATAGTGCACATGGAACTTGAAAATGACCTGCTTTTAGAAAATGCTATTAGGGCGGTAAAACGCTATGCCATAAACCAAGAATACTACTTTGAGTACGAGCAATTGTTTATGCGTTTTATACAAAAATATCTCAACACAACTACTTCGGAGCGACCGCAGTTATATACCCAACTTTTACAGAACATAGAGGAGTTAGAGGAAGCAAACAAACTGGAACGCAGTTTTATACAGCGCAATTATGTGCTTAAACTATGGGTTATTCACAAACTAACCGGCGAAAACTTGTTTTACCTTGGTCAAAACTATGCAAAAGCTAAAATGAAATCTGACTACTAAAGTACCATACATCAAAAAGGCGATACATAAAAAAGCCCACCGCATATATGCGGCGGGCGGAGCTGGGTGTATTTTATGATATTATTGTTTTACCACTTTTTGGTGGTACAGTATTTTGCCGTTGTCGGTTATTTGTACTATATAAACGCCGCCGGGCAAATTGTTTAGTGGCAGGGTTAGCGGTTCGTTGCCGGCACTTGTTTGCACCTGGGTTTCATATACTTTTTGCCCCATAAAGTTGAACAGGGTTATTTGTAATGTTTGCAAGGTGTGGGTTTGCAGGTTTACTACGGCATCGTTGTTAGTGGGGTTGGGGTAAAGGGTAACGCTTAGGTGTTGTGCTTGCTGCTCAATGGTTGTGGTGGTGTTTTGGCTTAGAACAACGGCCGATGCTGTTACCATAAAATCAACATTTAGGTTCATCATGCTTTGGTTTTGGAGGGTAACATTAGCTTCTTGTGCCAGCATACCCGACATTTGAACGGTTACATAATAAGTGCCCGGAGGCAAGCTATTGAACTGGTAGTTGCCATTAGCATCGGTGGTGGTGGTGGCTACTAACTGGTGATATTGGTTTAGGAGCAATACGGTTATGCCTTCCATTGCCTGCCCTGCTATGCGCCCTTCGTTTAAACCGCCACTTGTGCCTACTATTTGTCCGCCAATAACGCCACCACCGGCAATGAGGGTATTGCAGTAGTTGTACACTTGCCCGGTAAGAGAAGTGGCAGTAAGGCACACCTCATAATTGAGGAAGTCATCAAAAGTTACTATGGGGTAGGTATCGGTACTTGTTTGTCCGTTACCAAAATCCCAGAGATAGGTCCACATATCGGTATTGGTGCAGGCTGAGCTAAAGAATGGGTAGAGCAAAAAGGTGGTGGCATCGTAGGTGATGGCATAATAGGTAAGGTTGCAAATAGCGGAGGTATCGGTGCCGGGCAGGTACGAGTAGGTAACAACGGGGCTACAGAAGGTATCGGTAAAATCTTGTTCGGTATTGGTTGCGGTGAGGCAAACGTTGTAAAACACATTGGGCTCTAAGGCAATAGTTGGGGTAATTTCGGAGCTGGTTTGCCCGTTACCAAAATCCCAAAAGTAAGTCCAATTTTCACCAAAGTTAGCCCAGCCGTTGGGGTTTGTATAGGCACAGGTTCCGCCTATGCTGGGGTAAAAAGTGTAGGTGCTGCCGTCATAAGTATAGGCATAATAGTATGCCGAGCAACTGTATTGGCTGTTGGTTACAGTTACATTTTGGCAGTAGGTAATAGTTGAAGCAGTGCCGTAGGAGGCGGTAACACAAACATTATATACGCCAATAGAGTCGAAAAATACATAAGGATAAGGCTCGGTACTGGTTTGTCCATTGCCAAAATCCCAGAGGTATGTCCACTGTTCGGGGTAATAGGTGTAAATCCAGTCTTCGGGGTTAGTGGCAGAAATATAGGGGTAAAAAGCAAAGGTGCCGTCGCCGAAATCAGCAGGGTAAAAAATTATTTCACAGGAGCTTGGACCGTCAATATCGGCTAATACGGTGGTGCAAACTGTGTTGGTGCAGGTATCAGTGGCAACGGTACAACAAACGTTATAGGTTCCGTTTTCGGTAAAGGCATGTGTTGGCATTGGTTCGGCGGCGGTTGTACCGTCTCCAAAATCCCAGGCAAAAGTAGCTTCAGTGAGTGGCAGGTAAAACCCTGCATCAAACTGGTAAGTGCCGGGCGAAGACGTGGGATAAGCAGATAAATAAAGAGGAATGTAGCAGGCTGCCGGTGATATGGAGGCGCAATAAACAGAGGTATCGGCAAAGGCGGTATTAACCGCAGTAACACAAACATTGGTTGGCGCAAATTGTGTGTAGGTGTGTTGCACATAGGTATTGGTAGTGGTAAGTGTGTTTCCGTCTCCAAAATCCCATGTATAATTGTAGGTATCAAACGGAAACCACCCACACAAACCATTTTCAAACCCGATGCTGAAATCAAAAGTAAAACCGTTATACGTGTAGGCATAAAAGGATACGTCGCAATTTGCTGTGCCGGTATAAACATAAACCGAAGAGCAGTATGGGGCTACAACTGTGCCATTGGGGCTGGTGGCAGTCATACAAACCGAGTAGTAGCCGTCTGTATTATAGGTGTGTTCTTGTTGATTTTGGGTATTACCGGTTAGGGTAGTTCCGTCTCCAAAATCCCAGGTATAAGTCCACAAGCCGGTGGGATCGGAGCAGTTATTGAGGGCTGGGGTAAATATAAAAGACGATAAAGTAGCGCCTTGGCTTAAGGAGAAGGTGGGCATACAATCGGCATCGCCTACTATTACATACTGACAGGCGTAGTTGTTGGTGGAATTGGGTGTGGTAATATACAAACAAACGTAGTAATAACCTGCATAAGAGTACGTATGCTGCGGGGCACTGGTGTTGTTAAGAGAAAGGGCTGTACCATCGCCAAAATCCCACCAAATAGTTGCCAATGTATCAGCCATACATTCGGGATTTAATGATGGGGTAAAAGTGTAGGTAAAACCGTCTGGTATGTCTGATTGGGCAGCCAAAGCCACTGCACAGTCGGTTGGTAATTGGGTAACTTCAATGGTAATGCAATCAGATAAAACGGTTCCAAAATCGTTTATAGCGGTAACGCAAACAGTATAAGTTCCGATGCTGTTGTAGGAAACAATAGGAAAATAATCGGCCGATGTTTGTCCGTTGCCAAAATCCCAGTTGTAATACCAGTTGTAGTAAGGGGTTGCAATGGTATCAATATTGAGAAAATCGCAAGATATGAAGGCATCAAAATAAAATTGGTTGGTATTACCATAGGCATAGGAGGCAAGGTCGAGCGTGCAGTTTTCGGGTCCGTTAGTGTCAACTAAAACATACATGCAAGCAGTTTGCTCGCAAGAGCCATCGGTATAAGCAATGGTAGCGCAAACCTGATACACTCCATCGGCGGCATAAGTGTGTGTTGGGTACAAATCAGTTACTGGGGCTGTTCCGTCTCCAAAATTCCATGAGTAGCTAAGCGGTTCAGTGGTGCATTGGTTTACATAAGAGCTGAAATAATATGTAGTTGGATTGTAATAATCGGCATTGGCATAAATGACAGGTTGAAGGTTGCAAACGCCATCAATGGTTATAAGCTCACACTGGGTGTCTATACAACCGTCTGCTGTAATAATGGTACAGCAAACGTTATAGTTGCCTTCGGCATTGTAGGTATGTGTTGCATAATGGAGGCTGCCGTCATCGGGGTTGGTAAAGGTAAAGAGCGAGTCAGAGTCGCCAAAATTCCACTGAACGGATACGAGTGGCAACTGATAATAATTAAGGGTATCGGCAGGATTGAAAGCATAGGGATAGAACGCTGCCGAACTACAATAAACACTGGTATATATGCCTACCTGACACGGTTGCTGTGCTTTTGTAAAGGTAAAAACAAGTAAAAAGTAAGTTAAGAAAAGTAGTTTTTTCATGTTAGTTGATTTGCAATATTTTAAGAGATGTTTGGTTTTGGTTAAAGCATGTACTGTGTAAGGCAATAAAAAACGAGGGCTACTTTATATTTTGCTTTATGGCTGTGGTGTGCCACGTTTTAGTTTGTAGTTTATGAGTGTAAGAACGCACCGGCAAGAAGAATGGCAACTTGATTTTAGTTTTTTTGGTGTATTTATATTGATATTGTCAATGCGCCGACACATATAATGGTAGTAATGTGTCCAATATGTATTTATTATTGATTGCATGAGTAATATTGACAAGGCAAAGCCCACTTGCCAATAACGACTGCTGTTATTTAGATTTTTTTAAGTAGTACCTTGTTTTTCAGGCTATAATTGGGTTTTACAATTGCAATATAAACAGCGCCCAATATTATATAATCTGTACACACAAAATATTTTATTTCTAACAGGTTTTAGCCAAAATTCCGATTGAAATAGGAAAAATCAAAATGGCGTTAGGTAGGGATTGTTTGCAGATCAATCAAAATTCATTCCCGATGTAGTTTATGCGCTTGTTTACAAAATGCCTCAACCTTTTACACCGAAACCCCCACAATTATACAACTTTTTCAAAACATAGAGGAGTTAGAGGAAGCAAACAAACTGGAATGCAGTTTTATACAGCGCAATTATGTGCTTAAATTATGGGTTATGCACAAAATAAACGGCGAAAACTTGTTTTACCTTGGTCAAAACTATACAAAAGCTAAAATGAATTAGCAGGTAATTTTTTTATGACTACCGAAAGAAGGTATAATTTACGAGTGATAAAGGTTTTCTATTGATGCTAATTACCAACTACCCGATACGCTCTGCGGAGTGTGTAACAAATTAGGGGATTGGTTATGGGATTTAAGCAACATGAGGCAGG